>Ga0209192_10000985_pt1 | contig 24469 bp, 27 predicted proteins | sample ArcticOcean_MG_C_11_FD_187433 | JGI IMG/M metagenome (GOLD analysis project Ga0209192, IMG submission 187433) | Marine microbial communities from western Arctic Ocean - ArcticOcean_MG_CB2_154 (SPAdes) (version 2) | ecosystem: Environmental > Aquatic > Marine > Oceanic | place: Arctic Ocean... | reverse complement strand
AATATCAAATTCATTCAGAAAACGTGATGTAATTGTAAACACTGGCGGTGATTATCCGCAATCAATACAGGTGCAGTTTGTTAATGATTTGGTTGATGAATCAGGGATGTTGGTGCAGGGAATGGAAGTTGAAATTGATTTTAATTTACGTGGTCGTGCATGGGAAAACCCAAAAACAGGTGATACAATGTATTTCAATACATTACAGGGATGGAAAATTGCAACAGTTGGTGGCATGCCATTACCAACACCAAAGGCACCAAAACCAAAACAAATGAGTGAAACGGCACAGGATTTTAATGAATCACAGGGATCATCTGATGGTGATTTACCATTTTAAAAACAATTTATGGAAACTAAAAACAAAATTAAACCGATAAAATCAGAACAATTAAAATATTTGGTTTCGGATGTACGTGCAATCTGCAATCATTACATCACGGAAAACAATTTATCTGTACATGCATTTGCAAAACAATGTGCAGTGCATCCAAACCAAATGTATATGTTCCTGAACAATGAACGTGGTTTGAATTTAACCACAGTGCAAAAAATTGGGGATCTGATAAACAAATAATAAACATGGCATGGTAAAACATGCCTGTTTTTAAATCATTCATTATGGAAAATCAAAACAATATTAATCTGCATGATCAAATAATGGTATCAAAAACAAATCAAATTGGTTTGGTTATTGATTCTGAAATAATCACGGTTGTTTACGTGCAATCCAGTGGAATGCAAAAAACAAAAGTTACTGAACACACCGTTAAATTTACTGATCAATCTGTTGATACATTTTTATCACACGAATTGGAACACAATGATGATTCCGTTGCATGGGATTGTGATGAATGTTATGGTGAGGGTTTTGTTGAGGTTATGAATTGCCATGATCAATCAAATGAATGTTGTGGTGGTTGTTATAAGGAAATAGAATGTGATCAGTGCAACGGAACAGGCACGGTTGAAAAATCAATTTGTGATATTATAGAATGATGAATGATATTAATTTACAGGATCAGGCCCATCATCACAACAATCAGGTGCCAAAAACATTTGATGAAATGTGTACATACCTGTTATCAAAACCAAATTGCAGTATTCAGGGCGGATTTTTTACCATAACTGATATGCATAAATTTTGCAACAGGGCAAATGCATCTGTTAATTTAATTGAATACAGTGAACGCATGAACAATGTTATGTGTAAAACCAACAAAGGATCATTGCAGAGGGCATTTGATGCCTATTTAAACGGCCAAATTGATAATGTGGGTGTATTGCGTGTAAAACCATTTTCACCGCATTAAACGTGTTTTAAATAAAAAATATTGTAAATTTGAAATGTTATGTTTTATGTGAATGGGGTGCAGATGGTTAAAACACCATGTAAATGCATCCCATTTTCTAATTTATTATATTTGTAAAATGAACAGGCAACAAAAACGAAGTTTAACACGCAAAGCAATTAAAGAAATGAAAAAAGCAAAACCAACAAAGGTAAAAAAAATTGATGATGCATTTGATAAAAAAATTGAGGCAATCAAAAACAAAAGAAATGAAACAGTAAAAAAATTACCCATTTACAAAAAAATATTGGGTATTGCATTTTTACCAGTAATGTTTTTATTGTTCAGTATTGATCGGTTTATACATTTATTTTTACCGCATGCAACACACGCATCATTTAAACTGTATTTAATTGAGCCATCCAGTTTAAAATTAACATTTATACGCATTGCAATGGTTGCAGGTATAATATTATTGTTTAACCTGATATTTTAAACGGCATGGCAATAAAACCCAAACCAAAAGTAAAAGCAAAACCCACAAAAAAAAGGGCCAAACCTGTTGTTAAAAAAGCAACAAAATCCAACACTATAAAAAAGGGTGCAATGATTGAGGCATTAATTGCATCATTGGGCATCATATCAACCGCATGCAGTGCAGTTGGTATAAACAGATCAACACATTACGAGTGGATCAAAACTGATGATCATTATGCGGAACAGGTAATTGATATTGCTGAACACGCACATGATATGGTTGAATCACAATTGCACGATCAAATAAAAGATGGCAATACAACCGCAACCATTTTTTATATGAAATGCAAAATGCGATCACGTGGATATGTTGAACGGCAGGATGTTAATTTACAAACCAACAGGCCTGATTTTTCTGATTTAACAACGGATGAAATACGTGAACACCTGAAAAATGGGAAAAAATAAAACAGATTTAATAAATTTGTATTTGTATTATGAGTTGTGCAAACGTGATTTTTGGCAATTTTGCAAATTTTATGATCCTGAATTTTTTGCGGAACGTGAATTTTTGCATGAGGTGGCGGATGCAATGCAGGATATTACAGATGATAAAATTAAATCATTATCTGTTTCATTACCGCCACGTGCAGGAAAATCATACATCACATCAATTTACTGTGCATGGGTGTTGGGTAATCATCCAACAGAATCAGTAATGCGTAACACATGCACGGCAACACTGTACACAAAATTTTCATATGATGTACGTGATATTGTGAAATCAGAAAAATTCACAACAATATTTCCTGATGTATGTTTATCATCTGATAAAGCAAATTTGCAGGGATGGAACACCAACAGTTCAAAACAGGTTGGTTATTTCGGTGCAGGTGTTGGCGGAACAATCATTGGATTTGGTGCATCAATGGTGGCCATTACGGATGATCTATACAGGGGTATTGATGATGCCATGAATGATAATATGAATGCACGTGTGATCCAGTGGAAACAGGCAACACATGATTCACGGTTTGAAACAGGATGTAAACGTATTGATATTGGTACACGTTGGGTTGTTAATGATGTAATTGGGTATCAAATGGCACAGGGTGCATATGATAAATCAATTATGGTACAGGCATTGGATGAAAATGATGAATCATTTTGCAGTGCGGTTATGAGTACAGATGAATACATTGATAAAAGAAAAAAAACCGCAAAGGAAATTTGGTTGGCAGAATACCAACAACAACCAATGGATTTAAAAGGAATGTTATTTGGTGAAATAAACATTGTTGATCCTGATGAATTGGATGAAATAAAGGATAAAATTGAGGGTTGCATTGGATATGTTGATGTTTCAGATACAGGAAATGATTACACTGCATGTGCCATTGGTGCCATTGTAGGTGATCAGGTTTACATTGTTGATTATGTATTTGATAGGTCAAACACGGATGTTACAATACCAATGGTTGCATCCCTGTTGGATAAATGGAATGCCAATTATTGCCGTGTTGAATCAAACAGTATGGGTGCAATGTTTGCACGTGAATTACAACGCAATACCAACACACGAATTTTACAGGTGGCAAATACACAGAATAAAATAACACGAATAATTATGCATTCCGCATTTGTGTTAAATAGATTTAATTTTGTGCGTTATGATGTGCCACAATCAATCAGGTTTATTGATAATATTTTATCATTTAGTAAAGAGGGTAAAAATAAAAATGATGATGCACCTGATTGTATTGCAGGTTTATCAATGTTTATACAATCAATGTTCAAACATTTACGTTAAAGGGCCTGAATTGTTATATTTGTAACATTAAGGTTTTAAAAAACCATCAGATTATTAATAGTGATCATGGTGTTTTTTATGCAGGTTGGAAAATACCTGCATTTTTTTTTGATTATATTTATGCAATGATAAAACAAAAATGGCATCCAGTACATTGGTTGATGATTGCATTTGCAATATGCATGATCCTGTTGTTGATTCAATTTAATTACATTATTGATCAGTGTAAACCAGTTGATAAAAACAACGTAAATGATACGTTGTACATTGAACAATCACATGAATTTGGTTTAAATAAATGATTTACGTGTTACAACGTGTTAATATTCAACAGGAAATTAACATATAAACATTGAATAATAACAAGTGTTTAACATGTGTTGAACACAATTTAACATGATTCAACAAAGGAAATGAAAGGAAAGTAAATGAAAGGAAAACAAATAAATAAAGTTATTCAGGCATTTAAACGTTTTCATTTGTACATGATGTACATTGAACAGGAACGCATAAAATCAATGATACATTCAGGTTGGGGTAAATTTTAATAACCGTATTTAAATGCCCAACAACGCACGTTTTTCATCATCAGATAATTCAACACCTGATTGAATTATTTTTAATACTGCATTTGCACGTTTATCCATTGCATCAGATTGCATAACCTGATCCTTTTGCAATACCGCAACATGTGAAAAATCTGCACACAATTTCAATCCCTGATCCGTTAGGCCCAATTGATGTGAAAGTGTTGCATACAATTGATCTGTTTCAGGTATAATTGTATCCTGATAGGTCATACGCATACCTTCAAAAACATTGGTAAACGTTGCACCTTTTGATGATGCAAACAGGTATTGTGATAAACCATACGCATCAATGATTGCCATTTTATCTGCATCCAGTTCCTCAAATAACATCAGTTGTTTTGTTGGATAACTCATGGGTGTCCAATCAACATTTGATTCAGTAATTACAATCTGATCTGAATTACGTTTTATCCAATCCTGTTGTATTTGTCGTTTTTCTTTGGGATCCATTGGTAATGATCCGCCAAGATCTGATTGATTTGATGATAAAATACCAATTGCAGATAAATTTTCTAATAACACATTACGTTTTTTGTACTGTGCAATGATGTTTGATAATGGATAACGCAGGGTTTCAATCCTGTTGCGTGGATTCACCAAATGAATACCATCAGGTGTATTGATGTAAACCATATCATCAATTTCAATTGTTTCATATTTTTTACCATCATAATAAAACTGATAATTTTCGATCATTCCGCCTGTTTCCATTTGATCTAAATAACGGCCTGAAAGTTTTAATTTAACTTTTGATGATGGCAATGGCACAATTAAATTACGTATATCAAATGAACGTTTTGGGCAATATGCAAATGCATTTGCAAACAATCCATCATTAACTGAAAGTGAATAAATAACATCAGACCATGATTGTGTTGGGTTTGGTTTTGCAATTAAATCCTGTACCCATTGATGATCAGTAACAATTTCACCATCTGAATTTTTTAAAACTGGCAATCCTGATGCCATCATTGATGCACGTTTATCAATTACAGTTCTTAATTCAGGCACCTGCAAATACAGTTCAAATGGTTTGTTGGTATCAACCCAAACTGCATCCTTTGTACCGTAATAACTTTGTTGGTTATTGTTCAGGTATTGCATAAATTTATCACTGTTTTGGTTAGACCATCCAAATATTGAAGTCCAAAAATCGTTTGCCATGATGTTTTTTTTTAATATATTTGAACAAATTTAACTAATTTTGTTATATAAATTTGCATAATTATGGAAAAACCATTTTCAACGTACAACATCAAACAGGCAACATCACAGATAAAAGATATTGATTTATCTGCACGTGAGGTGGCAATTTATTTATCTGTATTTGATACAATTGATTCAGATAATGATTTAATACGCAAAGGTGCATTTAAAAAATCCCTGAATGATAGGGGTGTAAATTCAGGATCCAACAGGCAAATTGCATTTTTAAGGCATCACGATTGGGAGCATCAAATTGGTACATTTACATCATTACAAGAGGATGAAACAGGATTGTTTGCAGTTGGTAAATTGGGTACATCATCAAAAGGTGATGATGCATTGCGTGATTATCAGGATGGAATTATTACGGAACACAGTATTGGATTTCAATACATTGCAGATAAAACAAATTTTGTTGAGGTTGAAAAAAAGGATGCAGATGATCCAGATACATCAACAGGATATTTTGAAATAAAGGAGTTAAAATTGTGGGAAGGATCCGCAGTAACATTTGGTGCAAACCAATATGCAAACACAATTGATGTGTTTAAAACAGTACAGGAAAAACAAACAATACAAAAATCATTAACTGATCAAATGAACATCATTGTGAAAGCAATTACCAGTGGTAAGGGTACAGATGAACGTTTATATGATTTGGAAATGAAATTAAAATATTTAAATGCACGTTTAATTGATGTTGCAAACACCGATCCGTTCAACAAAGAACAATTGGCCGTTAAACAAACAGTTGAACAAACATTTAATTGGAGTGGATTTGATGATTATTTTCAAGTGAAAACAAATTAAAAAATCTAAATAAAAATAAATTATTAATATTTAAAAATTACAAAAATGGAAAATACACCATTAACACCTGAACAGGTGATTGAAAAATTTGAGGCAAAAATTGCTGAAAAAACAAACGGTTTTGCATCATCAAATGATGTTGCAACACTAAAAACTGAATTATCAAATGAATTGGATGCATTGAAATCTGCAAACAAATCTGATGAATTACAGAAAAAATTTGCAGATCTTGAAAGTACAATTGATGCATTAAAAGAGGGCAACAAAACAAATGCAACAACGGCAAAAAAATCCATTAAGGATATGATTGTTGAAAAATCAGATGCATTAAAAAAACTGATCAAACAAAAATCAGGTGTTGTTTCTTTATCATTAAAGGCACAAATTGATCCAATTAATTTGGGTGCATTACGTGGTGATGTTTATGGCCAATTGATCAATGAAACATTTGATATTCCATACAGATCAGAAACGAGAATTACAGATTTGTTCAGAAAAACAAATGTTGAAACAGAGTACATCAAGTACAGAGAGCAAAAAACCGTAACAAGGGATGCAGGTGTGGTTGTAAATTGTGCAACAAATAACACCGATACAACAGTTGAATGGCAAACCAAAACAGTACAGATTGCAAAAGTTCGTGATTATGTTGATGTTTGTATTGATATGATGGATGATTACAGTTTTGTAACATCAGAAATTGAAAATCTTGTATCATCATCAATCAGATTAAAGGCAGATAGTGCAGTTTTAAACGGTGCAACAGATATTGTTTCTATTGATTCAATTGCATCAATTTTTGATCCTGCAAATGTATTGGCACCTTTTACTGGTGCATTTACAAGTGCAACGTTGGCAGAATTAACAGGTGCAATGAAAGCACAGATATACACGTTTGGGCAAGAAATGGCATATGATGCAGATACAATCATTATGAATTACAATGATTGGGTTAAATTCATGCACCAAAAAAATGCAAACGGTGATTACCTTTTACCAAACTTTGTGGCATCAGGTGATTCAGTGTTAAATGGAATGCGTGTGATCACATCACCGTTGGTTTCACCAAATTCACTGTACGTTTTAGATTCACGCAAGGGCCAAATTTTAGACCGTCAAGGTGTTACCGTTGATTTCAGTTATGAAAACAATGATAATTTTGAGCATGAAATTGTTACTGTAAAAGCATTACAGAGAATCCAATTTTTTGTGCCTGCGGTACATCAGGATGCATTTATGAAAGTAACTGATATTGCAACGGCATTAACTGCAATCACAAAATAAACATTTGTTTAACAGATTAAAATAATCATTATGAAATTAAAAATATTGAAAAATTGGGGAACGTTAAAAAAGGATCAAATTATTGATACAAGCGGTAACACATCACAATATTTGTTATCAAATGGTATTGCCAGTATGGCACCAAATGATGATTGCATTGGTGATTGTGATGATCATGCAGAAAACGAATGTGAGGGGTGCAAATCTAAAAAGAAAAAACGCAGTTCAGGGCATACAGGCACGGTGAAAATTATTGAAACAATTGATCCAAAACCAACAAAACCTGCAACAGTTGTTAAAAAAAAGGTGGCACCATCAAAAGTGAAAGCAAAAAAATCAATTAAAAAAACTGCATCACCTAAAAAATGATGCAGTTATAAAACCATAAAATTACAATGGCGAACGTTTTAAATATCACATACGCAGATTTTGGCAAAGGTAAATGGGAATTGGCAACAGGCATTTATGAACAACAAAAAATCAACGGTTACATTGATCTGTACACAAACAGATTATTGGCAGAATTGTTGGGTGTTGATTTGTATAATTTGTTTGTGGCGGATTTGGATCCAATAACTTTTGTTCCACAGGATCCTGTGTATTTGGCAATTTACAATGCATTTATGCATGAGAGTGGCAATTGTAATATTATTATCAGTGATGGTATGGTTGATATGATCAAAGGATTCATTTATTTTGAATACTTAAAGGATCAAATCAATCAGGTTTGGGTATCAGGTAATGTTGCACCTGTTGGTGAAAATAGCAAAAATATATCAACACTATCACAACAGATTTACACACGGTATAATCAGGGAGTGTTTACGTATCATGCAATTCAACAATTTATTTGCAACAATTCAAGTGATTACCCAAAATATAATGGGCATAGTAAAGTAACAACGTATTGGATATGATAGATGCAACCATTGAAATACAGGAAATCATTGATCAAATCAATTGCAAAATTGATGGTGAATACAATGCAATGAATGGCAAAACATATTTTTGCCATACAAAATGGGCCAGAGTTGGTAAAACAATTACTGATTCAAATGGTGTTGTGTTTTTAATTAATGATGTACAGGTTGATGAATGGATAATTGCAACACAGTTGGTTGTTACAGATCCTGTGATTAATTTGGATGGTGTTTGCACGTTGCAAAAACCGTTTTTTATTACAGGTACAAAGTTGGCAACAAACCGTGAATGGACAATTGCAACAAATAATTTAGAGGAAAAATTGCCGTTGATTTGGTTATTGGAAATAATCAGTGAAACAGGATACGGCAGGGAATCCGCCATTGCACGTGATATTGTTACAAATCTGTTTTTTTTAGATGAAACGGATCCATCACAATATTACACCGCAGATCACCGTAAACAAGTGGTTACACCAATGGGTAATTTGATGCATGAGTTTATTAAAACGGTTGAACGTTTAAGGATGTACAAAACTGTTGATGAATTTACATACAAAACATTTTCACGTTTTGGTGTTGAAACGGATCAGGGTGCAGTTGAAAACATATTGGATGCCAATTTATCAGGTGTTTCATTGAATATTACGTTGAGTAAATACCGTGCAAATTGTAAGTGTTAAGAGAATTTAAATAAAATAATAATTAATTAAAAAAATAAACATATGAAATCATGTGATTGTAATGCAGGTTTAAGTAACACAGGGGTACCATCCTGTGTACCTGTTCAGGGAATAACAAGCTCCCTAATTTTAGTGCCTTTAACGGCAAATGATGGTACAAAAAACGGTATTGATTTAAGTGCATCAATACCAACATGGAGTGATTACGTTAATGAGGCGGATGCATCAAAACGTTGGTTTCCATTACCGAAATTTGAAAATGTAGAATTACCAAAAGCGGATTCTTTATTTGAGGAGGCAAACAGTGGCCGTAAAGCATATTTGCGTCAAGGTGTGAGATCCTTTGCAGGTGAGTTATGGCAGGATGATTCAACACCAACATTTTTGGGTAAATTAATGGCATCACGTTGTGTGCAGTTTGGAATTTACATTGTTGATGTTGAGGGTGATTTAATCGGATCAGAAGTGAACGGATTTTTATACCCAATACCAGTTGATAATGATAGTTGGGATCCAAAATTCATGTTTGCAACAGATGCAACCGTACAAAAAATCATGCTAGGTTTTGATTTTTACAGGTTGTTTGATGAATCAACAATGAAAATGATTACCGCAGAGGAAGCAAGTTTGGATTTTAACAGTTTAGAGGGTTTATTGGATGTTGAATTAACTGTTGCAAGTGCAACAACAACGGCAATTACTGTTTCTGCAAATTTAGATTACGGAACGGCATACAATCCAATCCTTTACAAAGGTGCAACGTTGCCTGCTGATTGGAAATTAGATAATTTGGATGCAGGTACAGTTGTTACAATTGATGCAGTTACAGAGCCAACAGATGGCAATTATGTTATTGATTACACCAGTGCAGGATTGGCATCATCTGTAAACCTTAAATTATCAGTTGCAAAAACTGGTTTTGAAGGATTTGTTAATACAATAACTGCATAAATCATGGGAAAAACAGAATATATCACGGTTGGAAAATCAACATTTAGGGTTGAAGTTTTAAAAAATTTAACACAAAAGGATGCAATAAATCGGTTTCATTATTTAAATATTGAAACAGTAAAACATGCATATCAGTTGTGCAATCCTAAAAAAGTAAACAGAAAATCAGTGAAAAAATCTGTTTAACTATTGATTTTTGATATTAAAAGGGGATGTATTTGTTTACATCCCTTTTTTTTGTTATATAAAAACGTTTAAATTTTCGTAAATTTGAAATATGATTGGAAATACATTGATCGAACAACAATTAAATAAGGCATTAACATTGGATGATGCATTGGCATGGTATGATGCAAACACAACACAAATTAAAAATTTGGTGTTAAATCTTATCAGGCAGGATCAGTTGTTTGAACGTGGTGTGAATAAATTTGATGAAGTTATTGGATTGTATTCACCATTTACGGAACAGATAAATCCAATGAAACGTGCAGGAACACCGTACACATTAAAGGATACAGGTGCGTTTTATCAATCAATGTTCATTACAGTGCTAAAAGATAGCATTTTAATTAATGCAGATGCATCAGTAATGCAGGATCAATCATGGTGGAACAATAATATTTTGGGATTAGATGAACAGAATTTGGAAATATATGCGGAACAAATCAGGCAACAGTACATTAAATATGCACGTAAAATATTGGGAATCAATTGATGAAATGCCCATGTTTCACTGGCAAAAATGCAGTGATGGATTTTTAAAGTATGTTAATGTTGATCTGATTGATGATGAAACAGGCAACCAAATACAATATGATAAATTGTATGATCAGTATTTGGCACGGTTTGGTTTATCAAAACAGTTTGAACGGTACATGAAGTTGTTGCAACAAAAGGCAAAATTGCAATGTTTATATGTACAAACAAATAAACGTTTTAAATTAACAGAGATTGAAATTGTTGATGCAAAAATTGAACGTTTAAATGTTAATTTTGGGGATGGTAAAAGCATTGAAACAACATGTTTACATTTATCAAAATGGTTGGGTTATAAAGTAAATTTAAAGGAAACAACAGTTGTTGAATATTATACAATAATACAGGAATATGGCAAGTGGGCAAATAAAAAGGAGTGATATTGCAGAATCAGATTTGTACAAAGAAATCAGGGATTCCGCAAAAAAAACATTAACTGAATTGGATAAAATGAATGTTGGGTTGAAAAAAACCGCAACAACAATATCCAAAACGTTAAATTCATCATTGAAAAAATCAACAGAGGGCATCAATAAAATGAGCAAAGCCGTTGCACAGGCAGATGCCACAATGAAACAATCAGTGCAGGTTGATAAAGCAAAATCACAGGCCGTAAAGGCACAGATACAGGCGGAACGTGAATTGGAACGGTTGCAACAGGATAAAATTCGTACATCCAAAATGGAATCACAAGAAAAGGAACGTTTGTTAAAACAATCACAGAGGCAAAAAAAGTTACTGGATCAGGAAACAAATGCGTACAAAAAACTTGTAAAGGCAACACGTGATCAAAAAAATGAATCCAAACGTTTGGGTGCAGAATTGTTAAAATTAGAACAGGCAGGTAAAAAGAACACAAAAGAGTACAGAAAATTGCAAATGCAGTTTGATAAAGTAACAAGATCCGCACGTTCAGGTGATAAACAATTGAAAAAATTGGATAAAACTGTTGGTGATAATTTCCGAAATGTTGGAAATTACAAAGGTGCATTGGGTAAATTATCAGGTGCGTTTGCATCTTTGGGCCTCGCAATGGGCGGTGCAATGATAATACGTAATGTATTTGAAACAGTAAAGGAATTTGATCAGGCAAGTGCAAATTTGGCATCTGTTTTGGGTGTTACACGTGAGGGCATGCGAGGTTTAACGGATGATGCCATGAAGTATGGATCCACAACACGTTTTACCGCAACAGAGGTTTCAAATCTGCAAACAGAATTTGCAAAATTGGGTTTTTCACAATCTGAAATATCAAACGTAACAAAAGCAACATTGGATTTGGCAAGTGCAACAGGCACAGATTTGGCAGAATCCGCAACAGTTGTTGGTGCAACAGTTCGTGCATTTGGTTTATCAACAGAACAAACCGCACGTGTAACTGATGTAATGAGTAAATCATTTTCCAGTTCATCATTGGATATGCAGAAATTCAGTACGGCAATGGGTAATGTGGCACCAGTTGCCAAAAGTGCAGGGTTAAATATTGAGGAAACAACCGCATTACTGGGTACATTAACCGATAACGGTATTGATGCATCAACCGCAGGAACAGGATTGCGTAATGTATTTTTGGAATTAACCAAATCAGGTATGACGTTTGACGAGGCAATGGGCCTGATTCAAAACAGTACAAATAAAAACGCAACCGCATTGGAATTATTCGGTAAAAGGGGTGCAACAATTGGTACAGTATTGGCATCAAACACATACAATGTTGAAACATTAACAAATGCATTGTATGATTCCGCAGGTGCAACACAGATCATGGCAGATATGCAATTGGATACGTTGGGCGGATCATTGGATTTATTAACATCCGCATGGGATGGTTACATTTTAAAAGCAAATGAGGCAGGCGGTATTGGTGATATTTTAAAAGATGGTATAAAATTTTTGGCAGATAATTTGGAAACAATATTGGATGTTGTTGTTGGTTTAACAAAGGCATGGGTACAATACAAAATTGTGGTTGGTTTATCCGCAGGTGCAACACGTTTGATGGGATCAACAATGGCAATGGCAGGTACACAATCAGGTATGATGGCAAAAGGTTTATTTGTAGCACGTGCAGGTGTAAATGGAATCAAAACCGCATTTGCATCACTGGGCAAAGCATTAAAGGCAAATATTTTTGGTATAATTATATTGGCCCTGTACAAATTATATGAGGCATTCACAATTGTGAAAACAGAGGCACAACAAATGGAGGCAATAAACAACAGATTGCAACAATCATCAACGGATTCCGCAGTTAAAATGGCACAGGAATCTGATCAATTGGATGTTTTGGTTACTGCAATCAAAGGTGCAAACAAAACAAATGGTGAACGTGAAAAATTAATTACTGATTTAAATAAAAAATACGGTACAACATTAACCAACATACAGGATGAAACAAAGTTTTTAAAAGAGTTGGATAAAGTTCAAAAGGATATTTTAAAAAATATTGAGGATAAAATAATGTTAGAGGAAAAACGCACGCAATTTGGTGTGATTGCAGGTGAAATTGCAAAATTAGAGGCGGAACAATTAGGGTTACAGGCACGTATTGAAAATGCATGGGGACAAAATGCATTTACAGAATTTTTGCAAGGGTTTGGAAATTATGAGGGTACAAAAGGAGTTTTGGCAAGGCAGGCGGTTGAAAATGACAAAGTTTTAAAAGCATTAAACGCACAAAAAGGAGTTATAAAAACATCACTGGTTGCAATGATGCAGGCAAATGCAGTTACCGCAGTTGCAGGTGGCACAGGCACCACAACACCAACAACAACAACAACAACACCAAAAGTTACAAAACGCACACCAATAAACGTTGATTTGCGTGATCAATTGGATCTGTACAAAGAAATTTTAAAAGTACGTGAATCAATCAGGGCCATGAATGCAGGGTTGCAGGATACTGCACGTGAACGTGAAATTGCTGAATTGGATAAATTGATTGAAAAGGAATTGGAAATTATTGATTTACGTATTGAGAGAGGGAAAACAGTCGATTTAACGGATGTTAATGCATTAATTGGGTTATCAGGCCAAAAACAAAAAGATGATGTAAAAGCGGATGCGGATGAGGAAATACGTGTTTTAACCAACAAACATGATGAACGTTTTGTTTTGTTAAATAATGCATTAAATAAAGAGTTTAAAAAGAAAAACGACAACAACAAATTAACCAAAAAAGAACGTGCAAAATTAGATGATAATTTAAAAGAAATGCAGGCGGATTTGGTAACAGAGGAAATCGCAAACCGCAAAGTTTTAAACAAACAAATTGCCGTTGTTGAACAAGAAAGTGCGGATAAAATTGTTGAAATTAATACATCAGTAAATGAAAAATTAAATGAAGTTGATGAATTGCGTTTGGTGGCATATGATGCAATACAGGAACGCAGGGTAAAAAGTTTTGAAAACAGTTTACTGGAATCCAAAAAATCTGATGAAGATATTGCAAAGGAAATGAAAGATTTTAATATAAAAATATTAGAGGAACGCATTGCCGAGTACAAAAAATATGGCAAAGATACATTGGATTTGGAAATTGAATTAAATAAATTAAAACGCAAAAATGTTGATGATGAAAACAAAGCATTATTAACATCACAAAAAGATTTATTGGCAGATCAAATCAGTATCATTCAATCATTAACTGATGCGTTTAACTTTTTTGCAGATAAACGAATTTCCAAAATTGATGAGGAAATAAACAAAGCACAGGAACGATATAATACATATCAGGAATTGGCAAAAAATGGTAACATTCAGGCCCAACAATCATTGGCAACAGAGGCAAAATTGATTGCTGAAAGTAACAGGAAAAAAGAACAAATGGAAAAACGCAAACAACGTATTGCATTGGCATCTGATGCATTGCAGGCATATTTGCGAAACAGTGAGGATCCAGATGTTGAAAATCCATTGTTAAAAACATTCACTGATATTACACTATTAACACAATTTGTGCAGAATTTACCATTTTTTGAGGATGGAATTGAGGATACAGGCAAAAATGGATCAGGTGTTGATGGCAGGGGTGGTTTTCATGCAATCCTGCATCCAAATGAACGTGTTTTAACAAAGAAACAAAACGCAATGGTTGGTAATATTAGCAATGAAGATTTGGCAAAACTGGCATTGAGGCATCAAACAGGTGTGATTGATCCTGCAATACATCAAACAATAATTGCAAAATCTGATGAACGTGTTGTTGAACGTTTAGAATCATTGGAAAAAACTATTAAAAACAAACCTGTTTCAAATATTGAATTGGAACGCATTATTGATGGTGCAATGCAGGTTGTTAAAACAACAACCAATGGTAAAAAAATAATTTATAACAGGTACAAAATTAATTAAATGAAACATTTTTTAAATGATATTGAGGTTGCACCACGTAATGTTTTGGAATTTGGTTTAACATCAAATTTTGGCGGTGATCCAACAATATTGCAAATTGATGCAGATAAAATCATTTTGCCACGTGAGGGTTTGAAAATCATACAGGATTGGATTGCATCACAGGGTTTATTTGAGGGCATACCATACCGCATTGAAATGGGCAATCAAATATCATTGGAATATTATGTTGATTTAACTGAATCCGCAATTATTCGTGATCATGAAATTGAGGTTAAAATAAAAAAAAGGGGTGCATATGATAATTTTTTTGATAATGCAAACGGTACATCATTTGAATTAATGGCGGAAAAAGGTGTTAATTTTCCAATGGTACAAATCCCATACCTGATTGTAAAAGATGATGTTTTAATGAGTGGTTTAACAATTGCCATTTCATTATATACCATGACAAATGCGTTGGTGCAAAGTGTAAAGGATTTGGTAACACAGGCATCAAACATTATTGAGGCGGTAACACCAAACATTGGTTTACCGCCTGCACCGCCAATTGGTGAAATAATAACATTATCATTGAAATTTGTTGCACAGGTTGTTTATACCGCATCATTATTGGTTGCGGTTATTAAATTGGCCCAACAAATGTTTGAGTTATTATTTCCACAGGTAAGGTATTACAAAGGTGCAACAGTTAAAAATTTAATACAGGCAGGATGTACATATTTGGGTTACACATTAAATTCAACATTGTTAAATCAATTAAACAGTTTAACAATAATGCCTGTTCCATTAATAAAAGAAAAAAAATCTGTTGTTGATTACATTGAAAATGATTTAAATTTTGCGTTTACAAAAGGGTATCCAACGGCAATGGATTCAACACCAACACTGGGATCACTAATTGATGCAATTGAAACAACATACAATGCACACACACGTGTATTCAATGGTGAGGTGCAGATTGAACGCAGGGATTTTTGGAATGGTAATACACCAAACAATATTTTACCTGCATTAAACATGCAGGATGATATGCAGGGTGAATTTGAATTTAATACTGATGCAATTTGGAAACGGTATTATATTCATTATGAAATTGATTATGCAGATTTTCACACCGTTGATTTCTTTGATCCAACAGATGCAGAATACAACACAGAGGGTTTAAATGTTATTAATCAGGATTTGGTGTGTATTAAGGGTTTAAATGATGTTAAAATACCGTTTGCATTGGGTGTGCGTAAAAACAATTTGAATTGGATTGAGGATTTCGCAAAAGGATTTTTTAATGTAATTGATAATATCACAGGTATTTTTGGTGGCGGTACATCATATGCATCACAGATTACAAACCGCATTGGAGTTACACAGATTGGCCAACAGTTTTACAGTAAAACAAAAATATTGTGGGCCATTGGCGGTAAACAACCATCAAATTATGTGGATATACTGGGTGCAAAGGGCCTGTATAACAATTATCATTACATAAATCAAATACAATTAAATGGTTATAAAATAATAAATGATGCACCAGTGCGGATGAGAACGGCAGATTTTGTAAATTTGCTATACAACAATTTTGCTGAAATCAATGGAACAAACTGTGAAATAATCAAAATACGGTTTAATAATGAAACATCACAGGCCATTATTTCATATAAAATACCGTTTGATTATGCCACAGGCAAAGTATTAACAACAGTAATAAATGATTAAAAATGGATAATAAAACCAAAAAAATAATTGATGAAACAAATAATCTGATTGGTGATTTAACCGTGAATTTGGGCAAATTAATTAAACAACAAAATCATGCATTAAATCAATTGCCACAGGATCAACGTGAACAGGTTGTTAAACATCAGGCACATGTGAATAAAATAATGAAAACCATTAAAACAGGTGATATTGATAAAATACAAACTATAATTAATAGCCATGCCAATACAAATAACTAATCAATTATTTAACAATAACAATTTAGGGTATCAATACAATCAATACACCGCAAATGCAGGTGATAAAATTTTTTGTAAGTTTTTTGTACGTACTGCAATGAGGGTATCCAGTGTTGATAACCCATTATCATTGGATCCATCATTAAATCAGGTTACATCACCTGCGGTTTCATGGTTGGATGAGGGTTTTCGTGCAGGTGATATGATAAAAATTGCAAAATGGACAAATGCAGGTATTGGTTATTCTTATTTCAGAAGTGTTGCGTTTGTTGATGATACACATTTGGATATAAACGGCCCAACAGGGAGTTGGTATGATGTAACGGCAGGTGAACAAATGGTTATTACGGTTATAAATTCATCCACAGATCCAACACCAAAACCATATTCAAACCTTGAATTTTTAATTAATCACTGTTTATCAGGCCAATTGGGCAACAGTTTGAGTTTGATTGATGGTGAGCCAACACGTGTTTTGTTTGATAATTTAAACAACATGCCTGTTGGCGGATCCACAACAGGGCAAGTAATACCAAATCAATCAGGGCAATTTTTAATTGATAATGTTACATTGATCAGAAGTACCACAACAAGTGATGGTTTTAATCAATATGAATTAAATTGCCAAATTGTGCAATCAGGTGTTTATGATCAATCATGGTTTGCACAGGCAGGATATTTAAAAATATTTGCACAATTTGGTTGGCAACCACAACCGCAGGATGTTCATCCGCCATCAATAGTAATTTATGATGAAATTGCAAACACTGGATGGTTTAATGAACAATTTAATGTTGGTTATTCACCTGCATCAATGGTGCAAAACATACCTGAATTGGATTACTGTGTGCCATCTGTACATGAAATAATAATTGATTCATCAGAAATAAACATCCCAAAAATGGGTGTTGGTGCGTGTTATATTTCAATTGATGATAATTATTATAAAAACAAATCCTATTCACAGAATAATATTACAATGATGCTTTCAACAACATCATTGGCACCAATTGGATCAACGATACAATCATCACCAAACAATGATCCAAATTATTTGGGTGCATTATATTCAATCACAGTAAACAATGTTGCAATTGGCGGTGGGCAGGTAAAGGTTACAATAACATTTACACCAAATGCAATGTTTACAACGTTAATGGAAAACCGTGATGATGGTGATCGGTTGTTTTATTTGTGGATTGCGGTTGATGAAGTTAATTTTTTGGCATTTGGTGGCCAATTAAAATGTGATCCGCCTGTTGGCGGTGCATTGGGTTTAACAACCAATTTTGGTTTTTTAGATCATGGGCAAAATATCACACAAATTGGCGGATCAAAACAGGGATTTGTTGCAAATACAGAGGATGATTGTGCATGGTATGGTACGTTTTTATTGGATAATAATCAGGTTTATGAACGTTTAACAATGGAAATGGAAGTTTTCAACGGCACATCACAGGATGATTTTGCATTACAATCATCACAGTTTTCATTTGGCGGTATTCAAATAAATAATGCAGGGCAATATTTAATCAATCAAACATTGCCAATTGTATCAACATTACCATCAAACAGTGCAAAAATAAACGCATTATTTAAACGTGTACCTGCAATGGATACGGCAACGCAATACGGTGTATCTGTTTATTACCCATTTTTATTAAACTGGCAATATTGGTTGCAACAACAAAATGCATCAACCGATTTTTACCCAACACAAAACAGAAATTGGGAACAATATGATGATATTCCTGCATGGGAAATACGTTTTAAAATATCATTGATAAAAGATGGATTGGCATTTATTAACAGTAATGTGATCCGTGATTTACCATATGATTCATCAACGGTTATTGATCAGGATATTCAAATGTTTATTGAATCCACAGGGCAAAATGTACAGGTTATTGCAATTGGTGAAACAATGCGTATTGTGGCAACACACACCATTAATAATGGTATGGCATGGGATCCAAATGATACATGGGCAATGATTACTGTTGAACCATTTGAATCAACCGCACGTACAATATGCAGTTCAGTTTTACCATTTGATAATGATTTATCAAACCCATTAAAACCAATCAATGGTGTGCAGATGGTAATAACATATCCATCACAAAATGTGGCAAAAATTGAATGTTTTTTCAATCCTGATATAATTAATTTGGCAAATGGTGCTAAATTTACAACAAAAATAAAAGGATGCCCAACAACATTGAATGTAAGCGGTAAACGCACAACAGATGGAGTTTTAAAAACAACCAGTGGTTTAATAACCGCAGAAATAAAAACATTATCACCTTAAAAAAATAAAATTATGGCACAAATACACAATTACCAAAACGAATCATTATTATTTAATGATGATGATTTTTATGATATTGATTTTTATAACGGTATAGGTTATGAATCAAAAAAAATATTGGGATCAACAATAAAGGCAGGAATTATTGCATCAATACCTGCACCAAATGTAAAAACAATTTACACTGATGATGATAGTGTTGCCAGTGATCGCACAATTAGAGGCACAAACGGTACACATTATTTTAAAATGTTGGATTTTAAAACCCTTGAATTTACTGCATTAAATACTGAATCTACATGTTTTAAAATTAATGTACCAACAGGTGATTCATTTACATCATTTGTTATCGCAAACACTGCAAACAACAATCCAATTATTTCAATTGAGGGTGGATATTTAAAAATAAATGATAAATACAAATTGCCATTGGCAGATGGATCAACAGGGCAAATATTATCAACAAATGGTGCAGGTTTTGCACAATGGATTGATGCACCGCAAACAGGTGTTACAAGTGTTGAAAGTTTAACAGGTGCAATTGATTTGGTTGGTGATGGTATCCAAATTGTACGTAATACATTGAATAATTCAATTAATTTTGAAAACAATGAAAAAATTAATGCACAACAATGGAATATTGATTCGGTTGATTATTTTGAAAATGATTACTTTATATTTAAATTTAGTATTCCTGATGGGTTTTGGTTTATTGAGTTAAAACCATTACCAAATGGTGTTGTAGGGTGGGAATTTATTGCAAGTGCATCAATTGCCAATACTGTAAATTACCCAACATTTTTTGAAAACATGAACATTGTGGGAATAGGATACAAAATTTGGCCTGCAATTACCGCCAAAAACAATCATATGAGGTTTAATGTTTCAATCAGACCAATTTTAAATTATGGTGAGCCACAACCAAAGGGTGCAATTCCATTGTTTCAACAGGAATGTTGGCAATCAGAGGATACAGAGGGCAGATTGTTTCAGGTATCATCTGTATTGAGGCAAATTGATTGGCAAATTAAAGTGATTGGTTAAAATTAGAATAAAAAAAATATTAAAAAATAAATAAATTATGGCCTGTTGTATCAATTTAACATACGAAGTAAATGCAGTTGCAACCACAATTGAATTAAATACCGCAGGATCATTTAATGGATCTGATTATTTTGAATTTGTTGGTACAGATGGAATCACATATTACATTTGGTACAATCTCGCAACAAATCAATGGTTGATTACAGATGGTGTTGGTATATTTTCAAATCAAATTGGAAATACCAAAGCAATTTTGCAAACAACATGTCCGCCAAATGGCATAAATGGGCAGGGTATTTGGGATCCGCCAAATTCACAGGCATTTTGGAGTGGATACATGATTGCGGAATGCGTTGTTGATTGCCCATGTTTAAAATTAACAATTCAGGCAAATCAATTTCCTGAACAAACATTAACATCATATAATTATTTTGTTGTAAATGGCAGAAAACATTTTGTATTTGAATACAACGGTTTAAATTTAGTTATTTATTACAATGGTACAGAATGGTATGTTTCAGATTTATTAAACAATGAACAAAACACAGTTTATGTAACATTAAAAACACAGGATACATGCCCAATTGCAGAGTATGTTTTTCCGCCAAATTTAATATTAAACCCAACGTTTTCGCAAGGCGGTGCGGATTGGGATATTGGGCTAGATTGGGTAATTCAAAGCCAATCACGAATCCAATCATTTGGTGATGGATCAACACAATATTTATCACAGGCCGTTCCTGATATTACCGTTGGTAAAACATATGAAATAACATATTTTGTTTACACGAATACATTAAGCAACAACAGGTTGATAATGAGTGGAACAAGTGCATTTCCATTAACCAATTTACCAATTGTTGCAGGAACAACAAATGTTATTGTTTTAACGGCAAATTCAGTTCCATCATCAGGTTTTGAATTTAGGATTGCAAATTCATCATCAAATGTAAGTGGTGAAATTATAATATCTGCATTTGATGTTAGGGAACAAATTGATCAATCCCAAAACTGGGATCGACCGCCAAATTCGGCATTTAATAAATTAACAACATTTAAAACAGAGGGTGTGGATTGCCCAAATCCATGCCCATGTGTAGGTTTTATTTATCAAAACTACAATGAAACAACACCAACACAGGTTGATTTAACAGATACCGCAGGCGGATACAATGGGTTTGCATTTTGGAGTACACCATATCCATTGGATCCAGGTAAATGTTTTTACATTTGGTTAAATATCAATCCTGATGGTAGTTGCCAATGGGCTGTATCATTGGATGAATGCAACAGTACAGATCCACGTAATGGTGTTGTGTTGGCATTGTTGGGTGTACCAAATTTTGAAAATTGTGATCCATGCCCATACGGCCTGTACACAAATACACCAGAGGGTAATAAATTGTTTTCTGCAAATTTCAACATCATTGATTGTTCACAAAATGATTGTGATTATTTAGAGGATCGAATTGAAAAATTTTATGATGCAATCAGATTTCCAATTGTTTTTGAAGAAGAAGATAAAGGATGGTTATTTTCATGTTGTGAAACATTTTTGGTATTGGCGGATCCATTCAGTGATGAAACATACAAAAATGATGTAAACAGTGCATGGTGTAAATTATCAGATCCACAGGATAATGTTGAATTTAAACTTTATAAGGATGGAGTTGAAACAAATTATCAACCAACAAAAACACCATTTGTAAATGAGCCAAACGCATTTTATGCAACAATATTTTGGAAAGAGGTTTTAATAAATGAGGGCATAGGTTGTTACACGTGGAAAGTTGAATATAATATATCAGGTGTAATTTCAAATTTTATTTGGGGTATATACAGTTTGAAACAATTTAACATTCAAGTTGCAAATCAAACCGCACGTGTGCGTGTAAAATTTAATTTGGTACAGGCAATTGAGGGCATCAATTTTACGGATTCAAATGTTGAAGATTCATTGCGTTTTTATGGATACATTGGTGAGAGGCAACCAAACATGGAAATTGATAATTTAATTTATCAGGATCGAACAATGAAATCTGTGATTAGGCAAAATTTAAATGAATATACAATTACAACGGATCCTGCAATGGATGATATTACACGTAAATTATGTGATTTGTATTTGTTATCTGAAAATGAAATGTACATTTCTGATTACAATATTGTAAACCACAGTTACAGGTATCAGGATTTGCCAGTTATTGTATTTAATACACCTGAAATTAATTATATTGATTTATCACAACGTAAGGCAATTGTTAAATGTGTTGTTTCGGATCGTACAAAAGATCAAAGAACATACTTTTAAATTCACAACAATTGTTTAAATTTGTTAAAATCATAATTAAAAATTAGAATACATGGATCAAGAAACGGCAAAATTTGTAATTAGTTTATCAGGCACATTGTTGTTTTTGATGTTGGGTACAATAGGATTTTTTATTTCACGGTTAATTTCAGATGTAAAACGTGCAACAATTGAAGTGGGTAAAAACAAAGGTAAAATTGAGTTGGTGCAACAACAACAGATGAATGATATTAAACGTATTGAGGAACGCACACGTTTGGAATTGCACACATTAACAACCAATGTTGGTGTTTTATCAGATAATGTAAATTCATTGGTGATTGCATTGGCAAAAAAAACTTTAAAATAAAATGATTAACAGGGCATGGTTGTATATTAAAAAATTAATACGTTCAAATTCACCTGAATCATCAAAACGATTTTTGGCAATTTATACTGTTTTATTTTTGGCAACATATGCAGTAATCAGATATGTAAACAGTGAAAATTTAACCACAGTTTTGGCCGAATTATTGGGGTTTGTTTTGGCCCTGATGGGCATTGCATCATATCAAAACATATTGAAAGATAAAAACAAATGATTACAATTAAACACATATTTATTGTTTTAATATTGATGTTTTTTTGTTTATCATCCTGTTCACCTTTGTACAGGCATTCACGTTTGGTAAAAAAATATCCATTTTTACATCAAACAGATAGTGTAAAATTAACAGATACATTGCGTTTTGAAATTCCAAAAATTCAAGTTGATACAGTGTTTCAAACAAATATGTTAATTGATACGGTGTATATTACCAAAGATCAATTAAAAATTAAAATGTTCACAGTGCATGATTCAATTTATATTGATGCAAAATGTGATACAATTTACGTTGAAAAAATAGTTACACGGAACATTCCTGTGAAATATTATGTACAAAAGGATCATTGGTTTGATCAATTTAAATCATGGTTGAAATGGGTTTTTATTGTTTTATTAATTATTTTAGGGTTGCGGATAATCTATAAAATCACGTGATGAAATATACGAGAGTTAGAAATTACACGGATGATCAATTATTGGATCATGTAAAATCATTACAAAATTACAGATCAATACCCAACGGTGTTTGGATTTTGGGTGTACGTTCAAATGAGGATACACCAAATATTTATGATGATAAATTTTACATATTTAATCACAATAAATGTGTTGATGTTTTAACAGGCACCACAAATTGCGGTTTACCTGCATTAAAGGGCGGTTATAAAAAATATAATAAACACGGTGCATTTGTACTGAAATCTGATATGTGGCACCATAACATGTGGAAATACGTTTACAGGGCAACACGTGGCCATGAATTACGGCAGGTTTATCCTGTGCAGGGATACAGGGATGGCAACAATGATGATAAAAATGATGAAATTGGGCCAATAGTTACTGGTTATTTTGGCATAAATTTTCACACAAATACATTTAAATGGTACAATGCGGTGATCAAATGGTTTATTGGATGGAACAGTGCAGGGTGCCAAGTAACAAACGACAGGATCAAATACATTAAATGGTTAAACGTATTTAAAGAGCGTTTAAAAAGCAACAGGCAAAACAATGTTACATATTGCCTGATTAATGAGTTTGTGCCTAAAAACGCATAAAAATGCCGTTCCTGTTCATCATTGGTTGCAAAACCTAACGGCAATTTTTAAAGGTATTGTTTACGCAAT
>Ga0209192_10000984_pt1 | contig 24478 bp, 24 predicted proteins | sample ArcticOcean_MG_C_11_FD_187433 | JGI IMG/M metagenome (GOLD analysis project Ga0209192, IMG submission 187433) | Marine microbial communities from western Arctic Ocean - ArcticOcean_MG_CB2_154 (SPAdes) (version 2) | ecosystem: Environmental > Aquatic > Marine > Oceanic | place: Arctic Ocean... | reverse complement strand
AAGTAGCAGGATCGATTAATCTGAATACAGAAGAGTTGATTGACCGTAAATTATTTAGATTTATGGCTGATGGCCATGCTTATGCATGGTTAGCAATGCAGGAAGCTATTAAAGACGCAAAACTGAATGAAGATCAGGTCTCTAATATACGAACGGGCTTGATCGTCGGTGCAGGTGGCACATCAACAGAAAGTATGCTTAGAAGCACAGACGTCTTAAAAGAGAAGGGTATCCGACGAGTGGGCCCCTATATGGTTGTTAAAACCATGTCTAATGGCGTAACTGCATGTTTGGCTACCGGAGCAAAAATAAAAGGAATTAACTACAGTATTAGTTCCGCTTGTTCTACAAGTGCTCATTGTATTGGCAATGCTTACGAACAAATTCAAATGGGTAAGCAGGATATTATTTTTGCTGGTGGGGCCGAGGAAGAGCACTGGACGATGAGCTTTTTATTTGATGCAATGGGTGCAATGTCATCAAATTTTAATGACACCCCAGAAAAAGCCTCTAGAACTTTCGATACAAAACGAGATGGCTTCGTTATTTCTGGTGGTGGAGGTATTCTAGTTTTAGAAGAATATGATCATGCCACTGCGCGAGGGGCAAAAATATATGCTGAAGTAACTGGGTATGGAGCAACTTCAGATGGGTTTGATATGGTTGCACCAAGTGGTGAAGGAGCCCAACGTTGTATGAATTTAGCTTTAGATTCCACAAATTCAGTTGACTATATAAATACTCATGGAACAAGCACACCAGTAGGAGATGCCAAAGAGTTAGAAGCGATTCGATCCGTCTTTGGCGATGGAAAGTTCGGCGGAATTCCAAATATAGCGTCTACAAAATCATTATCAGGACATGCATTAGGGGCTGCGGGCGTTAATGAAGCTATCTATAGCTTAATTATGATGGAGAATAATTTTATAGCAGCTTCAGCTAATATTGATGATCTCGATCCTGCAGCTGAAGGCCTTCCTATTGTTAGGGAGAGATTAAATAAAAAAATAAAAACTGTAATGTCAAACAGTTTTGGCTTTGGCGGAACAAATGCAAGCTTAGTTTTTTCAACTGAAAATTTGTAGCTTTAATAAGACTTTCAACTATCATTGGATTAATTCTAATTGAAAGGTAAGATAACAGTTAATTTTTAATAATCGAGATAACATTAATTTGACCCCAGTTTTAAAATCTAAGAAGCTTGATAATGTCTGTTATGACATTCGAGGACCTGTTTTGTCTCACGCTAAAAAGATGGAAGAAGAGGGGCATCATATAATTAAGTTAAATATCGGTAACCCTGCAGAGTTCGGTTTCGAGGCGCCTGATGAGATAATGCAAGATGTCATTCGAAACATTAATAAATCTTCAGGTTACACAGAGAGCTACGGACTTTTTGAACCGAGAAAAGCAATCATGCATTACACTCAGCAAAAAACCATTAGGAATGTTGATGTAGATGACATTATCTTAGGAAATGGAGTCTCAGAACTGATTGTTATGGCTATGCAAGGACTCATAAATAATGATGATGAAGTTCTTATCCCTAAACCTGACTATCCCCTGTGGACTGCAGCAGTCACATTGGCTGGGGGTAACCCGGTTCACTACACTTGTGATGAGTCAGCAAATTGGTTTCCAGATATCATTGATATAGAAAGTAAAATAACATCAAAAACTCGAGCGATATTAGTTATAAATCCAAATAATCCAACAGGAGCATTGTATTCTGATGAGTTACTGGAGCAAATAATTGAATTAGCAAGAGTTAATAACTTGATGATATTTGCTGATGAAATATACGATAAAGTTTTATATGACAATAATAAACATACGTCAATCGCATCATTAGCAGATGATATTTTATTTGTAACACTAAACGGGCTTTCAAAAAATTACCGTGCATGTGGATATCGCGCTGGTTGGCTTGTCGTTTCTGGCAACAAAGCTAAAGGAAAAGACTACCTAGAAGGACTTAACATTTTAGCTTCGATGCGATTGTGCGCAAATGTTCCTGGCCAGCTAGCTATACAAACCGCCCTAGGAGGATATCAAAGTATAAACGATTTAGTTTCTTCATCAGGCCGACTCTTTAAACAAAGAGAGTTAGCCCATAAAATGATATGTAATATCCCAGGTGTAAGTTGCGTTAAGCCAGCTGCGGCAATGTACTTATTCTTTAAACTTGACCCAAAGATATACCCAATAAAAGATGATCAAAAGTTTATTCTTGATGTCTTGAAGAAGAAAAAAGTATTAATGGTTCAGGGCAGTGGTTTTAATTGGCATGACCAGAATCATATCAGAATGGTTTTTCTTCCAAATGAAGACGAACTAAAAACGGCAATTGAAAGATTTTCAGAATATCTAACAGACTATAGAAAGTAAAAAATGAAAAATAAAATAAATATCGGTTTAATTGGAGCAGGAACGGTTGGTGGCGGCACATATAAAATCCTAAAAGAGAATTTCTCTGAAATTTTTCGAAAAACTGGAAAAGAGATTGTTGTTTTTGCTTTAGCTGAAAAAGATATAAAAAAAGCAAAATCATTAGTTGATGATAACACCATCATTTACGAAGATGCTTTCGACCTTGTTAAAGATGAAAATATTCATATAGTCTTAGAGCTAATTGGAGGCACTGGAGTCTCAAAAGATTTAGTTAAGGAAGCAATAAAAAATAAAAAACATGTTGTTACTGCAAATAAAGCTTTAATTGCGATGCATGGCGAAGAATTGGTTAGTTTGGCCCATAAGCACAATGTAAATTTAGCATACGAGGCAGCAGTTGCTGGCGGAATTCCAATTATTAAAGCAGTAAGGGAGGGCTTGGCAGGAAATAAAATAGAATGGGTAGTAGGAATTTTGAATGGAACTACAAACTATATCCTTACTGAAATGAAAGAAAACAATTTAACATTTGATGTTGCACTTAAGCAAGCTCAAGAGCTAGGGTTTGCTGAAGCAGATCCAACCTTCGATATAGAGGGTGTAGATGCTGCGCACAAAATTACAATCTTAGCGTCAATAGCTTTTGGAATACCTATTAATTTTGAAGCAGCACATATAGAAGGTATAAGCAATTTAGATCAAAAAGACATTATTTATGCTGAAGAGCTTGGTTACAAAATTAAATTATTAGGAATAACTAAATGTAATAATGAGACTGTAGAGTTAAGGGTACACCCAACATTAATCCCTGAAAAAAGATTAGTGGCCAACGTAGACGGGCCTATGAATGCAGTGTTAGTTCAAGGAAATATGGTTGGACCAACATTGTATTATGGAGCTGGGGCTGGTTCAGAGCCTACAGCTAGTGCAGTTGTTGCGGATATCATAGATTTAGCTAGAAATATAGAATCAAATAATACAACACCAATCCCTATTCTAGGCTTTATTGACGGCGAAATTAAAGAAAAGAAAATGCTTTCGATTGAGGATATAATTTCTGAGTTTTATTTAAGAATTTCAATGAAAAATGAATCGGGAGTGCTAGCAAAAATCACACAAGTTTTTGCAGAGCATTCGATTTCAATAGACGCAATGGTTCAAAAAGAAATCCAAGAAGACGATGAAGTAGTAGATATTATTCTAGTTACATCAACATTGATAGAGAGAGAAATAAATAAAATAATCAATGAAATTGAAGCATTACCAGAGAATAAAAGTAAAGCAGTTAAACTAAGAATTGAACAATTAAATAGATAGTTAAAATATGAAGTATATTTCTACAAGAGGAAAGTCGCCAGAATTAAATTTTTGTGATGTGTTGTTGGGTGGGCTAGCACCTGATGGCGGTTTATATCTCCCGAAAACTTATCCAAAATTCAATAAAAATGATTTAGATCGGATGAGAGCTATGTCTTATCAGGAGCTAGCATTCTCTATCTTTCAAAAATTTATTGATGATATCCCTGCTGATGATTTATTGGAGATTGTAAATAAAACCTATACTGCAGATGTATTTGGATACAATCGTTCTAATCAGAACTCTAATGATATAACTCCAACATTAAAACTTAGGGATAACTTATATCTCTTATCTCTTTCAAATGGTCCAACATTAGCTTTTAAAGATATTGCCATGCAGTTTTTAGGGCATGTCTTTGAATACGTCCTAGCCAAGAAAAATAAAACGCTAAATATTTTGGGTGCTACATCGGGCGATACTGGGCCTGCAGCAGAATATGCAATGAGGGGTAAAAAAGGTATCAATGTATTTATGCTTTCCCCTTATGGCACAATGAGTCCATTCCAGGCTGCTCAAATGTTTAGCTTAGATGATGAAAATATTTATAATATTGCAGTTAAGGGAGTATTTGACGATTGTCAGGACATTGTAAAAGCGGTCTCAAATGATCTGCAGTTTAAAAAAGATAATAATATTGGTGCTGTAAACTCAATAAACTGGGGGAGAATACTAGCTCAGATTGTATATTACTTTAAAGGATACTTGGCTGTAACTAATAGTAGCGCTGAATTTGTAGATTTTACAGTACCTACAGGAAACTTTGGAAATATCTGTGCTGGACACATCGCAAGAATGATGGGTTTACCCATAAGGAAGTTAGTTGTTGCTACTAATGAAAACGATGTTCTTGATGAGTTCTTTCAAACTGGAAAGTATCATCCAAGAACTTCTAAAAAAACATTTCAAACCTCAAGCCCATCGATGGATATTTCAAAAGCATCTAATTTCGAGAGATTCATTTTTGATTTAATAGGTCGAGATAGCTTCACACTTAGAAGTTATTGGGAGCAAATAGACAATGGAGGGTCATTTGAACTTGATAAAAAAACTATGAAAAAAGTTCTAGGGTTCGGTTTTACTTCCTCTTCAAGTGAGCATAAAAATAGAATTAACTTAATTAAAAAGTTTCATGATGAATATGGTGTCATTATTGATACTCATACAGCAGATGGTGTAAAAGCGTCAATCGATCATCTATCAGAAGATATTCCAATGCTAGTTTTGGAAACTGCCTTACCAATTAAGTTTGAAAAGTCGGTTTTAGAAGCAATTGGTAAAAAACCAGTTAGGCCAGATTCCTTGGTTGATTTAGAAAAAATGAATCAGAGATTTGAAGTTTTTGACAACAGAGCATCATTAGTTAAAGATTTTATTTTGGTAAAAAAATAATATGAAACAATATTTAGATCTTTTAAGTTATGTAAAAGATAACGGAATAAAAAAAGAAGATAGGACGGGTACTGGAACTCTATCAACTTTTGGTTATCAGTTGAGATTCAACTTAGAAAGTCATTTTCCGTTGCTAACTACAAAAAAAATACATCTAAAATCTGTAATTCACGAACTTTTGTGGTTCTTAACAGGCGATACTAATATTAAGTATTTAAAAGATCACGGTGTTTCTATATGGGATGAATGGGCTGATGAAAATGGAGATTTAGGCCCTGTCTACGGATCTCAGTGGAGAAGTTGGCCTACCTATGATGGTTCGTCTATCGATCAAATTAAGAATCTGATTGAAGAAATTAAAAATAATCCTGACTCTAGGAGGTTAATTGTTTCAGCATGGAACGTCGCAGAAATTGATAATATGAAATTACCTCCATGCCATGCCTTCTTCCAATTTTATGTTGCCGATAATAAATTATCATGCCAGCTATACCAAAGAAGCGCTGATATATTCCTTGGTGTTCCTTTCAATATTGCATCATATGCACTTTTAACCAAAATGATTGCTCAGGTTTGTGGCTTAAAGTGTGGCGATTTTGTGCACACCCTAGGGGATGCACATATATATCTTAACCACATTGATCAAGTGAATGAGCAGCTTAGTAGGGCACCTAAAAAATTACCCATAATGAATATCAACCCCTCAATTAATGACATCTTTCAATTTAAATATGAAGATTTTGAGTTGATTAATTATGATCCAGATCCTTTGATTAAGGCCCCAGTAGCAGTCTAATGAGAAAAATATCAATCATTGTGGCAATGTCTCAAAATTCTGTGATTGGTCTTAATAATCAATTACCTTGGCATATCTCAGAGGATCTTAAAAATTTTAAAAAAACAACTTTAAACCATTGCGTAATTATGGGTAGAAAAACGTATGACTCAATTGGTAAACCCCTGAAAGATAGAAGAAATATAGTAATTAGTAGGGATAATTCTTTATTAATTAATGGGGCAGAGGTTGTAAATTCACTAGACAAAGCAATCTCTATAGTTGGAGATTCATCTGAAATATTTATTATTGGAGGAGAGCAAATTTACACAATTTCGTTACCCTTGGCAACTCATTTGTATATTACAAAGGTTAATGGGCACTACAAAGGCGATGCATTTTTCCCAGACTTTATTCAGAAAGAGTGGAAGGAGATAGCTCGTGAAGATCTAATTTCAGAGAGCAATTTAAATTTCTCTTTCCTTAAGTACGAGAAAATTATTTAATCATTAAGCTTGTCTGGTTAAATAAGTCACTTTAATTTGTATCGGGGAAAAGTGTTTGTTGACAACTGATTTTGCAACTTCAATATCAAAGTCTTTACAGCTAAAAATATCAATATAACAATCACCATTCTTATCTACAAAATGTCCAGTAATTGATGATGTTTCTATTAATTGAACAAGACTATATCCAGCAGCATCTTCATTATGGGTTGCAAAATGCTTTATATTGGGTTCTCCAGAGGCAACCATATCTATTTTATCGACTAACTCTTCAACAAATTTTTTAATAGCATCTGCTGATTTTACCTTTTTTAACTCACCATTTTTACAATCTAAAATAAGATGATAACCCCAGTATTCCATTCCAATTACCCCATATATTCAAAAATTGAAACGGGATTATATTTTATTTTTTTACATTACGGTAATTTATTTTAGGGCATTATATTTTGGGAAGAGTTACTCCACTTTGGCCTTGATATTTTCCGCCACGATCTTTATAGGATGTCTCACATACTTCATCAGATTCAAAGAATAAAACTTGAGCACAGCCTTCACCAGCATATATTTTTGCTGGCAATGGTGTTGTATTGCTAAATTCTAAAGTAACATAACCTTCCCACTCTGGTTCAAATGGAGTGACATTCACAATAATGCCGCAACGCGCATATGTTGATTTACCAACGCAAATAGTTAAGACATTTCTTGGTATTTTAAAAAACTCCACTGTTCTTGCTAGAGCAAAAGAATTTGGAGGGATAATACAATGATCACCATTAAATTCGACAAACGACTTTGGATCAAATGCTTTTGGATCAACAATCGTACTATTTATGTTAGTAAATACTCTAAACTCGGAGGCACACCTAATATCGTATCCATAACTAGATGTTCCGTATGAAACAATTTTTTCACCTTCTTTTTCACGAATCATATTTGGCTCAAAGGGGCTTATCATGCCATGCTGTTCTGACATCTTTTTTATCCATCTATCTGATTTTATGGTCATTAATTTCCTTCTCGCCAAAATTGATTATCATTTTCAAAAATAATCTTAGATTCCTGAGGGTCACTAGTTCCAGCGGTATATTGGTGGACCTTTTCAATTTTTTCTGCCCAATATTTAATTATAGGATCAACTAACGACCATGCTGATTTTACTTCATCTATATGAAGAAACCTTGCTTGGCTTCCCTCCAATAAATCAAGCATTAATGTTTCGTATGCGTCAATTTTTTCGTCATTTTCTAATCTATTAATACCTTCTAATTTTGTCGTTCTGAGTTCGGCTTCATTTAGGCCTGGAACTTTTGTTTGAATCTCAAAATAAGTAGATTCTTTTGGTTGAATATTAAATACTAACCAATTACTATCCTTCATTTTTTTATCTTTATTACTATTTTTAAATTTTATCGAGATAGAAGTCCCACTTTGATCTAATCTTTTAGCTGTTCTTAGATATACCGGAATATTCTTCCATCTTGGGTTATCTATAAATAATTTTATTGCTGCATATGTTTCTACAACACTTTTATTACTTTCAAGCTCTTCAAGATACCCTTTGACCTCTCCCTCTTTTTCAATAACACCAGATTTATATTGCGCTCTAAAAGCAAAATTTTCAATATTATCAGTTGGTATTGGTCTGATTGATTTGAGAAGTTTTATTTTTTCAATCCTAATATCGTCAGGAGAAAAAGATTTTGGTTTCTCCATCGTTGTAAGTGCTAGCATCTGAAGCAGATGGCTCTGCGTCATATCCCTTAAAGCTCCTGTTGCATCATAAAATTGAGTTCTTTCACCAACTCCTAAAGTTTCATGATTAGTAATTTGTATGTGATCTATGTGTTCATTGTTCCACATATGTTCAAAGATACTATTTGAGAACCTAGTCCATAAAATATTTTGTAGCGCAGATTTTCCCAGGTAATGATCTATTCTGTATATCTGTGTTTCTTTAAGGTGTTTAGATATGGAAGCTTGAAGTTCAATTGCGCTTTCTAGATCGGTGCCAAAAGGTTTTTCGATAAGCACTCTTCTCCAGTATTGATCTTCATTTAGTAATTTCTCCTCTGCTAATTGATCAACTATCAGTGCAAAATCAGATGGCCTGACTGACAAAAAGAAAGCAAGGTTTTTAGGAAATCTATCATCGTTTAGAAGTAGTTCGGAAAACTTCTTAAATGCATTCGGATCATCTGGAAGATTGGCATGGTAAATATTTCTTTTAATAAATCTCTCAAAGACCTTCTGGTCATATTGGTTATTAAATTTTTCATCCAGCATATTTTTGATTGTTTTAACCCAATCTTCCTGTGAGACAGATTGTCTTCCAACTGAAAGAATCTTCATTTCTTCAGGTAACTTACCCGCTTCATCAAGGTGGAAAAGACCTGGTATTAATTTAATTCTTGAAAGATTTCCTTTGGCACCAAATAGCACTAATGTTGAATTATCACTCATTAACTAACTTATCCTTTTTTTTTCATTGTGTGACCACCGAAAGCATTTCTCATAATCGAAAGTATTTTATAGCCATACCCTTTAGATTTTTCCTGACTCCTAAACCTTACCTGAAGTGCCTGAGTTAAAACTGGTGCAGGAATGCCTTGTTCAATTGCTTCAACTGCTGTCCATCTCCCTTCACCAGAGTCTGCAACAAATGGCTCTATCTTGTCTAAATCTTGATCTCCTTTAAGTGCTTCAGCTGTTAAATCTAATAACCAACTTCTAACAACTGAACCATGTCGCCATAGTTCTGTTACCTCAGCTACATCTATTGCATACTCCTCCCTGCCTTTTAAAAGTTCAAGTCCTTCAGCAAATGACTCCATCATCCCGTATTCAATTCCATTATGAATCATTTTAGTAAAATGCCCTGAACCAACAGGACCCACGTGTAACCATCCAGTTTGTGGCGTTGGAGATAATGCCTTTAGCACAGGCTCAACAGCTTTAGCTACCTCAAGTGAGGCACCTACCATTAAGCAATATCCTTCACTTAATCCCCAAACACCCCCAGATGTTCCACAATCCATAAAGCCAATGTCATACTCTTCAAGCATACTACCCATTTTTACGCTATGTTTGAAATTTGAATTTCCTCCATCAACTATAATATCTCCTTTATTAAGAAGGGGAATAAGGTCAGCAATTTGTTTTTTTGTAATTTCACCTGCAGGTAGCATCATCCATACTATTTTTTGACCCTCTAGCTTTGATACAGCTTCTTTAACTGATGATGAGGCAATTAATTTTTCTGTTTTTTCTAATTCAGCTATAACTTCTTGGCTAGTGTCGTACCCAACGACTTCATGACCATTTCTTATTAGCCTAGTGGCCATATTTCCACCCATTTTACCTAGTCCTAGCATTGCAATTTTCATATTTTTTCCTTTGTTGAGGTTTAATATTCAATAATCTTTTGGATTATTTTTTTTTGAGTTATGATGCGAGCATTATAGCAAATACCATCAATCACTTATACTTATGTTTAATAATTATTTAAATTTATTTAGAAAGAATTTATGCATCAAAAAGATATAGTTTATTTTTCATATAACTCCCAAAAAGAGTTAGATATTAAAGCCACAAAATTTATTATTAAAAAGGCGGCGCTTTCAATAAAGAATAGTGGGAAATTTTCCCTCGTTCTTTCAGGGGGAACTACCCCAGTGAACGTTTACAAGCTCTTGGCTAAAGAGAAAATTAATTTTGAGAAATGGTGTATTTATTTTGGCGACGAAAGATGTTTTCCTTTAAATCATCCAGAAAGAAACAGTTATGTTGCTCAATCAATTTGGTTATCAAAAGTAAACATACCAAAAGCTAATATCTTTATCATTCCTGCTGAAGCTGGAAATGAAGAGGCTGCAATATCATACGAAAAAGTATTAGATTCTGAAAAAGCTTTCGATTTAGTTATTCTTGGAATGGGTGATGATGGACACATAGCAAGTTTGTTCCCCAACCAAAAGTGGGATGATTCGAGGCAAGTTATTCCAATAAAAGATGCTCCAAAATCTCCAAGTGAAAGAGTCTCATTAACACCTAGCAGGCTAAGTAATTCAGATGAGGTACTATTTCTGATTGCTGGCAAAAATAAGTTAAATGCTTTTAATCAATATAAAAGTGATGGAAATTTACCTGCAAATTCAGTATCTGCTTTAAATAAAATTTCAGTTATGACTTTTGATTTAATATAGCTAGCTTTGCTGAATGACTATATTTGGAAATTTACTAGAGTGATCCTCTGCTAAGCTTGTAACTTTTAATGCAGACTTTCTTGCAATCAATCTGTACATTTCTGATATTTTGCTTTTAGGATCTTTAATAACTGTTGGGGTACCATCATCAAGGTCTTGCCTTATATTGATATCTAATGGCAAACTACCAAGTAATTCCGTATCGTAGTCTGCACACATTTTTTCCCCACCATCTTTACCGAATATATGCTCCTCATGATTACAGTTTGAGCAAATATGTGTGGACATATTTTCTACAATTCCAAGAATTGGTATATTTACTTTTTCAAACATCTTGAGACCTCTTCTTGCATCAAGAAGCGCGATATCTTGAGGGGTTGTTACAATTATTGCTCCAGTAACTGGAATTTTTTGTGCAAGAGTTAGCTGGACATCTCCCGTACCTGGAGGTAAATCAATTATTAAATAGTCTAAATTATCCCAGTTTGTTTCTTTAAGCAGCTGTTCCAATGTGCTTGTCACCATGGGACCTCTCCATACCATTGGTGTTTCTTGGTCAACTAAAAAACCAATCGACATTATTTGAATATCGTGGATCATTACAGGCTCCATTGACTTTCCATCTTTACTTTTTGGTTTTTGAGATATTCCTAGCATCTTGGGTTGGCTAGGTCCATAAATATCAGCATCCAATATACCAACATTAGCCCCTTCAGAAGATAATGCTAATGCTAGATTCGCCGCTGTTGATGATTTGCCAACACCACCTTTACCTGAGGCAATAGCAATGATATTTTTAACACCTTTAATTGAGTTAACACCTTTTTGAGCTTGCCTACTTAAAATTTTAAGTGACCATTTAATAGTTATATTTAAATCCGTTATTTTTTTAAGCCCATCCTTAATAATTTTCTCATACAAAATTTCCTGACTTTTATATGGAAAATTTAACTCGATTGATATATTAATCCCATCATTGTTATCAATAATTGACTTAATATTCTTTTCTAATATAAATTTTTGATTTAATTCAGGATGAATAAGTTCTAAAAGATACTCTTGTATTTTATTTTTCATATTTAAGTTTATTTATATTAAAATTATTTGTAATGTGATTAAGGGTTTTAGTTTGATAGAATACATATTTTAAATCTTACCTTAATTATTGGTCCCTAATGCGTAAAATTCTTGTAACATCAGCTTTACCATATGCTAATGGTAGTATACACCTTGGCCACCTCGTAGAATATATTCAAACTGATATTTGGGTAAGATTTCAAAAGATGCAGGGTAATACTGCTTATTATATTTGTGCTGATGATACTCATGGTACTCCGATAATGTTAATGGCTGAAAAAGAGAATATCTCCCCTGAACTTTTAGTTGATGCTATTCACATAGAGCATTCAAAAGATTTTGAAGATTTTCATGTAAGTTTTGATAATTTTTACTCAACTAATTCTCCGGAAAATAAAGAACTATCTGAGAATTTATATAAAACATTAGTTAAAAATAATAAAATTTATGATAAAGAAATTGAACAATTTTATGATGCAGATAAAGAAATGTTTTTACCTGATCGCTTTATTAAAGGCGAATGTCCAAGGTGTGGAGTAAAAGATCAGTATGGAGACTCTTGTGAGGCTTGCGGTTCAACATATAATCCAACTGATTTAATCAACCCTTACTCTGTTTTGTCAGGCTCATCACCAGTCAAAAAGAAGACTAAGCATTACTTCTTTAAATTATCTGAGTGCTCTGATTTTCTAACAAAATGGACTAATTCAGGCACTCTTCAAAAAGAAGCGAGTAATAAACTTGATGAATGGTTTAAGTCTGGCCTTAAAGATTGGGATATTTCTAGAGATGCTCCTTACTTTGGTTTTGAGATTCCTGATGCTCCTGGAAAATTTTTCTATGTTTGGTTAGATGCACCAATAGGTTATATGGCTAGCTTTAAGAACTTTGCAGAAAAAAATAAATTATCTTTTGATGAGTTTTGGCAAAAAGATAGCAAGACTGAGTTGATTCACTTTATTGGGAAAGATATCTTATATTTCCATGCTCTTTTTTGGCCTGCTACGTTGGAATATTCAAATCATCGAAAACCAACTAAAATTTATGCTCATGGTTTTTTGACTGTTAATGGGGAAAAAATGTCAAAATCTAGAGGCACATTCATTACTGCTAGAAGTTATTTAGATAATATCGAGAATCCAAATTTTTTAAGGTATTACTATGCATCAAAATTAAATGAGACGATGGAAGATATCGACTTAAATTTTGATGATTTTGTAGCTAAAGTTAATAGCGATCTTGTTGGAAAATTTATTAATATACCTAGCCGAACATCTGGATTTATTTCAAAATATTTTCACAATAAACTCATGCCAGTATGTGAAATTTCAGACTTTAAAGCCCAAGAGTTAATTACAAGGTCAATAGAAATCAAAGACTCAGTTATGTTACTTTACGAAGCTAGAATGTTTAGTAAGCTTATTAAGCTTGTCATGAGCCAAGTTGAATCGTTAAATGAGTTTATTAGCTCTAAAGAACCTTGGGTGCTAGCTAAAAATGAAGAGCAACATGCAAGCGGTTCAGATTTGCACGAAGTTTGTTCTAGCTGCCTTCATACCTTTAGGGTTATTAGTATTTATTTAACACCTATAACTCCAGAATTGTCTTCAAGAATAGCTGAATTCTTTAAAGAGACTCCTTATCAGTCATTTTTAGATATTAAAAAAGAAGTTATTGAGATTAATAAGTTTTCGCACTTAATGCAACGATTAGATTCGAAAAAAATTGATGCAATGATCGACAGAAGCAAGTAGTTTCTATTTATTTTATTTGGTTCAGAATGTTATTTATAACAACTTCTGGATTTTTTGCTTTAGTTATTGTTCGTCCTACAATTAAAATGTTTGAACCCTTTTTTATAGCCTCGAGTGGGGTTGTTATTCTTTTTTGATCATCGATAGAGTCTCCACCTAAACGAATACCAGGCGTTACATATAAAAACTTTTTCGGTAGTAATTTTTTTATATGAACAATATCGTTCGCTGAACATACAATTCCATCGAGGTTAGAGTTGCTTGCACTTATAGCTAGTTTAGATATTTGTTGCTCTATTGAGGAGGTAATCCCAATTTCTTTAAGAATACTTGAGTCCATGCTAGTTAGTAATGTTACTGCAATAAGATAAGGGGCATTGTTCGATTTATCAACTCCTTCTTTTGCAGCTACCATCATTTCACTTCCACCTGATGCATGCACATTTAAAATTGATACCCCCATTTCGGATGCTACAAAACAAGCTTTTTTTACTGTATTTGGAATATCATGATATTTTAAATCTAGAAATATCTTAAACCCTTTCATTTTTATCCATTCAATAATTTCTGGACCGCAGGAAGTAAATAACTCTTTTCCAACCTTGATACCGCATTTATCAGACGGCAAATTCTCAATTAATTTTTTAGCGATATCTATATCATTTTGATCTATAGCAACAAATAGTTGAGGGATATTTTCCATCATTTAGTCTCAAGAATTATATCAGCGGGCTCCGATGGTAGTGACTCCCAGGCATTACAGGCTGGGCACTGCCAGTGAAATTGTCGAGCTTTAAATCCACATTGGTCACACATGTAAAACCTTCTATCACCAATTGTATTTTTAATTGTTTGTTGAATTAATTCAATATTCTCTATTTTACTTGTTTTTCCTATTGCTTGAGCTTGAAATAGCTTGTCTAAAGCGTAAAGACTGGGTCTCTGAATCATTTCATTTCTGGCTATTGTCTCTGCTTGGCTTGCTCCTTCGTTAGCTAATACATTTTCATAGAGTACATTTAACAATGTTTTAAGTTTATAAAGATCAAAAAATCTAGCAAGGATTGACAATCCTTCGTTAATTTTTCCTGTAGCTTGAAGAGTATTGATAATTTTTGGAGCAACTAGACCTAAGTACTCTGGTTGTTGAAATTCAATTTTTTTCCAATATACTATTGCTTCTTCATATAACTTCTCTTCACCATAGATATCGCCTAAAAGAATATTAGCCCGAATACAATTCTTAGATTCCTCTAAGGCCTTGTTTAATGTCTTTTTTGCTAGAATATATTTCTTATTTAAGATTTGGCTTACCGCTATTTCGCATAAATAATGACTTATTGAAATTCTAAAAGAGACGCCCGATACTTTTTCCAATTCAGTAGCTTTTTCTATAGCCTTTTCCCATTCACGCTCTTTTACGTATATCTCTAGCAAGGTGTTTAATGAAAATTGATAATATTTTTCTTTATTTAAGGATAGAAGGAGCTCTTCGGATCGACCATATAAGCCAGCTTTAAAATAGTCTTGCGCAAGTTCTGCCTTTACTGATTCTTGTTGTTCTAAAGTTAATTCTCTTTTCTCTAGAAGGTTTATATGAAGATTTATTGCCCTATCAATTTGTCCTGTTCTTCTCAGTAACGCACCCAAAGCAAAATGCAATTCCAATGAATCGTTATTTATCTTTATTGCATCATCAAAGGCTTCTATTGCTTTTTCATATTGATTAGTAATTAAATACTGTAACCCTTTAAAATAGGTTGATGGAAGATCTGTGCTTTCATATATAATTTGTTTTATATCAACCCTTGCTGCTAGCCAACCAAGGCCAAAAAAGAAGGGTATTACTAGTAGCCACCAGAATTCAAATTCAACCATAATTTAATTTTATTTATGTTAAAAAAAAAGCATATCCTAATCTAATAGGAATATACTTTTTTTTAATTGTATTTATTTATCAACACGTGCTTTAAGTTCTTTCCCTGCTTTAAAGTGAGGTACATTTTTTTCTGGCACATTTACTTTTTCTCCAGTTTTAGGATTCCTTCCTATTCGTGCCGGACGAAAATTTAAACTAAAACTCCCAAAACCTCTTATCTCAATTCTTTTATTATTATTAAGGGAGTCGCTCATTGCGTCTAATATCGATTTGACTGATAGCTCTGAATCTTTATGAACTAACTGTGAAAATCTAGTGGCTAGTAGATTAATGAGTTTTGATTTAGTCATTATTTTCCATCATCAAGTTTAGCCTTCAGAAGCGCTCCTAAGTTTGTTGTTCCTGCATTTTCTATATCTTTAGAGGGCACTTTTTTCTTAGCTGAAGTTTTAGGTTTTGATTCTGATTTCTTTTCTTCCTTTGGTTTTGATTCTGATTTCTTTTCTTCCTTTGGTTTTGATTCTGATTTCTTTTCTTCCTCAGCGTTGCTTGATGGGTTTGGATCTTCTGTCAATTGTTTAACACCTAATGATATTCTTTCTTTTGGAACATCAATTGCGATAATCAGAGAATCTACAGTGTCACCTTTTTTATATTTTTTGACTGCTTCTTCACTTGTTTCAGTCCAAGAAATGTCTGAGAGATGAATTAATCCATCAATACCACCTTCTAGCCCAATAAATATACCGAAATCAGTTATTGACTTGATTTCGCCAGTTATCTTTTCATCTTTTTTGTTCTTTTCTGCAAAATCTTCCCAAGGGTTTGGTTTACATTGCTTCATTCCTAGAGAAAGCCTTCTTCTGTCTTCATCGATTTCAAGAATCATTATTTCAACTTCATCACCTAATTGAACTGCTTTTGACGGGTGAATATTTTTATTTGTCCAGTCCATCTCTGAGACATGGACCAGCCCTTCAATTCCTGTTTCAATTTCAATAAACGCGCCGTAGTCAGTTAGATTTGAAACTTTACCAAACAATTTTGTATTGACTGGGTAACGTTTATTTAAACCTACCCAAGGGTCATCATCAAGTTGCTTAAGACCAAGCGACACCCTATTTTTTTCCTTATCAAACTTAAGAACACGAGCATCTATTTCGTCACCGATATTCAGGATCTCAGATGGATGTTTTATGCGCTTCCATGCAAGGTCTGTTATGTGAAGTAATCCATCAATTCCTCCTAGGTCAACAAAAGCACCGTAGTCAGTAATATTCTTAACAATGCCTTTTACAGTTGACCCTTCTATAAGTGTTTCAATGACAGATTCAAGATTGGTCCCTGTTTGTTCTTCAATAACTGCTTTTCTAGAAACAACTACATTGTTTCTTTTACGATCAATTTTTATTATTTTTAACTCACATTCTTTATTTTCAAATGGAGATGTGTCTTTTACTGGCCTTATGTCGACAAGTGAGCCAGGAAGGAATGCCATTATACCGTTAACTGTTACCCTTAAGCCACCCTTAACTCTTGTACTTACATACCCATTAACAATTGTTCCATCATTCATTGCGTCTTCAAGATCAATCCACGCTTGCATTTGTTTAGCTTTTACTCTGGACAGAATTGTTGATCCATAACCGTCCTCTATTTTCTCAATAGCAACTTTTACATGGTCGCCTAGGCTAACTTCAATAGTCCCTTTGTCATCTAAAAATTCTTCTGTTTTAATAACGCTTTCTGATTTAAGTCCTGCATTCACTATTACGAAATCACTTTCTACTGAAATAACTTCAGCAGTTATAACTTCACCTTGGCGCATCTCTTTGAGCGCCATGCTTTCTTCAAATAATGCAGCAAAACTTTCTGTATCTTTTATAATCTCTGTGGTTGCCATTAATTTTTAACCTTTAATCTATTTATTCCCAACTAGCGATGGGGAAGTTTAATTTAATCCGATAATTTTGGGTTATCGGCGCTTTTTGTTACTTCGAAAAAAAAACTTAAAATTTTATCGACTGCTTGATCTTCAGTAATATTATCTGTCTCTAAAACTCGAGCTTCTTCCACTATAACAAGAGGCGATACTTTTCTATCTTTATCTCTCGAATCTCTTATTGATATTTCACAAGTTATTTCAGACAGATTAACATCATTTCCTTTTGATATCAATTGTTTATATCTCCTCTTTGCTCTTTCATCAACACTTGCATTAAGGTATATTTTTAAGTTAGCATCAGGAAAAACGATACTGGTCATATCTCGGCCTTCTGCAATAAGACCTGGCAACCTGCAAAAGCTTCTTTGGTATTCGAGAATAGAAGCTCTCAGACTTTCGTGCATTGCAATTTCTGAGGCTAGTTTACCTACTAATTCAGCTCTAATAAGATTGGTGACACTTTCACCATTTAGCCAGACCTTATCTTCAGAAAATTTAATTTTAGAATTACTAACTAATTCTATTAATTCCTCAACAGATTCTGATTTAATATTATTTTTTTTTGCAGCATAAGCAATGACTCTGTAGATTGCCCCTGAATCAAGGTAATGGTAATTTAATTTAGCCGATAACTTTTTTGCAACCGTACCTTTTCCAGATCCAGCTGGACCATCGATCGCAATGATCATTGGATATTGTTCTTTATTCAACAATACCCCCAAAATCTTTAAAGAAATTTGGATATGTTTTGTTTGTGCATTCTGGATCATTAATGATAATATTTTTATTGGCTAAACATACCAAAGAAAAACACATGGCCATCCTATGGTCATCATAAGTATCAATACTAATATTATTATTTATTACCCTTGGGGGTTTGATTGTTATCGAGCTTTCGGTTGTTATAACAGATGCACCTAATTTCTTTAGTTCAGTTTCCATTGCCAAAATCCTGTCAGTTTCTTTAACGCGCCAACTTGCAATAGATTCCAATGTTGTTGGTCCTTTTGCGAATAATGCAAGGATGGCTAAGGTCATTGCTGCATCTGGAATATTTTTACAATCGATTGTCATACCAGTTAATTGACCCTCTTTCGAAACTTTAACTGAATTTGAAAGGTACTCTATGTTAGCCCCCATTTTTTTTATAATAGTTAAGAACTCTAAATCGCCTTGTATGCTTGATTTGTTAATGTTCTTAACTTCTACCGAGCCGCCGATCGCTCCTGCTGCAAAAAAATAGGATGCTGACGAAGCATCACCTTCTACTCTAATTTTTTTTGGACCCTTAAATCTGGCTGGCGAACTTAAAATAAAACTTTCCCATTTATTATTTTCATATTTAATACCAAATTTAGCGAGTAGTTTTAGAGTTATATCAATATACGGTTTTGAAATTAGATCTCCAGTTATTTGAATTTTCAAATCCTGATTGCATAAGGGACCTGCTATTAGCAATGCTGTTAAGTATTGACTTGAGACGTTACCTTTTATATTAATATTTTTATTACACTTAATTTTACCTGGGTTTATTTTTAGTGGAGGGTATCCTTTATTATCTAAATAATTTATTCTAGCTCCAATCTGAGTTAAGGCATCAACTAAATCTTTAATAGGACGCTCATGCATCCTACTCACTCCTTTTAACTCATATGTGCCACCCATGACTGCAAGAACTGCTGTAAGTGGCCGAAAAGCTGTACCTGCATTTCCTAGCGCCAATTTAGCATTCTTATTTAAAAAGCTATGATCACAACCTTCGATTAAGATATCTTTTTTATCTACGATATTAAATTCTATTTTTAGTATCTTTAAAGCATTTAGCATCTGTTTGGTATCGTCTGAATCAAGATAATTTTGGATTAACGTTTTTCCGTTGGAGAGGGCTGACATAAGAAGTAATCTATTAGTAATACTCTTTGAACCAGGAAGGTAGACAACGCCATTGGCAGCTAATGATGCGTTTAATTTTTTTTGTTTCACCTAGCTATCTTCTGACCATTTTTTTCTTGTACTACTAGCTAATTTTAAATATTCTTCTAATTTACCTTCATTTCTTGATTCTATAAAAGTAGTTAACTTAACAATCTCTTTTTGAAATAGTTTCAAATCTTTGATTATTGATTTTTGATTTTGAATTGTTATATCTTTCCAAACCTCTGGAGAACTTGCAGCAATTCTTGAAAAATCTCTAAACCCGCTTGCAGCAAAATTTAATAAAACATCTTTATTCTCTTTATGATTAATAAGACTGACTAGACTAAAGGCAAGTAAGTGTGGCAAGTGACTAACTGTTGAAAATATTTGATCATGATCATCAGCATCCATATTTGTTACTTTTCCACCCATTAATTCCCAAAACTTTGTAAGCTCAGAAATTTTTTTTATGGAATTCTCTTTGTTAGGTGTTAAAACTATATTTTTCCCTTGAAAGAGATTTTTTTTAGCGGCAGACGGACCATGCTTTTCTGAGCCAGCAATAGGATGGGATCCGATAAATTGCGAAAAATTATCATCTAAAATAAGCTTAGCTTCGGACATGATGTCGGATTTCGTGCTTCCCACATCAGTAATAATAGTTTCAGGATTAAGGAAGGGCTGAATTTCTTTTAGTATAATTTTTGTTTGTGCTACAGGGGTTGCAATAACGATTAAATTTGCTTCACCTATCTCTTTTCCAATCTGAGTTAATGATGAATTAAGTACACCAGATTGGACAAGTTTATCTAAAGAGCTTCCACCTGGTCTTCCAATGCCAATAATTTCATCAAATATATTTAAATCACGAGTTTTAAGAGCTATTGAACCGCCTATTAGTCCTACACCAAATATGTATATTTTTTTCATAAGCGAAATGTTTGATAAAAGAAAATTGTAACACGCTATTTAGCCTGATGCTTCTTGCCAAATACCTTCAAGAAGTAACTCATAAGGTTTAAAGTTAGTTTTATATTTCATTTTTTTACTCTCATTAATCCAATAACCAAGATAGAGAAAAGAAATATTTTGTTTTTTACAAAAATCAAGTAGCCACATAATAGAAATCGTACCGAGGCTTAATTTATTATTACTACAGTCGTAAAAAGTATAAACAGCTGATATACCATCATCAACAATATCAATAATTGTAACTATTTTAAGTTCATTACCTAGTCTAAATTCAACAAGCTTGGAGTCAACATTACTTTTGATTAAAAAATCATTATAGTCACCGATTTCATCCTCACTTTTACCGGTATCTAGGTGCCTTTTATTTTGATAATGAACATATAATTCGTAATGTTCTTCATTAAAATTTAGAGGAAGTATTTTTACTGTAAGTTTGTCAAGATATTTCGAAGCTCTTTTCTGAGACCTACTGGCAATAAATTTTGAGGCTAATAATCTAATTGGGACACAAGCGTTACAACTTTTACAATTTGGCTTATATACATATGGCCCACTTCTTCTAAATCCTTCATTTATAAGATTTACAAAAATTTTTCTATTTATATTTTTGTATGGCGTAGCAACAATTGATTGTGCATCCTGACCACTTATATAACCACAAGAGTATTTGGTTGTTACGTAAAATTGAATTTCTTCCAAAAATTTTTTTTCAATAATACTCATATTAAACTTCCAAATTTTTTTCAATAATGTTTATATTAAACTTTAATTACAAATTTACATGTAAATAATACTAGAATTTTTTTTTAATAGGTATAAAATTATTTATGAAGTTTAGAAGGTCGGAAATACAATTTCATTTAAATGTAAAAAGTTAAAAGGAGCAGTATGGACTTTAAAGAACTTAAAAATAGACACCGAGCTTTAAAAGATATTGTTAAGCAGGCTTATAAAAATTACGTACCTGATTCTAGAATAAGATTATATAAGAAGGAAAAGCTTAGAATTAAAATGCTATTAGATAAAAAGAATCAAGTAACGCACTAGATAACTAAAGCCGGCACAGCCGGCTTTTTTTTATTTAAATACTGAGATTTACTTTAAAGCGTTATTCAATACATAATATATAAGTTAATATGATTTTATAAAATTATAATTTAAGTCGGAGTAGTTGAAAATTATGCAAGATGTCATAAAAAACAATTTTTCTAATCATCTCGAAGTAATAAATAAAGTTTTAGAGACTAATATTTCCTTGATTGAATTATTTGGGAACGTATTATCAAGATGCCTAGAAAAAAATGGGACGATTTTTTTGTGCGGGAATGGAGGGAGTGCGTCGGATAGTCAGCATATTGCTGCAGAATTAGTTGGAAGATTTAAAAAAGATCGTCGTGCACTTAAGTCCATAGCATTAACAACTGATACCTCAATACTCACCAGTGTAGGCAATGATTACGGTTTTAAAGAGATTTTTTCTCGACAAATTGAGGCTTTAAGTTCTTCGGGTGATATTTTAATTGGAATTTCTACATCGGGAAATAGTGAAAATATTGTAAGAGCTTTTGAAGTGGCTAAAGGTTTGGGCGTTACAACTATTGGGCTTACCGGGAAAGACGGAGGCAAGTTAAAAAATATTTCAGATCACTGTCTTATGGTGCCTTCAGAATCAACAGCACGGATTCAAGAGTCACATATATTGATTGGACATATTTTGTGTGACTTAATTGAAAAAAAGCTTCAGCTTGTTTAAAAGTAAAAAAGGCTAAAAGGCTATTTTATGAGCTTAGAAAAAAGTAAGCGATATGCAGTAATCTTATGTGGAGGTTTCGGAAGTAGATTGTGGCCATTATCTAGAGCAATCAGACCAAAACAGCTACTAGCACTTAATGGTGAAAAAACATTACTTCAACAGACAGCCTTAAGATTAAAAAAGTTAGTAAATCCTGCCAATCTTTATACAGTTACGCATGAAAGTCATAAGTTTGAAGTGTTAGGACAATTGTCCGAAGTGCTTCCAGAGTGCAGTTCTAATGTAATGAGTGAGCCAGAGGCAAAAAATACACTCCCAGCAATAGCTTTAGCAACTTATAATATCTACAAAAAAGACAAAGAAGCTGTTGTGGGTATATTCGCCTCAGATCATTCAATAAAAAATGATCAAAAATTTGTAGCTGCATGGAAGTCCGCCGAGGCTATCGCTGAAGATAATTTTTTAGTGCTAATAGGTATTAAGCCTGATAATCCTGCTACTGGGTATGGATATATAAAACCTAATAAGAAAATTTCTATAAAAGCAGATCTAGATATTTATGAGGTTGATTCTTTTATAGAAAAACCAAATATAAATGACGCAATGAAATATGTGGATGACGGGTATTTGTGGAATAGTGGGATGTTTGTTTTTAAAGCCAAAGTATTTATGGATTTATTAAAAAAATATCAATTAGAAATGTATAACTCTTTGCTAAACGTTTCAGATACTAATATAAAAGATGTTTACGCAAGCTTTCCAAATCTTTCTATGGATTATGGTTTGGCTGAGAAAGTAAAAAAAATTGCTGTTGTACCAGTGGCAATGGGTTGGAATGATTTAGGTAGTTGGAATTCAATCTATGAGAATGGACAAAAAGATAAAGATGGAAATTTATGTCATGGAACAGTATTTAATTTGGACACTAAAGATAGTCTTATATGGTCAGAAGATAATTTAATAGCAACTATAGGGTTAAGCAATATAATTGCGGTACAGACTTCAGATGCAATTTTAATCTCTGATAGAAATCGATCTGAAGAAATTAAGTTATTGGTAGAAAACCTTAGGCGTTCCAACCCAAAAGTCATTGAAGAAAATGTTACTATATATAGGCCATGGGGAGCTTATCAAGTACTATCAGAAAATGAAAATTTCAAGGTAAAACGCATTATTGTAAAACCAAAATCTAAACTCTCACTTCAAATGCATAAGTATCGTTCAGAACATTGGGTGGTAGTATCAGGAACTGCTACTATTATTAATAATAATAATGAAAAATCCACGCTAAAAATAAATGAATCTACTTATATACCAAAAGAACAAAAACATCGGTTAATGAATGATACCGATAGTGATCTGATTATTATTGAAGTTCAATGCGGTGAATATGTGGGTGAAGATGATATCTTAAGATTTGATGATTTTTATGGAAGGGAAACTGATGGGTAAAATAGCATTAATAACAGGTGTAACAGGTCAGGATGGAGCTTATTTATCGGAATTTTTACTTGAAAAAGGTTATCAAGTTCATGGAATTAAAAGACGAAGCTCAATGTTTAATACAGCAAGAATCGATCATTTAGTTACTAACTCTAATGAGCAGGAAACCCCGTTTTTTCTGCACCACGGAGATATGACTGATTCTTCAAGCTTAATTCATATAATACAAAAAATTAAACCCGATGAGATATATAATTTAGCTGCTCAAAGTCATGTTCAAGTTTCATTCGAGGAGCCAGAATATACTGCAAATTCTGATGCTTTAGGCCCCCTAAGAATTTTAGAAGCAATTAGAATTCTGGGTTTAGAAAATAAAACTAAATTTTATCAAGCGTCAACGTCTGAAATGTATGGGTTAGTTCAGGAAATACCACAGACTGAAAAAACTCCATTCTATCCAAGAAGCCCTTATGCGGTTGCTAAACTCTATGCTTATTGGATTACTATAAATTATCGAGAAGCCTATGATGTTTTTGCTTGTAATGGGATTTTATTTAATCATGAAAGCCCTGTTCGTGGCGAAACTTTTGTAACAAGAAAAATCACGATGGCATTGGCAAGAATAAAACTTGGACTTCAAGACTGTTTATTTTTAGGTAATATGAATGCGCTAAGAGATTGGGGGCATGCAAAAGACTTTGTTGAGATGATGTGGTTAATGATGCAGCAGGAGAAGCCTGATGACTACGTTATTGCTACCGGCTCTCAATATAGCGTTAGAGATTTTGTAAACGCAGCAGCAAAGAAACTAGATATAGATATTGAATGGAAGGGGGAGGGTACAAATGAAAAAGGGTATAACTCTTCGGGTAAGTGTATTGTTGCCGTAGACCCTTTGTATTTCAGACCTACGGAAGTTGAAACCTTATTAGGCGATGCCAGTAAGGCAAAGAAAAAATTGGGCTGGGAACCTAAAATAAGTTTTGATGGTTTAGTTGGGGAAATGGTAGAAGAAGACTTAACCCATGCGAAGGAAGATCAATTATTGAAGAAGCACGGGTTTTGGAAAAAAACATTATGAGTTTCAAGCATGAATTAGCAACGAGCTCTTG
>Ga0209192_10000983_pt1 | contig 24487 bp, 26 predicted proteins | sample ArcticOcean_MG_C_11_FD_187433 | JGI IMG/M metagenome (GOLD analysis project Ga0209192, IMG submission 187433) | Marine microbial communities from western Arctic Ocean - ArcticOcean_MG_CB2_154 (SPAdes) (version 2) | ecosystem: Environmental > Aquatic > Marine > Oceanic | place: Arctic Ocean... | reverse complement strand
TGCTGGACAAGGCTTGTACTTGTAGATGGAGATAAGTTAGCGTAGAATTACGCCCCCTGTGACTGATCCAACTTGCTCCCTGTCATATGGCAGTTTTAAGAACCACTTGTGGCCCTTAAAGCGCTATTAGCAGCAGGCCTTTTCTTAGTAGCCGGATCAGCACATATTGGAGAAAGAGTATGTATGCAGTAATCGTAAGCGGTGGCAAGCAGCACCGTGTAGAAGAAGGTGAAACCCTTAAGCTAGAAAAACTGAACCTTGAAGTTGGCGCTAGCGTTGATTTTGATCGTGTGCTTTTAGTTGTAAACGGTGAAAATGTGAATATCGGTGCTCCTGTTGTTGAAGGTGCTAAAGTTTCTGCAGAGATCGTGTCGCACGGTCGTGGCAAGAAAGTTCGCATCATGAAGTTTAAGCGTCGTAAGCACCACATGAAGCAGATGGGTCATCGTCAGTGGTTTACCGAAGTTAAGATTACTGGCATTAGTGCCTAATCGTAAGGAGATAATCCATGGCTCATAAGAAAGCAGGTGGTAGTACTAATAACGGTCGTGATTCAGAGTCGAAACGCTTAGGCGTGAAGCGCTTTGGTAGCCAGGCCGTTTTAGCGGGTAACATTATCGTTCGTCAGCGTGGAACTCACTTCCATGCGGGTGCAAACGTAGGTTGTGGTAAAGACCACACTCTATTTGCAACAGCGGCTGGTACCGTTAAATTTGTTGTAAAAGGTCCTAAAAACCGCAAGTTTGTTACTGTTGTACCGGCCGTAACAGCTTAAAGTTAAGACCCTGAAGAGGCCTTAGTGGCGTCTTTAAACAAAAAGCCCCGCTAAGCGGGGCTTTTTTGTGCTCAGGATGAGCAATAAGTCACAACATTGGATGTTAGATATGTGGCAATTTAAATATTACTGATCAAGGCGCAGAGCCTTTATCTCGCAGCACAGGCTGCACGGAGAATGTATGAAATTTATAGACGAAAGTAACGTCATTGTGGAAGCAGGTAAAGGCGGCAACGGTTGCTTGAGCTTTCGACGTGAGAAGTACATTCCTCGTGGTGGCCCAGATGGTGGTGATGGTGGTGATGGCGGCAGTATTTTTGTAGAAGCCGATGAAACTCTAAATACCTTGGTTGATTATCGTTTTCAGCCACGCTACCAGGCCCAGTCTGGTGAGTCGGGTAAGGGCAGTGATTGTACTGGCGGCTCTGGCGAAGATATGGTTCTAACAGTGCCTGTTGGCACTACTATAGTCGATCGCGATACAGATGAGCTGTTGGCCGACTTGGCTGAAGCTGGTCAAGTTGTGAGGGTTGCTCAGGGTGGTTTTCATGGTTTAGGCAATACTCGTTTTAAATCTAGTGTTAACCGCGCTCCTCGCCAAACCTCAAACGGATCTCCTGGTGAAAAGCGTAACTTACGCTTTGAGCTTAAAGTGTTAGCTGACGTGGGCTTGTTGGGCTTGCCTAATGCAGGCAAATCTACCTTTATTCGTTCGGTGTCTGCAGCGAAGCCTAAGGTGGCAAACTACCCTTTTACTACTCTTGTGCCTAACTTAGGTGTGGTGAGTTTACAGCGCCATCGTAGTTTTGTGATAGCTGATATTCCAGGCCTTATAGAAGGAGCTGCAGAGGGTGCGGGCCTTGGTATTCAATTTTTGAAACACTTATCACGCACCAGTTTATTATTGCATCTGGTAGACATGGCACCTTGGGACGATGTGTCCCCAGCAGACTCAGCTAAAATTATTATCCGTGAGCTTGAGAAGTTTAGCCCTGCGTTAGCGGAACGTGAGCGTTGGTTGGTGCTTAATAAATTAGACCTAGTGCCAGAAGATGAGCGTAAAGAACGCTGTGAGGCTGTGGTTGAGGCATTAGCTTGGAAAGGTCCGGTATTTGAAATATCGGCCATTAATAAGCAAGGTACACTAAAGCTTGCAGGCGATATTATGGACTTCATTGAAGATCGTAAAGAGCGCGCCCTTGCAGACCCAGAGTACGCCGCTCAAGAAGAAGAGTTGAAGTTGCGCTTAGAGCAAGAAGCTCGCGAACGTGTACAGCAATTTAAGTTAGCTCAGCATCAGCAGCGCTTAGCTGCGCATGGCAATGACGACCTTGATGATGACGATTATGATGACGACGACTACGATGTTGAAGTCGAGTACACCTATGACTAACCGTCTGGCCGCTGTGAGTGGCCAACGCTGGGTGGTCAAAATCGGCAGTGCGTTACTCACTGACGATGGAAAAGGCCTGGATAAACAGGCCATATCCGGCTGGGTTGATCAGTTAGCCCAGTTGCGCCAGCAAGGCGTAGAAATTATATTGGTATCTTCAGGCTCTATAGCCGAAGGTATGGTGCGTTTGGGTTGGGTTCAGCGACCAAAAGAGATTCACAATCTACAGGCTGCAGCAGCTGTAGGGCAGATGGGTCTGGTTCAGTGCTATGAAGAGAGCTTTTCTCGCCATGGCATGCGCACCGCACAAATCCTCCTTACCCATGATGATCTAACTCATCGTGAGCGTTATCTTAATGCTCGTGGCACTTTGCGTGCCTTGGTAAGTCATAATGTTATCCCTATAGTGAATGAAAATGATACGGTGGTCACAGACGAAATTCGTTTTGGTGATAACGACACCTTAGGTGCCTTAGTAGCCAATTTAGTAGAAGCGGATTTGTTGGTGATTCTCACTGATCAAGATGGCTTATGCGATAAAGACCCTCGCCACCATGCAGACGCCAAGCTGTTGACGCAGGTTCGAGCTGGCGATCCTGCTCTTGTTCCTATGGCTAGTGGATCTGCAGGTAGTTTAGGTAGTGGCGGTATGCTTACAAAGATACAGGCGGCTCAGTTAGCTGCTCGTTCAGGTGCCAATACTATAGTGGCTAACGGACGCGCTACTGATGTACTGTTACGCCTACGTCAAGGTGAAGCTCTTGGTACTTTGTTCGTACCTGACAAAGAGCCTTTATTGGCTCGTAAGCAGTGGCTTGCTGGCCATCTTAAGGCTAAGGGTGAGTTGCATCTGGATGCAGGTGCTGCAAAGGTGCTTACAGAGCAAGGTAAGAGCTTATTATCTGTGGGTGTTAGCTTAATTAAGGGTGATTTTACTCGAGGTGATATGGTGCTTATTCAAGACTCTCATGGGCTGACAATTGCACGTGGTTTAGTTAATTATTCCTCATCAGAAGCTTTAAAAATTATGGGCCTAGCAAGTCATTCAATTGAGCCCACTCTTGGCTACATGGCCGAACCAGAGCTTGTCCACCGCGATAACCTTGTGCTTATCTAGTCGATAAATTTACCCAATAACGTTAAATCTAGGGTTATTATAAGCCAGAAGGTCAATAACGGTTTATAGTTGCCACTTCTAACTTTTTCCCTAGCCAACAAGATAATGAGGTAAGTTTAAAATGTGTCGTCTTGCGGCTTATATCGGCCCACAAATCCCCCTTGAAAATATCGTTACTGCACCTAGCCACTCGTTGCTCTCCCAAAGTAAGGATGCCTATGAATCTAAAGTGTCTACCAACGGAGATGGATTTGGTATTGCATGGTATGGTGTGGAACCTGAACCTGGGTTGTACAGAGACTGTTTGCCGGCATGGGCCGATGAAAACCTTACAAGTTTATGCCGTCTTGTGCAATCTACGCTTTTTATTGCTCATGTGAGGGCTTCCACAACAGGGGCCACTATGAGGGCAAATTGCCATCCATTTGTTTATCAAAACTGGAGCTTTGCACATAATGGCCAAATTGGTGGCTTTAAAGAAATGCAAAGGTCATTAGAACATCTTCTTTCAGACGATTTATACCTGGCACGTCAGGGTTCCACAGATTCAGAATTATTTTTTTTACTTTTGCTTCAATACGGTCTTTCAAATTCGGTAGATATGGCTTGTGGTAAGGTCATTGGATTGCTTGAAAGTATGCGTAAGAAAATGTCGATTGGTGATCCTCTGCGCATCGCTGTAGTGATTGCCAACGGCAAAGGCCTATTTGCCCTGCGATATGCTTCAGACCAACATAGCCCTACACTCTATCGTTCCAATGAGCTAGACAATGGGGGGATTTCGATTGCATCGGAACCGCTGGATAGTGCACGTGAGAACTGGGTACCCATAAAGCCATCTTGTATTGTAGAAATCAGTGATGATGGGATGGTGCACGAGCGTACGATCATATTGAGTTAAAGTGTTAGGAGGCATGGCAAGGATAAACAGTACAGGCAACTTTTACCTTGGTATATTAACTTTATTGAGCAATAAAAAATGTTTTTTTGTGTGCGCTTTAGCAGCGATGGATAAGGTAAGTATATCTCCAAAGGTGGCCACTCTCTAAGGGATTTGGGCCCTTCTCAGCTAGTGTGGTTGAGTACTACAGGAAGCGGCAACGAAACCTCGGCTCACATAAAAATACTCTCATGACCATTATTTGTTGCAACTTTGATGGTGCGCCGGTGTTACTTCGGCTATATTGATTTGTTTTCAAAAAGTGTCTCAGCAAGGCAGTTGTACTTGTTGGCTATTGAGTTGGTGCTAGGTTCTTCTGGCACTGGAGTTCCGCTGTTTGATTATGTGCAAGATCGTACAGAAATGGATGCGTGGATAGAGAAACCTGGTCAGGGCGGTATAGAGGATTATTTGGCTCAACAAAATCAGCTGAGTTTGGGTGGGTTTGAAACTAATATTCTTGCGTTGAATGGTCTGAGCGAAGGTAGTGAGTAGATATGTAGGTAAGTAAGTTCGAGTTACCTAAATGGTTAGTGTCTTTGTGGTTATATTTTAGGCACAAAAAAACCGGCTATAGCCGGTTTTTATAAACCCTATAATAAATTATAGAGCTTTAATTTTGGCACTTAAACGGCTCTTATGACGAGCAGCTTTGTTCATGGTGAAAATCCCTTTAGAGACACTCTTGTCCATGATAGATACGGCAGTTGTGTACGCAGCTTGGGCGGCTTCTTTATCGCCAGCTTCAATAGCAGCGATAACTTTCTTTAAGTATGTGCGTGCCATGGAGCGCAGACTTGCGTTGTGACTGCGACGTTTTTCTGACTGGCGAGCGCGTTTCTTTGATCCAGCGGAATTGGCCACGATCTGACTCCTATATAAATGTAATTAAAAGCTTAAATCTAATGCTAAACACAAGATTTATAGCAGGGTGTTTCTGAGGTGCGAAATTATTCCCGTTTGGGCGTCTCTTGTCAACTTAGATTGCGTATTTTTGTTATAAATATCAGATCATTTTAAGTTTTTTACGTTAACATGGGATAAATCATCCGTAAGTAGTCATTAATAATACAGATTTTGCTTTGTAATTAACAATTGATAGGGATTTATGAGTTCTACTTCGTCACCCAATCTGTCTTCGCCGAACCCATCTAGGGGTGTAAAAGGCTTACTGGGCTCAAGCCTTATTGTTGCTAGTATGACGATGTTATCTCGGATCTTGGGTTTGGTGCGTGATGTGGTCATCGCCACCCTGTTTGGTGCGGGTTCTCATGCCGATGCATTTTTTGTAGCCTTTAAAATCCCTAATTTCTTGCGCAGGCTGTTTGCTGAAGGTGCGTTTAATCAAGCCTTCGTGCCTGTGTTGGCAGAAATGAGTCAGCAAGATAGTAAGCAGCTTCTTAAATCAATGGTTGGTAAAGTGGCTGGCAGTTTGTTGCTAGTGCTGAGCGTGATCACTGTGGTCGCTATCGTTGCTGCTCCTGTGCTAGCTTTGGTGTTTGCGCCTGGGTTTGCAGGAGATGGTGATAAGCTAGGGTTAACGGCTGATATGTTGCGTATCACTTTTCCATACTTGTTGCTGATATCAATGACTGGTTTTTTAGGTAGCTTATTAAACCATGCCAAACGTTTTGCTATTCCAGCACTTACTCCAGTGTTACTTAATTTAAGTTTAATAATCGCGGCCCTATGGCTGGCCCCGCAAATGACTGTGCCGGTCATGGCGTTGGCATGGGGGGTATTGGCTGCTGGTGTCTTACAGTTAGCCTTGCAGGTGCCCTTTGTTGCTCAGCTGGGCTTGTTGGCGCGCCCACGTCTTGGCTTTAGTGACGCACGGGTAAAGCAAGTGATGAAGCTGATGTTGCCGGCTATGTTTGGTGTGTCAGTGGCGCAAATTAATTTATTGTTAGATACGGTGTTAGCGTCTTTGTTGCAAAGTGGCAGTGTATCTTGGTTGTATTATTCTGATCGATTAATGGAGCTGCCGTTAGGTGTGTTCGGTATCGCTATTGCTACAGTGATCTTGCCTGGGTTGTCTCAAAGGCATGCGTCAAAATCACCCCAAGCATTTAGTGATACGTTGGATTGGGCTTTGCGCATGGTGTTGTTAGTTGGTGTGCCTGCAGCTATTGCTTTGGGATTGTTGGCGGAGCCGCTTATAGCAACGTTGTTTCACTATGGCGCTATGGGTGATCGCGACGTGCTATTTAGCGCCGCAAGTTTGCGTGCTTATGCCATTGGCTTGCTGTTCTTTATGTTGATTAAAGTCTTAGCGCCTGGTTACTTTGCACGACAAGATATGAAAACACCTGTGCGTATAGGTATTTGGGCTATGGCGAGTAACATGTTGTTTAATTTGTTATTGGTTTGGCAGTTTGACCATGTAGGCTTAGCGATGGCTACATCCTTGTCTGCTTTGTTAAATGCAGGGCTTCTGGGGATTGGCTTGTATCGTCAAAAAATATGGCAGCCCTGTGTAGGGTGGGGCGTGTTTTTATTACGCATATTGTTAGCTAGTGCAGCATTATCTGGTGTGATATACATCACCTTTGTGCCGGTTGAGGTTTGGTTTGTGTGGGGCGTATGGCAGCGTGTCGAGCAGTTAGCAATTATCGTGGTGCTAGGTACTTTGGCTTATGGCGTTGGGCTTGTGTTAGTGGGTCTTCGATGGCGACACTTGCAGGGTCCAAGGTAGGTTCGAATATCACTCGCTCAATAAGCACTTTGTGAGTCGCACAATGAGTCCGGTCTGGTATATAATATAAGGCTTACTTTTGCTGGGGCCTGCAGCCTCAAATTTGACGAGTGTTTATGGAATTTATTCGTGGTCTTTATAACCTCAAGCCGGAACATCGTGGCTGTGTGGCGACCATTGGAAATTTCGATGGTGTGCATGTAGGCCATCAGCGTGTACTGCGCCAAGTAAAACTAAAGGCTATTGTGCAGGGTTTGCCTGCGGTAGTTATTTTGTTCGAGCCACAACCCTTAGAATACTTTGCCAAAGATCAGGCCCCACGCCGCATAACACGGTTGCGCGAAAAACTGCGGTTACTAGAAAAACATGGCATCGACCGTGTATTGTGCCTGCGTTTTGATGCTAAATTACTAAGCCTTAGCGCCCACGATTTTATCCAGCAATTATTGGTGAGCGGGTTAGCTGTAAGTCATTTTGTGGTGGGCGACGATTTCCGCTTTGGTCAAGGTCGTACTGGCAACTATGCGTTATTACAAACTGAAGGTTTGATCCATGGTTTTGATGTGGAGAATACGCAAACCTGCGAACTAGATGGCCAACGCGTATCCAGTACTCGCATTCGTAATGCCTTGGAAGTACATGATTTAGCCGCTGTAAGGCGATTTATAGGCCGCCCTTTTACCGTTACGGGGAAAGTGGCTTATGGGCAACAGCTGGGCCGAAAGTTAGGTGTGCCAACGGCTAATATTCGATTACAAAAGCCGCGGCCTGCATTACAAGGTGTATATGCTACTTTGGTGCATGGTGTGTTGGATTCACCAATGGCCAGTGTGGCCAACATTGGTTACCGGCCTACAGTTGCAGGTGTGCAACCTCAGCTAGAGGCTCACTTGTTTGATTTTAGTGGTGATTTGTATGGCAAAACAATTACTGTGGAAATATGCCAATTTATCCGTAGTGAACAAAAATTTGATGGGCTTGCTCAATTGCAGGCACAGATAGAACTAGACATGCAGACTGCCAAAGACTTTTTTGCTGCTGTATCCCAATAGATTTAATTGATTATTATTTAAGAAGCGAATATAAGTATGAGCGACCATAAATCCACTTTGAACTTACCTCAAACAGCCTTCCCAATGCGAGGTAATTTAGCTCAGCGTGAGCCTCAAATACTCAAGAAGTGGCAGCAAATGGATCTGTACAATAAATTGCGCGTAGCTGGCAAAGGCCGTGAGCAGTTCATTTTGCATGATGGCCCTCCATACGCCAACGGCGATATTCATATTGGCCATGCAGTTAATAAAATTTTAAAAGACATTATTGTTAAGTCTAAAACCTTAAGTGGTTTTGATGCCCCTTACGTACCAGGCTGGGATTGCCATGGATTGCCTATTGAACACAAGGTAGAGCAAAAAATTGGCAAAGCGGGCAACAAAGTTAGCCATGCGGTATTCCGCGAGAAATGCCGTGTTTATGCAGAAAAACAAGTGGCTGGCCAAATGGCAGACTTTGTTCGTTTAGGCATTATTGGTGACTGGGCAAATCCGTATAAAACCATGCGCTTTGAAACAGAAGCCAACATCATCCGCTCGTTAGGAAAAATAGTTGAAAACGGCCATCTCGTGAAAGGCTACAAACCTGTTTACTGGAGTGTGGTTGGTGCATCTGCTTTGGCCGAAGCAGAAGTTGAATACCAAGACAAAGTGTCTCTTTCAGTAGATGTACGGTATAGCGTTTTAGATCAACAGGCATGGAATCAAGCCTTTGGTGTGGTGACAGACTTACCCACTAGTGTGGTGATTTGGACAACTACGCCTTGGACCTTACCGTCTAGCCAAGCTGTGAGTATGAATGCCGAGTTTGATTACGTGCTAGTGCAAGTGAATGGCGAATGCCAAGTGTTTGCTAAGGACCTTGTTGCCAGCTCTATGGCGCGTTACGGTATTGAAGACTTCGAGGTGTTAGGTGAGGCGAAGGGCCTGAGACTAGAAAGTCTAGTATTACAGCACCCATTCTATAATGAACGTCAGGTGCCAGTTATTTTGGGTGATCATGTCACTACAGAAGCAGGTACGGGTAGCGTACATACTTCGCCAGATCATGGTGTGGACGATTTTAATGTAGGCCGTACTTACGGTATTGGTACTCTTAATCTGGTTGATGATCACGGTGTTTTCGTAGACGCAGCTGGCGAATTTTCTGGTGCTCATGTTTATAAAGTAGATGACCAAGTGGTTGCAGCGTTAGAAGCTCATGGCACCTTAGTGCACCAAGCTAAAATCACCCACAGTTATGCTCATTGCTGGCGTACTAAAACACCACTCATTTATCGCGCTACCCCGCAGTGGTTTATTTCTATGTCCGAAAATGGACTATTAGAAAAGGCTCTTGATGCAGTAAAAGATGTAGCTTGGCACCCAGAATGGGGTGCAGCCCGTATTTCTGGCATGTTATCGTCTAGCCCTGATTGGTGTGTATCTCGTCAGCGTACTTGGGGCGTGCCCATTACTTTGTTTGTTAATCGACAAACCCAAGAGCTACACCCACGTACAGCCGAGTTGTTTGAGGAAGTGGCGCAAAAAGTGGCCGAAAATGGCATCGAAGCATGGTTCGAATTAGATGCTGCAGATATTTTGGGCGAAGAAGCCGCCGATTATCAAAAAGTTACAGATACTATGGACGTATGGTTTGATTCTGGTACCACACATTATTCGGTACTAGAGCAACGCCCTGAGTTACGTTTTCCTGCAGACCTTTACTTAGAAGGTTCGGACCAGCATCGTGGTTGGTTCCAGTCGTCTTTGAAAACGTCTATCGCTATGCATGGCGTAGCACCTTATAAGGGTGTTTTGACCCACGGATTTACCGTAGATGGACAAGGCCGAAAAATGTCTAAGTCTATTGGTAACGTGATGTCACCACAAAAAGTATGCAACACGTTAGGGGCAGACATTATCCGCCTATGGGTTGCAGCTACAGATTTTAGTGCAGAAATGGCTGTGTCCGATGAAATCCTAAATCGTACTGCTGATGCTTACCGTCGTATCCGCAATACAGCACGTTTCTTATTATCTAACCTTAACGGTTTTACACCCGCTGATAACTTGGTTGCAGTAGATGACATGCTGGCTTTGGACCAGTGGGTACTTGGGCGCGCTGCAGAACTACAAACAGAAATTGAAGCGGCTTACCATAGCTATAATTTCCATGCTGTGTATCAAAAAATAACCCACTTTTGCTCACAAGACTTAGGCGGTTTCTATTTAGACATCATTAAAGACCGTCAGTACACGTGTGGCGCAGACAGCCTACCTCGTCGCTCTGCACAGACAGCGATGCACCATCTAATCGAAACCATGACTCGCTGGATGGCGCCAATATTAAGTTATACTGCTGATGAATTGTGGGAACATATTCCAGGTAATCGTGCTGAATCTGTACAGTTGGATGTTTGGTACGATATTCCTCAGGCTAAAGCCACAAGTATGACTGCAGACTATTGGGCGCAGATCATGTCTGTAAAGCAGGCTGTTAATAAGAGTTTAGAGCTGCAGCGTAATGAAGGCGTGATTGGTGGCTCTTTGAGTGCTGAAATTACCTTGTACGCAGCGCCAGAACTATATGCTCAATTGCTGCAGTTAGGTGATGAATTACGTTTTGTATTATTGACATCAAAGGCTTCTTTGGTGGCAAGTGAAAACGGCGGTGCTGAGACAGAACTTGCAGGACTGCGTTTGGATATTCATGCCACCGAGCATGTTAAGTGTGAGCGTTGCTGGCATCACCGTGAAGATGTAGGTGTTGTTGCGGCAGAACCAGAGCTATGTGGCCGTTGTGTAGATAACGTTAGTGGTGCTGGTGAGGTCCGTAAGTTTGCTTAACCCGTTAAAAAAGTCAGCGTTAAGGCGATTTATATGGCTAGTGCTGCTGTTGTGGGCTCTAGATCTATACATTAAATGGACAGTTACACAGCAGTTTAACTATGCAGAAAGGCTTAATGTATTGCCTTTTTTCGACTTAATGCTCATACATAACAAGGGTGCTGCGTTTAGTTTATTGGCTTCTCAAGCGGGTTGGCAACGGTGGTTTTTGTCGATCATAGCCTTTGCGATTAGCATTTGGTTAGTCATGTGGCTAAGGCGTACTCCCAGCACCCAAACCTTATTAGGGCTAAGCTTAAGCTTAGTGTTAGCTGGAGCGCTAGGTAATTTGGTTGATAGGGTGATGAATGGTTATGTGGTGGATTACCTGTTGGTGTACTCCCCACCTTATTATTTTCCCGCATTTAATTTAGCAGACAGTGTAATTTTTATCGGTATGATAGGTTTATTTATCGATTTTTGGCAGACAGAAAAGGCAGCAAAGCGTGAATCAAAGCATTAATTTATCATCCCATGTAACGTTAAACTTTGCCTTGCACCATGCAAGTGGAGCAACCATAGACAGTACCTTTGACAAAGGTTCTGTAGAGCTCACAATAGGTGATGGTAATCTTTTGGCGGGTTTTGAATCCTGCCTTATTGGCTTGGTAGTAGGAGATCACCAAACCTTTACAGTAGCTCCAGAAAATGGCTTTGGTCAGCATAATCCAGCCAATTTACAAACACTTAAGCGCCACCAGTTTGGCCCTGATATGGTGTTAGAAGAAGGCTTGGTGGTTAGTTTTTCTGATGCAGCTAACACTGAACTTCCAGGGGTAGTGAAAACTATTGATGGTGATACTGTAGTGATGGACTTTAACCACCCTTTAGCAGGTGTAGAGCTTAAGTTTGAAGTGGAAATTTTAACCGTTAGCTAATAACCCTTTTGGGCGACTATCAGTCGTCCATCTGTATTTTCCTTCTTGCAAGATAATATATAAAACTGAGCTACACTTAGACAGCAGCCAATAAGGATGTTGTCATGCATTTAGACCCCTACAGCTTAAAGTTATTTCGTGTTTGTTCCGGTTGGAGCTTGCTTGAACTACTCATTGTTTTAGCCCTTATGGCTATTGCAGCCTCCGTGGCTGCACCTCAACTCTATGCCACATGGCAGCTTCAGTCTTTGCATGACGAAAGACAGATGTTAGCCCAGCAGATTCGTTTTGCACGATTAACTAGCTTACAAAAAAACATCAAGGTACGTATCTGTTGGTCTAATAGCTGCGGCTCTTCTGTGGGTTTCATGACCTACGTAGACGCCAACAATGACAGTTACTGGCAACCTACAGAAATTGCGTTATCTCAATGGAAGGTCAAGCAGGGCCTGTCTTTTCGCTTTAACCGTGGTGTGCAAATTAGTTTTAATGGTGCTGGTAATACGGCGCAATCTGGCACTATGGTTTTGTGTGGTTCTACTGAACCCAGTAGCCAAGATCTAGGATACGCATTGGTGTTGTCTACCAGTGGGCGTTTGCGTGAGAAAACCGCCCCATGCCTCTAACAAATCTACCACGCCATCGTCAGAATTATCTTCATATCCATCAAAACGGCTTGGCCTTGATCGAGGTGTTGTTAAGTTTAGGCTTGTCGAGCGTTATGTTTTTGGTGCTTTTTACCGCACAAAGTCACAGCCAAAAAGTACTCGTGTACAGTCAGCAGCTACACTATGGGAATCGCTTGTTAGACCAAGTTGCGAACCAAATTTGGGCATACCCGAAGCACTATCAATCACTTCTGAAACCATCCTCACAAGGAGACGTAAGCTGCCTGGATGGCCGCTACTGTGATCCAATAGCCATGACTCAAGCGTGGGCAGTGTATTGGCAAGAAGAAGTTCAGCAACGGTTGCCAAGTGGGGAGCTTAGCGTGCTGTGTGATAGTAGCTGCACCCATGGTGGAACCTTGTTGGTGAGGTTGCGCTGGTCTCAAAATCTGGCTGTTGCTACCGACCAGTGCAAGCAGGGGGTTGCATGCATCAGACTAAAAATCACTCTTTAACAACCGCATACAAGCAGCAAGGGTTTACCTTATTTGAAATGGTATTAAGTACCGGCCTTGCGGCTTTGATGATGGTAGCTATAATCGCCAGTTTACTGCAGTTTAATAAACATAAATTGTTGGCTCAAACGGTAATTCAAATGCAATCGCAAAGTCAGTTGGCGGTTTTTCAGGTACTGAGGGACTGGCGCAGTTTATGTGGGATTGGAGTTACTTCAGGCACGGCTAAAGCTATGAGTCTAATGCGTCAATATCAGGGGCGCTGCGTGCAATATCACTACGCGTACAATGCTGCAGGGCATAGCCTGACAAGGAGGAAGTCTGGTGGCCGCAATAGCGGTTTTTTGGCACAGGTGGAGTCAATGGACCTTTATTATGGAGTGGACAGTAACAAAGACTGCCATATAGATCAGTGGCGCCGCAGCTATCAAATGAGTGATCTTGTTGCATTACATCAAGTGAGGGTTAGTTTGAGTCTAAGAGTACCTGCTAGTAAACAGCTGCGAACTGGAATAGCTAGTTTGTGGGTATGGCATCAAGATGATGATGTTGTATTAAATCCTGTTAACTTGATCTGGCGGCTAGTTAATGTATGTACGTAAACAGCCCGCTTCAAGAACCTCTGCAATGAATAGGCAGCAGGGTTGGTTGTTATTGGCGGTGGTGATGATTGTATTATTGATCGCTTTAGGTGTGGTTATGCTGATGTCACAAGGGCAGTTGAGTTTGCGAAGTGTTAGGCAAGATCATCACGCTATACAAGAGAAGATTAATCAGTGGCCTCCAATGCTCTACAACAGGGAGTATATGGATGAGAAATAACCAGCAAGGCTTCAGTCTTATGGAGCTATTAGTGGTGTTAGCGTTGGTTAGTGTGATGCTAACTATGGCTGTGCCTACATGGCGACACCATCAATTATCCGCAGGTCGGCAGCAGGCTTGGTTGCAGTTGCAGCGCATAGGTTTACAGCAAGAGATGTGGCGTATACAGCATGGCCATTATTTTGAAGAGATATCCTTGGTGAGTCCAGTGGTGGAATCGCTGAGTTATAGCTACCAAATACATCTATCAGGTGAAAGTTTGTTAGTGTCTGCAACGGTGAAGCCCAATGGGCCACAAAGGCATGACACAGTTTGTTGGCATCTGACACTATCGGACAATGGAGAAATGAAAAGTCTTGGTAAAGGGGGAGAAAGCCAAGTCTGCAAGTAAGTACTTTGATGATAATATGAGTTAAAATGTATTTTTCTTATAAGTACTTCGGGACAAATTAATGAGCGCTTCACAGCAACAAAAAATCATTGCAGCTCTACACACGTTACCTGTCATCAATATTGATGCCGAAGTGGCTAAGCGAGTTGAGTTTCTCAAGCACAGTTTAATGACAGCTGGTGTTAAGGTGTTAGTGTTAGGTTTGTCTGGTGGTGTGGATTCGACCACTGCAGGCAAGCTGGCGCAAATAGCATGCGATCAGTTAAATTTACAACATAATACTAATCAATATCAATTTATTTCGGTGCGCCTGCCTTATGGCATACAGGCCGACGAAGAAGATGCGCAGATAGCTTTGGAGTTTATTCAACCAAGTTTACGTGTGGAAATCAATATTGAGGCCATGGTCAAGGGCTTGGATTTGGCTTCCGAGTCTTTAATTGAAATGGTCCGTCCAAGCGCCCATAAACTAGATTTTTCCAGGGGTAACAATAAGGCGCGGGCTAGAATGAGTGCGCAATATTATGTAGCTAGTTTGCACCATGGTTTGGTGATTGGTACAGACCATGGCGCAGAAGCCATTACCGGTTTTTTTACTAAATATGGCGATGGTGCTTGTGATATTGCCCCCTTATTTGGATTAAACAAGCGTCAAGTGCGCAGTTTGGCTGCCTCTATGGGAGCGCCCAATCATTTAGTGTACAAAACGCCAACGGCAGATTTAGAAGAAAATAACCCACAACAAGCTGATGAAGACTCTTTAGGTGTTACCTATGATCAAATAGATGATTATTTAGAAGGGAAGGTGATCTGTAGCGAAGCTCAGCAGAAGTTAGAGCAGCGCTATCGACAAACAGAGCATAAACGCCAAGGCCCAGTTACGCTTTACTGTAACTGGGATGTTTAGAAGATAGTTAGTCAAATAGGCCAAATGTTAAGCGGCTAGTCCAAGATTGAGGTTTTAGTGTTTGCTGTTCCTCGGTTATGGGCGTTTGAGTTACCATACTATTGAATTTGTTTTCACCAAAGTTAGCCTCTAAAACTTGCTTGGCATTGCTGGCATTGTCTAATAACCCTAGCTCTGTATAAGCCTGCACCATAATATGCAGAGCTACTTCTACAGCAGGCGTCAGCTGATAATTTTCTACTACATATTTAGCTCGGTTTGCTGCAGCAAGCCAAGCGTTACGTGAAATGTAGTAGTTGGCTACATGGATCTCATGAGTAGCCAATAAGTTGCGTAGATAAATCATTCGTACACGAGAGTCTGCAGCATATTTGCTGTTGGGGAACCGGTTAAGTAAGGTTGAGAAATCTTCGAAGGAATCTCGCGCCGCACCGGGGTCTTTTTTTGCTTTGTCTGTACCTAAATATTGATCAAACGCGCCTTTATTTTCTTCAAAGGCTGTTAGGCCCTTTAAGTAGTATGCGTAATCTACATGTTCATGGTCTGGGTGTAAGCGTATAAAACGAGCAGCAGCTGTTTTTGCAGCAGCAGGCTGGCTGCTTCGGTAGTAGGCATAAACCAGTTCCAGCTGAGCTTGCTCAGAATAACGCCCATAAGGATAGCGTGCCTCCATGGCTTCTAAGTCGTCTATGGCCGGACGGTAGTTGCCAGCTGAAAGTTTATCCATAGCGCTAGAATATAGTTCAGCTTCTGGTTTTACGTCTTCAATTACAGGCCCTTTACTGGTGCTAGAGCATGCGCTAAGCATTACCGTGATGAGCAAAATGCTGGAAATGTGAAGAAAACGATTTGAAGTCTTATGTCGCATAGTGTTTAAGTTGCCTGTTGCAGAGAACGTAGAGTATATCATTGTCTATAGAGCAGGGTAATTGCCCGTAAATACTGTACAATAGTCCCTAGTTTAATATGCTAGTTCAGCTAGCGCCAACGAAAGTCTTAACATGCACGAAACTATTTCCCTCCAAGCGCAAGTCGATCCAGAATGGGCTGGCATGCGTGTTGACCAAATTGCCGCTGTGGCGTTTCCAGATTACTCACGGTCGCGCTTGAAAAAGTGGATCGAAGAAGGCGATATACTTGTCAATGGTGTTCAGCTGCGGCCTAGAGAAAAGCTCTATGGCGGTGAGAAAATCACCCTAGAATGTAAAATCGAAATCCAAGAACGGTGGCAGCCAGAACCTATTGATATTGATATCGTTTATGAAGATGACGATATCATTATCATCAATAAAGCCGCAGGTTTGGTAGTGCACCCCGCTGCGGGCCACCACGGTGGTACTTTATTGAATGCACTATTACACCACTGTCCTCAACTTAATGGTGTGCCTCGTGCAGGTATCGTACATCGCTTAGATAAAGACACTACTGGTTTGATGGTGGTTGCCAAAACTCTTCCAGCACAAACTGGCTTGGTTGCCCAACTGCAAGACCGCAGCATGGGTCGCGAGTATGAAGCTGTTGTTCAAGGAGTACTTACAGGTGGCGGCACAGTAGACGAAGCGATGGGTCGTCACAGCCGTAACCGTTTGAAAATGGCTATTTCTGCAGTAGGTAAAGAGGCTATTACTCACTATAGAGTGCTGCGACGCTTCCGAGCCCATACCCATATTCGTTTGAAGTTAGAAACGGGTCGTACTCACCAAATCCGTGTGCACATGACCCACGTTAATTACCCATTGCAGGGTGATCCGCTTTACGGTGGCCGTCAGCGCTTACCTAAAGGTTGTGATGAAGAGTTTTTGGATTGTTTGCGTGGTTTTAAGCGTCAAGCGCTTCACGCTAAACGTTTGGAGCTAATGCATCCGATTACCCATGAAGATATGGAGTGGGAAGTAGATTTGCCTGACGATATGATCGGTTTGCTTAAGCAGTTAGGTAGTGATACCAAGCTTAATCCGCACTCACGCTTCTAATGCGTCATACGGGTCAGTTATCGTGTTACTTAACACCGGACTGGCCCGCACCTGCTAATGTTCACGCAATATCCACTTGCCGAGGCTTAAGTCCAGGCGAGACATTGTTTGGTCTGGCAGGGTTTAATCTTGCCCGGCACGTGAAAGATTATCCAGCACGTGTCGAGCAACATCGTCTGCAATTACAGCAAGATCTTGGTCTTCAACGCCAACCATTTTGGCTTAATCAAACCCATTCTACCGACTTATTGAGCTTGCCTGCGCCTGCTGGCTTGTATAACTGCGATGGTAGTTTCACTCAAGCCAAAAACTGGCCCTGTGTGGTGATGACCGCTGATTGCCTGCCAGTACTTTTCTGCAATACTTCAGGCACCCAAGTGGCAGCGGTTCATGCTGGTTGGCAGGGGCTGGCTAACGGAATTATTGGTAAAACTGTTGCGCAGTTTTCAGACCCTTCTCAAGTGATGGTATGGCTTGGCCCAGCTATTGGACCAGATGCATTTGAAGTGGGTCTAGATGTGCTACAAGCTTTTGGTGTTGACCCTTCATCTACTTGCAAAGAATTTAAACCTGTAAAGGGTAAGTCTAATAAGTGGCTAGGCAATTTATACGCTTTAGCATGCAAAGAGTTAACAGGGCTTGGCGTCACCAATATTTTTGGTGGCAAAGAGTGTACTTTATCATCCCCACACCAGTTCTATTCCCATCGGCGTGACCCCCAAAGTGGGCGCATGGCTAGTTTGATCTGGATGGTTTAGGCTTTTCTAATGTTGTGGTGTGAGTTACTTGAAATCACACATCCAAGGCCCCATCAATAACTTAGAAGTTCATCACTGCGTCATTTTATTCAGACCTCTTCTGAAAAGCGCTGGGGGGTCTTACTGAGATTGTATTATGCGTTTTGAAAAACTCACGAATCGTTTACAAGAAGCCATGGGCGAAGCTCAATCATTGGCTCTGTCCTTAGACCATCAATTCATTGAACCAGAACACATGCTAAGTGCTTTGTTACAGCAGCAGGGTGGTTCTGCACAATCTTTATTGGTTCAAGCTGGGGCAGATATGCCTATGTTGCAAACACAGCTAAGTCAACGCCTAAGTAATATGTCCAAAGTGGCTAACGACAGTGGCGATGTACATTTCGGGAATGGCTTGGCTCGTGTGTTTAATGTAGCAGAAAAAGCTGCTGGGAAAACAGGTGATCAATATGTCTCTAGTGAACAGTTGATTGATGCCTTAGTGCAAGATAAAAATGGTGTAGGGGGCTTGTTGGTGAAAGCGGGTGTGAAGCCCATTAAATTGACTCAAGCCATAGATAAGCTACGTGGTGGCGAAAAAGTGAATAGCCAAGGCGCAGAAGAAGAGCGCCAGGCGTTAGATAAGTTCACCATTAACCTTACTGATCTTGCAAAAGCGGGCAAGCTGGATCCTGTCATTGGCCGTGATGATGAAATTCGTCGTGCAATACAAGTGTTACAGCGTAGAACCAAAAATAACCCAGTAATGATAGGCGAACCAGGTGTGGGTAAAACCGCTATTGTAGAAGGTTTGGCTCAACGTATCATTAATGGCGAAGTTCCTGAAGGTTTGCTCGGTAAACAAGTATTATCCCTGGATATGGGAGCGCTGATCGCTGGTGCAAAATATCGTGGAGAGTTTGAAGAGCGCCTTAAGAGTGTTCTTAAAGAATTGAGCAAGCAAGAAGGCAATATCATATTATTTATTGACGAAATTCATACTATGGTAGGTGCTGGTAAAGCTGAAGGTGCTATGGATGCTGGCAATATGCTTAAGCCCGCCCTTGCACGTGGTGAGTTGCATTGTTTGGGTGCGACTACGCTGGATGAATACCGCAAGTACATTGAAAAGGACGCCGCTTTAGAGCGTCGATTTCAGAAGGTCTTTGTAGGTGAACCTACGGAGCAGGCCACTATTGCTATATTACGTGGTTTAAAAGAGCGGTATGAATTGCACCATGGAGTAGATATTACCGATTCTGCCATTGTAGCTGCTGCACGTTTGTCTAAACGCTACATTACTGATCGTCAGTTACCCGATAAAGCCATCGATTTAATTGATGAGGCTGGCAGTCGTATTCGCATGGAAATGGACTCCAAGCCAGAAATAATGGATAAGCTGGAACGACACATTATTCAGTTGAAGATTGAGCGTGAAGCACTGAGAAAAGAAAAGGACAAAGCTGCTGCTGCGCGTTTAAAAGACCTAGAAGACGAATTGGCTCAGCAAGAAAAAGAATTTGCTGATTTACTAGAAATATGGAATGCCGAAAAGGCCTCTGTGTATGGAGTGCAGCAGTTTAAAGAAGATTTAGAAGTGGCGCGGCAAGATCTAGAGGTGGCTCGTCGCAATAGTGATTTGGGACGTATGTCTGAACTGCAGTATGGAACAATTCCAGAGCTAGAAAAACAGCTAGAAGCAGCTCATGAAGCAGAAAGTGTGGAAACTACTCTGTTACGTAGCAAGGTAGGTGAAGAGGAAATTGCCGAAGTGGTTAGCATGTGGACAGGCATTCCTGTAAATCGCATGTTGGCGGGTGAACGAGAAAAGCTTTTGAGCATGGAAGAGGTGTTGCACCATCAAGTGATTGGTCAAGAAGAAGCTGTGTCTAGCGTTTCCAATGCCGTGCGTCGATCCCGCTCTGGTTTGGCTGATCCAAATCGCCCGAATGGCTCTTTTTTATTCTTGGGCCCAACGGGTGTGGGTAAAACTGAACTGTGTAAGTCCTTAGCGACTTTTTTGTTCGATACAGAAGATGCCATGGTGCGTATAGATATGTCTGAGTTTATGGAAAAGCATTCTGTGTCTCGGCTTATTGGCGCTCCTCCAGGTTATGTCGGTTATGAAGAAGGCGGCTATTTAACTGAAGCTGTGCGCCGCAGGCCTTATGCGGTATTGTTATTAGACGAAGTGGAAAAAGCTCATCCTGATGTCTTCAATATTTTATTACAGGTGCTTGAAGATGGTAGGCTTACAGATGGCCAAGGTCGTACGGTAGATTTTCGCAATACAGTGATTGTAATGACCTCTAACATGGGCTCCGACGTCATTCAAACCATGACAGATGAAAGCCAGTACGAAGAAATGCGCAAAGCAGTACTGAATATAGTAGGTGCTCACTTTAGACCAGAGTTGCTTAACCGTATTGATGAGTTGGTGGTGTTTCATCCATTGGGTAAGGAGCATGTGCGCCAGATTGCTGAGATACAGTTATTGAGGCTACATGAACGTCTACAAGATCATGACTTGAGCTTGCAGCTTACGGATGGGGCGAAAGATTTATTAGTAGAAGAGGGCTTTGACCCGGTGTACGGAGCTAGGCCATTAAAGCGAGCTATTCAGCGCTCTTTAGAAAATCCGTTAGCACAAAAACTATTGGCTGGGGATTTTTTGCCAGGGCAAATTATTCTGACTGATGTAGAGGATGCAAAGCTAACGTTTGGGGTGGCAAGTAAACACTAACTTTGTCATCCGGAGTAGAGCTAAACTAATAAAAGGCCATGTTTAATACATGGCCTTTTCGTCTCTAACTACTTCACGTAAAACCTGTAAGAACAGTTTGTCTGCATCGCTATGCTCAGTTGGAATTTTAACGTTTGTGGTGTCGGATATTTGTTGGGCAATTTTCGCATCGGAATTTTCTTCATCAATTAAGTCGCGGGCGATAGCAAGTGAGTGCGGAATAATTTCTGGTTCTACAAAGATTTTCTTTAGGAAAATGCGCAGCTCTTCAATCGCTCTATCGCGATTTCGTAACTCTAAATTAGACATAAGACTACCTCAAACTAAAATGATTTACTATTTCCCCGCAACTATACCATCAAATGTTTGTATCGGGTTTTAAAAATGTACTAGAGCTTTCTAAAATAGTTGCAAAATTAGCCTCTATTTTTCACCTTAAGCTATTGAATTAAGGGCCTTGGCATGTAAAAATTAATGCATTAGGTTGATGCACATGTCGCGCAGGAAATCCCTCGCGTTTGTGATACGGTAAGCAGTACCCTTTCGCTTGTCTGCCCTGAGCTCTATGCACGTTGCAACCCGACAATGCTAGGTCTCCGAGCGTCACCACTTTAGGCACTCATGTGCTTACACGATTTTGCGGTCTGGCTACAAGCGCTGCCCGTGAGCCATCGATGGTTATTAAGAGATAAATCTCAGACAAACAATGTCCGCATTCTTCTAGAGTGTGGCGAGAGGATAATTCAGTGGAAATGCTTTCCGGCGCAGAAATGGTGATCCGCAGCCTACAGGATCAAAAAATAGAGTACATTTACGGCTACCCAGGTGGCTCAGTCCTACATATATACGATGCATTAGCTCAGCAAGACACTATAAAGCATATTTTGGTTCGCCACGAACAGGCTGCAACCCATATGGCTGATGGTTATGCGCGCGCATCTGGTAAGCCAGGTGTGGTGCTGGTTACATCTGGCCCCGGCGCTACTAATGCCATAACTGGCATTGCGACTGCGTTTATGGATTCAATTCCTATGGTGGTGCTGTGTGGGCAAGTCCCCAGTACCTTAATTGGTGAAGATGCGTTCCAAGAAACTGACATGATGGGTGTTTCTCGTCCTGTAGTTAAGCATAATTTCGCAGTAAAGCATCCTTCAGAAATTCCTGGCATTATCAAGAAAGCCTTTTATATTGCATCTAGTGGCCGTCCAGGGCCTGTGGTGATCGACATCCCAAAGGACATGACCACCCCAACTGATAAGTTTAAATATGTCTATCCAGAATCTGTCTCGATGCGCTCTTATAGCCCAGCGACTCGAGGCCACAGTGGGCAAATTAAGAAAGCTGTAGAACTCTTACTGTCTGCTCGAAGGCCAGTGATTCTTGTAGGTGGTGGCACGGTTGGAGGCAGGGCTTCTGCCGAAGCCACTGAACTGGCTCGGGTACTAAACTTTCCTGTAAGCACTACACTGATGGGCATAGGTGGCTTTCCAGCATCAGACCGTCAATGGCTAGGTTGGCCTGGTATGCACGGCACTTATGAGGCGAATACTGCGTTACATAATTCAGATTTAATCTTGAGCATAGGAGCTCGTTTTGATGATCGTGTGACTAATGCCACTGAGAAGTTTTGTCCTACGGCAAAGATTATTCATATTGATATAGATCCGTCGTCAATTTCAAAAACCATTGCTGCAGACGTGCCTATTGTTGGTCCGGCTAAGAGTGTCCTACTGGAAATGTTAGCCTTGTTAGCTAAAAGTGATACGCAACCTGATGCGGAAGCGTTAAGTGATTGGTGGGCTAAAATTGACCAGTGGCGTCAGCGCCATGGTGGTCGTTACGTGCGCAATGAAAATGGCTCATTGAAGCCGCAACAAGTAATTGAGGCGCTATATGAAGTCACCAAAGGCGATGCATACATTTGTTCCGACGTAGGTCAGCATCAAATGTTTGCAGCCCAATACTATAAGTTTGACAAGCCTAACCGTTGGATCAACTCTGGTGGTTTAGGCACCATGGGCTTTGGTTTTCCAGCAGCTATGGGTGTGAAGTTGCATTATCCAGACGCCGTAGTAGTTTGTGTAACAGGCGAAGGTAGTTTTCAGATGAACCTACAAGAGTTCTCTACCTGTAGCCAGTATAGCATTCCAGTAAAGATTGTATGTTTGAACAACCAGTCTTTAGGTATGGTGCGTCAATGGCAGGACATGAATTACGAGAGTCGTCATTCTCAGTCTTACGTTAAGTCACTGCCAGATTTCCACAAGCTAACCGACGCGTATGGCCATAAGGCTATTACTGTTAAAACAGAAGCTGAACTTATTCCAGCTTTGGAGCAGGCATTTGCACTAAAAGATGAATTAGTGTTTCTCGACATCTATGTTGACCCCACAGAACATGTATATCCAATGTTAGTGCCCAAGGGCTCAATGCGTGACATGTGGCTGAGCAAGACGGAGCGCACATAATGAGGCATATTATTGCGGTATTGCTAGAAAACGAAGCGGGTGCATTGTCTCGTGTAGTAGGTTTGTTTTCTCAACGTAACTTTAACATCGAAACCTTAACTGTTGCGCCAACGGAAGATCCGACATTGTCTCGTCTTACGGTAACGACCTCTGGTAGCGATCGTGTTATTGAACAAATCACCAAACAGCTAAATAAGCTAATTGAGGTGGTGAAGTTGGTTGACCTTACGGAGGGTGATCACATAGAGCGTGAAATGATGCTAATTAAGCTTAAGGCTACAGGTCAGCACCGTGATGAAGTTAAGCGTACTGTGGATATTTTTCGTGGTCAGATCGTTGATGTGACTAGTAGTATTTACACGGTTCAGCTAACTGGCGACCAAGGTAAGTTAGACGCCTTTATCAATGCAATAGGTGGAGCCTATATATTGGAAACAGTGCGTACTGGAATCTCTGGTATTGCTCGAGGTGATAAAATACTGAGCATATAGTGCTTGGTAGTCTTATATACCGTTACAAAAGGTCGTATTTACGGCCTTTTCTCTATCTAGGGTTTTAGTATTAACATGCAGGCATGTTAAGCTAGTGTCAATTCATTAAAAGAGCAGTGTATCCATGAGTCTAGATTCTTCCGATAAATCAAACAATGAAGAAGATGTAGTAGTTAAGAAGCCTGCAAAAGGCGTTTACCTACTGCCCAACAGTTTTACTACGGCATCCTTGTTCTCCGGCTTTTATGCTGTTGTCTCCGGTATGAGTGGGGACTTCGAAAATGCAGCCATCGCTATATTTATATCTATGATCTTAGATACGTTAGATGGCCGAGTTGCGCGTCTAACCAATACCTCAAGCAAGTTTGGTGCAGAATACGATAGCTTAGCAGATGTAGTCGCTTTTGGTGTGGCGCCTGCTCTTGTTTTATTTTCTTGGTCGTTACAAAGTTTGGGTAATTTTGGCTGGGTGGCAGCCTTTATCTACGTGGCAGGTGGAGCGTTGCGCTTAGCACGCTTTAATGTGCAGTTGGAGGTAGCGGATAGCCGTTACTTTACAGGTTTGCCAATACCTGCTGCAGCTGGAGTAATGGCTGGCATGGTCTGGACAGGTGTGGACTATGGCTTAGATGGTGAAAGCCTTAGTTACTTGGTGGCTATAGTGACGGCTGCATTAGGTATATTGATGGTTAGCAACTTTAAGTACTATAGTTTTAAGGATTTAGACCTAAAGGGTAAGGTGCCTTTTGTAGCGCTACTTGCTGTTGTGTTGGTGTTTGCAGTTTATTCATTGCAGCCACCTATTATGTTGGCCTTAACGTTTTTGGGCTTCGCTGCATCAGGTCCAGTTAATTGGTTGTTTAAGATTGGTAAATAATAACGGCCTTAGGTCTCTCTAATATGAAACAACAAAGGCGCCTTTTGGCGTCTTTGTTGTTTTTCCTATCTGCTTGCTCTTGTGTGTATTTTTTTGCCTTTATATCGTCTTATTTCCATAAACGCCTTGTGCTTTTCTGAGTAATGGATATAATGGCGCTCCCTTGTGACAGGGGCCTTAGATAAGCGTTAAGCAAGTCATGAAAGGTCTTATAAAGCAAGGGGTTGGCAAGTTTTT
>Ga0209192_10000982_pt1 | contig 24489 bp, 21 predicted proteins | sample ArcticOcean_MG_C_11_FD_187433 | JGI IMG/M metagenome (GOLD analysis project Ga0209192, IMG submission 187433) | Marine microbial communities from western Arctic Ocean - ArcticOcean_MG_CB2_154 (SPAdes) (version 2) | ecosystem: Environmental > Aquatic > Marine > Oceanic | place: Arctic Ocean... | reverse complement strand
TGGCGGTGAGAGTTATCAAACGGATCTTGCCCATACCCAAAGTACTGAATACATGCAGGCCTATTTTAAAGACCTGCGTCAGTTTTTGAGTGATGTACAAGATGTCATGGGCGACGATTTATACGGTATTATTTTAGAGCCAGACTTTTTGGGCTATATGCAGCAGTTGTCAGGCAAGCGGCCAGAGCAGATAAAAACTTGGGTGCGCTTTGATGAAACGGTAGGCGACGATGGCAAGCGTGCTTGCTCTAATGTTTTGACTGGCGGACCCATAACTTATTCTGACCCTTATACCTTCACCGGGGACATTGATTTCGATGCCGTAGACGGCAGCACTGGCTCAATTGCCTCACTGGTTCGAGCCATAAACTGCACCATTTTTGAAAATGGCGGTAATGTGTTGTTCGGCTGGCAGCTTAATCTTTGGGCTGATCAACTGGGTGCGGGTAACAAGGGCTTGTTGCGCGCCACCGATGCAGACAGTTCCTACCGAACCATTCAGCAGGCCAGTCGTGCTAACGCCAGAGATTTTATTCGTGCCAAGGCCGATAGCATTATTAACTACGGTTTAGAGGCGGGAATACTCAGTGAGGGTGCTGGCTTCGTTTCCATAGATAAGTACGGTTTAGATGCACAAGGCCATCAAAATCGTGTAGACCCACACGATTCCACTTGGTTTTTTAATGCGGACCATTGGAACAATTACTTAGAGTTGGTGCGCGTATTTAACCGTACATCAGGTGCGCCGATATTGCTGTGGCAGTTACCGGTGGGACATATAAACGGCAGCCAAGAGACCAGTGCTTATACAGGCGCTCGATTTACAGACTTCCCTAATACTTCCCGTCGTTTTGAAGACAGCTCGCCTAACTACTTCCTTGGAGATAGTTTTGATACTGGCGGAAATCCTCGGTTGAGCTATTTTGCTACTAATGAAAATAATGATGCGAAGGTAAGTGCTCAGGGTGACGTGGTGACATGGCAGTCGCATATGCAGGAAGCGGCAGATGCGGGTGTGTTTTCAATTTTGTTTGGCGCCGGCGTGGGTGACAGTACCGATGGGGTTGGTATAGATCAAAACTTGCCTACGGATAACTATTATTGGATTCAAAAAGTTCAGCAGTATTATCAAGAGAGAATAGAACTGAATCCTATAGATTATTGCAGCATCGCCTATGTGGATGAATCTCGGGCGCGGACTGCGGATGCGAGTTTTGTCTATCGAGCTGATCGCAGTGCTTGTAATGAATTGGAGCCTTAGTTGCTGGATAACATGATAGGTTAGGTACTTAGATAGGGCTGTTTGAATTTTCATTCAGCCCTTTTTTTTGCCTCGCGTTAATTGCATAAAAGTCGCATTTGTCTTTGATAAACGGTTGCATTCGACAAACGATTCCCCGCGATAAAAAATTGCCTTCCATAACCTACTGTTCCTGATAAAAGTGCTTAAGAAAAGCTCAGGAACAAGGTGCTACAGCTGTGCAATTGACTGGTTCAAAAGTTAGTCTGTTCGTCTGAAACTCACCGGCATGCTCTTTATGCCAGAAATAAAGTTCGATGCCAGCCATTGGGGCTCTTCAATTATTTCAATGTCATGCAGGTGATTGAAAATGGTTTCGAACATGCAGTCAATTTCCACTCGAGCGATATGCTGGCCAAGACAAACATGGGTGCCAGTGCCAAAGGCAATGTGGGCATTATCGGCTCTAGAAATATTAAACGCCTGAGGTTGATCAAACTGACGAGCATCATGATTCGCTGCTGCAAAGTAGCGCACCACTTTATCGCCTTTGGAAATTTGTTTATTACCTAGTTGGGTGTCTTGGGTTGCCGTTCGCCGCATGTAAATCACCGGGCAAACGGTGCGGAGCATTTCGTCTCGGGCGTTTGGTATTAGGCTAAAGTCTCCTCGAAGTTGTCGCAGGGTTTCAGGTTGCTGGATGAGTTTTTGCAAACCGCCGCTGACCAAGTTGCGGGTGGTATCGCCTCCTGCATCTATCAACAACATGAAGAACAGCTGAAAATCCACCACGTCTAACTTATAGCCGTCTACTTCTGCTTGGACAATTTGTGTGGCGAGGTCGTTACCCGGATTTTTATGCTTGTCTGCGAAAACTTGGGCTGCATAAGTAAACATGTCTACACCCGCTTTGGCCATTGCGCCCTTGGGCAGTGCTTCAGGGGAGGTGTGCAGAATTTCTGTCAGTTCGTAGAGTTTGCGACCATCCTCTAACGGGATCCCCATAAGATCTGCGATAACAGCGGAAGGCAATTCGCCAGCCACCATTGCGACAAAGTCTACTTCACCGCGCCCTTTGGGCAGGGCGTTGATGATGCCCATTGTCAGTTCTTGAATGCGCGGCCGCAGGTCTGCTGCCGGGCCTCGAGTAAACTCTCGACTGATGAGTCTTCTAAATTGAGTGTGTTGTGGCGGGTCCATCATCAGCATCATTTTGTGTTCGCCGTCGAAGGCCAGTGCTGTGCCGTTCTCTGGGTCCGTGATCATGATGGTGGGTTCGGAAGAGAAAATTTTTGGATCGCGCCCGCTGTTAGCCACATCTTCATACCGAGTTAATGCCCAAAAGCCTGCGCCCTCCGGTTCTTCGTGCCAGTGCACAGGGTCATTTTTGCGCAGCCAGTCGTATTGGTTGTGGGGGTGGCCGTTGGCAAAGGATTCAGGGTTGAGTAGGTCGATGTGCATTTATATTTGCTCCAACTGGATAGATTCAGTGTTTAGTGCTTTGCGTTTAGTTCTGTGTGTTTAGTTCTTTGCGTTTAGTGCTTTGCGTTTAGTGCTTTGCGTTCATGCAGTGGGCTGCAACCTTGGTAATTGGCATGACAACTGAGATACTAAAACCTGTCAAGTGACATATAAAGTGACATATAAAGTGACATGTAAAGCGAGGTGCGAAGTCTTTGGCGATGAAGGTGGGCGTCTCGCAGGGGCAACTAAGCCCCTTCAAATAGCCTTCTTGGGTTGTCGATAAACAGCATGTCTATGTCCGCTTGAGTTGCGCCCATTTGCATCAGTTCAGGTATGACATGCCTGTGCATATACAAATATTGGTCGGGATTGCTGGCGGTGAACGCGTGCTCAGCGGGAATACTGCCATCGGCTTGCTCGTTATGAATGTGCAGGCAAATGCAGTCGTGGGAAGGGCACAGGCGTTCTGAATAGCCCATATCCATTAATCGTTTCAGGGTGACTGTGCGCATATGCGGGCTAACTAGGCGCCCTGGGTATCTGTCTAGACCTAAGAAACAGCCTTGATCCAAAATCCATTTGAGATAGTCGGTATCAGTAGTGTCATTGCTGTGGTCGATTTTCACTCGAGTCAGGTCTACGCCTTCTTCGCGAAATATCTCAATCTGACGCTTAGCCACATGTCCGGTAGGGTATGAGTGCACCATAATGGGCACGCCGGTTTGCAGGTGGGCTCTGGCCACTGCGCGGGCCATGGTTTCTAGCGGTGGTGTAACCCCTTCAAAATCTGCCGCACACTTAAGCATGCCCGCCTTGATGTTGGTGCCACGAAAGCCCTCAATAATGTCGCGGATAAATTCATCCGCCATTTGATTGGCGCCAACGCCCAACATAAACCGAGGCACGTCTAGCCACCAGCCGGTGACGTTGATGAGGTTTACCCCAGACTCAAAAGCCACATGGCGCAGTAGTTCTGGGTCACGGCCAAGGTCGAAGGTGGTGGCATCCAACAAAGTGTTGATGCCCGCAGCCTTAGCTTTTTTCAAGCAGGCAATAGCACGTGCTTCACGATTGGGGCCAAGCAAATCAGGGTAACTTTTGGATAAACCGCTAGCCGCTACCATCACATGCTCATGCATTAGGGTAAAACCAAGATCACTGCTGTCTATGGGTCCTAAGACACTGTTGATTTGAGTCATTTTGCCTCTCCCTATAGTTAAAGCTACTCAGACCTCGCTGAGTAGCCCTTCTGCACATCCTTGCTGAACAGCTCTACTAAACAGCCCTACTGAATAGCTCTATTGGATAGGTGTCATTTTGATGGTGACGTTTTGATCGTCAGCAGTAATCACAGCAACTTCAAATTCATTATCCGCAGGACGGCTATAGGTTAATTGCTTAAGACCACCGGGGCTTGCAGCCTTAAAGGTAACCGAGTGCTCGCCGCTTTGATCTAAGAGCATTTTTTGTGCTGGCGCTAAGGGTGCGAAGCCTGGACCCCATTGTTGTAGGTGCAGTACTAATGTGCCGTCCATTTCCTGAATATTGACGATCTCAACCATGCCGGTGCCTTCTGGTGTGGTCAGTCGAACTAATGATGCGATACTGCCGGACTTAGCTTGGGTCCAGTTTTCTTCTAAGGTTGCTGCGCCCATGGCGCCACTCCAGTTGCCGGTCATCCAAGATAGGTTGGCAATGCTGGTTTTTTCGCTCTGTAGGTGACCGTCGGCCAGAGATATTTGAGACAGGGCTGACGCCATTAGCGTAATTAGGCCAAGAATTAGAGTGCGCATAGATGTTTCCTAGTATTTATTTTTATGAAGGAAAGGGGGCGCGCCAACGATATGTCAGCAATAGATTTCCCCAAACCCATTAGGAAAGCTAAACGACACTGGGTGATTTGGCAACATGCTTCGGTAGTGGCCTTTGTTTCGCGCTTATGCTGTGGACGGCTGTCAGTGGACGAGGAAATAAGGCTACAATCTTGGCTTACCACATTTATTAGGAGAGGGTGGCCATGTTATCTAAACCTGACGATTACCCAATACATCAAAACCCAGAACCCATAGCTTATGCTGGGCAAAGTCGTAATTTTTACGACCGCTATTTTTTCAATGGCTACCATAAAGAGGAAGATTTGTTTTTCGCGCTGGGTATGGGGGTTTATCCCCAGCTAGATGTTATAGATGCGGGTTTTTCACTTATTCGTAATGGCGTACAGCACAATTTTCTGTCTTCCCGAGCGTTAGGTATGGAGCGCATGGACACCCAGGTTGCGGGTATTTCTGTGGAGGTGGTAGAGCCGCTGAATAAGTTGCGTATTGTCATTGATGCACCGGATGAGGGTATAGAGGCGGATTTGCTGTTTGTGGGTCGTGCGCCGGCTCAAGAAGAACCCCGTTTTACCCGACGCAATGGCGCGCAGATATTTATGGACTACACCCGGCTAACGCAAAATGGCACATGGGTGGGGTGGATTAAGCATCAAGGCACATTGATTAATGTTACCCCAGAAAATTGGCTGGGCACCCGGGACCGCTCCTGGGGCATTCGTCCAGTGGGTATGGCAGATGCTCAGGCCAATCCACAGGGTGTAGCAATGAGTCAATTTTATTGGCTTTGGGCGCCGATTAATTGGCCGGACGCCGTTAGTCTTTACCACCTTAACGATGATACGGATGGCTTCCCTTGGAATACTGATGGCGTGTTTATACCGCTTGGAGCTGATGCTAATGCAGAAGAACCCGCAGAAACCATGCGCAAAGTTTCTTCAAACCTGACTTTTATCCCGGGTACCCGTCATGCTGCGAAAGCTGAAATTCAGTTTCAGCGCAGAGGCGGCGGGGTTGTTGATATAACTATGACCCCTAGATTTCACTGGTATATGAAAGGGGTGGGCTACGGCCATCCTGAATTCCCCCATGGGCTGTATCACGGCGGGCCCGCTTCTATGTATGAAGAGTATGTGCTCACCGAAATTGATGATGCTATGACCCTGCATATTCAGGCCATTTCTACGGTGACTATGACTGGAGATTTGGGTGAGCGCGAAGGGCATGGAGTGCTTGAGCAATTGATAGTAGGGCCGCACAAACCATCAGGCTTTAAGGAATTGTTAGATATGGCGCCTTAAAAGAGACGTCGCTTTGGTTCTGGTTTGTATTGTGCTTCGACGCAGTGTTCAGGCGCAGTGTTTAGGTGCAGTGTTTAGGTGCAGTGTTCAGGTGCCTTTTTTAGCTCAGTGCCGAAACTCAGGGCCCAACCTCAGGGCAGACTCGGTGCACAGATACAGTTCTGACGAGTGCGCCTAGGGGGTGCTTAGAGTATTGCTTAGAGTATTGCTTAGAGCTTTGCTTAAAGCATTGCTATTAGGAGAGAGCTATTAACCTCAATAGAAGCATTGGCAAGCACGTCTCTAAGTCTCTAGCTTAGGTTTGTCGCCTATCACGGCCTCTAGTGCTAATTTTTCAAGTTCTGCGTCATTCAAGCCCAATATCCCGCCTAGTACTTCCTTGTTATGTTGGCCCAAGGTTGGCGCTGGGGTGTTCAAAGGTGATGGATCGCTACCATTGCGGAATGGCAATGAGGGGTGCGGTTGCTTGCCCACGAACGCGCGGTCTAGCCATTGCATATATCCTCGCGCTTTGTGTTGCTCATCTTCTAGTAAGCTTAAGCCATTGTTTAGCGTTGCTGCGGTAATGCCTAAGCTTTGCAGTTGTGCCATGAGTTCCGAACTCTGCTGGTTGGCTGTCCATTGCGCTAATGTTTTATTCAGCGCAGACCTTCGTTCTAAGCGATCTGTTATGTCGCTAAATTGATTCAATTCTGTGCACAGGTTTTGTAGCGCCTGCCACTGCGCCTCACTCATAACTTGAATCAATATCCATTGATCATCACCTTTGCAGGGATAAACACCGTGAGGCGCAAAGTCTGCATGGTCGTTGCCTGTTCGTGGTGGCGGCGAGTTGTGTACTGATTGATGCAAAACACCCTCAGCGCCCAGGGGTATAAGGCATTCCACCTGACTCAAGTCGACAAATTGACCTTGGCCAGTTTTCTGTTTGTGCCAAAGAGCCGTGAGTAGTGCAGCTGTGCCATTTAGGCCGCCAATGGCATCGCCCAAAGCTACATGCTGCATGGTAGGTGGCTGGTGGGCACTGCCGGTGAGGTGCGGTAGCCCAGATGAATGTTCCACTGTAGAGCCATAGGCGCGATAGTTAGCCCAGGGGCCAGTGGTGCCAAAGGCAGGCATTGAAACCATGACTATCTGTTCGTTCACCGCTTTAAGGTGTGGGTAGTCTAGTTTTAACTTGGGCAGTACCGCGCCGGAGTAGTTTTCTATCACCGCATCGGCTTGCGCAACTAGATCTAACAATAATTGCCTGCCTGTTGGGTTTTCTAAGTCTAGGGTGATATCTAACTTGTTTCGGTTTACAGAAAGGTAGGCCAGCGCTTTTTCCGCACCATTGTCTTCTATCCATTCTGGGGTAGCTTCCCAACTGCGCCACCAATCAAAGTGCGTGCAACTTTCTACTTTGATTACTTGGGCGCCCATGTCGGCTAGGTTTCTTGCTGCTAAGGGGCCAGCCCAACCCATAGATAAATCGATAATGCGCAGGCCGTTGAGGAGTTTTTCTGTGCTCATACTTTTGTCTCCGCAAAGTCTAAGCCGTTGTCTTCGCCAAGGGCCGCCACTCTGCCGCCGAAGTGCGGTGGTGTGTCAAATAGACGAAAGGGAATTGAGGGTGCAAGAAAAGTGCTGTCCTGCATTGAAATATTACTGAAAGCTTGTCTGCTGACGTATTGATCCACGGTAAAAAGTTCTTCCATAGTTGGTACCCGCGCCAGCGGAATGCGCATTGCTTGGCCTTTGTGGAAAAGCGCCTCTGTGCTATGGGTGGCTAAGGCCTGAATAATGGCAGGTTCTAAAACATCGGCAGAGGCAAGCCGGTTGATGCTGGCGTTGAAAAAGTCTACGCCAACAAAGTCATCTAAGGATAACAACTGGCAAAAGGCCCGCCACTGGCTTGGGGTAAGAGCCGTGACGCCGAGCCAACCGTCTTTACATGGCCAGATACCTAATGGGTAGGTGGGTGGAAATCGGTTGATGCCCATGCGCGGAGGCAGTGGATTTTCATTAAAAGCATTGATCGCCATTAGGTCGGTCATGCACATATTGGCTTCGAAAATGCTGTTGTCTAAAGCGAAGGGCTGCTTAAGGTTACCCATTAGTTGACCTAACAAATGACCTAGCGCGCCATTGAAGGCGCTGAGACCGCCGACTATTTGTGCTTGTACGCCATTGGGAATAATCGGTGGGCCGGCTTCTTCGCCAATGCCTTTCATGAGTCCGGTGAGGGCGTGGATGACGCCGTCAGAACCCTGATACTTTGCGTAGGGTCCGGTTAAACCGAACCAGCTAATGGCGCAGGTGTTTGTGTTGATGCCCGCCAAGCTGTCCGTGTTTGGTAAGGTTGCTGGGTCGTAGACAATGAGGTCTGCTTGAGTGACAGCAGGCTCTGTTGCCAAATTATTATGATTGCCCACCACGCTTGCTTTGTTGCAGTGCAAATAGCCGTGCATGGCGCTAACGGGTTCTTCTCCTGGCGTGCTCGGTATAAATGGTTTTAGTTGGCGAGTAGGGAAGCCTTGAGCAGGCTCCACATTAGTCACTGTAGCGCCGTAGTCTGCAAAAAGCTTGCAGGCATAGCTGGTGGCCACTGTGCCGGATACATCGACTATATTTAGCCCATCAAACGGTTTTGTTTGCGAGCTACCTTTTGTTTCTGTGCTATGTGGGGCCTGTTGCTGCATCGCTTAATCTCGTTAAAGGGTCTTCAACCAATCTAATATATATTCATTGGTCGCCTCTGGGGCTTCCTGTTGGGTCCAATGGCCTGCGCCGGGAATCAGCGCGTTAGTGCGAAGATCTTTTACATGATTAGGCATATTTTCTAAGGCTATGGCGGCCATCATAATTACGCCGTCTCTATCGCCTGCAACAAACAGCGCAGGCTGGTGAATCTCAATAGGCGCACCCTCGGTCAACGACCAAGTTAAATTATGGTTGCGGTAGTAGTTGAGCGGACCACGAAAGCCGCTGTTGGTAAATTCATTTACATAAAAGTCTAGGTCGGCGTCGCTCAGCCATGGACCCATTTTGTCCGGGTCGGGTAAGTCTGAGAGCAAATCTGCGTCAGCAGGCTTTTCGGTGATTGAGCCGATGTCCATTTGGCCGCTGGCCATATGATAAAACTTGCGCAGGCTGACGCGCACGTTGGCCTCTAACTCTGCCTCGCCCACACCGGGCGCTTGGAAGTAGAGCTGGTAAAAGAACTTGTCTTTGAAAATCGCTTTGAGCATATCCAATGGCGGTACTTCAGCGCGGGGGCTGAAAGGTACGGACAGTGCGCCAACGGCGGTGACTTTGTTTGGGTGGTTGAGGGCGCAGCTCCAAGCGGTAGGCGCGCCCCAGTCGTGGCCGATGACAATGGCGGTCTCATAACCCAGGGCTGGGATTAAGCCAATAATGTCGTTGACCACTTCTACTTGGTTATAACCATCGATGGCCTCTGGCTTGTCGCTGTCGCCATAGCCGCGCATATCTGGAGCAACCACGTGATAGCCGGCATTGGCCAAGGGCGCAAACTGATGCCGCCATGAATACCAAGACTCAGGGAAGCCATGCAGTAGCAAGATCAAGGGGGCAGTGGCGCTGCCCTGTTCTGCAATATTTAACTCAATACCGTTTGTGGCAATTCGGCGCTGGCTAATGGCCGGAAATAGATTGGATGCAGTCACGACATATTCTCTTTTATTCGATACCTAGATAGAACCATGGGTCATACGGCTCCGCAACCTTGCAAAAGCTAAGCAAGTGATGGAGGGGATTCAGGCTGAGTAGCGCAAGATACAAATAAAAATAGTGGGCGCAGAAAGTGCCTGAGAAAGTGCCTGGGAAAGTGCCTGAGAAAGTGCATAAGAAAATGTGCGAGGTAAAAGCTTAATCATCGGGCCAGCTTGGTTGCCAGTGGCCAAGAAACTTTGAATAACATTTGTTGCGTACTGGGCTAGGTACAGTACCTAGCCCAGGAGCAAAAAGATCTAGTCTTTACTCTACGTTAGTCTTTACCGTGTTTTAGTCTTTACCGTACAGCGTCACAACACACGCGCCACCAAGGCCGAGGTTGTGTTGTAGACCGTGTTTAGCACCCTCTACTTGGCGAGCACCGGCATCGCCGCGCAGTTGCCATACAAGCTCTGTGCATTGAGCCAAACCGGTGGCACCTAATGGGTGTCCTTTAGACAGCAGGCCGCCTGATGGATTGGTCACAACTCGGCCACCGTAGGTGTTTTGGTCGTCGCAAATGAACTGCTCTGCGGTGCCTTCGCCAGTTAAACCCAGTGCCTCATAAGTGAGTAGCTCGTTGGCAGTGAAGCAGTCGTGCAATTCACATACCTGAACGTCTTCTGGGCCAACGCCAGCTTCTGCGTAGACTTTCTCCGCTGCGGATTTAGCCATGTCGTAACCTACCAGCTTGCGCATGGAGTGATCTTCCAGCGTGCTTGGGAAGTCTGTGGTCATTGCTTGGGCTTTAATACGAATGACGTTATTCAAACCATGTTTAGCAGCAAACTCATCGCTGCAAATGACTGCTGCGGCAGCGCCACAGGTAGGCGGGCAGCACTGGTAGCGTGTTAACGGGCCGTAGATATGTGGGGACTCCATCACTTCTTCTAGGGTCAATTGGTTGCGGAATACCGCGTATGGGTTATTTGCCGCGTGGCGTCGTGCTTTCACTGAAATCTTCGCAAAAGTAGACATTTCGGTGCCGTATTGATCAGCATACTCACGTCCTGCGCCGCCAAAATACTGGGCTGCATCAGGTGCGCTGCGATCGGTGTCTTGCATAGACTTACGTTCTTTGAAAAAACGCTTCATTGGGCTAGGGCGGTCGCTGAATACTGCGCCTAGGGCGCCAGGGACCATTTGCTCAAAGCCGAGTGCTAGAGCGCAATCTACAACACCGGACTGTACAGCTTGGCGAGCTAAGAACAGTGCAGAAGAGCCTGTGGCACAGTTGTTGTTAACGTTGATGATGGGCACGCCAGAAAGGCCTAGGCCGTAAACTGCGGCTTGTCCTGCGGTTGAATCACCGTACACATAGCCCACGTAAACTTGACCTACTTTAGAATAGTCGATGCCTGCATCTTCTATCGCTAGCCGTGCGGCAGCTTCGCCCATAACTGGATAATCGTCACTCGCACCTGGCTTGGTGAAAGGAATCATTCCTACGCCTGCAACATTAACGCCCATAACCCTTCTCTCTTATAATTGAATAATTGAGGCCAGATATTAAGCTACACCGCAGCCTATCGCCAAGCCCGATTGGGTTATAAATAGTTGGGAATTGATTTTGGGTGTGTAGCGAAATCATCGCCTTTATTTACGCTAGACCCTTGGTTGGCATCTTTGATCGGTGAGTTGGTTGTCGTTGATGGGTAATATGTAACACTGTCACGGGGCACAACCTAGTTTATTAGTTAAGGTTAGATGGCCTGTAATTACCGACTTGGAGTAGAAATTATGCAGCCAATATTTTTTGATTTAGATGGCACTTTGACCGACCCCAAAGAGGGCATTACTGGCTGCATTCAGTACGCAATGGAGAAACTCGGCGAGCCTGCGCCCAGCAAAGATGATTTAACCTGGTGTATTGGACCATCGCTAATTCATAGCTTCGACATTTTGGTTGGCGCTGAACGCTCAATACAGGCGGTAGAGTTTTATCGAGAGCGCTTCAGTACGGTTGGTCTTTTTGAAAACATCCCTTATGCAGATATTGCGCATGTGCTTGGCACACTGAAGAGCGCTGGGCACCCACTCTTTGTTGCTTCAAGTAAGCCCTTGGTCTTCGTTGATCGAATTCTCAAACATTTCGATTTATTCGAATACTTCCAAACCACCTTTGGCTCCAATTTAGACGGCACATTGGCTGACAAGTCCGAGCTGTTGGCCCATGCGTTGAACACCACAGGACTCGTAGGTTCAGATTGCTTAATGATTGGTGACCGCATGCATGATGCTCAAGGAGCCGCCAGTAATCGGATGGATTTCATTGGTGCACTTTATGGGTATGGCAATGCGGAAGAGTACCAGCAGCATGGTTACAGCCGCTGGGTGGAAGGCCCAATTGATTTGTTGGGTTTGATTGATGCCAAGTTAAGTTAGCTTGCGGTGGCAGGAAAAATCGATGTTGAAATAAGCAGCAACGGAGTAAATCCCGCTGCTCCTCATTCTATTATTGTTATTGGCCGACCAGCGACTTGAAACCTCTGTGGTCAATAACATTCGAGATGAGTTTTTGTACTGCTGGGCCAAATGCGTCGGCTACGTTTTTGCAGGCGCTGTAAGCAGAGTAGCTCGTTTTGAAGGGGTAATTAGTAATTACCTTGTAACCTTCGGATTTGTTTGAGGATATTTTGAATTCTAAGTCCCAACTTGCGGGGGATATGGAGCTAAACTTCATAGATTCCAATTGCCCTTTAATGACAACATCGCCGTCTACAGCGTAGGCTTGCGCCAAGAACAGCTCTGATTGCATTGCTTCCCTAATGTATTCTGCCGTTGTTTTCCCCGGGGAAACATCCACTGGGCCATTTAGCCGACAAGTAAGCTTACCAATGCCTCCTCCTTCCGTGAAGTTACCAAGTTGGATTTTAGTATTTGAGTCAGCAATTACTTGTTGAAATTTGATGACATTATTGGTGGAGGATGTGTAGGGCCTAGATGATGTTGTTTCGCAGCCGAATAAAAATACGGCAGAGCTAATTAAAAGCAAATTACCAAAAACTTTTTTCATTTTATTTCCTGTGTGTTTGTCACTATCGCTGGACTTAGTGATCCTTGAGTGTCGCAAGAGGAAAAACACATTGTTTGTCCTACATAGACAGCACAGAGAGACAGCACAGAGAGACAGCACAGAGAGACAGCAAAAATAGATAACAAAAATAGATAACAGAGAAAAAACGGGTTCTTGCGTAGATTCAACGCTCATCTATCACTTTTTGCCGCCTCCTCATACCACTCGAACCCGTGGGTCCGCTCACTAAATGCGTCAATAATAGTAGACGGTTCTGAAAATATAATTTGCCGAAAGGTGTAGGGGGCGGTTTTTTGGGTCTGGGCGGTACCTTTTTGATTGCCTACTAATGCCGCCTAGATAGAGGACAAGCAAGTAGTGAGTCAGTACCTACCGGTTAGCAATTTCTTCATGATTTTGAATCACTCGCGCTATGACTACGGCTAAAAAAGCTTTGGCAAATTCTGGGTCTAAATCGTGCTGGAGCGCGAGTTCGGTAATGCGCTGATATTGCTTTGCTTCTCTTGTAGGATCTTTTGCCGGTAAGGCGTTTGTAGCTTTATATTCGCCAACTTGGTTGGTGATTTTAAATCGCTCTGCCAGTTTGGCGATGATCGCGTTGTCTATATCGTCGATTTTTATTCTTAGATCGTCTAACGTTTCCATACTTCTTCCTTAGTAACTGACTGAACGCAATGTCTTCTAGAGTGATGTGATCTAGCGTATTTTGAGCTTTGTTATAGCGCTTTGTTATAGCGCTTTGTTATAGCGCTTTGTTATAGCGCTCGGTTTTAGATATACACGCGAGCGTACAACTGTTACCCCGGCCTATTAGTTCTGCCTTCGAACAGGTGGCTTGGCCGGATGGCTTCGTATTCTGCTAACACAGGGGCGAACTCTTCTGGGGTGCTGGCGTGAATGATGATGCCGTCTGCCCCGGCAGTGAATTGATCAACCCATCTTTGCGCGCAGGTTTTTGCATTGCCTACGGCCGCTGGACGCCAATTTTCCGGTATGAGTTTTTCTATGCTTTCTAGCTCGCTAAGCGTCGCTACGCTGTCGATGGCACCCTTCATGCCAGCAACCACTGGGGCTTCTCTGAATTTACGTAAGATCTCTGTGTCCCAATCATTCACGCCGACTAACAGCTCGCCATAGCCTTTGATTTGTAGGTAGGTGGCCAGACGCGCGACGATGAGTTTTAGGTAATGGGCGTCGCTGACATCACAGGCGGTTGCAAACACCGACCATAATTTGCCGCCGCTTTTATTTTCTTGTGCTTCACCTGTGCGAAAACTGTCCACTGCATTGCGCAGTGCTTGATCGCTCATGAACGTGTGGAGGTGCGCACCATCATAAATACGCCCTGCGTTCTCTAAACTTTTCGGACCAAAGCCAACGTACAGAACCGGTATGTCCTCGTCTACATAGTGCGCCAGTTGTAGGGCAGGGTACTGGCCCAGTTCGCTGTCGTGATGCATTACGGTTTCACCGCGCCAAAGCTGGCGCAGTAATTTGATAAAGGCTTCCTCGCGGGCGTAGGTTGGAAAATCTACATTCATCGCCTGCCAGCGTAGTTTTACGCCTTTGGCTAAGCCTAAGCTGAACCTACCTTGGGACAAGCTGCTCAGGGTTGAACCCATTGAGGCAGTGATGACAGGGTGTCGTGTGTTGAGATTGGTGCCTGATGTACTGATAAAAATTGAATCTGTAACAGCGGCCACAGCGCCGCAAACTGCGGCGATTTCTTTATAGTCCGCACGCTCAGAAATCATAATGCCGCCAATACCCAGTGCTTCTGCATCTTGGGCCTGATTCAATATGTCTCTTGGGGTGCGTGTATGTCCTGGTAGGCCGTAAAAGGCCAGTTCAGGAAATTTTGATGTGTAGTTTGGGTGCATGGATTTGCCGAATGAGTTTAAGGTTGAATGCTGTGCATATACGGATTAAGGAACGTGCCGGTTGGATCTACGCGGTCGCGTACGCGCCACCAGTCGCTCCAGCGGGGGTGTAGGTCAGCCATTTGTTGGCCGTTCAAATAGTTTACTTTGCCCCAGTGCGGCTTGCCGCCGTGGGCCAAGAAAATTTCTTCGCAGGCGCGGTAGTAGGCTTCGTCTGGTTCATCAATGCCTTGGTGTACGGATAGGGTGACGGTGGGGCGTTGGTAGGCGGTAGATAGCCAAACATCGTCCTGGGCTAACGTGCGGTACTCAACGGGCCAACTAACGTCAGTGAACGTATCGGCTAAGAGTTTTTGAATCTCATTCATGCAGGCAACGCCAGATTCTGCCGGCACGCTGTATTCCATTTCGGTATGTTTATGCGGCCGATGGTTGGGTAGCACTTCATAGCTCCAACCGTGACGTTGACCCTCGCCCCCAAGTGGATATTGGCCAGGTTCTGTTGTTTCGTTAATCACCTTAACTTGGGCAGTATCAGTGCGCGGGTACCAAAAAAACTCGCAATGTCGGTTATTGGCGATGTAACCATCTAGCTCTTGAAGCAGGGTGCTTAGGGGTGTTTGCCAAGTTTTTTCAACCAAGCGAAAAGAGGGATTAAGTGCAAGCTGTAGGCGCGTGATAATGCCAAAGGCACCTAAGTGCAGGCGACTGGCTTGCCATAGTTCTGAGTTCTCGGTGGCAGAACAATCCACCAAACTGCCGTCTGCTAGGGCTAGCCTGGCGCCAACTACGCGGCTGCTAAGGTTTTGCAGTGAGGCGCCTGTACCATGTGTGCCGGTGGCAGTTGCCCCAGAGATGCTCTGTTGGTCTATATCGCCTTGGTTGGGTAGGGCTAGGCCCACTTGATGTAATGCGTTGCCCAAGCTGAAGATACGACTGCCGCCCCAGACCCAGGCGGTATTAGATGCGCAGTCGCTAGAGATGACGCCAGATAAACCTAATGTGTCGACAATAACGTCATTATTGCCAACCAAGTCTTGGTGGCTGTGACCGCCGCCCACTGCGCGCAGGCTTTGGCCGGCTTTGCTGCAGGCTAGGGCCATAGATGCTGCTTGGTCCTCTGAGTACACGTGGGTCAGTTGTTGGGGCTTATGTTTAAGTCTGCCCGACCAGTTATGCCATTGAGCCATATTGGTTCCTGTTCTGAACTGTTAGTTTTGTGCTACTACTTTTTGCTACTACTTTTGTGCTACTACTTTCCTGCTAGCAGCGGCCCGCTATTACCTGCCTGTGAACACTGGCGTGCGTTTTGCCATAAATGCAGCCACTGCTTCTTTGTGGTCTTTAGTTGAAGCGCAGCGCATTAGGCGGTCGGCTTCCATGTTGAGCGAGGCGCGCAGGTCGCAACCGGTGGCAGCATTGATGTTCTCTTTCATGTAGCCCAGCGCTATTGGCGGGCCAGATGCTATGTGTTTGGCTAGGTTCATGGTTTGCGTTAAAAAATCTTCGTCTGGTACCACTTGGTTGAAAATGCCTAGGGCCAATGCCTCATCAGATTGCACTCGGCGAGCGGTATAAAAAAGCTCCTTGGTTTTTGCCGGGCCAACTAATTGATTGAGTAACCAGCTACCGCCGTAGTCTCCAGAAAAGCCGATGTTTCTATAGGCCGTGGTGACAAATGCTGAGGCTGCGGCAATACGAATGTCGCAGGCCAGCGCTATGCAAAAACCTGCGCCTGCCGCCACGCCCGGTAATGCGGCTATGGTGGGTTTGGAGTGTTCAAACAGCCTAGGGGTCAGCGTGTCATGTTTGTGTTGCAGTGCTCGGGTGCGTTCTTGAATAGTGGGCTTGGGTGCATCGGGGTCAGCGTTGCCCGCGCCCATGCCGCCCATGCCGCCTATGTCGCCACCTGCGCAAAACGCAGAGCCCGCGCCGGTGATGACAAGACAGCCCACGTCTTGGCGGGTGTCCAGATCAAGCAATACCTGACGTAACGCGGGCGTTAGGTTGTCGGACAAAGCGTTACGCTTTTCTGGTCGGTTTAAGGTGATTGTGGCCACGCGATCTTCAATGTGGCAAAGCAGTTCGTCGGTACCTGTATCTATAGTTAAGCTCATATTTACTCCCCAGTTTTGTCTTCGCTTTAATTTTTTATTCTAGTCATCGGTGGTTGAAGTCATTTTCTTCATGACCCAAGTGTGCCTATATATGGCCCTTATCTTTAAGAGCAGTTTGTTCTTCAGCGTTGTAGCCAATTTCTTGCAATATCTCTTGAGTGTGGCTGCCCACCTCACCTCCGGGCCAAGTGGTAACGCCGGGTGTGGCAGAAAGCTTTGGCAATATTGCGGGTATTTTCAGCGTGCTGTCTGCCATGCCATCCTGACCTTTGACGACTACTTCTTCAAACATTTCCCGCGCCTGGTAGTGCGGGTCGTTAAAGGCGTCCTCTATGCTAAAAATAGGCCCTACCGGCACATCTACTTGTTCAAGGCAGGTAATGACCGTGGCTGAGGTGTTAACGGATGTCCATGCAGCAATGGCAGCGTCTATGCTTTGTTGCTGAATCACGCGGCCGGGATTTTTCTCCAGTGCTGGGTCAACGGCAAGGTCGCCACGGCCTATGGCCTTCATTAGTCTCACGTAAATAGAATCGCCGTTACCGCCAATGACCACATGTTTGCCGTCTGCGCAGAGGTAGGTATTGGTGGGTACTATGCCTGTGAGGGTAGAGCCTGCGGGTTCGCGGACTGCGCCGCCACCGTCGTACTCGGGCACAATGCCTTCCATTAAATTGAACATAGACTCGTAAAGGGCCACGTCTACTACTTGACCAGCACCTTGCTCTTTGCCGAAATTGGCTGTGGCATTTTTTTTCGCCATCAGAGCCAGCAATATACCAATGACGGCGTGTATGCCCGCCACGCTGTCGCCTAAACTTAGGTTGGGGCGAACGGGTACTTCGCCGGGAAAACCGTTGATGTAGCGAAAGCCACTGAAGGCTTCCGTGACAGAGGCGTAGCCGGGTTTCTTGCTATAGGGGCCAGTCTGGCCATAGCCAGATATACGCGTGTAAATAAGATCTGGGTTAGCGGCTTTAACGTCTTCAGGGCCAAGACCCCATTTCTCCATAGTGCCGGGTTTGAAGTTTTCGATGAGCACATCAGCGGTGTCTATCAGTTGGCCAAGGATTTTGCGCCCTTGGGCCTCGCGCAGATTTACCGTCACAGATTTTTTGTTTCTGCCCAAGCTGCGCCACCAATAGCCGGTGCCGCTTTCATCTAATAAGCGCCAGTTACGAATGGGGTCGCCGCTGCCTGGTGGTTCAACTTTAATCACTTCAGCGCCGAAGTAGGCGAGCATTGTGCCAGCGAAGGGGCCTGCTAAAAGCTGGCCCACCTCAATAACCCGAATGCCGTCTAATGGACGAGGGTTGGTCATTTACTGGGGTCCTTTGCCGCACTGTTACGCTGCACGTTGCGAAAGGGTCCTTCATCAAAGCGTGGCTCTTTGGGTAAACCCAAGACCCGCTCGGCAACAATATTGCGCTGTATTTCGTCGGTACCACCGGCAATAGATACCGCCGGTACAGAGACCAATATTTCTGCGACAACACCGTCGTGCACGCTGTTTGGACCGGTGAGCAGTGCGTCATTGGCGCTGATGTTGGTATGCACCCGGGCGGCAAGGCGCGCTATCTCACTGGCGGCTAGTTTGCCCAGTGAACCCTCTGGTCCCTGGGGCTTGCCAGCTTTTTGTGCTGCTTTTGCGCGCTGGGCCGTCCACTTGGCAGATTCAGACAAGATATGTAGTCGGGCAATTTCTTGGCGCTGCACTGGATCGTTTATGGCGCCTGTTTCTTGGGCACGTCGCATGACCAAATCTGCTCGGCCAGCACGTTGCGGATACCATGTATAAGGCTCGTTAGATATGTCCAATTCTTTTTTCAGCTCAACAAAGATTCGCCCCGTTTGCTTAACCCTTTTATTTTCCCGGCTTCTGTCGAACGAGCGTCGCTCGTGGGCAAGGGTCGTCATAGCCACCTGCCAGCCGTTACCGGCGGTGCTTATGAGGTTCTCTCTAGGTATTCGTGCATCGGTAAAGAACACCTCGTTGAACGACGCATGGCCGTTCATTTGGCTGAGTTGGCGTACTTCTACGCCGGGTTGATGCATGTCGATAATGAAATAACTTAACCCTTTGTGTTTGGCCTCGTCCCAATCTGTGCGAGCGATCAGTAAGCCGTAGTGTGCGTGGTGCGCGCTGGTGTTCCATACCTTTTGACCATTAATGATGTATTCGTCGCCATCTAGGTCTGCGCGGGTTGTTGCGCCAGCTAAGTCTGAGCCACTGCCGGGTTCGCTGAACAATTGGCACCAATGGTCCTCGCCGGTCAGTATGCGGCGTAGGTACTGGCGTTTTTGTTCATGATTGCCGTGTTCTAGAAGCGTTGCGGCAGCCAGCATTCTAACGCCCGTTTGTGCGGTACCCACTGCGCCGAATTCTGCGAATACATCTTCAATTGCAGCGCTGACTTCAACGGACAGTCCTTTGCCAAAGTAGTCCTCAGGCCAGTGGGCTGCGCCCCAACCTGATTCTGCAAGTAGGGTACGCCATTGCACTAGGCCGGCTTCTGGGTCCCAATTTTCGCTCAGCCACTGATGAACGTGTTGGGTTATTTGTTGTGTAGATTGTGCTTGCTGAGATTGCATTAAGCAGAATTCCTTAGGTCGGTGGATTGGGCGCATAGGGCGGTGAGCATGCGCTCTCTGTGCTCGGCGGGTGTGCCGAGAAATACTTCAGAACTTTTTGCTCGCTTAAACCACAGGTGAGTGTCATTTTCCCAAGTGAAGCCGATACCCCCGTGCATTTGTATGCACTCAAGCGCCGTATGCAGATACACCTCGCTGGCTGCGGCTTTGGCCAAACTTGCGTGCTCGGTGACTTTGTCCACGTGAGCTATTTGCCCATTTGCGGACCACAACGCGCTGTCCGCCAATGTTTGCGCTGCTTGATAGGCTGCGCTTTTGGCGAGTTCTAATTCCAACAGCAGGTCTGCAAGGCGATGCTTAATGGCCTGAAAAGAGGCAATGCTGCGGCCAAATTGAAAGCGCAGCTGGGTATAGCTTAAGGCGCTGTCTAATAGGGTTTGCGCGCCGCCGACCATTTCGTTGGCCAGTGCTGTGCTGGCGATATCAACCAATATACGCAGTTGCTCGGGTTGACTGTTATTCAGCTTCTGGGCGGGGCTGTCGGTAAATTGCACGTCAGCCAATTTGCGTGTTGGGTCCATGCTCTCCAATGCTGTGACGCTTATGCCCTGTGCCGCTGCATCTACGACAAAAAAGCCAATACCTTGGTCATCAGTGGCCACCACAATAAGGCTGTGAGCATTGGCCGCGTCTACTACAAAGCGCTTGTGACCGTTTAAGAGGTGTCCGCCATCGGTCTTCGTTGCCGTGGTGGAAAAAACCTCATCCGTCCAAACGCCGCGGCCTTCGGACACAGCAAGACAAGCGATCTTTTCTCCTGAAATGATCTCTGGCAGCAAGGTTTCTTGCTGGGCTTCATCACCGGCTAAGCGTAGGGCACTTGCCGCGCAAACTGCTGAGGCGAAGTAGGGTCCGCAATAAAGACTTTTGCCCATTTCTTCGCAAACAACGGCCATTTCAACTGGCCCAAAGCCGGCGCCACCTAGCTCTTCGGGCATGTGTACACCACTCATACCTAGCTGCTGGGAGAGCTGTTGCCAGACCTTTGGGTCAAAGCCGCTGTCTGTTGCCATGAGCTTGCGAACCTCGACTGTGTTTGATTTGTCCTTCAGGAAACGGCTGACGCTGTCGCGAAATTGTTCCTGATCTTCGGTAAAAATAAATGCCATGGTGTCTCTCGTCAGTAAAACTCAATGGGTTTAATGTACCATGATCGAGATTTTGAACTATAGACCCCAGATAAAACTAAGCATGAAAGCAATTACCTGTATTGAAGATTTAAGAGTTCTGCATGAACGCCGAGTGCCGCGCATGTTCTACGACTATGCCGAGTCAGGCTCTTGGTCTGAGAGCACTTTTAGACGCAACGCTCAGGCTTTTGCCGAAATTCAGTTGCGCCAGCGGGTGGCTATGGATATCAGTCAGCGCAGTATTGCCGGCGAAATGCTGGGGCAGTCTTGGGCTATGCCCGTTGCCCTAGCGCCAACTGGGTTGACCGGCATGCAGCATGCCAATGGTGAAATTCTTGCCGCCCAAGCGGCTGAAGACTTTGGTGTGCCTTTTACGCTTTCAACCATGAGCATTTGTTCTATAGAAGATGTAGCAGCGCATACGCAAAAACCGTTTTGGTTTCAACTTTACGTGATGAAGGATAGGGCGTTCATTAGCGCGCTCATTGAGCGTGCCAAAGCCGCGAACTGCAGCGCCTTAGTACTGACTTTAGATTTGCAAATTATTGGTCAGCGCCACAAAGACATTAAAAATCAAATGACCGCGCCGCCACGTTTAACGCTTACTAACCTAATTAATATGGCGACTAAGCCGCGCTGGTGTATGGGCATGTTGGCAACTCGGCGGCACAGCTTTGGCAACATTGTCGGCCATGCAAAAGGCGTTGAAAATTTGACCTCACTGTCGCAATGGTCGGCAGAGCAGCTAGATCCTGCTCTGACTTGGGATGATGTGGCCTGGGTCAAAGAGCAGTGGGGTGGCAAGCTCATTTTAAAGGGCATTATGGATCGTGAGGACGCGGCAATTGCTGCGGGCTTGGGTGTGGATGCAATTATTGTTTCTAATCACGGCGGTCGTCAGTTAGATGGTGCTCCAGCATCAATGGACGTGCTAACCGGTGTCATTGAAGCGGTAGCCCAGCGTTGCGAGGTTTGGCTAGACGGCGGCATAAGGTCTGGCCAAGATGTATTTAAGGCCAAAGCTCTGGGCGCAGATGGCACCTTGATCGGCAAGGCGTTTTTGAATGGTCTTGGTGCTATGGGTAAACCCGGTGTTACCCGGTGCCTTGAGATTATTGCCAAAGAGTTGGATCTAACCATGGCGTTTTGTGGCAAAACAGAATTGTCTAAGGTGGGCAGTGAGGTGATCTGGCAGGGCTGATCTGGCTTTGCATAAAGCAGTGCAGATCAGCAGCCCACCAGCCCAATTAATATCTATTTAGGCTGTTTGCGATTGTTTGCTAGAGGCCAGTCTAAAATCGTTGGCCTAGAAAAAATCATAAAAACGCCTCTTAAAACCGTATTAAAAATCGTATTAAAAATCATAGCTGATGTTGGCGGTGGTAATGGAATCTAAATCTTCAAATTCTCCGCCACCGGCGTTGAAGCCTGGGTTTTCGGTAAGCTTCCACTCGGTGGCTAATTTCAGTGCAAGAGAGCCGGTTAAGCTGGCGCTGACTGAAAAACCTAGTCTAGAAATTGTGTTGTTGTTACCTGCATCAATGACCAAAAACTGTTCAAATTTTGCTGTTTCGCTGAAATCCCAGACGTAGTTTTCACCAACGTGCAATACCACCTCGCTTTCACTGCCGCCCTGCACTGGGTTATTGACCCGATAGGCCGGACCTATATCTATTTGCATTTGCTGGCTTAACTTATTGATTACTTTATGACCGTAACCCACACCGAAGGCTGATTGTTCATCAAAGCCGCTGAAGCGGTCCTTTTCATAATTGGCGAATGCATATAATGATTTAATTTCGTCTAGCTTGCGGTCAGTTTGATAGTCAAAGTTGTATTTTTCTGCGGACCTTTGGCTGTTGCTTATGCCGTTGTTGGACACCTCTGATGATGCGCCAATGCCAGCGAGATTGAGACTATGCAGCCAATTTTTGGTCTCTCTAGCGAGCGACAGCTTGGCATTAATGTTGTTCGATTCAGAGTTGCCACTGGTGCTGACATAACCTAATTCTGCAGTGCCGGTGAGCCAGGGGCTTGCGGCGGTTTGGGCGCTTACCATTTGAGTCGTCAGTATACCGGTGATTACTAGAGCGGCGCTTAGGGCTACTTTTATTTTTCTTACTTGCATCAATTGTCCTTTAATAGTGCTTCGGTACTTCTTGGTCGGTTTTAAATTGGTTCTTAGGCGGCCTTTAGATTGCCTAACGATTTAAATTTATTTTTTGTGAATGTCCATTTGTGGGTAGGGGATCTCAATCCCTAACTCGTCAAAGCGTGTTTTAACTCGCTCATTCAGATCAAAATAGACGTTCCAGTAGTCTGCGGATTGCACCCATGGTCGAAAGACAAAATTGACCGAGGAATCAGCCAGTTCGACAACTCCCACAGTGACTTCCTGATCTCGTAAGACCCTTTCATCGGCAGCGGCTATAGCTAACAGCTCTGTTTTCACTTGTTGAATATTGGCGTTGTAGCTGACGCCAACAACCAGATCTATGCGCCTTGTTGGTTGGGTGGAATAGTTCGTGATATTGCTTGAAACCACCGAGCCGTTAGAAACGATGATGGTTTTATTGTCTGGGGTGGTAAGCGTTGTGGCAAAAATGGCTACCTCTTTAACTACTCCCGCTTCGCCGGCAACTTCAACATAATCGCCAATTTTCAGTGGGCGCAAGAGAATTAGCATCACTCCAGAAGCGAAGTTTGCAAGGGTGCCTTGAAGCGCGAAGCCCACAGCCAGACCTGCAGCACCCAAAATGGCAATGGCTGAGGCTGTCTCTACTCCCAGTTGCCCAAGTGCTGCAACAACCACCAGTGCTAGCAGTAAATAATAGGTGATGTTTTTGACGAAATTGCCAACAGTGGGGTCGATGTTGCGTGACGTCATGGTTTTCACCATTAGGTCGGTAATAAAAGCTACGAGTCGTTTACCGATAAGGTAAATGGCTAGTGCTAGCAGTATTTTAACGCCATAGGTGGTGACTAAGGCGACGATCCATTCACTAATATTAGTCGGCATTTGTTGTTCCTCGGTTAACACTTGGCGGCCTGCTCGTTAAAGCTTGCGAGTGGTTGTGCAAATTAATTAATGGTCGACGATCTGTTTTTTCAGCATATTATGCTTTCTATGTGTAGCATTCAGGAGTGGCGACTAAGCTTAAATAACTAGGGTTATCAGTCATTTGCGCGTTGATGGACGGTATGTTTTGGCATGGCGAAGACTCCCTTCCGCCGTCGTCGCAACAGCGCAAGTAAGCCTATATCGCCTTTATGGGCTTACTCCATGTTACTGATCTGCTTTTGCCTACCATCGATCTGATCTAAACTTCGGCATCAAAATTTTTTAATCAGGGGAATCTATTCATGTCTATTACCACCCAGTTGTTTGATCTAACCGGTCAAGTCGCATTAATCACTGGCTCTTCCAAGGGTATGGGAAAGGCTATGGCTGCGGCCCTTGCCGAACATGGCAGCAAGGTTGTTATTTCTAGCCGTAAGTTGGATCAATGCGAAGCTACTGCCGCCGAAATCAATGCAGCATGTGGTGAAGAGCGAGCCATCGCCATTGCATGTAATATTGGTTACAAGGAGCAGCTACAAGCCTTGGTAGATGAAACTCGGGAAAGACTTGGGCCTATCGACACTTTGATTGCTAACGCTGGGGTTAACCCATTTTACGGTTCGATGTCCGACATTCCTGATGATGCCTTTGATAAGACCATAAATTCCAACGTGCGTTCTAACCATTGGCTGTGCCAAATGGTCTCAGCAGACATGCTGGCAAAAGGTCGCGGTTCCATCATGATCACCGCCAGTGTCGGGGCCTTCGGACCTTCAGATACTTTAGGTACCTATAATATTTCTAAGCTTGCGGACATTGGGTTGGTGCGTAATTTGGCAATGGAATGGGGTCCTAAAGGCGTTCGGGTAAATGCCCTTTGCCCGGGCTTGATTAAGACAGATTTCGCTAAGGCCTTGTGGGATAACCCAGAAGCCGCTGCGCGTGCTACCGAACAAACGCCTTTGCGCCGTTTTGGTGAAGCCGAAGACTTTAAGGGCATTGCAGTGTTTGCAGCGTCTGATGCCAGCGCCTACATAACCGGTCAGGCATTGACGGTTTGT
>Ga0209192_10000980_pt1 | contig 24520 bp, 17 predicted proteins | sample ArcticOcean_MG_C_11_FD_187433 | JGI IMG/M metagenome (GOLD analysis project Ga0209192, IMG submission 187433) | Marine microbial communities from western Arctic Ocean - ArcticOcean_MG_CB2_154 (SPAdes) (version 2) | ecosystem: Environmental > Aquatic > Marine > Oceanic | place: Arctic Ocean... | reverse complement strand
AAAACGGCAAAAAAAAAATATTAAATAACTTTAGTGGTTTCATAAAATTCAGTATTTCAATGATTTTTTTCATTTTTAAGTATAATTATTTTTTTCAAACACATCAAAGAATAAATCCGATGGGTAGTTGCACACTAAAGGGTAAAATAGTCCAAGAAATAATTCGAAATCCCTATTTTATTAAAATAACATTTACCATATGTTTAACTGTCCTGTTTTATCTGTTTAACAAACTTTCACCACGTCAATTTTTAGTATATGCCCCAATTTTTCAATCTTGTCAGCAATATGTCCAACACCAATAGCGCAATGATGAGAAGGTCCCTGTTTCGACCATTCATTCATGAAGCGTTTTGCACCAATCGAAAATTTATATCGACTGTTGGTATTTCCTATTTGTAGCAACGGTCCTTCTAATGATTTGCCTTCAGCGACCAATAAGAATATTCCGTCTTTGCCTACTACTACTGAGAGTAAAGTCACCGGACCATGTTTCACAGTCATTTGTATTGACAATCCTTTTCCGGGCTTTCCGTGATAGACGGGCAGAGGTACAAGATTTACACGACCTTCTGCAATGGCATAATGTGCTGGGCCATCATGTCCAAGGTATACGGCATCATCCTTAAAGTCCATGAGGTAGAATTCTGAAAAAGAACCACCAGCACCAAACTCCGCCATGATTTTCATGGCTTGTGCATTTTTTACTTCACATTCTCCAGCAATAGGAATGTTCTTACCCGTCAGTAGGGTATTGCCAGCAATGACAGAGGTGACTATGTTTTCGTACTCATTTCCAGATTCACCTTCGTAATAACAGGCCATTGAACCAAGATCGCGAGAAGCGACTAGTTTGTCTAGGGCCACCGAAGTTTGTGCGGCACGTTTAATTTCTTTCGCTTCACATTCTTCTGACACATCGAATGTGTTGTTGAATTCTTCTATTTTCTTTTGTATAGCTTCTTCGCTTGCTTCATGTCGATACTTTTTTAACTCACACATTTCGAGCAATTCAAAATGGGTGCCAAATACTACCGATTGCAGATTAAGGTCTGAGTACACATCCAACATTCCAATGAAATAATGCCCCAAAACTCCCAAACGATTATTTCGCATCGATGCCGCCACTCCTGCCGCTTCGGTCCATCCCTTTATATTATTCCAGGCTTCTTCGTCCTGCAAATACCCAGTTACAAAGTCGTACTGAATATTAGATCGGTTAAACACCGAAGCAATTTCGGGAACGGAAAATGCCTGACAATTTTCCAACCAGACACCTGTCATGGTACCACGATCCCCTAAATTATTAAATGCTTCATAATCTAATTGTGCAGTCGGCTGCAAATTGAGTATCACTAAGGGTACTTTTAGTTTTTGAGCCACGGGTAAATACGGTAGAAGAGAGGGCGTACGTAGAAACATACAGAAACACGATTTCTACATCCTGAGATTTCAAGAAATCGGCGGCTTCTCTTTCCTTTACTGGATTGTCTACCATACCGGCATCCGCGACCTCAACTCCAAAGCTTGCTATCTTTTCTTTTATTTCGCCTTGATATCCCATCAGACTATCAAGTAATCCATCAAATTGTGGCCAGTATGTATCTAGTCCGATTCCAAACAAACCGACTCTTATATTATTTTTTTTCATATTTTTTCTATTTATTTATGAATATTATTAAGGATGCTTTTTCAAAACATCAGTATATATGACCTCTTATTACTTACATCGAGTTACCAATTCCTACCAACACAACAGAGAGCAGAATAACCACGATACCAATGGTAATAGTCCATTTTGTTTTAGCAGCCACACCTTTCCATTCCTTGCGGTAAATTCCCCACATGTTGGCCGTTAAAATAATGGTTGACATATGTAGTATCCATGAACTGGCACCATTACCCAATTTACTTTCTCCCATTCCGTAGAAAAAGAATTGTAAAAACCAGATGCCTCCTGCCAAAGCAGAGAACATAATATTCTTTGCAATAGGGGTCGACTTATTTGTAAAATCTGTATAGGATTTATTTTTTATACTCAAAATTGTAGTCCATACTAAATTGGTCGTTAATCCTCCCCATAGAATGACAACAAACGTGACGTTGTTTTGATATAATGGGTTATAACCAGCTAATACTGCGGCATCTGCTAAAGGCTTTCCTGCCTCTATTCCAAAATTAAAAAAAGAACTCAGAATTCCTGAGAGTACGGCAATAGCAAGGCCTTTATATAAACTGAATTCAGCAATCGTTTTCTTCTTTTCCTCTTCAGAAAGTTCATTTTCTTTCATCATTCCTGCTTTACCAGAAATAGCAATCCCAATCAAACAAACAAGCACCCCTAAAAGAACAAATTGCCCACCAGATGTTGCCATCATATCTGTAAATGAAATTTTCCCCTCCCTCGGATTCAGGTTATAATAAATAGACGGAACGATTGCCCCAAATGCTGCACAAAAACCAAGTACTACGGAATTCCCCAAAGACATTCCGAGATATCGTATACCTAATCCATAAGACAACCCTCCAACGCCCCAAAGTAATCCCATGGCGAAAGTGAAGTATAAGATTTGACCAGAACTTGCCGCAATAATTTCGGCAAATCCAGGAACTGTAAGCCAGGCCGCTAATGGTGGTACAATGAGCCAAGAAACGGTACCTCCTACCATCCAGTAACTCTCCCATGCCCATTTTTTAACTTTGTTGTATGGCATGTAAAAACTGCCTGCTGCTACACCTCCTAAAGAATGGAATAGTACTCCTAATATTGCTTGCATATAATTTATTTATTTTTAATTGTTTATTGGAATAATAAGTGGCAATGTTAACCATGCCAATCCCACGTGCCTTTTCATATGGTTTGTGCTGTTGTCTTCAGGTGCGTCGTAAAACAAAGCGAGTTGATTATCAACCTGCACAACTGATGGAAGTCCAATACACTTTTTGGACCAGTTACAATTCTCACCATCCAAAACGATGGCTTTATTTTTCGGATCCCAATGGTTTAGATCTTTGCTCCAATAAACCCAAATAGCATCGGTAAACTCTGCACCCTCTTCGTTTATACCAATATGATTGGTAAACAAAAACCAGGTATCTATACTTTTTTCGTAATGTAAGGTCGAGTTTTCCAATTGCTCTTCAATAGGTAGTATAGGCTCAGTATCTACAGTCCAACTTCCATCAAGATCTTGCGTTCGGGCAATACCTAATGTGCGTTGCACACAGGGATTCCCTTCTTTTTCAGTGGTTGCGCTAAAAAACTGAATATACTCATCCCTATTCTTAATAACTTGCCCCGGGCTTGCTGTTTTGGAATAATAAGTATCAGGTTTTGTGCGAAAAGGAACAACCTCTTTCTGTTTAATCCAAGGACCTGTCGGACTGCTTCCTTTTGCCTTCATTGTAAGATATGGAAATCCTGGAATAAGATCTGGTGCAGCTGTTACATTTGGCGTACCTAAATAGAACATATGCCATTGGTCTCCTTCCATGTAAGTAACGCCATAGCAGGCTCCTTTCGAATCGTCTTCTCCGGGTTTACCAAAATCCAGTATTGGCCCTTTTTTCTCCCAATTAATAAGATCCTTACTTATAGCAAGGGAACTTAACCATCCTTTGGGACCCGCTGCATCGTAGTGCATATAGTACGTTCCATTATCTTCAAACACCCAAACATCACGAGCTCCCAACATATCACATTTGTCAGGCCCATCACCATATTTTAGTACAATGCCATGATCTTTCGCATCCATTCTCAGCATTGCTTCCGGCCGGCCATCGGCATATTTTTGAGCGGATGCCATAAAAGTTATGGTTAAGACCAGAATAACTATAAAAAACTCTTTCATTTACTTTTGTATACTTTTTTTTAAAGATTACAAGAAACTAAAAATATAATATACGTCTATCCTGTACTGTGCTGATTTTTACTAATCTAGATAAAAAACTTCTTCTAATGCTAATATTATAGGAGAATTGTCTTCATTCGTCTCCATAATGTCTGACATAAAATTCCACCATTTTTTTACAATTTCTGTTTGCCCTAAATCTTGAGAACCTCCTTGATCACTCACTTTTTGAAAAGCGAATAAGGTATTGGTATCCTCATCCAAATAAATAGCATATTCACGTACACCAGATTCTTTGAGTAATCGTTTCAGTTCAGGCCAAATTTCATCGTGGCGTTTTTTATAGACTTCCTTTTGCCCTTCATTTAGTTTCATTTTAAAAGCGATTCGCTGCATATACTTTGGCTTCAATTTGTTTTGTACATAGCAAGAAACTAAAAATAAAAAAAAAAGGTATCCTGTACTATCTTGCTCAACACTAAAAACTCAACAAACAAAACTCCCTTACGCCGCCTCGAAATCTTTCTTTAATAATTCTTTGGCTAACCTTAGTTCATCATCTGTAAATGGTTTTGCATCAGAAGCAGAAACAGCTCCTTGTAACTCTGAGATGTTTTTAGCACCCGACAATACCGTAGAAATTCCTTTTTGATCCAATACCCATCGTAAAGCAGCCTGCGGCATATTGTTAATGTCATTGCGTAATAAAAATTTAAACGCATCAACTTGTTCCACTCTTTTAGCAATTTCTGCTCTAGAATAACGAGCATTTAATGTCCCTTCAGCAAAAACAGTGTCTTTTTGAATCGCTCCAGATAAAAAACCATTTGCCAAACATTCCCTTCCAAAAACACCTATTGGATATTTTTGTAGTTCATTGATTAATTGTTGCGATTCTCGATTCATCAAACTCAAGACCACCTGGATTACATCAATTTTATCCTCTTTTGCCCACTGACGTGCCATGTTTTCTGTTTGATGAAACATAGAAATTGAATGTCCAACACAACGTACTTTTCCTTGCTTTTTAACTTGCTCGAGTCCTTCCCAAACATCATCTCGAATTTCATCAGGAGAGAAAGGAGAATGAAAAAAGAGCACATCGATATAATCGGTCTGTAATCTTTTTAGACTTTCCTCTACCGATTCAATAATTCGTGATTTGTAGAACTGAGAGGCGCCATTTTTTATGGTTGGATTCCTACCAAATTTTGTTGAAATATGTACTTTATCACGTTTTCCTACAAGCGCTTTTCCGAGAACAATTTCTGCGACACCGTCTTGCAGTGGCGTTCCATATTGTGGAGCTGCATCAAAAATATTGACCCCCATGTCGATTCCTGCATGAATAGTATTGATGCCATCTTGTTCGTCGACTCCTCCATACACTTTGTTTCCAAAGGCCCAGGTTCCTAGACTAATTTCACTAATCTCTAAATCGGTACGTCCTAATTTTCTATACTTCATATATATATTGTTGGATTAATTCTTCCATTTTCTGGGAAGCATTATTTAAAAAGGTCTTCACTATTTTTTCTCCCAATTCTTTTGTGGAAGGTCTCGGATCTTCTCCTGAAACTGCATCTTCTTCTAAACTAATAGCTCTGTCATTTGGCAACCTCTCTAAAGCGACTGTTTCGGGTGCATAATATAATTGTAATGAAGTTTCTCCCAAAGCAGAATGGTTGGGAACTAACAAGCTGTCTGGCACAACATCAAATTCTGCCAATGCCCAAAAATGTCTGTCCGTATATTTGTTGTTGAATTCTTGTGCCACGGTTCTTAAAATTTCAAGATGTGGTTCTCCGGCATGTCCAGATAGCAGTACAATGATTTTAAAATCTTGGACTACGAGTTGTTCAAAATATTCTTCACAGAGCATTCTTACTAATTTCTCAGAAAACTCTAAGGAATGTTTTGGAAAATTGACACCTGGGTAAGAGGATATCAAATTGGCAGAGAAGTTCACGACTGGCAACACAAGTCCTCCACTTTTTTTGGCCAAGTCCACACACATATGAGACGCTTTGATACTGTCTAAGCCTGTTGGGTTGTGACTGCCATGATATTCTATAGCCCCCCATGGAAGATAGGCAATAGGTCTATTTTTCTGAATATCCTCAATTTCTTTGGGTCGCATACGGTCGTAAAACGCCCATAGCAAGACTTCAGACTGATTCTTGTGATTCATAGTAGTCATGGTTTAAAATTCATCAAAAGCAATTTGTTCATTTTGTACTCCCAGTTCTAAAAGCATTTTCGTACAGGCTTTGATCATCATTGGAGGTCCACAAAGATAAAATTCAACAGCCTTTGGATTCATGTGGTTTTGTAAATATTTTTCAAAAGCTACCTGATGTATAAATCCTTCATGTCCTGTCCATGCATCTTCTTCTAAAGGATTGGAAAGAGCCAATTCAAAATTAAAATTAGGGTGGTTGTTGGCGATATTTTCAAAATAATCTTGATAAAAAATTTCTTGTTTTGAACGCGCACCATACCAATAACTAACCTTACGAGAGGTTATATCATTTTCAAACAGTTGTGCTATATGCGCACGAATTGGAGCCATACCAGCTCCACCGCCTATATAAACCATTTCCTTATTGGTAGGTTTTATATGAAAGTCTCCTAAAGATCCGATCGCAGTAATCGTATCACCCGGTTTTAAATTGAAGATATAACTGGAACCAATTCCTGGAGCACAATCTTGTCCAGAAGGTGGTGTGGCGATACGTATATTGAATTTTAGTTGTTGTTCCTTCAATCCATTCGAAGCCAAAGAATAATTATTTCTTCGATGGGTTTCTTTATTGCTCGCTGTTAATTTAAAGATGCCTTGTGCCTCCCATACGGCAGCATAGGGTGCTGGAATATTAAAATTTTGAAAGGCTATACTTTCATAGCTAGGAATATTGAGTTGAAGATAATCTCCTGGTGTAAATTTGATTTTTTCTTCGCTATCTATTGGCTCTAAAACGAGTTCTTTGATAAAAGTAGCCACGTTGTTATTGCTTACAACTTTTAACTTAAAGGTTTGTTCTTTTCGAGCACCAACACCTCCTGCTTTTTCTATATTGAGCCAGATACGTCCATTGCGATTTTCGATAGGGTAAGTGGCCAGCCCTCGGCATATAGGTGCGCGTGCTGGAGACCCATCTTTTAAGTTGAAACGACCGTTGTGCTTTGGACATTCAATGATTTTCCCTTTGATCAATCCTTCACTTAAATGCGTATTACCATGTGTACATACACCATCGGTAGCAAAGAGTTTTCCTTTTTTATCTCGATAGAGTGCAAAAGTTCTTTTCATATGATCAAAACGAAGGATATCACCTATGCCTAGTTCTGAATCTACACAAATGTTTAACCAGCCTTCTGAATCAGGAGTTTTATCAGACTTCACCCAGCCTTCAACAATTTGTGCCTTTGCCTTGGGAAGTTTTCGTTTTACATAATACGCTGGCTCTTTTACCTGACGTAGAATGGTGGGTAAAATTTCTTTCCAAGCACTGTAAATAGAAGTATACACTGGAGGACAATCGTCTTTTATTAGTTTGTGTAATTTAGGTAGCGCATGGTACGGTACCAAAGGAAACATATGATGTTCGATATGATAATTCATGTTCCAATAAATAAATCGACTAATAGGATTCATATATACGGTGCGACAGTTCAAACGATGATCCAATACATTTTCTGCCAAACCTGCGTGTTGTGTCGTGTTATGCACTATCATCAACCATGTGCCAAAAAATTGAGGCAAAATAAATAGAAAAATAGGGATCCAAGATTGCAAAACGAAAGCACTCGCCAAAATAATCGAATAAATTGCCAAACTCACTCGTGCTTTGCTTGTTATTTTCGCAAATTCCATGGCTGGAATATAGGTTTTCTCAGCAGCGGTAATTTTTCCAAATGCATGACGAACCAAACTTAGGTAATAGGTTTTATATACGCCCCAATTCACCAGGGCTAAAAGTAAGCCTTTGATATCTGGTGGGCGTGGTATTTGAATTTCAGGATCACGTCCCACAATAATTGTATCGCTATGATGTCGGGTATGACTCCAACGCCAAACCACAGATTCACGCATCACCATAAACGAGGCTACTTCATACACTACATCGTTCATCCAATCGGTCTTAAAAGCGGTACCATGACTGCATTCATGCCACCTAGAATCAGAACTTGTTCCGTAAAAAACGGCATAAATTAAGTAGGGAATCACAACCCACCAAGTACCCCAAAGCTGCACCGTTGCAATGGCAGTCCCCACCAAAATAACTATAAGTAATACCGTGTCTCGAACTGCAGGACCGTCTTTACGTGTGAGTAATTTTCGCATAGCCGCTCTTTTAATTGGACTTTGATACCAATCTGCTTCTGCCAAACCCAATTCTATGGCTCGGTTTGCGTTTTCTCCAGTCAGAGAATAATCGAGTTTTATTTGAGGTGTCGGCCAACTTATTTTATTAGTTGGGATTTTTTTAGGGGGATATATCTTCGTTTTAACTTGTGGCTCTAAATCAATCATTCTATCTTGTTATAAGGTATTAACTGCGATAAGCAATTCATAAATTGTTCGTAATTTACAAACATATGCCAATCTAAAATCAAAAAAAATAGACATTTTGACTAATTAAATACTCTAAATGTCTATTTTTGAAAATGGATAATTTTTTTCGCTATTTATCGGAAGAATCACAAGGCGAAAATTGGGGCGTGCATGTACCCACTTGTGGATATCAACATATCTACCCAGGAGATACCTATCCTTTGGAAGGGCATCCAGAGACACATGATTTTGATAAAGAAACAGGTAGGGTTTTACCAGGATGTTATCTTATCTATGTTCCTACCGGCAAAGGTTTGCTTGAAACCAAATCTAAGCAATGGGAAGTGAACCCTGGGGATTTGATGGTGTTGGCTCCTGGAGAATGGCATAATTACAAACCTGCTGAAACAACGGGTTGGGAAGAATACTGGATTGGAATTAGAGGGGAGTTTTTGTCGAATAAGATGTTGCAGGATTTGCTTCCTGAGAAAACCTCTTATGTCAAACACATGGGGTATCAAGAGGAGTTAATTTTTTTATTCAACCAATCTTTAAACCTTGTGAAACAAAACAGTTCGGGGTTTAAGAAAATTCTCGCAGGTATTGTTGTGCAGTTGGTGGCCTATGTGGCTTCTTATGAAACAAAAAAAGTGGAGACTAGAGAAGAGGGAATCTCCCTTCAAACGATTGATTATATTTTACAAAATCTAACACAGGAAATAGATTTTAAAAAACTAGCCCGTGAACATCATCTCAGTTACAATCGCTTTCGAACCATTTTTAAGAACGAAACTGGTGTATCTCTGCAACAGTATTTAATTCATGAGCGTTTGGAAAACGCAAAGCGACTTATTATCAATACAGACCTATCTCTCAAAGAAATTGCTTTTAAAACAGGATTCAATTCTTTGTTTTATTTTTCAAAGGTATTTAAGAGCAAAATGGGCTATTCACCAAGGCAGAGTCGGAGGAAGTAGGTTTTTGTATATGCTACTTTTTGCCTCTCATTTAGTTGCATTTTAAAAGCGATTTTCTGCATTATTTCCCCAATTGTTCATATTCCAATTGATAAAGGTCTGTAAGATTCATATTTGGGCTTGTTTTTCGAATTTTATCTAGGCTTTTTATGAGTGCTTCTCTTTTACCTTGTTTGTGTGCTTCGTATAATAGGTCTTCTATCGTGTTGCTCATCGTTTATTTTTAGATTAAATTGTACATCCTAAGTCTTCTTTGACTTAACTGGAGAATTTACTTCAGTATCATTCTTGAATATTATAAATTTCTGAGATATACTTCACTACCTTTTTAAATTCATGGTCAGACAAGGGTTTTTCATAGATTAAAAATCTTGCGATCTCCCCATCAAAGGATTCTGCTCCGGGATGTGATTCATCTTCATTCCAATCATGATTTACTACTGGATCAACCTAGCTACACATAGGCACCATAGTATAAAAAACCATCTTCAATATTTGTATCTTCTGAAACAATTGATGAAACCTTTTTCCAATGTATTAAATCCTTAGATTCAAGTAAAACAACTTCATAATGTCCATTTGGTTTTAGGATATCTCCGTTATTAATATTGCCCTTAATTTGGGTATAAGTAATAAAATATTTTTCCTTAACTTTTATCAGTGTAGGGTCAATGATCAACTGCTCATTGTATTGCGCCACCGTAACTATAAGATACACTTTTAATGACTGCATATCTATTTTATACAACCTTAATGACTTATCTTGAAATGAAGCGGTAACACAAAGAACCGAGCCATTGTCCTCGATTATATCAAACCAACTGGATGAGACTGTGGGCTTGGTTGACTTGAATGAAGTATTGGCATCACCGATTTTTCTTATGCTTAGTTTACTGTTAAGGTTCGCAACTATATATACTTCATTTTGAAAGTCAATCAATTTACAATCTCCAAATATTCCAATGGTTTCACTGCTTTTTTTTATGGTATGGGTACTGTCAATTATTTTCGAAAAAACACAAGTTTTTTTTACATTTTCGGATTTCTTAAAGTTACAAGCATAAAAACTAGCACTTAAGATTACTGTCGAATATAATATCGTCTTTATATATTTAGTCATATAGAATGAATTAGAAAGCAAACTTACTTTATTTATTGTTTTTTATTATTTTTGTATTGCAACCGGCCCAAATAACCCGGAAGGTTGCAAAGGGCTTTCACTATTATATGGCAGATGCGGTGCCCAGATTTGGCGATCATCTTCAGGAAGTTTCATATCACCAATAATTCTGTTTACCCAGGTATTTACTAGTTCAATTTTCAATATGTTTTCACCTTCTTTTACAAAATCTGTGATGTCTAAACGATAAGGAGCCGTCCACACACCACCAACAGATTTACCATTTATGGAAACTTTAGCCATGGCCGTCAATGCACCTAGGTCAATAGTAATTTTTTCGTTTTTAGTGAGCTCATCGATTTTGAAAGTGTTGTTGTAAAAAGCAGTTCCTGAATAGTATTTAATGCGTTCATCATTAGAAGTAGACCAATCCGTAAGCGTTTCAAAAACTACAGCTTCTTTAGGTCCTCTTTGTGTAGCATCAAAGTTGACGGTCCAAGGCGTTTTGAAATTGCTGATCAATTTAACTATTGGGTAATTGGCTGCGATGTCAGTAGATTCTGCCTTGCCAGCTGTTTTGCTAAATACTACAAATACACTCTCACTAGGTGCCAATTTAAGTGGAACGGATGTAACATCCGTTTTTTGATCGTATGCAGGAAGATCACGGAAATAACCTGTTGTAGCTTCCCATAGTTCGGGCTGCTTGCCTGTAACTCTGAATTCGGGTGAAATAATTTGTGTCTGTTCAGTTTGGTTGGTCAGAAAATAGATGTCCTGATCGCCCAAGGTACGGTGACCGTAATGCACTAGATTGTCGTCTGGTAATTTACAATCGGGCACAACGTTAATCAAAGCCAAAGCCTCAGTCATGTCCATGCCGTTTAGCACCTTACCTTTTCCGTATTTTCGAGATTTCACGTTTATGCCATCTACGTTACCCCACAATTCGGCAGCCATAGATTGAACTTGTTGATCTGCTTGAGGCTGGTTTTGTAAACTGGGAGATCGATTAGGTGCAGGCCCTAAAATAACCATGCCTTCATTGACCAATTTTTTAATTTTGACCAATAATTCAGGACGCATGGTTTCCAGTTTGGGTAGCACCATCATTTTATATTGTGTACCGTGTGGCAAGGTGACCAAACCATTTTCAACAGTCATGTCTCTTTCAATGACTTCGGCATTCATATAATCAAACTGATAACCGACAGGAAGTGCAGGGTCAGTAACACCTGTCATTTTAGGCGTGTCTTCGCCAATAAAATAACATACATCAGCAACGTTTAATCCTTGCTGTAGCATATAATTGGTGCGTTTTAGGTATTGGGTATATACATCCATTTGTGAGAACCATGTGTTTTTTCGGTTAAAAGGATTTCCAAAACCGGCATTTATCCCTGGATTTTTGTCTTCATAAGGTTGGTGGATATATACATGCAATAAGGTGGCGTTGATGCCTTCGGCAAAGAAGCGGTCACCACGATTTTTGATGGAGGCTGGATAGCGACTAAAAGCTAATCCGCCACAGGTATTTGATTCTGCCCATATTTTTGATTTTCCATAAATATGTCCGCAGGAAGTAGCTGCACGATTTTCGATATCGCCTAACGTTCCTTCGCTCCAGAATTCTCCACCTATTTCGTCCGACTGTCCACCATACATCAAGAATTCACCGGGGAATCCCCAATGTCCGTAGTTTTCTAACCAGGTAGTCAATCCGTTTTCGTGACTGATGTCTCTTAATCCACCTACATAATCATAGGCTATTTTGTTGGCTACCAAACGGCGCATGTCCCATAAAAAGCGATCGGAAGTCTGTTGACTATGGACTACCATACCTTGATATACTGGAAGATAGGGGAGTGGATCATAGCCGTAAACACTTTTAAATTGGTCAAGAAAACCATCTGTAAAATTTTGTCCTCCTTGTTCGTAACTGTCCTGAACCACTACTTTAAAACATTTTCTGTCTGCTTCTGGAATTCTCCTTAAAATCTCACCCATATGCCCATCAAAATGCAGGGCAGCGTGTTCTTTACTCATTTTATCTACTTCATAACCTGTCGCTTCAGGTGAAGCAGGCGAGTTCTTTGTTCCTGTTGGAGTCATACCAGTGCGAATGATTACCCAATCGCCTTCGGGTACATTCCAGTTAAGCTTACCATCTGCTGTCATGAACTGAGTAATGTCCAGCACTTTTTCCGGGTCTATAAGAAAGGCTTTGTCGTCAACCTCATCCTGTTGCGCCCACTGGTAATCAGACCAGCTTGGCAGTGGGGTATGGTACATTTTTGCAAAGGTCTTTTCCGCATAATTTTCAATACGCGGTGCAGTCATTAATTTCAAATCTACCAATCCGCTATTTGTATTGGCCTGAGGAAAAGACCAGCCCGTTGGCGTTGCATCTTTAAAAATCAAGCGGAAACTTTTGGATGTCACAGCAGGGAAAGAAATCAACAAAGGAGCATAGGGTTTAAACCCTACGGCTATCATATCATTGACGCGGTTCAATGTGAAATCTCTAATGGTTGTATACTTGCCTTGTGCATCTTTTGCTTGTAATTGCACATTACTATATATTGAGTTATTTGTGCTTTTCAAAGAAAGACTTCGTGCGGTAAATGCTTTGTTTGCTTCAAGATTGATGGTAAAAGTATCTCCCTCTGGAAAAGTGAAACCAGTAGTGATATCACCATCGGTGAGGGACGTTGTGTTTTTGATTTGGGGTATAGTGCTAATACGTGCATTTTTGTGCGACAATAGCAAATCGTTGTCTTTTGGTGCAGGATAAGCTAGTACTTTTACATCTTGAAACAAGTCTATAGGTTTTTCTAATTTTTGAGAGAACTGTGCAGGACCCTTTACTTTTGTCTCAGACGCGGTAAGATAACGCATGGCATTCTCTGCTTTTACCCATGGGCCACCCGATTGGCTCCATCCTGGGGAGTTAAAAATACCGATTTCGATGTTTAACTCTGTCGCTGTTTTTAGTGCGATATGTAATATTTCCCACCATACTTCACTGAGCATTTTTACTTTACCATAGGCTACATCATCTAGGCCAATATTTCCAATAAATGCGCGGTTGATACCTGCTTTTTTCATGGCATGAAGATCTTTTACCACACCGTCTTTCGATATATTGTCTGATATCCAGTACCAGTAAACGGCTGTCTGTACAGAGTCGGCAGGTGTAATAAAACCTTGAGCAAGAGTTTCTCTTGAAATTTGGGTCTGGTTTTCTTTGGTTTGGCTATTGCAAGCTATAAGAATTATTGCCGTCCATAACAAGAAGCAGAACTGACCAATTAGTTTGTTAATTTTCATTTAAATTAGTTTTCTTCGAATATATTATCAAATTAAATAAATATTCCCAAAGATAGTATCCTGTACTATCCTGATAGTATTAACAATCTCAACATAACTATACTAAATTTTGAAAATGCAACTTAAGACCGTTGCAAGGAAATACCTAAAAAAAAACACGTAATTATTTATGTTAAATATTTGATTGTAAGTATATCTATTTGTAAATTTAGTATATGAAAATACAAAAACAACCAACTTTAGCCGATAGCATTTGCGATTTACGAGCAAGAAAAATTAAAAATACATTTTTTACTCAAATAAACACCCTTATCGATTGGGATACGATCTCTATCCTAATAAATAATGATTATTTAAAAGGAAAAAGTGGCACTGGCAAGCCTTCTTATGATGGGACATTACTTTTTAAAATGTGTCTTTTACAAAGTTGGTATGGTTTAAGCGATTATGAAGTTGAAGACCGAATAAATGACAGTTTTTCCTTTAGTTATTTTTGTGGGATGACCATTGAACAGGTTGCTCCAGATCATAGTACTTTAAGTAGGTTTAGAACCGCATTAACCAAAACACAAACCTTCGAAAACTTATTTACCTCCATAAACAAACAGCTAGAAGTACATAATATCAATGTAAAAACAGGTTTAATAATAAACGCTAGTGTAATAGATACGCCACTTAGACCAAAAGGAAAAACAAATTTTAGGGTAACCGAAGACCGCTGTGCAGACCAAGTAGAAGTACACAAAGAATATCCAGATAGTGTCGATAAAGGGGGTACTTGGTTAAAGAAAAGAGGAAAGTACTATTTTGGGTTTAAAAAGCATCATGTAACGGATAACGAAGGACTCGTTCTAGGAGTACTAACCACAACTGCGAGCAAAAATGAGATTGCAAATTTGGAGGAAGTTCTAGAAACTGTAAATGTGGTATTGCCAAAAGACATCCCTCTAAAGGCAAATAAAGGGTACCAATCAAAGAAAAATGTTGTGATTTTAAAGAAGGATAATTTAAAGAATCATATCCTTAAAAAGGTGGTAAAAAATAAACCATTAACAAAATGGGAAACTAGATTCAATGAATTAATAGGAAAAACAAGGTTTAAAGTTGAACGTACTTTTGGAGAAATAAAATTATGGTTTAAAGGTGGAATTGCAAGATATAGAGGGATGAAAAAAATGCACACACAAAATTTGATGGAGGCAATGTGTTATAATTTATATCGAAGTCCAGGAATATTTGCGTCTAATTGTAAAAATTAAGGAAAAATGAGGCCTAAAAAAGGCATTTACTCACTTAAAATAGAAAAAAAATAGCATAATAGATGTTGTAGCTAAAAAAAAGGGAATTTTAAAAAGTAAAAATAATTAAGTTCGCTTTTTGCAACGGTCTTAACTTGTGTTTTTATTATAATACTTACACCTTTAAAACTTTCGAAAAGTAGAACAGGCAAAAAAAGTGAAAATATTTTAAGTTGTTTTTGGAGGACTATTAAAAAAATAGTGTAGGACAGGATAGTACAGGATAGAATATTTTAAAACGCTTGTATCTTTGGACTATCAGATTATAAAAATATTTAAATAAGCCTTTAAAACTAATAAATTAATGAAATATTACTATCTAACATTTTTAATACTTTTTTTATCAGCCATAACTTTTGGACAAGAATTACAGGTTAAAGGGCAAATAACAGACGAAGATGGAGCTCTCTTACCCTTTGTAAATGTTATAGTTAAGGGAACTACTATTGGAACTGCATCTGATTTTGACGGACAATTTTATTTGAGTGTTTCTAAAAAAAATGCCATATTGGTGTTTATGTCTATGGGTTATGAGACTCAAGAAATAAATATAAATGGGAAAAAGGTTATCAACGTTGTAATGAAACCAGATTTAACCCAATTAGACGAAATTGTTATAACCGTGCAGGCAAAAGGACAGAAAAAAGCGATTCAAGAGCAGATAAACTCTAACACCATAAAAAATGTAGTTGCTGCAGATAGATTACAGGAAAACCCTGATGCTAACTCGGTTGAGGCTATTGGTCGTCTTCCAGGTGTTTCTGTAACAAGATCAGGAGGAGAGGGAAATGGACTAGTTATACGTGGTCTAGCCCCAAAATACACAGCTGTTACACTAAATGGCGTTAAGATGGCCGCAACTGGAGGGGATGGTCGTGAAACAAATATATCTGGGGTCTCACAATATGCCTTACAAGGAGCAGAAGTATATAAATCGCTTACCGCCGACATGGAAGCCAATTCTGTTGCAGGTACTATCAACCTTAAATTACGTGAAACTAGAAAAGGGCTACATGGTAATATAATGGCTACTGGCGGTTATAATGATTTGAACAAAGAATATAGTAATTATAAGTATCAAGCAGAAATAGGAAATCGCTTCTTTAAAGATAAACTTGGTGCTTTTATTTCTTTAAGTACAGAAAGTGCAAACAGAAGTACACAAACCATTGGAGCTGGCTACGAGCATATTGAAAATAATGATACTGGAGGTTTAGATTTTTTAATGAATGATACACGTCTTAATTTAGTTAATCGGACTAACAAGAGAAAATCTGTGATGTTGTCTTTTGATTATAAACTAGATTCCATAACAAAACTTGGATATTATGTATTGTATAATAAATCTAATAGTTTAGGTGGTACACAGTCAAAAAACTATGCTTCCACAGGATCGGGAGCTATTAATTATAATTTTAATCATAATACAACTAGAGTGAATGAAATATTTCAAACGGCGATAAATGGAGAGACTGATTGGGGGTTCTTAAAGTTAGATTATGGGGTATCGCTTTCTTCTGGAAAAGTCGATGATCCAAATTCAAGGTCATGGGCATATTTTGCTCCAAATGCTTCTGAATTAATTGACGTCGTACTAGACAGACCTTTTAGAAAAGAATTGCATCCAACAGAGGTGCCGCTTTTGTATAATGATAATACGCAAAATATTAATGCCTTTGTATTAAGAAGTGCAGCTATAGCATCTGAGTTTATGACGGATAAAAATTTAGATACCTATCTAAATTTAACAATTCCATTTAAAATTAGTGATCAAATTAAAGCCAACGTTAAAACAGGATACGCATACCGCAAGAAAAATAGATTACGTGATGTTACCGGTGGAGGGGTTAGTGCTCAAACAAACCAATTCTTTAGAGCTGATTTAGCTGCGGATGAGAACCTTTCTTGGTTGGTTACAGACCCGCTTACAGAAATGATTACAGCTGAAGGCCTGCAAAGTGATAGGGTAGATGACTTTTTAAACGGGAGTTATAATTTTGGATCTACATTTAATTTTGATCGTTTAAATCAAATAACTGATTCATGGGAAAACACTTCAAACTTCTGGTATGATCAGGGCCAAGAAGTTTGGTCTGAATTTTACCCTAAAGAAAAGTTAGGTTTTAGTCAGAATATCTCATTTTCAGCATTAAATGATCAAGATATAGTAGAAACCTACCATGCCGGATATGTGATGGCAGAGTTCAATATAGGAGATTGGCTCATGTTCTTGCCAGGCGTAAGGTATGAAAAAACAAATACGACTATGAAGGGGTTTGTAGCGTTTCAACCTACGCTTCCTGGCCCTATCAACGATCCACTTCCTGGAAGAGATTCAACTGCCACAAGAGCTAATGATTTTATATTACCCATGGTTCATTTGCGTATAAGTCCAAAAAAATGGTTTTACACCCATTTGGCCTATACAGAAACGTTAAGCCGTCCGCTTTTTAGCCAAATATCCCCTAGCTCATGGACAAATACAGGCTTCGCACCTTTTGCATATCAATCGCAATCTCCAAATTTAGAAGTGGAACAATGGAAAAATTTTGATGGGCAATTAACTTTTCATGATCGAAAACTCGGATTGTTATCCATCAGTGGTTTTTATAAAACTGTGAATAACCAAATTTGGAATAGGTCCTATACAAGAATACAAGGGGATCCATTAATATACCCTTTTCCAGATGCATCACAAGTTAATGTGAGTAGACCAGAAAACCATCCTAATGAAATTACATTGAAAGGTTTTGAGTTAGATTTGCAAGCTTCTTTTGGGTATCTATCAAATTTCTTAAAGTATTTAACAGTATCAGCTAATTATACCTATACAGAATCAAAAACCTTTTTTCCTATATCAAGAATAGAAGACATTGTTGTGGAAGATCCTAACGGAGGGAGACCTACTGTAGAGACTGTACGCATTGATTCTTTAATTTCTGGCCCGATGCCTTTACAACCAAAGCATATTATTAACACATCGCTTGGTTTTAATAGAAAAGGCTTGAATGTTTGGTTGTCATTCCAATTTAATGGGGAAATTCTAGAATCTACCCATCCACAATTTACAGAGCTAGATATTTTAAAAGATGAATTTTACAGATGGGATTTACAAATATCTCAAAAATTGTTTGGGAAATTTAAAGGTTTCCAAATAATAGGAAACTTTGCAAACCTAAACGATATTATTGAAACTAAATCATTTAGAGGAGAACAACGCTCCTTGTCTGCAGAAAATTATGGGTGGACAGCAGATTTAGGTTTTCGATATACATTTTAAATATTAATTTAATTTGAACTAAACCCTAAACTCGCAACAAAATTAACACCCCTTCCTATAACCTTGAGAAAACAAAAGGTTTCTAGGATTTTTTAGTTTCACCAAAAAGGTGCAAAATTATAGCTTGTCAACAACAAATACTACATTTATGTGTAAAGTTAAACAATCTTCAAAAAACAACACTCCATTTGGAGGATTAAATTTTATTTTCAAGACTTTAAAAGAGTTAAAAGTTGCTGGTTTTAGAGATCACAAATTAAGTTCGCTTTTTGCAACGGTCTTAACTCATTTAGTAGAAATGATAATACAGGATAGTACAGGATAGTACAGGATAGTACAGGATAGTATATCATTTATGTACAAGTATCTTTGTATAATATAAAACAGTAATAAGCAGGCAAATAAAGGAAATAGCCTTAGCTTAAATGATAATATCTTCAACTAAAACTATATGATTATGAAAACAATTACTAAATTTTTATTATTTGTAACGTTTGTTGCGATAACAACAGCAAATGCACAAGAAGTACTTGTAGTAGATCCAGGTATTGGAACCTTGAATACAGCAATTGACACCTACGGAGGCGATAGAATCTATCAATTACAAGCTGGTGCCTTTTATCAACTTAACGCAACCATAGAAAATAATGGCTATCATTTACAAATTATTGGTGAAGAACCAGCAGGTGGTGCTGCACCAGCACAATTACAAACTAACCAAACAGGAGGTGTTGTTTATGAAATGATGTTTAATGCCATTGGCAATTTCACCCTTAAAAATGTATATATTATTAATGCAGATTTCTCTGGAAACATTGCAAATCAATTCTTGAATGTGAATAGTGCGGGAGCAAATGTTGTGATAGATAATTGTGTGTTGTATCCAGTTGGTTTGAGTGTAGCAATTAATGTGTATCAACCAAATGTGAGTTTACATTTTACTAATAATATAGCTCTAAACTTTGGACACCAACTCAGTCCAAACGATGGTCACTTTTTTGCATCATCGAATGCACCAGAAGGCGAAGGCATGGATGCTTTGTATGTGGAAAATAACACTTTTGTTGCTTGTGGTACAGGTATGTATATGGCAGGTTTTACAGGTAGAAAGGATAAATTAATTAAATGGAATCATAATACTTTTGTCATGCAAAAAAGTCAGATTGACTGGCAAGCTTGGGAAGATACATGGATTTTTACCAATAATATTATGTTTGATACCCAAACACAACCATGGGCAGCGAATTGGCAGCCAATGCCAGGTGGAGATGCAGCCCTTCCAAAACCTGGATTGATCTATGCTACGCAACTTCCAGATGAGACGTTACCTTCAACAAGACAGCAATATGGGCAATATAACTTGCATTATAGAAATCCTGATTTCTATACGCTGCTTGATGACCTTAATGTAATTCAAGCTAATGATGGGACTCCAGCACTAGATTATATGCCTTTTCTTTGGGATGCAACCTATGATGAAACCAATCCAGATGTAAACATGAGATCTAGAGAAACCGTTTTATTTGCAGATGACACTAATTATCCTAACTGGAAATATGGAAATGAATTTAATGATATAGATCCTCAATTTGTGGACGCAAAAATTTATACGCATTCAGATAATTTTGCATTATGGACTAACCCTGCAACTCAAATTCATGCTATGGGAAAACTCCCTGCTGATTTCCCTCCTGCAACCGAATGGGCACAATGGCACTGGTATCCTGATAATGGTGATAAACCATGGGCAAAGGAAGTATGGCCTGTGTTTAACGGTGTGTATACAAATAGTACTATGCTTACAGCTTCTTTAGAAAGCTTACCTATGGGAGATTTGAATTGGTACCCTGCTGATAAAGCCGTTTGGGAATTTAACAAACCAGCGATAGAAGCGCACGTAGCGGCAGGTAATACCGTCAGAATTGCTATGGTAGATAATGTCTGTGATTTAAAACCATCAGTTGGGTTTACACTACAATATGAGCAAGATTTTACCGGAGGTACTTGGGATGATACTGCATTTTACAACCAATGGGATGCACAAGATGCTAACTCATTCGGAGCTGCTGATATCGCAGAGGGTTATTTAAAGTATGTATTTGCACCGAAACGTATATTGCAGTCAAAAGCTGAATACGATACACCATATAGTGTTGAAGCAGAAATGATGTTGTTTGGAGGGTCAAATAGAGGGGGTTTAGTGCTTCGTGTTGGTCAACCTGGAAATATTGATGAGCTTCAAGAACCAGTGAATAATGTTAATCCAGGTTTTAACAGAAAAGGTATTGCTATTTACCCAAGCCCAGATGGAACTGAGATGGTGGTTCAATTTACAAACGCTTTTCCTGTTACTGAGGTGACTAGAATAAATGTTCCTTTACCTGCTGGTGTTCAAAACCTTACAACATCAGGTACTCAATACACATTAAAAGTGGAAGATTTTGGTTCGTCAATTTACGCAACGATCAATGATAATTGTTTTTTTAGTATTGATCTTACAGACTTAGATACGGGTATATATACTAGTGGATCCGTATCGGCTCCAGATGGGACAACGCTTGGATCATTTACAGATAGATATGTTCCTGCAAAAGGGAAAGTTGGAATCGCACAAAGAGATGCAAACCTAAGGTTATACAAAGTTAAAATTGAGACAGATGTTTCTTTAAGTGTTGACGACAATGAATTGAACTTAAGTGATGTTAAGGTATATCCAAACCCTGCAAAAGATAGAATAAACCTGTCTTCAACGAATGAGATTAGCAGTATGAGTGTCTATAATTCATTAGGACAAGAGGTTCTGAGATCAGCTGTAAACAGTCGTAGTTTTTCTTTAGATGTTTCAAACCTACATACAGGCATCTATATCATCTATATCGTTAAATTGGCAGTTGGTCAAACTGTAAAAACGTTTAAAGTTGTAAAGAAATAAGTATTATTTCGAAACAATAGATCCTCAACAAAGGGTTTTGCCCTATATAAGGCAAGCTTAAAAGACTCAGGATATCCTGAGTCTTTTTTTTAATAAAACAGTAATTAAATGTGGAATGAACAAGAGCACATTTAAATTTTAAATCATGAAAAAACATTTACTTACATTAACAGTGCTTTTTGCGTTTGTCTCTTTAGGCATAAACGCGCAATGGGATCAACGCCCAACAACAACTTTTTCCTCTCAATATTCTCAGGATTTTACAGGAGGTTCAGGTACTTGGGACGATACCGCGTTTTACGATCAGTGGTTAACAGTTGATACTAATAATTTCACAGCAACTGATATTAGTAATGGATACCTAGAGTTTGCATGGGTATCAAAACGTATTATGGTATCTAATGCTGTATATTACCCTCCTTACAAAATGGAAACCAATGTACGCATGGCTGGAGCTGCTGGAGGGTTCGTTCTACGTGCAAATCCGTCTGTTAATGAACAATTACAAGAAACCGGAGTTGGAAATGGATTTAATAGAGAAGGTATTGCTATCTATCGTGGGGCGACTGATATCGTTGTTCAGTTTTCTGGTGTCGAAAATGGAACTAGTACCCCTATTACACAAATAAACGTAGCTCTTCCTAGTGGAGTAACTGACGTTAGTGCAACTCATATATATACTGTTGAAGATTACGGTTCTTCTATTTATGTATTTATTGATGCTATTCCTTTTGCACGTATTGATCTCGGTGATTTGAGTGGCAGCACCTATACTTCTGGTACAGTGTATGAACCAGACATGACAGTGGCCGGAACCTTTACAGGTATGGAAGTTGAAACTACGGGTAAGCTTAGCTTTGCGCAACGAGCTTCGGGCTTACAACTCTCTACGGTAGCTATTAGCACAATTTGGGATCAACGCCCAGCAACAGCTTTTACAGCCCAATATTCTCAAGATTTTACTGGAGGTTCAGGTACGTGGGACGGAACAACATTTTACAATCAGTGGTCAACAATTGATGTTAACGCTTTCTCAGCAACAGATATTGCTGCTAATACTCTAGTATTTGCATGGCCAGGAAAACGCGTACTGGCATCTACAGCTGTATATACCCCTCCTTACAAAATGGAGACCAATGTACACATGGCTGGAGCTGCTGGAGGAATCGTTTTACGTGCAAATCCGGCTAATAATGAATCTTTTCAAAATCCCGGTGATGGAAATGGATTTAACAGTGAAGGTATTGCCATCTATCCCGGGGCGACTGATATCGTTGTTCAGTTTTCTGGTGTCGAAAATGGAGCTAGTACTCCTATTACAAAAATAAACGTACCACTTCCTAGTGGAGTAACGGGCGTTAATTCTATTCATAAATATACCGTTGAAGATTATGGTTCTTCTATTTATGTCTTTATTGATGCTATTCCTTTTGCACGTATTGATCTAGGTGGCTTGAGTGGCAATACCTATACTTCTGGTACGGTATATGAACCAGATATGACTGTAGCAGGAACGTTTACAGGTATGGAAGTGGATGACGATGGAAAGCTTGGCTTTGCGCAACGAGCTTCAGGTTTAAACCTTAATGATGTTGCCATTGAAACTGGAGCTATTAGCACAATTTGGGATCAACGCCCAGCAACAGCTTTTACAGCCCAATATTCTCAAGATTTTACTGGAGGTTCAGGTACGTGGGACGGAACAACATTTTACAATCAGTGGTCAACAATTGATGTTAACGCTTTCTCAGCAACAGATATTGCTGCTAATACTCTAGTATTTGCATGGCCAGGAAAACGCGTACTGGCATCTACAGCTGTATATACCCCTCCTTACAAAATGGAGACCAATGTACACATGGCTGGAGCTGCTGGAGGAATCGTTTTACGTGCAAATCCGGCTAATAATGAATCTTTTCAAAATCCCGGTGATGGAAATGGATTTAACAGTGAAGGTATTGCCATCTATCCCGGGGCGACTGATATCGTTGTTCAGTTTTCTGGTGTCGAAAATGGAGCTAGTACTCCTATTACAAAAATAAACGTACCACTTCCTAGTGGAGTAACGGGCGTTAATTCTATTCATAAATATACCGTTGAAGATTATGGTTCTTCTATTTATGTCTTTATTGATGCTATTCCTTTTGCACGTATTGATCTAGGTGGCTTGAGTGGCAATACCTATACTTCTGGTACGGTATATGAACCAGATATGACTGTAGCAGGAACGTTTACAGGTATGGAAGTGGATGACGATGGAAAGCTTGGCTTTGCGCAACGAGCTTCAGGTTTAAACCTTAATGATGTTGCCATTGAAACTGAAGCTATTACTCTAGAAATTCATGATATCACAGCTTTAGAAAACAACTATTTTGTATATAGCAAATCCAACAGTATTGTTGTAAATGCAAAAGATCCTATAGATCAAATACAAATTTATTCATTAATTGGGACTGTTGTCTCTGATATGAAAAATATTGGAAGGAAAGGTACTTATGAAATAGCTACTGATGCATTTGCAAAAGGGATTTATATTGTGAGAATTAATGGAGTTTATACTACAAAAGTAATTGTACAATAACAATAAATTGTTTAAGGAAACCTGATTTTTTGTCAGGTTTTCTTAAAATAGTTGAAGCTATAGAAATGTACTGTCCTTCAATTTAAAGAGGTTGCTTACTTCTGGCAAAGGATTTAAGAAGCTCAAAATGGAAAAATTGAGAAGAAGTAGAATGGGAAGGGGTTCACAAAAGGATTGGTGTATCTAGAACTAAAAAATATAACAGAATACCTATACGGATGAATTGGATGAAGCCCAATTCATTTAAAATATTTACAAAATAGTCAAGGTGAAAAACAAGTACTTATTATTAATAGCGATGCTTTGTGTCAGTATTGGTGCAAAAGCACAATGGGACCAACGCCCACAAACAACTTTTTATCCAGCATATGAACAAAATTTTACTGGAGGTTCAGAAACATGGGACAACGGTTCATTCTACGGTCAATGGGAAGTATCACAAGAAAATATATTCGATGCTAGTGATATCGCAAATGGTTATTTGAAATATGAATGGATACCTAAACGTATACTGACATCAAAGAATCAATACGATGCGCCAAACCGTATTGAAACAGACATGATGTTATTCGGCGGGTCTAATAGAGGAGGTT
>Ga0209192_10000965_pt1 | contig 24724 bp, 25 predicted proteins | sample ArcticOcean_MG_C_11_FD_187433 | JGI IMG/M metagenome (GOLD analysis project Ga0209192, IMG submission 187433) | Marine microbial communities from western Arctic Ocean - ArcticOcean_MG_CB2_154 (SPAdes) (version 2) | ecosystem: Environmental > Aquatic > Marine > Oceanic | place: Arctic Ocean... | reverse complement strand
TTGAATTAATACCAATTTTTTTCAACTCTGAGAGATTGTTTAATAAACGTGGGAGTATCGCTTTAACATATGGGCAATGATTACAAATAAACATTACTAAAAGACCATTTTGGCCTTTAGCTGAATCAAGGGTCCAAAGTTTATCGTCGACCCCTAGCAAATTAAATGGCTTAGCCTTCCAACCAACATCACATAATGGTGTACTTAAACTAACCAATTTTTTTCTCCGTTCTGTATCATTGATATGAATGTAATAAACATAAATAAACTATGAATAGATTTTACCATTCAAAAAATATAAATATTAATGAAATCATCGTTATGGATGATTTTGCTGCTCACCACGCTTTAAAAGTTTTGAGATTAAAGAAAAGTGATGAATTAATTTTATTTAATGGGGATGGTCATGATTTTCAAGGGCAGATTATCAATATTGCCAAAAAGAGAGTTGAAGTTATGATCAACTCTAGAAGAATTGTTGATAATGAGTCAGATTTAAAAGTAACAATTCTACAGACCCTCACATCTAACGAAAAAATGGATTTTATTATACAAAAAACTACAGAGCTTGGAATCAGTAAGATTCAGCCGATAGTATGTGAAAGAGGTATAGTAAAAATCAAAAATGATAAAGTTGAAAAAAGACTTTTGCACTGGCAGCAAGTTTCCATAAGCGCTTGCGAACAATGTGGTCGGGCTAAAATACCAGTAATTAATGAGCCTGAGAATATAACTAAATATCTTGAAAAAATAACAATGTCAGATGATAGTTTAAAAATTATTCTGAGCCCTACTGCAATAAAATCCCTTAATGAGATTAGTTATAATTCAGGTCAGGATATAAAAGTTTTAATTGGTCCGGAAGGTGGTTTCTCAAAAAAAGAGCTAGAATTAGCGACTAAAAATAATTTTCTTCCTGTAAAAATAGGGCCTAGAATTTTGCGTACTGAAACTGTACCCATATCTATTATGTCAATTCTGCAATATAAATACGGAGATATTGTTTAAATTACATTATTTTAGTTTATACTTATTGATCTAATTAAAATATATGTATAATTTACAAAATGAATCCAGGTCAAATTATAAGAAAATTACGTCAAGATCAAGGAATGACTCTGGCAGTTCTAGCTAAGTATGCAAATTTAGATCCTGGTAATTTATCAAGAATTGAACGGGATGATTTAAATATAAGCTTTAATTTACTTGAGAAATTATCTTTAATTCTTAATGTATCCCCGATAGTCTTTTTCCATAAAGATAGTCCCCACAGAAGGCCTACAAATGAATCCAATAGTTTTATAAAAAATTTTAGATTATCTGCAAAGTTTATTAATCAATTTAATAGCAAAACTTTTGTTATAGCCTTAGGTGGTGAAGTATTTGATGAGAACCAGTTTAAAGCCATTGCCTTTGACATTAATCTACTTCATTCAATGAATATAAATATCATTTTAGTTCACGGAATTAGACCACAGATTGCTAAAAAATTAAGAGCTGATGTAATGAAGTCTGAGTTAGTTAAAAATATTAGAGTTACGAAAAAAGAAATGTTAAACGATATAATTGAGGTTAATGGCGCAATAAGAACAAATATTGAGGCTACTCTATCCTCAGGTACATTTGATTCTCCAATGCTTAATAGCAATATTAAAGTATCAAGTGGGAATTTTATTACAGCTAGACCAATAGGTGTTATTGATGGAATAGATATGGAATTTACAGGGCAAATTAGAAAAATAGATTCAAATGCAATAACTGATAAATTAATAAATAAAGAAATTGTAATAATATCTCCACTAGGATATTCACTAATAGGGGATATATTTAATTTATCTTACGAGCAAACAGCAGCGCACGTTGCGCATGCGGTTAAAGCTGAAAAATTAATTTATTATATAAATGCAGATGGAATTTTAAATATTCGGGGTGAATTAATTCCAGAATTAACGATTATAAAAGCTAAGCATTTGATCGACAATATTGAAGACCCATTAAGGGCCCCATTTATTTCATATAATGACTTTAATATACTAAAAAGTAGCTTATATGCTGTTGAAAATAAAATTGAAAAAGTACACTTAATAAATAGACATAATGATGGCTCAATAATTGAAGAAATATTCACAGATAGAGGATCAGGGACAATACTGACAGAATATTCACTTCATAATATAAGGCCAGCAACGATAAAAGATATAGATCAGATTGTAAACATTATTAAGCCATTGGGAAAACAAGGGATCCTAATTGATAGAATAAATAAAGATATCGATGAGGATATAGATTCTTTTTTTGTTGTCGAATATGACCATAATATAATTGGTACAGTCGCTTTATATTCTTACAAGGCAATGATGGAAATTGCATGCTTTGTTATTAATGATAAGTATCAAAATCTAGGGTATGGTAAAAAATTATTAAAATTTTGTGAACAAACTGCGATGAAAGAAAATATTAATAACTTATTTGTTCTTACTACCCAATCGGAGCATTGGTTTATTGAAAATAACTTCGTGTTAGGAGATAAAGAAAATATGCCAGAAGAAAGGAAAAAAACTTATACTTCTGAACGAAACTCTAAATACTTTACCAAAAGGCTATAAAAATGACTCCAAATGAAAAATCAAAAGTTCTTAGTGAGGCTCTGCCATACATTAAAAAATTTTTTGGCAAGACGATTGTTATTAAGTTCGGGGGTAATGCTATGGTAGATAAAAAACTAAAACATTCCTTTGCTAAAGACGTTGTACTTCTAAAATTAGTTGGAATGAATCCAGTAATCATTCATGGTGGCGGTCCACAAATAAATGAGTCATTAGATAAATTAGGGAAAAAGCCTAAATTTGAAAAAGGAATAAGAGTTACTGATGAAGAAACTATGAGGATAGTTGCAGATGTTTTAAATGATATAAATGAACAAATTGTTACATTGATAAAAGAAAATGGAGGAACTGCTAAAAGCTTAAGCAATAAAGAAGCTTCAAGGATTATTAAGGCTAAAAAAATTCATATGCAAGATAAATCAATAGATCTCGGTCATGTAGGAGAAATAGTGGATATTGACTTATCATTTATGAAGCAACTTCGAGAAAGTGGAATTATTCCAGTAATTGCACCAATTGGAATAGGTGCTGATAATAAAATCTACAACATTAATGCTGATGTTGTAGCGTCAAAATTTGCAGAGATTTTAAATGCTGAAAAATTAGTTTTAATGACAAATACCAAAGGCGTTTTAAATAAAGAAAAAAATCTTATCCCAAGCCTGCTTCCAAATGAAATAAAAAAACTAATTGATGATGGAACAATTTCAGAAGGGATGCTGCCCAAAATACATTCTGCAATTCATGCTGCAAAACATAAGGTGAGTACGGTGCACATTATTGATGGTAGAGTTGAGCATGCATTGATATTAGAAATATTAACTGATCAAGGGGTAGGAACCCTGATTAAAGATCAATAATTTGGAATCTACTTGGATTTTCGATCTTGATAATACCCTTCATGATGCAGAAAAAAAAATTTTTCCAGTAATTAATCAAAGAATTAATAACTATATTAGTAAAGTATTAAATATATCTTTTTCAGAAGCAGACACCATGAGACAAAAATATTGGAATGAATATGGTGCTACATTGGAAGGGTTAATTAAAAACCATGGCATTAATCCGACGGAATTTTTAGAAAATACACACACAATAATAGATTTTGAAGAGCTAATTTTCCCAATGAAAAACATAGTTGAAGTTCTATCTTCAATAAGTGAAAGAAAGATACTTTATACAAATGCTCCCAAAAATTATACTAATAGAGTAATAAAGGCTTGTCAGATTGAAGATTACTTTGATGGGATCTTTACAATTGAGGATTCAAATTTTAAAGCAAAACCAAGTAAGGAATCAATGAGAATTTTCATAAATAAATTTAAAATAAAAAAAGCTTACTTCGTGGATGATGTAAAAGAAAATCTTGAAACAGCTAATCAATTTGGGATATCTACAATATGGTTAACTAATGAATTCGAACATCCATCATATATTGATAAGAAAATTTCCACATTAAGAGATTTAATTACTTAGTAATTTTTTCTAGTACAGAAAGTCTCTCCTGATATACAAACTTTTTAATTTCATTTCCAGATTTTGAAGTATCTAACTTACTTTTTAATTGACTTATTTCATTAGAAAAAATAAATATAAACTCATTAAGAGCATCATAGGATGGTGTCATTATTCTAAAAGCTTTATAAAATAATGGAATTATATTAAGAATCTCTAAAAGAATATTTGGACGCCTAAAAAAATCAAGACGGTATAAGCAGTCTAATTTATCTTCAGATGTTAATGCTATGAAATTTTTAAGATTAAGTTCTTCATTTTTTATATGATGAAATATCTTAAGGTACAAACTCGATATTTTTAAGTACTTTAATAAATATTCTTGTTGTTTTATAAAAACTTTATCTGTCTTAGAAAAGTGTTTGCCAAAGTGTGGGACCAATAACAACATGATAATTTTAGATTCAGACGCCATTGGCTTTGGGGCTTCCTTTATTGCCAAACCTATATTTAAAAAGTCTTGGGATGAATCTGGGTCAGGATTGAGTCCAGGCAGAACCTCATTGAGAGCGCCACATTCACAAAGATTATGTAGCATAATATCTGGGTTTTCGCCATCCATTCCTTTTGTAATTTCTGTTACTACCCTTTCTACAGAAAGAGTTCTTAGTTCACCACTTGACACCATCTTTTTCATTAAAGCTTGTGTTTCTGACTGAACTTTAAATTGTGAGTCTAGTGCTGCAAATCTGGCTACTCTCATAACTCTTAAAGGGTCTTCTATAAAGGCATCACTAACATGTCGAATTATTTTATTCTTGATATCATCCTTACCATTAAATGGATCATAAATATTCCCGTCTCCATCTTCGGCTATGGCATTAATCGTAATATCCCTTCTTTTTAAATCTTCTTCAAGTGTAACATCAGGTGATGTAAAGAATTTAAAACCATGGTAACCCTTACCAACTTTCCTCTCCGTTCTTGCAAGTGCATATTCCTCTTTAGTTTTAGGGTGTAAAAATACAGGGAAATCTTTTCCAATTGGCTTGTAACCTAATTTAACCATTTCTTCAGGGGTGCTGCCCACGACTAAATAATCTTTATCACTTACTGGAATGCCTAATATTTTATCTCTAACAGCACCCCCAACTAGATAAATTTTCATAAATTATTTTTTATTACTGTTAGTTAGATATAAAGATAATTCTTCCAAGGATGACTTAAAGCTATACGAATCATTAATCTTAACTGTATTACTTATTTCCATTGATTTTAAATTATCAATGGTAATAATTTTTATTGGTGATAGCTGTAAAATTCGAACCAATAAATACGAAAAAGTTTTATTTAGCCTTATAATAATATTTCTTCTTTTGTAGCAAAGACTAATCAATTTAACAATCTCATAAAAAGTATACTTTTTTGGTCCGCCTATATTAAAAATCTTTTTATATGTTTTTTTATCTTCAATACTTTTAATAATTATATGCACTAAATCATTTACATAAATTGGTTGAAACTCTGCTTTTGGGGATATCAAAAGTATTACCGGTAAAAATCGGACCATTTTTTTAAATAGATTAATAAATTTATCATGAGCCCCAAAAACAATCGATGGCCTTAATATTGTCCAATTGTGCATCTTAAAATTATTTTGGATAATAAATTCACTTTTATATTTTGAAAGTAAATACTTACTTTGTGGACTTTTGTTAACTCCTAATGCACTTATATGAATTACTCTTTTTATATTTACTTTCAAAGAAATGTCTATTAGTTTTTCTACAAAAAGTTCATGCGCATTTAAAAACTTATCTTTACGAGTTTCATGAAGGATTCCAACCAAATTAATTATTACATCTGATCCACTTAATTTAGTTGATAAGTCACTTTTTTCAGAAAATTCTATCAATACTAGTTTTGAGTTTTTTTTTATTCGACTTAGCTTTTTTATATTACGGGTAAACAATTGAATTTTAAATGGCATATTTGCTAACTGATTAATTAATTCAGTCCCAATAAATCCAGTTCCACCAAATATTGAAATAACTTTCATTTGTCTATAAATGTAAATATTTTAGTGCCATGCCGACTGGGACAATAATAAATGCCGAATAAATTGCATAGTTAAATACAGCTTTAGCCAAATATAAATATTTTATATTTTTAGTTAAAAAATAACCTAAAATCACCACAATAAAGAAAATTAATAATACAATTCCAACAAATTTCAGAACTACGTTCATTGGGCTACTTCTAAATTTTTATTTCTAAAATTACCTTTATCTTTTAAGTAATCACTAGCTAATGAAGCAGTGTTTTCACTCCCAAGATCTAGGTGCTCTATGGCCCATTTATTCTTTTCCTCAATCATGAGTCTTAGTAATTTATTATTAAGTTCATGTCCTGATTTGTATGCAGTGAATTTACCAATAATAGTCATGCCTATCATGTATAAATCACCGATTGCATCTAAAATTTTATGTCTAACAAATTCATCTATATACCTTAAGCCTTCATCATTTAAAACTTTATACTCATCTAAAACAATAGCGTTATCTAAGGACCCTCCGCGAGCTAAACCATTCGATCTGAGATATTCTACTTCTTGCATGAATCCAAATGTCCTTGCTCTACTAATATGATTCACATATGAATCTTTAAAAAAATCTATTTCCACACGGTTATTTTCTTTTTTAAAAGCAGGGTGAGGAAAGTCGATTGTGAAATCTACAAGAAACCCACCATATGGTTCAAACTTAGCAAATTTCTCACCATCTTTAACCTCAATCACATCTTTAATCACAGCAAATTTTTTCAGCGCTGATTGATGAAAAAGTACTGCTGAATTTATAAGATAAACGAATGGAATAGAGCTTCCATCCATAATAGGTATTTCAGATCCGCCAACATCAATTAAAATATTATCCACGCCTAGAGCAGATAAAGCCGACATTAGATGTTCAACTGTTGAAATTTTATACTCATCCTTACCAATTGTAGATGATAATCTAGTTTCCTTTACTGCTTGAGGGTTAATTTTTATTTCTATTGGAACCTTAATATCAGTTCTTTTAAAAATTATTCCTGTATTTTCTTTAGCAGGCTTTAAAACGACACGGACTTTTTGACCTGTATGAAGACCGACGCCTACTGCACTTACTTCATTTTTGATTGACTTTTGATAAATCACTTATTTTTTCTTCTCATATAAGTTGGAATATCATATTCTTCTTCGTCTGAAACTGCCATACCTTCTAAACCAATACCATCCGACGTATTAGGCTCAAACACACTTGGATTGTCAACTCTCTTATTTTCTATTGGATCTTGGGTCTCATTATTAAACTCTTCTGCCTCAGCATCTGGCTTGTATATAAACTCGGTCATAATTTCATCATTATTTTGATTTTGATCGTTACTTAAGTTTAATTTATCTTCGTCCTTAAGGTAAGCAAGTCCAGTAGCAACCATAGTAACTCTGATGTTGTTACCCATTGAGTCGTCTATTACATTACCAACTATTACATGTGCATTATCTGCCGCATATTGATTAATTATACTCATCACCTCGTGATACTCTTTCATTTTAAAATCACTACTTGCTGAAATATTAACCAGCATTCCTTTAGCATTATTTAGGTTAACATCTTCTAATAATGGACATGCAACTACTTGCTTTGTAGCAATAGCTGCCCTATCTGAACCTTCTGCAGTACCTGAGCCAATCATTGCCATTCCCATCTCACTCATAACAGTTTTAACATCTGCAAAATCTACATTAATCAATCCTGGATTATTTATAATTTCAACAATTCCTGATACAGCACTGTATAAAACATCATTTGCAGCTCCAAATGCATCTACAAAAGTCACATCTGCTCCTAGGACTCCCATCAATTTTTCATTTGGTATTGTTATAAGTGAATCAACATGGTTTACAAGCTCATCAATACCCTCATTGGCAACCTGAACTCTTCTACCTTCAAAATTAAAAGGTTTTGTAACAACAGCAACTGTTAATATTCCTAATTCTTTAGCAATTTGAGCTATAACAGGTGTTGCACCTGTTCCTGTTCCACCACCCATCCCAGCTGCAATAAACAGCATATCTGCCCCTTCAAGGGCCTCTATTATTTTATCTTTGTCGTCTAATGCAGCCTGTTTACCTTTATCTGGTCTGGCCCCAGCTCCTAATCCCTGCGTTAATATTTCACCAATCTGAACAATAGTATTTGCCTGGCTTTTCTTTAACGATTGCAGATCGGTATTTGCGCAAATAAACTCAACACCCATAACATTTTTTTCAATCATATAGTCGACAGCATTCCCGCCGCAGCCTCCTACGCCCATGACTTTAATAATGGCTTTTTGTTTTTTTCCTTCAACGACTTCAAACATAAATTATCCTGTATCGAATTAAAAATTTCCTGCAAACCATTCTTTTGCTCTATTAAGAATATGGGTGATAGAATTTCCTGATCTAGCTTTATTCATATTGCTTTGCAGATCATTCTTGCCCATAATTAATAAACCTACTCCTGTTGCGTACCTTGGATTTTCTACAACTTGTAAAAGTCCATCAATATCCCTAGGTATTCCGATTCTAACAGGCATACCAAATATTTTCTCTCCTAACTCAACCATCCCTTTTAGCATTGAAGAGCCACCTGTAATTACAATGCCTGAAGCAATAGTGCTTCCCATTCGACTTCTATTTATCTCATTCTGAACCTTTTCAAAAAGCTCTTCAATTCTTGGCTCAATAACTTGAGCTAAAGCCTGCGTTGTAATTCTTTTTGGAGCTTGGCCGTCTACAAGTGGTATTTCAATAATTTCATTTGTAGATGCTAAATTTTTCATAGCGCACCCATATGTTTCTTTGATGTCTCCAGCAGATTGAGTTGTAGTTCGAAAAGCACTAGCAATATCATTTGTTATTTGATCTCCAGCGACTGGGATCACTGCTGTATGCTGAAAAGCTCCATTCTTAATCACAGCAATATCAGTAGTACCACCTCCTATATCCACTAAACATACACCCAGTTCTTTTTCATCTTCAGTCAATACAGCTGCACTTGACGCTAGAGGCTGAAAGACTAAATGTGTTACATCCAAACCACATCTTTTAATACATTTAATAATATTCATCCGCGCAGCAATAGACCCGGAAATAATATGTACCTTAACATTAAGCTTCATACCGCTCATTTCTAATGGCTCTTTAATATCTTGTTGGTCATCGACAATATATTCCTGATCTAAAGTATGCAAAACTTCTTGATCGGTTGGAAGGGTTATTGCCTCAGCAGTCTCTCTTACACGATCAATATCCATTTGTGTTACTTCTTCATCTTTAATTTTCACCATCCCATGCGAGTTTAGACTTTTAATATGACTGCCAGCAATACCAGTATATACCTCAGTTATTTTACAATTTGCCATTAATTCTGCTTCTTCAACAGCCCTCTGTATTGCTTGCATTGTATGTTCAATATTGATGACAACGCCTTTTTTTAATCCTTTTGAAATATGCTGTCCTTTGCCAATAATTTTTAAGATTCCATCGGCTTGAAGCTCTGCAACAATAACAACAACCTTTGATGTTCCAATATCTAGCGCTGCAATCATATTGCTCTGATCTTTTTTACTCTTTAACAGTTCTGGCATGACATTATTCATAAGGTGGTCTTTTTTTCTTTATTAATTTTATATTTTTTTTCGTTTAATTTCTTTACTGCAAACCCATCTTTGTATCTTAAATCTACGTACTCGATTCTACTTTTTGATTTGGATAAAATAATTTGATAATTTTCTATTAAAATATTTAATCTTTTGACTATATTGCTATCTTTTTCCTTGCCAAGAAAAAAACGCATATTATTATTTGTATAAATTTCCCAAGATAATCTATTTGATAATGAAATTGTACCAATTTGCATCAATTCTTTCTCAAGAATTTTATTCATTTGTCGATATTTTACTGTCATTTCTTCAACAAATTCATCAGGACCCAAAAATAAAGGTAATTTATCATCATAGGCTGCATGGAAGATTTCGCCAAAAGTGTTAACCAACCCACGGTTTCCCCATCTAGCAATTGGTTTATGAGATTCAATTTCTACTATTAACCCTGATTTATTCCAATCTCTTCTTATACTAACGTCTCTTACCCAAGGTAACTTTTTAAAAGCTTCTCGGGTTTCTTCAAGACTCAAACCAAAAAAATTTTTTCTTATAAATTTATTCTTAATTAAGTCGATCTGACTCTTATTTACATTTCCATACTCACCTTTTATACCTATTTCATTTATAGGAAATTTTGCACTCGTCATCAATTGATAAAATAGAAATATTGAAATTATAAATATTAATATGTACGCAACAATAGTTACTTTTTTTAGTACCCCTTGGCTTTTAAACATTTGACGTCTCTAATATCATCATCACTAGATCGTCGAATTCAACTCCTGCATATTTTGCCGATAACGGCACCAAACTATGATTTGTCATTCCAGGTACAGTATTTATTTCAATAATATAAACTTTTTTAGTTTTATCTACTATAAAATCAACCCTGCCCCAACCTTTACAATCAATTGCTTCAAATGCATTTTTACATAATGTATTTATATTATCTAAATCACTTTTAGCTATGTCAGCTGGGCATATAAACTTGGTGTCATCCCTTAAGTATTTAGCCTCATAATCATAAAAATCTGTTTTCGTCCTAACCTCAATGATGGGATAAGGTCTATTATGAATTATTGGGAGAGTATATTCCCGACCGGCAATAAAAGATTCTGCAATTACTATTTTATCAATTTTGTAAGCTTTATCATATGCTTGAATGAAGTTTTTTTTGTTACTTACTTTCGCTACACCAATACTTGAGCCTGAGTTTGCTGGCTTAATAAAGAAGGGAAGCCCCAAAAGCTCAGTTACTTTTTCGTAATCATAAGCACTGTAAATCTGAATAAAATCTGGCGTACTAATACCTTTATTTTTCCAAATTGTTTTACTCTTAAATTTATCCATACCTTGATTAGATGCATCGACACCGCTGCCGGTATAGGGAACGTCTATTCCTTCAAGAAAAGACTGAATTTTTCCATCCTCACCATCTTTACCATGAAGACAAATAAAAGCTCTACTAAAAGTGTTTAATTGAATTAAGTCGTCAACTTGTGGATCAATCGCTTCAGCAATGACATTTTTTCTTCGAAGTGCTTCTAGGACAGCGGAACCACTTTCTAAAGATATTTCTCTCTCATTGGATGTTCCACCCATCAATACCGCAACCTTTCCAAAATCACTAGATATCAATATTTTCTCCAATAATTTTTATTTCTCTTTTTAGCTGAATACTTTTCTTCTTAAAAACAACCTGCTGAATATGAATTATTATATTCTCTATATCTTCTGCACTGGCATCGCCTAGGTTGACTATAAAATTTGCATGCTTATCTGAAACTTGTGCTCCGCCAATCCTGTAACCTTTTAAATCACAATCTTCTATTAACTTTGCAGCAAAGTTTTCTTTAGGGTTTCGAAACGTAGATCCTGCAGTTGGCCAATTTAAAGGTTGGGTATTTTTTCTATGGGCTAATAGCTCACGTATTTTTTTTCCAGCCTCTTCTTTATCGCCTTTCGGAAACTTAAACCATGCTGCAAGAAAAAATTCATCTTTATTAAAATTTTTTATCTCTCTATAGCCTATCTTGAAGTCTAATTTACTTCTTTCAATTTGGTCACCATCTAGATTGATCATTAGTACTTTTTGAACATAATCCCATGTTTCAGAACCATAACATCCCGCATTCATTGCTAATGCCCCACCAACTGTTCCTGGTATACCGGAAAAGAAGGCCGACTTACCTAAATCTTTTCCCGCCGAAAATTTAGCTAATTTAGAGCAACTTACTCCAGCTTCAGTGTAAATCAGACCATCTTCATCATGATTTATTTTTTTTAATCCACCATGCATAACTATAACGGTTCCCTTAACACCACCATCACGGACTAACAAGTTAGATCCAAGCCCAACAAATGTAATCGGTAGTTTTATTTTTTTTGTTTTTATAAGAGATGAAAGGATAGCTTTATCATCACAAATTAAAAATTTCTCTGCCCTCCCACCAACCTTCCAGCTATTAAAGCTTTTTAAGTCAACATTATTATGAATAATATTTTTATCCATATCCTATTTTTTAATAATTTGTTGCACAAAATTTCCTATTGATCCGGCACCCATTATTATCAATATTGAATCATCTTCAATTAATTTAATTATGGTATTTTTTGCATTCTTAAAATTGGGTAAGTGATGCATTGCTGGATGCTTAAGGGACTTCATTAATATCTTTGTTGAAATATCTTTGTTATCAATCTCTCCAGCAGAATAAATATCGAAAAGAAAAATCTTATCTGGAATTTTTAAAACTCTCACAAACTCTTCATAGCACTCTCTAGTCCTTGAAAACCTATGGGGTTGAAATACTAAATTAATTTTTTTATTTCCAAATCCTTTTTTAGTGGCTTTTAATACTGCTTCAATTTCCGTTGGATGATGACCATAATCATCTATAACTTTTATTTTCTTACTACCTAAAAAAATATTATTATGAATCTCATACCTTCTTGCTACCCCTTTGAAGTCAACTAAGGCTTGTTGTATATTACTAATTGATACTCCATATTCCAATCCAATTGCAATTGCTGCCAAAGTATTTCTTACAAAATGTTCACCAGGAAAGTTTGTCGTAATCTCGAATTCACTATGGTTGTACTTACTATCAATTACTTTAAAGTGCACTTTGTTGCCCTCATGTCTTATATTTACAGCTTTTATATCTACCTTGTTTCTCAATCCATATGTAACTATTGGTCTTGATATATTCGACATAATAGATTTAACATGTTTATCATCTGCGCATAAGAAAATTGACCCATAAAAAGGTATTTGATGAGCAAAATCTATATATGTTTGTTTTAGAATCTCAAAATTATTTTGGTATGTCCCCAAATGGTCATTATCGATATTAGTAATTATTGCACTCACTGGGTTTAAATGGAGAAATGATGCATCTGATTCATCTGCTTCAACAATCATTAAATCGCTATCGCCAAGCTTGGCGCTAGCATTCATTGAATTAAGCCTGCCTCCAATAACATATGTTGGGTCTAACTTCCCCTCTGTCAATATTGCTGCAATCAAGCTGGTAGTCGTAGTTTTCCCATGTGTACCTGCGACTGCAATTCCTTTTTTAAACCTCATTAATTCAGATAACATTTCTGCTCTTGGAATAATGGGTATTTTTTGTTTAATTGCTGCCTTAACTTCTGAATTTTGGCCTGAAATAGCAGCTGAAATAACAAGGACATCTATATTTTTTATATTTTCTTCTAGATGATTACTAAAAATTTTTATCCCTATTTTTTTTAAGTGTGTAATTGCTTCTGATTTACCTAGGTCTGACCCTTGAACATTAAATTTTAAATTATGCATAACTTCTGCGATTCCACTCATTCCTGAGCCACCAATCCCTACAAAATATATATTTTTTATTTTATTTTTCATTATTTATTTCTTCACAGTAAGTAAATATTTTATAAGCTACGTTCGAACATAATTTATTTTTTTGTGCTTTCAATGCCATTGAAAGACATTCTTTTCTGTTTATTTTTAAAAGAACTTTTAATAGCTTGTTTGCTATTTCATTCTCATTAACAATGTAAGCTGCTTTTTTATTTTCCAATATTTTCCCATTATAGTACTGGTGATTATCTACAGCATATGGAAAAGGTATTAATATTGATGCAACGCCTGCTTCAATAAATTCTGAAACAGTAAGCGCTCCGGACCTGGCTATAACAATATCAGCCCATCCATATTTTTCCTCAATGTTATGTATATATTTTTCTGTACTTATTAGCCACGATGGGTTTTTTGTCGAAATACCACTTTCTAAGTTTTTATATATTTCAACCAGCTCCTCATAATGTTTTTCGCCCGACTGATGGATAACCTCTATTTTATTTTGGAAGCTTAATTCATTCAATATTTCAGGTAATAGCCTATTAAATGCATTTGCTCCCAGGCTTCCACCTAATATAAGAATTTTTAAAGGTCCCACTTTATTTTTGAATCTTTGCCGAGGATTTTGTATATCAGCTATTTTTTTTCTTATTGGATTTCCTACTACTATAGATTTTTTTAAACTATTTTCAAATCCACAATAAATCTGATTAGCAATCTTTGAAATGACTTTATTTGCCAACCCTGGTATCGCATTCTGTTCGTGAATAATTATATGTATCCCAAGGAGTTTAGATGCGATTGCCACTGGTATACCTATATAGCCACCCATTATTATTACAAAATTTGGTCTTTCAGTGCTTAATACCTTGATTGACTGAATGATCGATATTATAAGCATAAAGGGTAATTGAAGCCATTGCATAAATCCATTACCTCTCACACCAGAGAAGCTTATTGAAAAGAAAGGAATTTTATCTTTGTCTACCAATTTATTCTCCATACCCTTTGGAGTGCCTAACCATGAAACATGGTTTGTTTGATTGATAAAATAATCTGCAATAGTAAGTCCAGGATATATATGTCCGCCTGTTCCAGCAGCTGCAATCATGATCTTAAATTTATTTATTATAATATTGTCCTCTTAGGTTTCTTCTATTTTCATGGTCAATTCTTAATACAATAGCAATTGCAATAACACTCACTAAAACACTACTACCGCCAAAAGATAATAAAGGAAGTGTTAAGCCTTTAGTAGGGAACAATCCTAAATTTACAGCCATATTGATTACGCATTGAATAGCAAACCATATTGCTATTCCCTGTGCCATTAATGCTGCAAAATGTTTATTGTTTTGAATTGACTCTTTTGCAATCCCAAACATCCTAACTACTAAAAATACAAATAGTCCTATAACAATCGAAACCCCAAATAAACCAAATTCTTCTCCAATAATAGCTAAAATAAAATCTGTATGCGCTTCTGGTAGGAATAAAAGTTTTGCAGAGCTATTCCCAACTCCTACTCCAAAAAATTCACCATTACCAAATGCCATTTGCGCCTGCGTTGTTTGTAAACCCGAATTGAATACATTTTCTGGTGCCCATGGCTCTAAAAATCCCTGAATTCTTTTTTGCTTGTATGGAGAAATTAAAATTGCACCCCACACACCAATTGGAGCCAAAACTGCTAGACTGAAAATCACTCTCAAAGTTAATCCTCCAAGAAAAAGTATTCCTATCGTAATTGTTGTAATGACGATTAATGCTCCAAGATCAGGCTCTACATAAACTAACCATCCAGTAACTATCATTACGCCAAGCATTGGAAAGAATCCTTTTACAATTGTTCTCATTTGCTTTGACTTTCTTAAAACATAATCAGATGCGTACATTACTGTAAAAAGCTTAACAAGCTCTGTTGGTTGAAAATTAGCAACTACTAGCGAAAGCCACCTTCTACTTCCGTTAATTTTTAGGCCAATACTGGGAATTAGTACTAATATCAAAAGAATTACACCTATTAAAAAAAGATAAGGTGCCCATCTTTGCCAAAAGTAAACTGGAATTAAAAACGTAATATAACCACAAGTGAAAGCAATTATTAAGTAAGCTGACTGCCTGACTAAAAAATAATAATGTTCGTAGTTATACTTTTGACTAGTAGCTGCTAAATCAATAGATGCTGAATACACCATAACCAAACCAATACCTATAAGAAGAAGGGCTGCCCATATTAGGCCGTAATCATAAATAGGAAGATTATAATTTTTTTGAGAAGAAAAAAGCTTCATATTTTATAATTTCTCAACCACAGATTTAAATTGATTTCCACGCTCTTTATAATTCTTATACATATCATAACTTGCACATGCAGGAGATAACAAAACAATATCTCCAGCGATTGCATCTTGATATGCAGCCAAAACTGCGTCTTTCATAGATTCATGTTTACTAATCATAAGCGAACTTATGACATTAAAATTTTCTTCAAATAGATCTGCATCTTGGCCAATCAAATAAAGAGAAGGTACCATTTTTTTTAAATACTTTTCTAAGGGTTTCAATATTTGATTCTTACTCTCCCCTCCAGCAATTAAAAATATATTTTTCTTATCAAAACTTTTTAAAGCTTTAATAGTTGCATCTACATTGGTTGCTTTCGAATCGTTATAAAAAAAGATACCTTTCTTATTTCTTACCAGTTCAAGTCGGTGATTAACACCATTTAAATTATTAATATTAAAACTATCAAATTTTGGTAAAGCGGATTTAATACATGCAATTGCCGCCATCAAATTAAATTTATTATGTTCTCCTATCAATTTTAAGCTAGAAATATCAATAGAGACCTGACTTCCCATCTCAATATATGATTCAGAATCAATTTTAGTTAAAGTATAATCTTGTTTGTTTTTAGATTTTGAAATACCAAAAGATAGAGTGGCTTTATTTTTTAAAGGGAATAAACTTTCATCATCACGATTAAAAATCTTGGTTTCTGCTAAATTAAATAATTTAGCTTTCGCTTGAAAGTAATTAATAAATGAATCGTATCTATCCATATGATCGTCTGAAATATTTAGAATAACCCCCACATCAATTTTTGCATTATCCAATACTTCAAGTTGAAAGCTGGATAATTCAACAATTAATACATTCAAATTATTTACATGACCTATGTCTAGTATTGGAACCCCAATATTTCCAACTATTTTCACTTTCAATCCAGATTCTAAAATAATTTGTTCAATCATTGAGCAAACAGTAGTTTTTCCATTTGTACCCGTTACAGCGATTACTTTTGTTTTCTTTAAATGATTTTCTTCAAAAAAAAGTGAAATATCGTTATGAAATTTTATACCATTTTTTTTTGCTATTTTTATTAATGGATGTCTAGGATCAATTCCTGGGCTAATTCCAACAAGATCAACACCATCAAAAAATTTTTCCTCTAAATCTCCAGAAAAATATAAATTTTTCTCTGCCCCGAATAAATTTTTTGCGTTATCTACTGCTAACTCACTCTCATCATAAAAAGATATTTTTTTATGATTTTTAAAATACCTTGCTATTGATAAACCGGTTTGACCGCACCCAAGAATTAAAACGTGATTAATATCATTAATCATTAACGAATCTTTAAGCTAGCTAAACCAATAAGAACAAGCATCATTGTTATAATCCAAAATCTCACCACAACTTGAGTTTCTTTCCACCCTTTTTTTTCATAATGATGGTGAAGAGGCGCCATTAGAAAAATTCGCCTTCCTTTTCCATATTTATTTTTTGTATATCTAAAATAACCCACTTGGATAACGACAGAAAACGTTTCAACTACAAAAATTCCAGCCATTATCATTAAGACAATTTCTTGTCTCACAATAACTGCCAACGTTCCCATTGCCGCTCCTATAGATAAGGAACCTAAATCACCCATAAATACTTCTGCAGGATATGCATTAAACCAGAGAAAACCTAAGCCTGCGCCAGCTAGTGCAGCACAGAATATTGTTAACTCACCTGCGCCCTCTATATATGGAATACTAAGATAGTTTGCAAAAATTATATTTCCTTCAACATACGCAAATATTCCTAATGCACTTATGACCATTACAGCTGGCATGATAGCCAATCCATCAAGACCATCTGTTAGATTAACAGCGTTACTGCTACCTACCACAACCAAATAACTTAAAATAATAAAAGTTAATGCTCCGAGTGGTAAGCTCAAGTTCTTAAAAAATGGGATTAATAGTTCTGTTTCTTGAGGTGTTCCAGCTGTATAAAATAAATAGCTTGCAACTGATATCCCGACTATTGATTGAAGTATGAATTTTTGTAGCGCTGAAAGTCCGTCCGCTCCTTTTTTTTGAATCTTACTAACATCATCAATTAATCCTATTAAACCAAAAGAGGTGGTTACGATCAGTAATAACCACACATATGAATTATTTAGATCAGCCCATAGTAATGTTGAAATTATAATTGAAATTAACATTAATCCTCCACCCATTGTCGGAGTTCCAGATTTAATAAGGTGTCCCTCCGGCCCATCAGTTCTTATGTATTGGCCAAGACTATTTTCACCTAATTTTTTTATAAACCAACCACCAAAACAAAATGAAATTAATAGCGAGGTTATTACTGACAATACAGCTCTAAGAGAAATGTAATTAAATACATTAAATCCTGGGATATCTGAAGATAACCATCTAAATAATTCCAATAACATTTTCTATTCCTTATAAAATAATTTTATGAACTATTTCTTCCATTCTCATGAAGCGAGAACCTTTAACTAAAACAGTTGATTTAGGCTTCATTATATTAAAAAGTTTACTTAAAAGAGCTTCTTTTGTCGCGAACCATAATTTATCTTCACCTAATTGTTTCATAGTTATTTTTGTATGTCTTCCAACAGCTAAAGTAAAGTCTATCTGAGACACTTTAATATACTCCCCTAATTCCTTATGGTACTTATTTGTATCATTTCCGAGTTCAGCCATGTCTCCAATCACAAGAATTTTTAGCCCACTTTTGTGAGTTAATACATCAATAGCTTCTTTCATTGAGCTTGGATTAGCGTTGTAACTGTCATCTATTACTGTCGTGCCATTAGGGCTAACTATACTCTCAAGCCTGCTAGGATAAGGTTTGACTGCTTCAATCCCTTTTTTCATTATATTTACTGGAACTCCCAGTACATAACTGCATGCAGACGCAGCAATAATATTTTTTAAGTTATGTTTGCCTAACAAATTAACGCGTACATCAAAGTTTTCTTTGGGTGTAAAAATTTTTATCCTATGCTCGTCTAACACCTCACAACTAATAGTTGCTTCTTTTGTAAAACCAAACGTTATTTCTTTTAAGTTTTTTTTATCTCTCGATAGAAACTGATAATAATCATCATCTTTAGGCAATATTGAAACCTCAAGCTCGTTAGAATTATTTAGTATTTCTTTCTTCGCTTCTGCAATATTATCTTTAGAGTTAAAATTTTGGATATGAGCTTCACCGATATTCGTAATTAACGCAATATTAGGTTTTGCTATCTTTGTAAGTTTGGCAATTTCTCCAATATGATTCATACCTAACTCCAATACCAGATGACTATGAGTGTCATTTAAATTCAAAAGGGTAAGTGGCAATCCTATTTCATTATTATAGTTTCCTTGCGTAAATAATAATTTATCTTTACTTAAGTAATTGCTCAAAATAGAAACAAGTATTTCTTTTGTAGAAGTTTTTCCATTGCTACCTGTTATTCCAATTACTTTTGGTTTAATTTTATCTCTCAGGTATGAGGCAATATTCGCTAATGCTTCCTTACCACTTTTAACTAAAATAGTTTTTTTTGAATGAAGTAAAGGGTTGGAAACAATTGCAAATTTAATACCTTTCTTTAGTACATCTCTTATAAACTTGTTTCCGTCATGCTTACTTCCTACTATTGCAATATATAAATCAAATCCTTCTATATTTCGTGAGTCGATGGTAATAGAAGTAATATTAACTTCTAAAGATTCGGATTGACCATCAAAAGAACCTCCTGTAATTTCTATAATTTTTTTTAATGTGATATTAATTTTTTGCCCCAAAGTATCTGGTTATATATTTTTTTGCTATTAATTTGTCTGAAAAGTCTTTTCTTACACCTTTTGTTTCTTGATATGTCTCATGTCCTTTTCCTGCAATTAAAATTAAATCATCAATATCAGATTTCTTTATAGCCTCTTTGATTGCTTCCTCTCTATCCTCTATAGCTATATTTGAAATTGTGATATTTTTACAAATATCATTAATAATTCTCTTTGGTTCTTCATCTCTTGGATTGTCAGAGGTTACAATCACAAAATCGGCATATTGATTAATTACCTCCGCCATTTCTTTTCTTTTCCCCTTATCTCTATTCCCTCCACAACCAAAAACTATCTTTAAATTTTTATATTTTAATGGCTTGAATGAATCTAAGATATTTTTGAGAGCATCTGGGGTGTGAGCAAAATCTATAACAACCATAGGGCAAATCTCCAGACCAGTTACCAATAACTCTGCTCTCCCAGGAACTTGATTTAAATTTTTTAATATTGGAATAATATTTTCTATTTCATACCCCAAGGAAATTAAAACCCCAACCACGCCTAAGACATTATAGACGTTATATTTTCCAGTCACTGACGCTATTGTCGCAATCACTTTATCTTTATAAGTTAAATCAAATTTTGTTCTTTGGCTCTCTATAATGATATTCTTTGCCTGAAGTGAGCAATTATTTCCCATACCAAAAGATATTTTTTGAGATTCATTTAATTTTGACTCCTGAAATATTTCCTTTCCTAATTGGTCGTCTATATTTACAACCAAACTACTCTCACCACTTCCTAATAAAAAATCTTTTTTTACGTTTCGATAGTTTTCAAAAGAATTATGGTAATCAAGATGGTCTCTTGATAGGTTTGTAAATAACTTCACATTAAAATTAATACTTTTAACTCTGTTTTGCTTTATCCCATGAGAAGAAACTTCAATACATAAATCCTGAGCCTTTTCGACACCAAATTTATTTATTATGCTTTGGATTTTTATTGCATCAGGAGTTGTATTAGCAGTTGGTTCTAATTTTTCAATATACCCGTAACCAATTGTACTAATCATGGCGGCCTTTCTTTTTAAGCTTTTAAGACATTGAGTTATCCAATAGACACTGGATGTTTTCCCATTAGTTCCAGTTACACCTATTAAATTAATTTTTTGTGATGAGTTATTGAAAAACTCACTTGCAATGTTAGACACATTGTCTTTTAAGTCTTTTACTGCTAATTTTGGTACATCCCATTGGTTGTTCCATTCAAAGCCTAATGGATCATATATTACTGCTCCCGCTCCATTATTTATGGCCTCTTCAATATAATTTCTTCCATCATTTTTTTCGCCTTGATATGCTAAGAAAATTGAGTCTTTTTTAACATTCATACTATTTTGTTCTAGATATTTAAACTCAGTTAATAACTTTTTAAGTAAATTGCTCATGATTTTGTCTTATCAGCATAGACCTCTTTTTCGTTTTGTAATTCTTCCAGTTCTAGCCCATCGGCATCCAGGCTATACCATTCAAATGCTTTTGCCATCACTCTACTAAAAACTGGGCCTGCTAACGTCCCACCGGTATATCCTTTTTTATTTATATCTCCAGGTTCATCAATCATTATTGCCATTACAAATCTTGGATTTGATACAGGTCCTAGACCTACAAAAGTTCCAATATACTTACCTTTAAGATAACCCCCATTTACTTTATCATCTTTTTTTGTAGTCCCTGTTTTCCCTGCTACACGATAACCATAGACTTTTGCCTTGTGAGCAGTTCCACCCTCTCCATCAGTTACAGATTCCAGGATGGATAGCATTGCTTCTGCTATTTTAGGTGACAATACTTTTTTACTCATTTTAGAATCATTTCCTTTAATCAGCTTTACTGGCTTTAAGTTTCCTTTGTTAGCAAATACTGTATATGCTTGAGCAGTCTGAATGAGTGTCGAATTCATTCCATAGCCAAAGCTCATTCGCGAATGGTCTATTGGCTTCCATTTTGTATGCTTTCTCAAAAATCCACTTACTTCTCCAGGAAAATTAATCCCAGTTTTTACGCCATAACCAAATTTCTTATACATAGCTGCTAGATTGATTGAACTAATTTTTTGACCAATTTTAGCTGACCCTATATTAGATGAAACCTTAACCACATCTTTGGCGGATATCACCCCATGTGCATGTGAGTCATATATATATTTGCCCTCATATTTATATGAGCCATTCCCTGTATCAATTGAAGTATTTGGTTTAATGATATTATTTTCTAATGCTACTGCAAGGCTAATTGGCTTCATTGTTGAACCTGGCTCAAATACATCAGTTACAGCTCTGTTTTTAATAAATGGTCCTACTTTATTGTATCCATTAGGGTTAAACGAAGGATAATTTGTCATTGCAAGTACCTCACCAGTTTTGGCGTCTAATAACACTGCAGATCCTGATAATGCTTCATGTTTTTCCACTGCTTTCTTTAAAGCATTGTAGGCTTCATTTTGCAATCTTAAATCAATTGTCAGTGTTATATCTTCCCCATCTTTTGGTAGCTTAATAGATTGAAATTCTCCTACGACTCTCTTATCCCTGGCTATTCGATTTATTTTCTTTCCCTTCTCTCCTGCGAGTAATGTATTCATTAAATACTCAATTCCTTCTTGTCCTTTACCATTGCTTCCAGTAAAGCCTACAACATGGGCTACTGGTCCATTTTCAGGGTAAAATCTTTTGTATATTTTATTTGAGCTAACACCTGTTATTTTTAGCCCCATAATTTTAGCTTTAACATCGGGAGTAATATTTTTTCTTAGGCGAACGCTTCTTCTTTTTTTATTTTTAATTCTTTTATCTAAATCTTTAGTACTCAGTTTTAGCAAGTTAGCCAGCCTCTTTTTTTTATCATAAAGCTTAGTTTGAATAACAGAGTCTTTATGCTTAAAATTCACTACAGTGGCATCTGCCATAATTGAATAAACTGGTGTGCTCTCTGCTAAGAGTGCGCCATTTCTATCTAAAATTTTTCCTCTATAAGGAATGAGATCTATTACTCTAAGCTGTCTTTGTCTTGATTCTTTTTGTAATTTATTTTTCTCGAAAGCTGCTAATTTAATAGCCTGTGCAAATAAGGCAATAAATAATCCAAGCATAAATATTAGAACTATTCGCCGCCTAGCTCTTGATAATTCAAAATATTCTTTTCTAGATTTAATTTTAATCATCTAATGATCACTTTCTTTTCTTTTGAGCTGGGAATGCTCATATTTAATTTATGCTTTGCGGCTTTCTCTATAATTTCAATTCTTGATTCCGATGACTCTTCTATTCTCAGCATAGTTTGCTGATCTTTCAATTCTAAAGTCTTTTTATTTTCCTCATCTAATGCTGCAAAATTTGCCCTGCTAAGATGATTAAAATTAACAGTTGTTAAAGCACAAATAATTAAAACAAAAAATAAAATTAAATTTAATTTCACTTCATCTCCATCACTTTCTCAACCACTCTTAATTTAGCACTTCTCGACCTCGGGTTTTTTTCAACTTCCTCAAGGGAGGGTGTAATCATTTTCTGGACAACCTTGAAAGGTGGTAATTTTATGTCTGTAGCCTTAATAGGTATATTTTTGGGAATGAAGTCAGTTTTTAATAACGATTTGGTGTAATTTTTTACAATTCTGTCTTCTAATGAATGAAAACTGATTACTACTAACCTAGCTTTAGGCTTTAGGTAGCTAAACACTATTGGGAGGGTATTACTTAACTCTTCCAGCTCTTTATTAACTAATATTCTCAAGGCTTGAAATGTTTTTGTTGCTGGATTTCTTTTTAGGTCTCTCTGTGGAACTGTATTTTTAATAAGATCGGCCAATTCTAATGTCATTTTTATTGGACCTTTTTCTTCACGATGTTCAATAATCGCCCTAACAATTTTTCTGGCAAACTTTTCTTCACCATAGGTTTTCAAAGCATATATTAAGTCTTTTTCTTCATACTTATTTACTATGTCTGCAGCAGTAACCCCTTTTGATTGATCCATTCTCATGTCAAGATATGAATCCAATCTAAAACTAAATCCTCTTTTAGCTTCATCTACCTGAGGGGATGAAATTCCTAAGTCCATCAATATTCCATCCAGTTTTTTAATATTTTTTTTTTTAATATTTTATCTATTTCAGAAAAAGCACAGTGCTCTATTTCAAATCTACTATCTTGTATCTTAATTCCTTCATTCACTGCATCTAAATCTCTATCAAAAGCTATTAGCCTTCCCTTCTTACCAAGTAGCTTTAAAATTTCTCTAGAATGCCCTCCCCTGCCAAAAGTACAGTCTAAATAAGTACCGTCATGACGAACGGATAAAGCCTCAACCGCTTCCCTTAGCATTACAGGAATGTGTATTTTATTTGTCATAAAGAAAAGCCTCCTAGCTCATCAGGAAGTTGGCTTTTATCATTCGTTTTTATCTGTTTGATTTGTTTTGCCCAGTTGTCTTTACTCCACAATTCGAAATGACTTCCCTGCCCTACAATCATTAATGACTTATTAATAGAAGCATAATCCCTTAGCTCTGAGGAGATCAGTAACCTGCCTGAACTATCAGATAATAAATCTTCAGCATAGCCAACTAATAGCCTTTGTAATCCGCTTGATTTTTTATCAAAGCTTGAAAGTTGCATTATTTTTTCTTGTATAGGTTTCCATGCAGAAATTGGATAAAGAAGAAGGCATCCATGAGGATGAGCAGTCAATACGAGTGGTCCAGTTAATAATTCACCTCGATATTTCGTGGGAATTGCTAACCTATTCTTTCCGTCAATATTTAGAAGTGTTGCTCCTTTATACATATGTGCACCTAAAAAGATGGGAAATTACTGAACGCCCTTAGTCTCGTTTAATAATTTCCCACAAATAACCACTTTTTCCCTTACATATGCACTTTAAACAAAAAAAAAGCGCTTTGCAAGCGCTTTTTTTAATTTATTCCTTATTCATCAGTAAGTTAGATATTAGTTTAAGTTGACCGTTAAGCCGGG
>Ga0209192_10000959_pt1 | contig 24836 bp, 20 predicted proteins | sample ArcticOcean_MG_C_11_FD_187433 | JGI IMG/M metagenome (GOLD analysis project Ga0209192, IMG submission 187433) | Marine microbial communities from western Arctic Ocean - ArcticOcean_MG_CB2_154 (SPAdes) (version 2) | ecosystem: Environmental > Aquatic > Marine > Oceanic | place: Arctic Ocean... | reverse complement strand
TACAAATATGAGGTATTCGGTTTTTCCAGAGGGGCAAATAGGAGTAATCGAAAAGACTTTACCTACTGTGAAATAGATATTACAAATAAAGGTTTATTGAAAAACAAAATTGGTAAAATTCAACCAGACTTTATAATTAATACAGCGGCAATGACCGAGGTAGATGCCTGTGAAACTCAAAAAGAGGCTTGTTACCTTCTCAATGTAACTGTTGTAAAATGGTTGGCTGAAATTTGTGAACTACGTAATATTCATTTAGTTCAGATTTCCACTGATTTTATTTTTGATGGAAAAAAAGGCAATTATAAAGAAACAGATACACCCAGCCCTTTAAGTTATTATGGCCTTAGCAAGTTGAATTCTGAGGCGGTTATTGATGCATCTAGTATGCGCAGTACAATTCTTAGAACGAGCTTAGTTTATGGTAAAGTGGCGCATATGACTCGCAGTAACATTGTACTGTGGTTGAAAGAAATGTTAGAAGCAAATAAGGAAGTCACAATTGTATCAGATCAATATAGAGCGCCCACATATGTAGAAGATTTGGCACTGGCCTGCAAGCTTTCTATAGACAGAGAGAAAGTAGGGGTTTTTAATATTTGTTCAAATGAAATACTAAGTATTTATAAAATTTCGCAGCAAGTTGCGAAGGTTTTTGAATTGGATGCGAATTTGATAAAGCCAATATCAACAGCAGTATTAAACCAAACAGCTATGCGACCTTCTAGAACGGGTTTCGATTTGACAAAAACGAACAAAGAATTACAGTTCTATCCAAAATCATTTAAAGAAGATTTATTAAAATTCAAAGAAACATTTTCAGAAAATTATATTTAACACTCAAAACTTGTTGCAAGAGCATTTTTTTTATGATATTGCAGATCACTAAATAAATTAAAATATATTATGAATAAAAAATTTCTTTCATTGCTTTTGTTAGCTTTCCCAATGTTATCCTTTGCACAAGAATTAACAATGGATGAAATAATCGAGGCAAAATTTAAGCCTTTTGCTGATGCAGTCAGTTTTGTAGTTTTTTATCCAGTCTCAATTGTGGGGATAGATGTTCCAATTGTAGTGATTATTTTATTATTAGGTGCTTTGTTTTTTACATTGTATTTTAAGTTTGCAAATATAAGATTGTTAGGGGTTGCTATTAAAGCAACCAACGGAAAGTATGACGATATTGATCACAATTCAAAGGATGATATTTCTGAAGAGGATGTTGCAGGAAGTGATGGTGATGAAGTTATTCAAATAAAAGGAGTTGTTGGAGAGGTTACACATTTTCAAGCGTTAACAGCTGCTTTATCAGCAACCGTAGGTTTAGGGAATATTGCGGGAGTTGCGGTTGCAATTGCAATTGGAGGTCCAGGAGCAACGGTGTGGATGATTTTAGCTGGTTTCCTAGGAATGTCTACCAAGTTAGTAGAAGCTACGCTAGGTGTAAAGTATAGAGAAGTGGGGCCTGATGGAAAGATATATGGAGGGCCAATGTATTACCTAAAAAAAGGCCTAAAAGAAAAGAATTTAGGAGGGTTAGGAAAAGTATTAGCAGGCTTATATGCTGTTTTTGTAATTGGAGGTTCTTTTGGAGGTGGAAATATGTTTCAATCTAATCAGGCAGCAGCGCAATTTAAACAACTTTTCAATCTTGAGTCCGGATTTGTATTTGGAATCATAATGGCGATACTCGTAGGTATTGTAATTATTGGAGGGATTAAAAGAATAGGCAGAGTAACTGAAAAAATAGTGCCATTTATGGCCATTATGTTTGTGGGAGCTTCTTTGATTATATTGGTAATGAACCTTAATATAATTCCAGATGCAATGGTTCAAATTTGGAATGGTGCATTCAAACAAACTTCAGTCGTTGGAGGATTGATAGGAGTAATGATTGTTGGTTTTCAAAGAGCAGCTTTTTCAAATGAAGCAGGTGTTGGATCTGCATCTATTGCGCATGCAGCAGTGAAAACTAAATTTCCTGCAAGTGAAGGAATTGTGGCTTCAATTGGACCTTTTGTGGATACAGTAATTATCTGTACGATGACAGCTTTGGTAATTGTAGTAACCAATTTAAAGAGTAACTTGTTTACTTATGGAAATTTAGATGCAAAGAGTAATGTGCTTTTGAATGCAACAAATCAGCCAATAAATGGTGTGGACTTAACGTCAGTAGCTTTTGATTCTGCAATTCCTAATTTTTCGATTTTATTAACAATAGCAGTAATTTTATTTGCTTTTTCAACCATGCTTTCTTGGTCTTATTACGGAATTCAAGGTTGGACTTATTTATTTGGGAAAAGTAAAATAGCAGATATTACGTATAAAGCATTATTCTTAGTTTTTGTAGTGATTGGTGCATCTTCTACCCTAGGATCAGTAATTGAGTTTTCTGATGCGATGATATTTGCAATGGTTTTCCCTAATATTATAGGATTACTTTTATTAGCGCCAAAAGTGAAATCAGAACTGTCAAGATATTTAAAGGCAATTGGGCATAAAACTCAAAATTAAAACACGGTGAAATGAACCTATTTAAATCCCATTTCTGGCATCATAAAGGCCAAAGAAATGGGGTTTTTCTTTTAGGGGTGGTCGTGCTATTTTTTCAGTTAGTTATTGTTTTTATTGATTTTTCTTCAGATGGAATAGAAAACATAAATACTACTGATGCAGCTGTTTTTTATAAGCAAATAGATAGCTTGAAAGTGATCCGCTTCGCTAGTAAAAAGTTTAAAAAACATCCTTTTAATCCCAACTATATAACAGATGGCAAGGGCGCAGAATTAGGAATGTCTTTGGATGCTATAGATCGCCTTTTGGCATATCGAAAAACAGGTAAGTTTGTCAATTCTAAAAGAGCTTTCCAAAAGGTGACCGGAATCTCAGACGTATTGTTAGAAAAAATAAGTCCTTTTTTTAAGTTTCCAGATTGGGTAATTGAAGTAAATAGAAACAAAAAAAGAACCCCCAGTGAAAAAGTCCTTACTAAAATAACGACCACAGATTTAAATAAGGCAACAGCATCTGACTTAAGAACTGTTGTTGGAGTTGGAGCAGTATTTTCCGAAAGAATTATTAAGTATCGTTCTAAATTGCAGGGTTTTTCTATGCAGCGTCAATTATATGAGGTTTGGGGCCTAGAGGAAGAAATTGCAGATAAAGTAGTGGCTGTTTTTAAAGTTTTAAAATTGCCAAATATTCAGAAGTTGAACGTAAATACTGTCACCTTCAAAGAATTACTTAAAACTCCTTATATAAATTACGAATTATGTAAGAAGATTTTTGAATATAGAGATTCGGTTGCCGAGCTTCAAAGTATTTCAGAATTAAAAAATATCACTGGTTTTCCGTTGGACTTGTATGAGAGAATAGTCTTATATTTGTTGGCTGAATAATCAACTAAAATTCATGGTAAATGAGTAGTATGTATTTCACTGAAGAACACGAGGTTTTTCGAGCTAGTTTTAAGAATTTTTTGCAAAAAGAAGTAGTTCCTTTTATTGATGATTGGGAGAAATCGGGAACTATCGATAGGTTCATTTGGAAGAAGTTTGGTGATATGGGATATTTCGGGTTGCGCACGCCAGAAGAATATGGTGGTTTAGGTTTGGACTTATTTTATTCTGTCATCTTTCTTGAGGAGCTACAAAAAATAAATTCTGGTGGTTTTGCAGCTGCAATGTGGGCGCACGAATATTTAGCAATGACGCATCTGAACAAAGAAGGGGATGATTTTATTAAAAACAAATATTTAGTTCCAAGTGTAGCAGGAGACCTGATTGGTTGTTTGTGTATTACAGAGCCTTTTGGAGGGTCAGATGTTGCAGGAATGCGCTCTACAGCAATTAAAAAAGGAGACAAATATATTTTAAACGGTTCCAAAACATTTATTACAAATGGTGTGTATTCAGATTACTTAATTGTTGCTGCAAAAACAGATCCTTTAGATAAATATAAAGGCATTAGCATTTTTGTAGTAGATAGAAGTGCAAAAGGAGTGACTGCTACGAAGTTAAATAAGCTGGGGTGGCGCGCATCAGATACCGCAGAAATTGCGTTTGATAATGTGGAAATTCCATCAGAAAACAGATTAGGAGAAGAAGGTAAAGGTTTTCCTTACATCATGCAGCATTTCGCTTTAGAGCGCCTCATTATGGGGGTAAATGCGCATGCAAGAGCTGGATTCGCTTTAGACTATGCGATCAACTATATGCAAGAAAGAGTAGCTTTCGGCAAATCTTTAGACCAGTTTCAGGCTTTAAGACACAAGATTGCGGAAATGGCAAGTAAGGTAGACATGTGCAGAGAATATAATTATTCCATAACAAAAAGGTTAGATAAAGGATCTTATGTTGTAAAAGAAGCAAGTATGTCCAAGTTACTATCAACAAAAATGGCAGACGAAGTTATTTATGACGCGCTTCAAATGTTAGGAGGCTATGGGTATATTGAAGATTATCCAATGGCGCGCTTGCTAAGAGATAGTAGATTAGGGCCCATTGGTGGTGGAACTTCAGAAATTTTAAAAGAGATCATCGCAAAAATGGTCATTGATAATAAGGAGTATACACCGTCTACCTAGTTTTAGGTTCCAACTTTTAAAAACCAAGAAACATGTCTGTATTGAGTTTTTAAATTGGTTTTATAATGAATGATTGGAGGGGGTTTAAAAAAAAGTAAGCGCATTGTCGCTCATTTCAAATTTTGTAATTACATTTGCATTCGGAAAAATAAATCAACAGCCTGTAAAGCTGTTTAAAATATAAAGAGACTATGAAGGGAGGTGCCAACTTATGTTAATTATACCAATTAAAGAAGGAGAGAATATAGATAGAGCTTTAAAGCGTTACAAAAGAAAATTTGATCGTACTAAAACGATGAAAAACTTACGTAACAGGAAAAACTTTACGAAGCCATCTGTAGCTAAAAGAGCTCAGAGAATTAAAGCTTCTTATGTACAAGGATTAAGAACGCAAGAAGAAGTAGGTTAGTGATAATTTATTTTAATGTATAAATCTCATAACACATTCGTGTGTTATGAGATTTTTTTTGCGTTTAATTTCAGTAACTTTGAGGTAAAGACCACCCATTGTTGAAAGAGAATACTTACATAACAGCATTTTTAGAATATCTTTTTTTAGAGAAAAGCTATTCAAAGCATACGATTACAGCCTACAGGTCGGATCTTGTTGCCTTTAAAGACTTTTGCGTAGTCAATTATAATCAAGAAAATTTAACAGCAATAAAATATGGGCAAGTAAGGAATTGGGTTGTTAGTTTGGTTGCTGCCGATATTTCTAATAATACAATTAACAGAAAGGTTAGTTCCTTGAAGTCGTTTTATAAATTTCTTCAAAAAACTTCGCAGATAGAAAGCAATCCGCTTTCCAAGCACAAAGCATTGAAAGTTGCAAAGAAGGTTCAGGTACCTTTTACAACAAGGGAAATAAATGCAGTGTTAGAAAACATGGATGGAGATCAAAATTTTGACTTGTGCAGGAATAAGTTAGTCGTAGAATTATTGTACTCTACTGGCATGAGAAGAGCGGAGTTAATTAATGTAAAGGAGGTTGATTTAGATATTAAAAATCAGACGATTAAAGTATTAGGGAAAAGAAATAAAGAGCGCTACGTTCCAATATTATCGTCTGTAGTAAGTACAATAAAAGAGTATCAAGTTTTAAAAACCGCAATTGCCGGGAATTCAGGTTTCTTTTTAATTACTTCAAAAGGAAATAAATTATACGAAACACTTGTCTACAGGATTATAAATTCTTATTTTAGTGAGATATCTTCAAAAGTAAAAAAGAGTCCCCATATTTTAAGGCATTCTTTTGCGACGCATCTTTTAAATGAGGGTGCAGATTTAAACTCGGTTAAAGAATTGCTAGGGCATTCCTCTTTGGCTTCAACACAAGTCTATACGCACAATAGTCTTGATGCAATTAAAAAAGTATATAAACAAGCTCACCCTAGAAGCAATAAAAAATAATCACGAATGAAAGTATTCACACAATCAGTAAATTTTAATGCAGATATTGAATTAATTGAACTTGTAGAAGCCAAGGTTTTAGCATTGACGAAGTTTCATGATAAGATTGTTGACGCAGAGGTTTTTTTAAAAGTTCAAAACACAAGTGATAAAGAAAATAAAATAACAGAAGTAAAGCTGAATATTCCTGGCAGTGAGTTAATCGTTAAACGAGATACTAAAACCTTTGAAGAGGGTATCAATTTGGCAATAGATAGCTTGAAAAGACAATTAAAAAGATCTAAAGAAAAGCATAGGGATTCATTAATCTCATAAAATTATAAAAAAAACAAAATTTTTATTATAATAATGTTTTAAAATATAAAAAAACTTTATACATTTGCAGACCGTTAGAAATAGCGGTTTGTTTTTGTTATCAAAAGCCGATGTAGCTCAGCTGGCTAGAGCAGCTGATTTGTAATCAGCAGGTCGTGGGTTCGAGTCCCTCCATCGGCTCAAAAAGCAAGAAAATTGTGCAAGCAATTTGTAAGTTCATTAAAATAGTAAAGGATAGGGGAGATACTCAAGCGGCCAACGAGGACGGACTGTAACTCCGTTGACTACGTCTTCGCAGGTTCGAATCCTGCTCTCCCCACAATTTACATATTGCGAAAGTAGCTCAGTTGGTAGAGCGTCAGCCTTCCAAGCTGAATGTCGCCGGTTCGAACCCGGTCTTTCGCTCAAAGAGTTTTGTTTTGTTTTGGAATGAAGTTTTAAAATTTTGTTTCAGTAGGAATAAAGACAGAAGAGTGGTTATTGTTGATTCAAGTCGAAGTAAGACCATTCTTTAGCTCAAAATTATCAACAAGCCGGTGTAGCTCAGTTGGTAGAGCGCATCCTTGGTAGGGATGAGGTCGTGGGTTCAAATCCCATCGCTGGCTCATTTAATACGTATTATTAGACACTAAATATATTTAAACTAAGAATTAAAATTAATAATCATGGCAAAAGCAAATTTTGACCGTTCGAAACCACACTTAAACATTGGTACTATCGGACACGTAGATCACGGTAAAACTACATTAACTGCCGCTATTACTAAAGTATTAGCTGATGCAGGATTTTCTGCGGCGCTATCATTTGATCAAATTGATAACGCTCCAGAGGAAAAAGAAAGAGGTATTACAATTAATACTTCACACGTTGAGTATCAAACAGCTAATCGTCACTATGCACACGTTGACTGTCCAGGTCACGCGGATTATGTGAAGAATATGGTAACTGGTGCGGCCCAAATGGATGGTGCAATATTAGTAGTTGCTGCAACAGATGGACCAATGCCTCAAACAAGAGAGCATATCTTATTAGGACGTCAGGTAGGAATTCCTCGTATGGTTGTATTCATGAATAAAGTGGATATGGTTGACGATGAAGAGTTGCTTGAATTAGTGGATATGGAGATTAGAGAATTGTTATCTTTTTATGAGTATGATGGAGATAATGGACCTGTAATTGCTGGTTCAGCTTTAGGAGCATTGAACGGTGAACAAAAATGGGTAGATTCTGTTTTAGAATTAATGGAAGCTGTAGATGTTTGGATTGAAGAGCCTTTAAGAGAAGTAGATAAAGATTTTTTAATGCCAGTTGAGGATGTGTTTTCAATTACGGGTCGTGGAACTGTTGCAACAGGTCGTATCGAAACAGGAATTGCAAATACAGGAGATACTGTAGATATTATCGGTATGGGAGCTGAAAAAATGACTTCTACTGTTACTGGTATTGAAATGTTCCGTCAAATCTTAGATAGAGGTGAGGCAGGAGATAATGCAGGAATCCTATTAAGAGGTATTGCAAAAGAAGATATTAAGAGAGGTATGGTAATCTGTAAGCCAGGTTCTGTAACACCACACGCGAAGTTCAAAGCAGAAGTATATGTTTTGAAAAAAGAAGAAGGTGGACGTCATACTCCATTCCATAACAACTATCGTCCACAGTTCTATGTGAGAACTACAGATGTAACAGGTACCATTAATTTGCCTGCAGGTGTTGAAATGGTAATGCCAGGAGATAACTTAACAATCACTGTAGACTTGCTGCAACCAATTGCTTTAAATATTGGTTTACGTTTTGCAATCCGTGAGGGGGGTAGAACAGTTGGAGCTGGTCAGGTAACAGAGGTTTTAGATTAAAACAAAGTAGTATTTTACTATTTATATTTTAAAAAGGCGTCACGCTATAAGCGTGATGCCTTTATCAATGAATAAGAAACGGGCGTAGTTCAGCGGTAGAGCACTGGTCTCCAAAACCAGCTGTCGGGAGTTCGAATCTCTCCGCCCGTGCAAAAACATACAATTAGAATGAAGTTTATACAATATATTAAAGATTCTTTTGATGAGTTAGGAAACAATATAACCTGGATCTCAAAAGAAGATGCTCAAAAAACAACGGTAACAGTTGCTGTTTTTACTATTTTGTTTGCATTGACGGTAGCAGGTATAGATTACGTTTTCCAGACAGGTTTAGATAATTTTTTCACAATGTTTAAAACCAACTAATAATGGCAACTGATTCAGTAATGAAATGGTACGTTGTTAGAGCCATTGGAGGACAAGAAAATAAAGTAAAAGCTTATATCGAGACCGAAATAGCGCGTTTGGGTTTGTCCGACTTCGTGAGCCAAGTAATTGTGCCAACAGAAAAGGTAATTCAAATCAAGGACGGTAAGAAAATAAATAAAGAAAAAGTTTATTTTCCTGGCTATATTATGGTAGAAGCAAATCTATCGGGAGAAGTTCCTCACGTAATTAAAGGAATTACTGGTGTTATTGGTTTTCTTGGTGAAGTGAAGGGTGGAGCGCCTGTTCCAATGCGTAAGGCAGAGGTAAACAGAATGTTAGGAAAAGTGGATGAATTGTCTATTCAAGACGAAAACGTTGCCATTCCTTTTGATATTGGTGAAACTGTAAAAGTTGTGGACGGGCCTTTCAATGGTTTTGATGGAACGATAGAGAAAGTAAATGAAGAAAAGCGTAAGCTTGAAGTAATGGTGAAAATATTCGGAAGAAAAACACCATTAGAATTAAGTTATATGCAAGTAGAGAAGATATAATTGTTACACAAATATATAATAGAGAACGATTTGTTTTTAGCTTCCAAATTTAAACAAATCATTAAACATTTTTAAAATGGCAAAAGAAGTTAGTAAAGTAGTTAAGTTACAAGTAAGGGGAGGCGCAGCGAATCCATCGCCGCCGGTTGGACCCGCTTTAGGAGCTGCTGGTGTTAACATTATGGAGTTCTGTAAACAGTTTAATGCAAGAACGCAAGACAAACAAGGTAAAGTTTTACCTGTTGTTATTACTGTTTTTAAAGATAAATCATTTGATTTTCTTATCAAAACTCCTCCTGCAGCAGTCCAGTTACTAGAAGCGGCCAAAATTAAAAAAGGTTCAGGAGAACCAAACAGGAAAAAAGTAGCATCAGTTACTTGGGATCAGATTAAAGTGATTGCAGAAGATAAAATGGTAGATTTAAATGCCTTTGAAATGTCTTCAGCAATGCGTATGATTGCAGGTACAGCACGTTCTATGGGATTAACAGTAAAAGGTAATGCACCAGCATAAACTTTATAAAAAGTAGTAAAATGGCAAAATTAACAAAAAAGCAAAAAGAAGCTTACGCAAAGGTAGATAGTTCTAGATCGTATGATTTAGCTGCGGCTTCAGCGCTAGTCAAAGACATTACCAATGTAAAGTTTGATGCATCAGTAGATTTAGCAATACGTTTAGGAGTAGATCCTCGGAAAGCTAATCAAATGGTACGTGGTGTTGTAACATTACCGCACGGAACAGGAAAAGATGTAAAAGTTTTAGCATTAGTAACACCAGATAAAGAAGCAGAGGCGTTAGAAGCGGGTGCTGATTATGTCGGATTAGATGAGTATCTCCAAAAGATTAAAGGAGGCTGGACAGACGTAGATGTAATTATTACCATGCCGAGTGTAATGGGTAAATTAGGTCCTTTAGGAAGAGTTTTAGGTCCTAGAGGTTTAATGCCAAACCCCAAAACAGGCACAGTAACAATGGATGTTGCAAAAGCGGTGAAGGATGTAAAAGCGGGTAAAATCGATTTTAAGGTTGATAAAACAGGAATCATTCATGCTGCAATTGGTAAAGTATCTTTTGATGCTCAGAAAATTGAAGAAAATGCAAACGAATTAATACAAACAATTATTAAATTGAAACCAACAACTGCAAAAGGAACGTATGTAAAAAGCGTTTTCATGTCTAGCACGATGAGTCCTAGTATTGAAGTTGAGGTGAAAGCTGTTTAATACGTTAAAACTTATAATCATGACTAGAGAAGAGAAATCACAAGTAATACAAGATTTAACAGCAGTATTAGCAGACACGAATACATTGTACTTAGCAGATATTTCTGGATTAAATGCTCAAACAACTACAAATTTACGTAGAGCTTGTTACAAAGCAGATGTTCAGTTATCCGTTGTTAAGAACACGTTACTTGCAAAAGCGATGGAGGCTTCAGATAAGGATTTTGGAGAGTTGCCAGGAGTTTTGAAAGGAAATACTTCTATGATGATTTCAGAGGCTGCAAATGCACCTGCGAAGTTGATCAAGGAGTTTAGAAGAAAATCCAAAGATCGCCCTTTATTAAAAGGTGCTTTTGCAGAGGAATCGGTTTACATTGGGGATGATCAATTAGAAGCTTTGGTAGACATCAAGTCGAGAGAAGAGCTGATTGGAGAAATCATTGGATTATTACAGTCTCCTGCTAAGAATGTTATTTCAGCATTACAATCAGGTGGACACACACTTTCAGGTATTATTAAAACCTTATCTGAAAAATAAGTACGCGCACAAATAAACTATAATAAATAAAATTTTTAAAAACAATTAAAATGGCAGAATTAAAAGATTTCGCAGAGCAGTTAGTTAACTTAACAGTAAAAGAGGTTAATGAATTAGCTACTATCCTTAAAGAGGAGTATGGTATTGAGCCAGCAGCAGCAGCAGCAGCAGTAGCAGGACCAGCAGCAGGAGGAGAAGAAGCAGCAGAAGAGCAAACTGAATTTAACGTTATTCTAACGGCAGCAGGAGGTTCTAAACTTGCAGTTGTAAAATTAGTTAAAGAATTAACTGGTTTGGGATTGAAAGAGGCTAAAGGTATCGTAGATAGTGCACCAGCAGCAGTAAAAGAAGGTGTAACTAAAGATGAGGCGGCAGCGCTTAAAGCGGCACTAGAAGAAGCTGGAGCTGAAGTAGAGCTTAAGTAAGCTTTTAAACCCGATGAAGCTTATGGCGGATCGGGACAACAAATTTAGGTTTAGGTACTAAAAACACATGTTTTTAGACCTAAACCATTTTGTGTATATATTCGTTTTTTATTATAATTCAGATTTTAATTAAAAAAATATTCTCTTTTGGCAACGAAAAACACAACTGAAAGAATCAACTTCGCAACTTCGCAAATGATAAAAGAGTATCCAGATTTTTTGGATATTCAGGTAAAATCTTTCCAAGATTTTTTCCAACTTCAAACTAAAGCAGAAGAAAGAGGAGAAGAGGGTTTGTACAAAACCTTCATGGATAACTTTCCTATTACCGATACAAGAAATCATTTTGTATTAGAATTTCTAGATTACTTTGTAGACCCACCAAGATATTCAATTCAAGAATGTATTGAAAGAGGTTTAACACACAGTGTGCCTTTAAAAGCACGTTTAAAACTATACTGTACCGATCCAGAACACGAGGATTTCGAGACGATTGTTCAAGATGTGTATCTTGGAACAATACCGTATATGACAAATTCTGGTGCGTTTGTAATCAATGGTGCAGAACGCGTGGTAGTTTCCCAATTACACAGGTCTCCTGGAGTATTTTTTGGGCAATCTTTCCATGCAAATGGTACAAAATTATATTCAGCAAGAGTAATACCTTTCAAAGGTTCTTGGATAGAGTTTGCTACCGATATCAATCAAGTAATGTATGCTTACATTGATAGAAAGAAAAAATTACCAGTAACAACGTTGTTTAGGGCCATTGGTTTTGAAAGAGATAAGGATATTTTAGAGATTTTTGATCTTGCGGAAGAAGTAAAAGTTTCGAAAGCTGGGTTGAAGAAGGTATTGGGACGGAAGTTAGCTGCAAGAGTTTTAAAGACTTGGCACGAAGACTTTGTTGATGAAGATACTGGAGAAGTGGTTTCTATCGAAAGAAATGAAATTATTTTCGATCGGGATACGATTTTAGAAAAAGAACATATAGATGAAATAATAGAAGCGGGTGCTAAAACTGTTTTACTTCACAAAGAAGACAACGATACAGCAGATTATGCTATTATTCATAATACTTTACAAAAAGATCCTACGAATTCTGAGAAAGAAGCAGTAGAACATATTTATAGACAATTACGTAATGCGGAGCCGCCAGATGAGGAGACTGCAAGAGGAATTATCGATAAGTTATTCTTTTCAGAGCAAAGGTATAATTTAGGAGAAGTTGGGCGTTTTAGAATGAATACCAAGCTTCAACTAAATGAGCCAATTGATCAAAAAGTATTAACAAAATTAGATATTATTACGATTATTAAATATTTAATCGAATTGATCAACTCAAAAGCTGAAGTTGATGATATCGATCATTTATCAAATAGACGAGTAAGAACTGTAGGAGAGCAATTAGCAGGACAATTTGGTGTTGGTTTAGCCCGTATGGCGAGAACAATTCGTGAGCGTATGAATGTACGTGATAACGAAGTGTTTACACCGATTGATTTGATCAACGCAAAAACGTTATCTTCAGTAATTAATTCCTTTTTTGGTACCAACCAACTGTCTCAGTTTATGGATCAAACAAATCCATTAGCAGAGATTACGCACAAGCGTAGATTGTCTGCACTTGGACCTGGGGGATTATCTAGAGAAAGAGCAGGTTTTGAGGTGCGTGATGTTCACTATACACATTACGGACGTCTGTGTCCAATTGAAACACCTGAAGGACCGAATATTGGTTTGATTTCTTCACTTGCAGTTTTTGCTAAGGTGAATAATTTAGGTTTTATAGAAACACCTTACAGAAAAGTTGAGAACGGAGTTGTAGGAACTGATGAGCCTATCTATTTAAGTGCTGAGGAAGAAGAAGGTATGAAAATTGCCCAATCTAATTTAGAACTAAGTAAAGGTGGAAGTATTACCTTGGATCGAGTAATTGCTCGTGAAGAAGGAGATTTTCCTGTCGTGAATCCAGATGATATAAATTATATGGATGTTGCACCAAATCAAATTGCTTCTATATCGGCGTCTTTAATTCCATTTTTAGAGCATGATGATGCCAATCGTGCCTTAATGGGATCTAACATGATGCGTCAGGCAGTGCCATTATTACGTCCAGAATCTCCAATTGTAGGAACTGGTTTAGAGCGCAGAGTTGCAAAAGATTCGCGTATCTTAATCAATGCAGAAGGAGCGGGTGTCGTAGAATATGTGGATGCAAATAAAATTACGATTAAGTATGATAGAACGGACGAAGAGAAACTGGTTAGTTTTGATTCTGATGAGGTATCTTATAACTTAATTAAATTTAGAAAGACCAATCAAGGAACTTCAATTAACCTGAAACCGATTGTAGTAAGAGGAGACAGAGTTACAGAGGGACAAGTTCTTTGTGAGGGATATGCAACACAAAAAGGAGAATTAGCTTTAGGAAGAAATATGAAAGTAGCCTTTATGCCTTGGAAAGGGTATAATTTTGAGGATGCAATTGTAATTTCAGAAAAAGTGGTTCGTGAAGATATATTTACATCTATACATATTGATGAGTATTCTTTGGACGTAAGAGATACAAAATTAGGAATTGAAGAATTGACTAATGATATCCCGAACGTTTCAGAAGAAGCTACCAAAGATTTAGATGAAAATGGAATGATTAGAATTGGGGCAGAAGTGAATCCAGGTGACATCTTAATAGGTAAGATTACACCAAAAGGAGAATCGGATCCAACTCCAGAAGAAAAATTATTACGAGCAATTTTTGGCGATAAAGCAGGGGATGTGAAAGACGCATCTTTGAAAGCTTCACCATCATTAAGGGGAGTAGTAATTGATAAAAAATTATTCAAAAGAGCTGTTAAAGATAAAAACAAAAGGTTACAAGATAAAGAAGCAGTCGCTAATTTAGAGTCTTCTTTTGTTTCACAATTCGAAGGATTAAAAGATGAATTAATTGAAAAATTATTCACTTTAATTAGCGGAAAAACATCTCAAGGAGTTTTTAATGATTTAGGGGAAGAAGTTTTACCAAAAGGTAAAAAATATACGCTTAAAATGTTAAATTCTGTGGATGACTATGTGCATTTAACGGGTTCTTGGACAACAGATACAGCTTTAAATTCTTTAGTTGGTGAATTAGTTCACAACTATAAAATTAAAGTAAACGATTTACAAGGTTCTTTGCGTCGTCAAAAGTTTACGATCTCTGTTGGAGATGAGTTGCCTGCAGGAATTTTAAAACTTGCTAAAGTTTACATCGCTAAAAAGCGGAAACTTAAAGTAGGTGATAAAATGGCGGGACGTCACGGTAACAAAGGTATTGTTGCGCGTATTGTAAGGGCAGAAGATATGCCTTTCTTAGAAGACGGAACTCCTGTAGACATCGTGTTAAATCCATTAGGAGTGCCTTCTCGTATGAATATTGGTCAAATTTATGAAACTGTTCTCGGTTGGGCAGGTCAGAAATTAGGAACTAAATATGCAACACCAATTTTTGATGGTGCCTCTTTAGATCAAATCAATGTGATTACAGACAATGCAGGTGTTCCAAGATTTGGACATACGTATTTATATGATGGAGGAACAGGAAAACGTTTCGATCAACCGGCAACCGTTGGTATCATCTATATGATTAAGTTAGGACACATGATTGAAGACAAAATGCATGCGCGTTCTATCGGACCGTATTCATTAATTACACAACAACCATTGGGTGGTAAAGCTCAGTTTGGTGGTCAGCGATTTGGAGAGATGGAAGTTTGGGCATTGGAAGCATATGGTGCTTCTAGTATCTTAAGAGAAATCTTAACTGTTAAATCTGATGATGTGATGGGTAGAGCTAAAACATACGAAAGTATTGTGAAAGGTGAAGCAATGCCAGAACCAGGTTTACCAGAGTCATTTAATGTATTAATGCATGAACTGAAAGGTTTAGGATTAGACGTTAGATTAGAAGAATAATTATTTACACAGGGCTTTGCAAGGGGATAAAACCCCTTGTATAAACTGAACACTTGAAATAAGATGGCAAGAAAACAAGAGAAGTACACTGTAAAAAAGTTTAACAAAATCTCAATTGGTTTATCATCACCAGAAGCAATTTTAGAAATTTCTAAAGGTGAAGTTTTAAAACCAGAAACTATAAATTACCGTACACACAAGCCAGAAAGAGATGGGTTGTTTTGTGAGCGTATTTTTGGTCCTGTTAAGGATTATGAATGTGCTTGTGGAAAGTATAAAAGAATTCGTTACAAGGGAATCGTTTGTGACAGATGTGGGGTAGAAGTAACGGAAAAGAAAGTACGTAGAGATAGAGTTGGTCACATTAACTTAGTGGTGCCAGTTGCGCATATTTGGTATTTTAGATCATTACCTAACAAAATGGGATACCTATTAGGTTTGCCTTCTAAGAAGTTAGACATGATTATTTACTACGAAAGATATGTAGTAATTCAACCAGGTATTGCCAAGAATATTGAAGGAGAGCCATTGCAAAAAATGGACTTCTTAACAGAAGAAGAATACTTAGACATTGTAGATGAAATTCCACAGGAAAACCAATATTTAGACGATACGGACCCAAATAAGTTCATCGCTAAAATGGGTGCAGAGTGTTTGATTGATTTATTAGCGCGTATCGATTTAGAATCGCTGTCTTTTGAATTGAGACACAAAGCAAATACGGAAACTTCGAAGCAACGTAAGACAGAAGCATTGAAACGTTTAAATGTTGTAGAGGCATTTAAAGATTCTCAAAAGAACAGAGAGAACAATCCAGAGTGGATGATCATGAAGGCAGTTCCGGTGATTCCACCAGAATTGAGACCTTTGGTTCCCTTGGATGGAGGTCGTTTTGCTACTTCAGATTTAAATGACTTGTACAGAAGAGTTATCATTAGAAACAACCGTTTAAAAAGGTTAGTTGAAATTAAGGCACCTGAAGTAATTTTACGTAACGAGAAACGTATGTTGCAAGAATCTGTGGATTCATTGTTTGACAATACACGTAAATCATCTGCAGTAAAAACAGAGTCTAATAGACCTTTAAAATCACTATCAGATTCTTTGAAGGGGAAACAAGGGCGTTTCCGTCAGAATTTATTAGGAAAACGTGTAGATTATTCAGCACGTTCTGTGATTGTTGTTGGACCAGAATTAAAGTTATCAGAGTGTGGTATCCCAAAAGATATGGCAGCTGAACTTTACAAGCCTTTTGTAATTCGTAAATTAATTGAGAGAGGAATTGTAAAAACAGTAAAATCTGCGAAGAAAATAATAGACAGAAAAGAGCCTGTTGTTTGGGACATCTTAGAAAATGTAATTAAAGGGCATCCTGTGTTATTAAACAGAGCGCCTACTTTACACAGACTTGGTATCCAAGCATTCCAGCCAAAATTAATTGAAGGGAAAGCAATACAGTTACATCCACTTGCATGTTCTGCCTTCAATGCGGATTTTGATGGAGATCAGATGGCAGTGCATTTACCATTAGGACCAGAAGCTATTTTAGAAGCACAATTATTAATGTTGGCTTCTCATAATATCTTAAACCCTGCAAATGGAGCACCGGTAACGGTTCCTTCTCAGGATATGGTGCTTGGTTTGTACTACATGACCAAAGAAAGAATTTCCACTCCAGAAGTAAAAATTAAGGGAGAAGGATTAACGTTCTATTCACCAGAAGAAGTAACCATTGCTTTTAACGAAGAAATGGTCGATTTAAATGCGGGTATTAACGTAAGAACCTATGATGTTGACGAGGATGGAGCACAAGTTAGAAAAATTATAAAAACTACCGTAGGTAGAGTTTTATTTAATGAAGTTGTTCCTGCAAAAGCCGGTTACATTAATGAAGTATTGACTAAGAAAAACTTACGTGGAATTATTGGTGGTATTTTAAAAGCTACAGACATTCCTACAACCGGAGCATTCTTAGATGAAATAAAAAATATGGGATATAAGTTTGCCTTTCAAGGTGGTTTATCTTTCTCATTAGGGGATATTATTATTCCTAAGGAAAAACAAGGAATGATTGCTGCTGCAAATAAAGAGGTAGAAGCAATTGTTGAGAATTATAACATGGGTATGTTAACGCAAAAAGAGCGTTACAATCAGGTAATTGATATTTGGGGTAGAACCAATAACGATTTAACCGAGTTATCTATGAAGCGTTTACGTGAAGATCAACAGGGTTTCAACTCCGTATATATGATGCTTGATTCTGGTGCAAGGGGTTCTAAAGAACAAATTCGTCAGTTAACAGGTATGCGTGGATTAATGGCAAAACCTAAAAAATCTACTGCTGGTGGTGGAGAAATTATTGAGAATCCAATTCTTTCTAACTTTAAGGAAGGACTGTCAATTCTAGAATACTTTATCTCTACACACGGTGCGCGTAAAGGATTAGCAGATACCGCTTTAAAAACGGCAGATGCAGGGTATTTAACACGTAGATTGGTAGATGTCTCTCAAGATGTTATTGTAAATGAAGAAGATTGTGGAACGTTAAGAGGAGTTGAAGTTGCTCCATTGAAGAAAAATGATGAGATTGTAGAATCATTATCAGATAGAATTGAAGGACGTGTTTCTTTAAATGACGTATACCACCCATTAACGGAAGATTTAATTATTTCTGCAAATGAACCAATTACTTATAAATTAGCAGTCGCTGTTGAAAAATCAGGAATTGATAGTATTGAAGTAAGATCTCCATTATCATGTGAGTCTACAAAAGGTATTTGTGCTAAATGTTATGGTCAGAGTTTATCCACGCTTAACAAAGTTCAAATTGGTGAAGCAGTTGGTGTAATTGCAGCTCAATCTATCGGAGAACCAGGTACGCAGTTAACACTACGTACATTCCACGTTGGTGGAGTTGCGGGGAATATCTCTCAAGAGAATAAGTTAATAGCGAAGTTTGACGGTACTGTAAATATTGAAGATTTAAGAACAGTTACTGGTAAAGACAAAGATGGTACTGCTATCGATATCATTATTTCTAGAACAGCAGAGATAAAAATTATTGATAAGAAAACAGGGATTACACAGAGCACAAATATTCTACCTTATGGTTCGATTATTTTTGACAAAGATAGAAAATCTATTAAAAAAGGAGATACAATTGTACAATGGGATCCTTTTAACGGTGTAATTGTTTCTGAGTTTGAAGGAAAAGTGAAGTTTGATAATTTACAGCAGGGAATTAACTATTCTGTAGAAATTGATGAACAAACAGGATTCCAAGAGAAAGTAATGATTGATTCTAAAAACAAGAAAATTATTGCTTCTTTAATTATTGAGGATAAAGAGGGGAATGCATTGCGTTCTTATAGTTTACCGGTAGGTGCACATTTGATGATTAGCGATGGAGACATGGTTGAAGCCGGGCACACGTTGGTTAAAATTCCAAGAAAATCTGGAAAAGCAGGAGATATTACAGGAGGTTTACCAAGGGTAACAGAGCTATTTGAAGCACGTAACCCTTCTAATCCATCTGTAGTTTCAGAGATTGATGGTGTTGTTTCTTTTGGAAAGATTAAGCGAGGAAATAGAGAAATTATCGTTGAATCTAAAACTGGAGACATTAGTAAGTATTTAGTAAAGCTTTCGAATCAGATTTTAGTTCAGGAAAATGACTTTATAAAAGCTGGAATGCCATTATCAGACGGAGCAACAACTCCTTCAGATATATTAAGAATCAAAGGCCCTGCAGCAGTGCAAGAATACTTAGTAAATGAAATACAAGAAGTATATCGTTTGCAAGGTGTGAAAATTAACGACAAACATTTTGAAGTTGTAGTGCGTCAAATGATGCGTAAAGTGAAAATTATTGATTCTGGAGATACTTTGTTTTTAGAGAATCAACTGATTCATAAAATTGACTTTATCAAAGACAATGATGCAATTTACGGAATGAAGGTTGTTGAAGAAGCAGGAGATTCTGAGAACTTAAAGGCAGGTCAAATTATTTCTGCACGTCAATTAAGAGATGAAAATTCTTTGTTAAGAAGAAATGATCAAAACTTAGTGGAAGCTAGAGATGCGAAACCAGCTACGGCAGAGCAAGTTTTACAAGGAATTACGAGAGCATCACTTCAAACAAAATCATTTATTTCTGCAGCTTCTTTCCAAGAAACTACAAAAGTATTAAATGAGGCTGCTGTAAGTGGTAAAATAGATACTTTAGAAGGATTGAAAGAGAATGTTATTGTTGGTAAGAGAATACCAGCAGGAACGGGAATGAGATCTTATGAAAAGATTCTAGTAGGTCCTAAGGACGAAATAGAGAAAAGTTTCTAAATAAAAACGTTGATACGTTTTAAAATTTAAAAGTTGGATTGTTTACTGTAACTTGTTTGCAATATTCAATTCAACTTTTTTTTTAACGAAAGATTCAGAGAATTCAATTTTTAAACTAAAACCACCAATATAAATATGGAAGAAAATCAAAATAAAGACGGGCAATTAAACATAGAGTTAGATCAGGAAATTGCAGAGGGAACCTATTCTAATTTAGCAATTATCAATCATTCTGTCTCAGAATTTATTGTTGATTTTATTAATATTATGCCAGGTGTGCCAAAGGCAAAAGTAAAATCTAGAATTATTTTAACACCACAGCACGCAAAACGTTTGACAAAAGCATTGGCAGACAATGTACGGAAATTTGAAAAAGCAAATGGAGAGATTAAAGACTATGAGCAACCTACAATGCCAATGAATTTTGGACCTACAGGAAAAGCTTAAAGTTATAAAGTGAAACGAAAGTTTCGTTTTTTTTTTTAATTTTTACTTTTTCTCAACTGTCTGTATAATCCGTAAGCATATTTTTTTATAGGATTTGTTACGCTGGTATAGTTAAAACTAATGAAAACAACGAGGACTAAAAAGCCAACAGCTCCCATACTAGCGGGTAGTGGAGCTAATACTTTTCCCATACTTTTAAGTCCTATACCAAAAAAACTTCCATATAAGAGCACAAAATGGAGGATGTAAATAGAAAGGGTGTTTTTTCCAATTTTCAAAAGTTTTGGATGCTTTAAATAGGTTTCTAGGCTATAAAAAAGCGCAAAATACAGTAACACATACCCAAGCTTGGTAAATAAATAATTATAGTTTGCAGCGTCTTTAAACACCTTTACAGTTGTAATTTCAAACAGTTGCAGTAGTACTTCAGAGGAATATAAAACAAGGAACAGTCCAAAAAGTACAAATAAAGAAACAATGCTTGTTTTAAAATGTTTTTTATGGAGGTTCCAGTAAAATAATGTTGCCAAAAAGGAGCCCATTGCAGAATAGCCGTACCACGGAATTATTCTAAAAACAGATCCATTCATCCTCGATATATAATTATGAATAAAAATTGGGATGCCTTCAATGTGTACTGTTCTGTATAAAGGTTCTAATACGAAGATAACCGCACCTATTACAAGTGTAAGTATTGAAAAAACAAAGATGTTCTTGCGACACAGGAAAAAAACACCGACAGTTAATATTAAACTTAAACCAATACAATGCAAGACATCGGTAGCAAAAAACGAAGGGTTTACATTTCCTGAAATCAAATTTTCGAAGTTAATACGTATAAAATATCCAATAGCAATTAAAGAAACCCCTCGAGAAATCCCTTTTTTCATCCGAAAGTTTTCCAGTCCTTTCTCTTTTGCTCTAAGTAAGAGGTAGGTAAAGATTAATCCTGAAATCGTAAAAAAGGTAGGCGCTGTTATTCCTCTAAAAAAAGACCAAAGTCTATAGGTTTCAGAATTTAGACTGCGGTAAGAGTTCTCTAGAAGGGTGTCTATAAAATGACCCTGTAACATCATCAATATTGCAAAAGCACGCACAATATCTATAAAATATAATCTTTCTTTCAAGCGTTCATAAGCTTTTAAATAGTATAAATAAACTCTTTGGCATCAACTAAAAAGGCAGGGAACGCAGCGTATTAGATAATGAAAAATTAGACTCTCCTCGTTTTATTTAAGAGCCAATAATCAGCTAAAACCAATGCAGTCATTGCTTCTATAATAGGCACTGCTCTTGGAACCACACAAGGATCGTGTCTTCCCTTCCCAGTAATCTCTGTAAGCTCATTTTCGGAATTTATTGTTTGCTGTGCACTCATGATAGTAGCCACCGGTTTAAAAGCAACTCTAAAGTAAATATCCATGCCATTGCTAATCCCTCCTTGAATTCCTCCAGAGAGATTCGATTGGGTAGAGCCATCTGCATTAAAGACATCATTGTGCTCTGAACCCTTCATTTTTGAACCACAAAACCCACTACCAAATTCAAATCCTTTAACTGCATTAATGGAGAGCATTGCCTTTCCTAGTTCTGCATGTAATTTATGAAAGATAGGTTCTCCTAAACCAACGGGTACATTTTGAGCAACACAAGTGATGGTGCCACCAATAGTATCTCCGGCTTTTCTAATCTCTTTTATCCGGGTGATCATCTTTTCGGCAGATGCCGCGTCTGGACAGCGAACAATATTACTTTCAGTTTTACTAAAGTCCAAGTCTTGATACGGTTTGTCTAGAAAAATATCGCCCACAGAAGAAGTAAATGCGTTTATTTTGATCGATGCAATTAATTGTTTTGCCAAGGCACCAGCAACGACCCAATTGGCAGTCTCCCGTGCAGAACTTCTTCCACCGCCTCGAAAATCTCTAAAACCATATTTTTGATCATAGGTAAAATCTGCATGGGAAGGTCTATATACATTCGTATTGTTGTTATAATCTTTTGATTTTTGATTCGTATTTTTAATAATAAAGCCAATAGAAGTTCCCGTTGTTTTTCCTTCAAATAGTCCTGAAAGGAATTCTACGCTGTCTGGTTCTTTGCGCTGTGTGACAATTTTTGATTGTCCAGGCTTGCGTCTGTTTAATTCTTCTTGAATTGCCTCAAAATTAACTTCTAGACCTGCCGGGAAACCGTCAATAACACCGCCTATAGCGGTTCCATGAGATTCACCATAGGTAGTAACTCTTAATAAATTTCCAAAAGAATTAAATGACATCGTTTTTATGTATTAAAATAAAGACAAAGATACTAAAGTCAATAAAAGTAAATTCTAATTATTTGTATTTTATACCGATTCCTATATTTTTTTGTAATTAAAGAACCCTTGACAGTTAGAGAGATAGCTCGAATACTTCATTATATTCAAGAAACTTAAAAAATAATCACTTTTTTGTTTTCTAGAATAGAAAACCTTTCTATATTTGCACCCGCAATCAGAACATATCTGATACGGCTTCTGGAGAAATGGCAGAGCGGTCGAATGCGGCAGTCTTGAAAACTGTTGACTGTAACAGGTCCGGGGGTTCGAATCCCTCTTTCTCCGCAAAAAGAAACCCACAACATTTGTTGTGGGTTTTTTATTTTCCAAAAAAAACCAAGCTTGTTTGTGTTTATTTTTGAAAATAAAAAAGGCAAAATTCTTTTAAAGAATTTGGGTTTCTAGGCTTGTTCTGGATTCCTTTCTGGGACGCACGAAGTAAATCCTTCTTTCTCCGCTTAGAGAGTCACAATTCTCACCAAAACCATACAAATATTATGTTTATGAGGTTCTTAGCTTTCGATAGATATCAAACAAAATCAATAAAATCGTTCTATTGTCTGTTGAGAGCCAAACTTTTTGTGGATGTATGTTATTTTCTATTGACTTCTCTAATCATTACCATTTTATCATCGCCCACAGAAACTAAATAATTACGATACGTACTCCATATTAATTTATTTACAGAGTGGGTATGTGCTTCAAAATTTAATTTTGTGATGCGTTTTAAAACTTGGTATGTTTTTGCATCCCAAATTTTGATTGTTTTATCACGACTGGCAGTTGCAAATAAAGTGGCATCAGGATTAAAAGTGATGTCGTAAATAGCCCAATTGTGTGCAGGAATTGACTTTATTAATTCATAATTCTCAACAGACCAAATATTCAAATGTGCATCTCTTCCGCCTGTTAATAGGAATTTGCCATCGGGGCTGTAGCGCACAACATTCGCGCCCACAACTTTTTCTCCAACTTGATGTGCAATAAAATCATTTTTATATTCTAGGGTAAGAAGGTCAAATATGAGCACATTAGAATCACCCAAGGCAACTGCAATTTCTGAAGTCACGTCATTAAAAGCAATGCTGCGTGCTTTGTCATATGAAAGTTTTTTCATTTTTAGCAATGACAAAGTATCAAGAGAACAAACGGCAAAGTTGCCATCGCCTCCAGCGGTATAAAAGCAATTGGTTTTTAATGAATATTGTATGTCAAAAACAGGTCCTCTGTGGTGCTGTAGTATTTTGATTTCTTCTTTTTTATTTAAATCAAGAATGTGAATGGCACCAGTAGTTGTTCCTGCAAGTAAAATATTTTTTTCAGGAACGTGACATATCGTATAAATAGGTGCGGGCAATGCTGCTGAAAATTTTTCAGCTTTTAATGTTTCTAAATTCCACAATGCAATATATCGATCACTGCCCCCTGTAAAAATAGTGTGTTCAGAGAAACCTCTATCCATTGCATATACGCAGCCACTATGTCCTTTGAGTGTGGCGATGTGAGCTACCTCCAAAGCCATTTTATTTGTTTCGTCCATTTTTGTTTTTTTGGTGAGTTCCTAGTCCTTTCTTTTGCAAGTTGTTTACTAAAGTTGTTTGGGTTGCTTATATAACGGCACCATAGAGCAAGCTTCGCCGTACATAATGCTTTTTGCAACAGGTCGTAAGAGCCGGGTAATTTCTACAAAAGCAGCCACAGGAACAGGCAAATCACCACATCCTTTTATAACTACGCGCGCATCTTTGTACGCGTTCATTGGTAGTTTATTAAGTAGCTCCTGATACAAGGCGGTTTCAAGTGTTTCTAAATCTCCGAAAACCACTTTTTTTGCAAAAGGGGTTAGGTGTGTAGCGAATAGCATGTATGCCCAAGTAGGAACAATCGCGTCTTCAGAACAAATAAGTGCGACATACTTGTCTTGGTATGCACTCCAATCTTCATTTTTTATGAAGGCACGAAAATCTTTTTCTTTCAATATTAGACCTTCATATAAAAGTGCTTTAATATCAAAAATAACGCGTGCTCCCTCAGGATAAAATGTTTCAAGATTGATGTTAATGATGCCGCTTTTTGCTACTTTATTAATGATTTTATCTTCCATTTTATAAACGATACTTAAATTTAAACCTTTTGCATGTCATTTATTTTCATGAAGAGGGTTTAAAATATTTTTTCAGCCAATTGATTCTTCTAATTTTCTAAAAGTTAAAGCACTTGCTCTTTTGATTTTTATAAGCAGACAACAGCAATTTATCAGGTGGGTTTTACGCCAAGTTATAAGTAATTATGTGGTTGCTGTTGTCCCTTTTAAAAGGTACACTACTTAATCTGTTACATGCAATGAGTCTTTCTTCTCAAATAATTCTGCTTCACTTTCGCGCCAGTTATCGTCGTCTACACAGCAGTCTACAGGGCAAACAGCCGCACATTGGGGTTCATCATGAAATCCAACACATTCGGTACACTTGTCTGCCACAATGTAATATACTTCGTCAGAT
>Ga0209192_10000955_pt1 | contig 24875 bp, 22 predicted proteins | sample ArcticOcean_MG_C_11_FD_187433 | JGI IMG/M metagenome (GOLD analysis project Ga0209192, IMG submission 187433) | Marine microbial communities from western Arctic Ocean - ArcticOcean_MG_CB2_154 (SPAdes) (version 2) | ecosystem: Environmental > Aquatic > Marine > Oceanic | place: Arctic Ocean... | reverse complement strand
TTAATAATAAGAGTAATAGTTTTTTCATTGTATTTGTTTTATAATATTAAAAAGTTTTTTTTCAAATATAATAAATTAAACCATAGGCATATCTTCTTCCTTTAATTCAGGGAGTTCTAAATCTTTTAAATAAGTTTAACTTACATTTATTATATTTGAAGTATGAAAGAATTTAAATCAATTGGGTATAGTTATTGGCCAATTATATTGTGGGTAGTTGTATTATCTGCCATTATCAAAAACCCAAAACAACACTCCAACACATCAATTTTATTCAATCTTTGGGGAGGTGATTATAGTTTTATTTTAGATAATATATTTTTCGTAATATCATCACTATTGTTAGTAATAGTTCTTTCCATTAATATTATAAGCGTTGATAGAACAGGAATAGTTAAGAAACTTTTTTTGATTCCAATAGTTTTGAATACTAAAAGCTGGAAAAATATAAAGTATTATATTGAGGTTGTTGAAATATATAATGTGCAATATGGCAAATCTACAACAGAAGCTATTTGGTTTATTGGGGACAACAACAAAGTTTGTTTGCGATTCGAGAAGAGATTTAGAAATAATCTTGATGAAGTTCTGAAAATTATTGACAAGTTTGAAACAAAAAATAACAACAAGCTTAAAATATCAAACCCTTATTTTATGAGCAAAGGTTGGACAAAAATAAAGCTCACAGAAACTAAACCATAGGCATATCCTCCTCCTTCAATTCAGGGAGTTTTAAACCTCTTAAATAGGTTAAACTAATATTTTAAAAATAATAGATGTATCAAGCAGATGGAAGCGGAGGTATACCGAATATGGAAAATGCTGGCAGTAAAAAACAAAAAAAGATAACTAAAATAGTTCTTTTTATTTCTGCTTTCGCTCTTATATCAATGATAGTCGGTTCAATTTTTTTAGGGGACTAAACCATAGGCATTTCTAAACCACTTAAATAGGTTACACTTATATTTATTACATTTAGAACGGAAACCAATCAATTATGAAAAAACTAATGCTACTTTCCTTCGTTATTTTTTTTATTTCATATAGCTGCTCACCTACTATAAATAGACCTTTGTTTGCTAAAAGTGATAATGCAAAGGAATTAATCCTTTCAAAGTATGGCAACCCTTCAACCGTTGAAAATCAAGTAGGAAAGGAAAAATGGATATATAACTATAGTAGTAAGTTTAAGAGTAACAGAACGGTCACTTTTGATAATCACGGTAAGATTATAACCAATAAGAAACACTATAAGCCTTTTCATATGATAACAGGGCTTAATAAATACGGATATATCTCCGTTGGGATTATACTTTCTTTACGTATATTATTTGGTCCTTTTCCTGCTTTACTTTAAAAAAAGTAACACCTAAACCATAGGCATATCTTCCTCTTTCAATTCAGGGACTTTTAAACCTCATACATAGGTTGGGTGTTTTTCTTATATTTGAAGGAAAACTATAAACAAGCAGAAAATGGAATGGTATCTTAAACATAGAAAAAAAATCTTGATAGCAATTATAGGCTATGTTATTTTTAGGTTCGTTTATATGTCTCTATAAATAATCGATATTGCTACCTTTAAATGGGTTAAATAAATATTTATAGAAGAGTAATTTGGTTCTTTAATAATTAGGTACCACATTATTCCGTGTTCCACACGATATACTGTGCTATTAAATGTTTTTTTAAGCTGTTTTTTATGGAGATCTAATGCGCACTAAGCTTATCCCTTTTAATTTGAAATTCAGTAGCTTTATAAAAAAAAATCATGAAAACAATAGTGTTAAGTATTACAATTTTAAGTTGTTTCATCTTATTCTCCAGTTGTTCCGTTACAAATCATAAAATTTCTGAAAACCCAAAAATTGGTTTAATTGAAACGAAGTACCGCAGTGGACAATTAAAGAACCAAACATACACGAAAACGGATACTTTAGGGAATTGGATTTATAATGGTATCTCAGAATCTTATTATAAGAACGGTCAGCTAAAGTCGAAAGGGAATTTTAAAGATGACAAGCAAGATGGTCTATGGAAGTGGTATTATGATGATGGTCAGTTAAAGTCTAAAGTAAACTACAAAGACGGAAAAGAAGATGGTTTATCTGATTTTTATTATAAAAACGGTCAGTTAAAGCAAAAAGAAAACTCCAAAGATGATAGGCCAAATGGAATACCAGATGGAATATGGGAAGGAGGCAGTTCCAGAAGACAGATTAAGCCAATAAAAAGTCGTAAGTTCTGTTGTTAGCAATTAATTATATTTAAAAAAACTTAATTTTTAACTACTGAATTTAAAAGTAAAAGAAGGTTAACGGTATTTGCTTTTCATTAAACTTTATCAAATTGTAATGTTTTTTTTATAAAAAAAATATAAACACCTTTTAATACAAAGGTTTTATCACTAAAAATAACAATACAAACGGATACTTAGGTGCTGTTTTCTTTCCAATTATAATTTCTACGATAAACGAATAAACTCAAAAATAACCACAGAAATACAAAACGGCTATCATTATTAAAGTTCTTAAGTAGTAAGCTCACATTTCTAGAGGAATGCCCCATAGCTCTCTCTCTCTCTCTCTCTAGCTTGTTCGAGAACCAATTCTATTCACAATTTATAGAGCTTCTAAGGGCTTCTCATATAAATATTTCCCAAGCTATTTACGGAAAAGTAATTCAGAAGACCTTAGTGCTAAGGCGCAAATTTATTATTTTTTTCACTTTGACAGTATCGCCAACGAAATTAATCTTCCACTAATTTAGCTACTTCTATGCGTGGTTTGTATTTCACTTTAATTCCTCCCGTTCAGGTTGATGATGTCTAGAATAATAACCATAGCTTTCTTTTTTACTTTTTTTAACACTAAAACCTACATTCCATACGACACCTAAAATATAAATACTAAATATTACTGCCCCTACTAAAAACATTATTAGATTCATGTTAACAATTTAAGATTCATATAGGTAAATATAAATAATTTAGATTTGAAAATAGAATAGTATAGAAAGTATCTGAACCGCGGAAGGTATATCTTCCGCAGTTAATTCAACTATTTATAAAATTCGTAAGTTGCTTAACTTATCATTGTGTACCGAATTAAAACCAGTTTAGAAATAAATATTTATTTAAAATATTGAATCTTACCTTTAAGCATGCTGAGACTACTACTATATTGTAGAATTCAACTTTTTTAAGTCAATTTCTTTAAATGAAATCTTTTTAAAGTTGCGAATGTCTTCAAATACTCCTATATTCTTGGAAATACTTCTAATGATGAAAAAAAATAACAGACAAAACGAATTTATCTTCGCGGTAGTAGCAATCATTTTAACAATCGTTTTTTTAGGAACCTTGTTTTATGTCAAATCTAAAAATATAGAAAAGGAGGAAATAGCAATACAACCACCTATTACTGTAAGTTACTTCTCAGCTATCTAAAATAATTGACTTCTTTTTGTGTATTCAATTCAAAGGTCAGTCTTTTTTTATTTAATTAAAGCAAAAGGGTCTTGAAAAATGAAAGAGGAGAAAAGAAGGAATATGCAAAATAAAATTAAGTTGTAACTTTGAGGTAGATGGAAACGTACGCGAATGTTTTGCTGATTGCTTTGCCAAGTTTTATGGTATTGATTTTAATCGAAATTCTATATGGATATCGCAAAAAAAATCTCAACTATAATCTTATGGATACCATATCAAGTTTAAGTGCGGGTGCCACAAATATTATAAAAAATTTATTAGGAATTGGTTTTGCTATTATTTCGTATCCATATATTGTAGCCGCTATTGCACTTGTTCAACTTGAAGAAAGTATGGGCTTATATCTTATTGCTTTTGTGTGTATAGACCTTGCGAGTTATTGGAACCATAGATTGAATCATTCAATAAATATATTTTGGAATAGACACGTGGTGCATCACAGTAGTGAAGAGTTTAACTTAGCCTGTGCATTACGTCAAAGTATTTCAAATAATATCATTGGTTTTGGAGCATTATTTTTAATACCTGCGGCGTTGTTCGGTGTACCTTCAAAAATAATTATTCTACTCGCTCCGCTGCATCTATTCGCTCAGTTTTGGTATCATACACAGCATATTGGAAAACTGGGTTGGTTAGAATATGTTTTTGTAACTCCATCGCAACATCGTGTTCATCATGCTATCAATGAAGAGTATGTAGATAAAAATCTTTCTGCAATATTTTGTGTTTGGGATCGCATTTTTGGAACCTTTCAAGAAGAGTTAGACGCGGTACCTTGCATTTATGGATCACTAAAACCTGTGCAAACTTGGAACCCTATAGTCATTAATTTTCAACACAATTGGGGGCTTGCAAAGGATGCTTGGCGTGCTAAAAACTGGGTTGATAAATTTAAATTATGGTTCATGCCAACAGGCTGGCGTCCTGAGGATGTGTCGAATCGTTTTCCGAGACCAATAGCTAACAGTGTATATGCACAAGAAAAGTATGCACCGAAATACACAACAGTACATAAAATTTTTGCGGTGTTCCAGTTTGTGAGTTTGAATGTCTTTATTTATATTTTACTAGTATCTTTTGGTGAATTTAGTTTTGGTACCCAATTGAGTTTTGGTATTTTAATTTTTACTACAATTTTTGGTTTTACCTCAATAATGGATGGGTATAAATGGGCTTTTTTCTTTGAAATTTCTAGAAACTTTTTAGGAGGTGTCTGTGTACTCTATCTTATGCAATTGCCTTTATTGGAAATTAATTTCTCGCTTTACGTATTTTTAATATCCTACTTTATAGGAAGCTTGTTAATCACATTTTGTATGTATAATTCGCTTCCTGAACGTGCTTTAAATACTTAAATGTTTTGGTTTGGGATTGCTTCGTATGCTTGGTAATGAAATTTCTTTCGATACTGTTTACAAGAGTAAAAGTATAAAAGTATTTAATCCTTAATTAAAAGTAATTTTTATTACTTATATTTACAGGGAATCTCCAATGAAATAACTGTATGAAACCTTTGTTATTATTCTTTTTTTGTCTCTTTTTTTTAAGCTCGATTTGTGCACAAGAAACAGAGAGTGGAACATCGAGAAACTCTTTTATTGAATGGAATTTTGGGATTGCCATTATTCCTGAAATGGACAATCTCCCGATGCCCGGAACATCCGTCCTTTGGGGAAGAACCACGACATATCCTAATAATTTTATTTTTGAATATGAAGGAGGTTTTGCATTCCCAACGATCATAACTGGAAAAATAGGAATTGGTAAAAAATTTAAGAATACGAACCTTACGTTTGGGATACGACCATTTCCTTTTCATTTGTATACGCAAGCTACTTTTCCTGCCCGAAAAAAGGGATATTGGATCGCCTCCGTCGAATTTAATCCATTAAACTCTAATGATACTTTATTTGGATCAACCGCAATTTTGAACTTTGGATACAGGTGGCATTTAACAATGGGGAAATAGTAGGCTGTTATTGTGCGCTAAATTTGCTCTTAAAGGGGAGTATTTATTTCCGTAGCTTGTAATTTTTCAAAACTATTGGCAATGTTCGAAACAGTAGAACAGCCATCTTTATTAAATCTAGTGAAACGAACGGATAGAAATTCTTTGTTTGAACAAACATCGATGCACCATCGTGAGTACCAATCAAGTTTTTGAAGTCTTGGCCGCTTTAATAGCATAACCAAAATCAAGGAGGGTGTGGTGTGCACAGCAAATATAAAAATTTGTTAAACTCTAAAAATAAGTAGATTTTCTTGCTTTTTATTAGTGGGGCTAAACTTTTAGAGCAAACTGTTTTTCTTCCTTTTTTCTTTCATGCTTTATATTTGACGTATATTGAAAAAAAATCCAACAGCATTGAAAGATTCAGTACATCAAAAGGGTTCTTTTTTAAGTATTATAATATTGATTCTTTCTGGAGAATTAATTTTTTTATTACCCTATGTTTTAGCAAGAATTTTTAGACCTACATTTTTAGAGGTTTTTAGTTTAACAAACTTGCAACTTGGAACTTTATTTTCTGTGTACGGCGCTGTAGCCTTGTTGTCGTATGTATATGGTGGTGCTATTTCGGATCGATTTCAGCCAAAGAATTTAATAGCAAGTTCTCTTTTTTTTACAGCTATTGGAGGTCTTGTTCTAGCGATATACCCTTCTTATTTTGTGTTGCAACTCCTATATGGATATTGGGGGTTTACTACTGTTTTTTTATTTTGGGGAGCTATGATAAAGGCAGCCCGAGTTTGGGGAGGTGACAAAAATCAAGGACAAGCATTCGGACTTTTAGATGGAGGTAGAGGTTTGGTCGCTGCAGCAATGGGAAGCTTAGGTGTTTTAATTTTCTCTCTATTTTTAGTAAATGATATCGAATTGTCAAGTATTACCGAACGTAAAAATGCGTTTCGATATGTTATCTTGTTTGCCTCATTTGTAGTATTTATAAACGGACTATTGGTGCTGTTTTTCATGAAGTCCAATCAAAAAGAGGAAATAAAAAAGACAACATCCACGCTATCAAATGTAAAGGCAGTGCTAAAAATTAAATCGGTTTGGTTAATTATGCTGATTATAATTTCTGCGTATGTAGGCTACAAAGTCACGGACATATACTCTTTATATGCTTCAGAAGTAATGCTTTATAATCAAGTAGAAGCAGCAAATATTGGTTCTTTACAATTGTATTTACGACCTTTAGTGTGTATTGTCATTGCGCTTTTAGCGGGTGAAAAAAGGTATATCTATTATATTATTTTTGGGTTTATAACCATGCTCGTGGGAGCTACGTTCTTTGCACTTGGATTGGTACAAGCACCTATGAATTTTATATTTTTCTTTTCTTTAATCATTGTAGCAACGGGTACCTATGCAATTCGTGCTTTGTATTTTTCGATCATGAGAGAAGGGCACATTCCCCTAGCAATTACAGGAACGGCTGTGGGCGTAATTTCTGTAGTTGGCTACACTCCTGATATCTTTGCAAGTCCTATTATTGGTTATTTGTTAGATACCTACCCAGGTATTCTCGGACATCAGTATGTATTTATTATTTTAGTTCTATTTTCTATTTTAGGATTACTAGCATCTTTAAAATTTGCCAAAGTAGTACAGAAATTCAATACAGAGAAAATAGAGAGTAAGACTATAAACTAAGAAAGGTTTTCGAGAGAGATATTCTTTTACAGCTGCAGTGCAAGTAGCTACTTATTTGATTTTAGACGTATGAAAAGGGATTGAAGTGCAGCCAAATATTATGAATTTAGAAGAACAGATTTTGGCATCGTTCCAAAAGCGACTATAGCTAATAGAGTACCTTTTGTGTAACATTTAAATTGGTTGCCCTTCTAAAAGGAAATAGTTAAGTTTGAAAAGAGAACCTGTACCCATATAGGTTTTCTTTTAGTACATATTCTTTGCTAAATAAAGCCTCTTTTAAAACTACAGCGTTTGGACTAATGCCATCCTCCTTAAAAAATAGGATAAATTAACTATTTGAACTTTTTATGAGTTATATATTGATAGCAACACAATTTGAGCAAGACTTACCGGACTGTGTGCAGTCTGCCATGCTAAATAAAGAGGCTTTCTACATTTCAAAATACAATCCGACTTGTAGTTGTAATAAGACAACTTATAGTAATGTTTGTGTTTTAAATACGATAGGATTGGAAGCAGTTTGCAAGGCAGTGTGATTCATGGAATCAGACAGTAAGGTGTTTGATTTAGGTTTTAATACTGGCCTTTTGTCAAAAGAACAGACCCGCAATTCAGCGGGTCTGTTGTATCTTAAAAAAGCAATTCGTGCTGCCTGTCCTATCGAAGGACTGCATGCAAAAACAGCACTACGCTTCAATTACTCAGGAAGTTGTGAGGCATTGAAATAGTATTGCTCATTGACAATTTTCCCTTCTTTATTTACTGTTATTTGTGAATGATGTACTGCTTCTTTTTCCGTTCCTGATTTTTTGTTTTTCATAGTAATATTCCACCAAGAGATAATCGTTTGAGATCCTTCTGCACCTTCGTATTCAAGTACATCTGGGTATCCACTTTCACTAACATTAACAACATCATAGCTTTTTAAAAACTCTTCAAGACTCTCCATTTCTTCCGTTACAGATTTTGATGTATTCATTTCTGAATTCATGACATCTGAGATTGTCGCATTTTCTGCATATAGCGCCTTCATTGCAGTAAGGTCGCCCAATTCTAAATAGGCATATAACAACCTTACTTTTGCAATCATAGGGTGGTCTTTATAAAGCACACCATTTTTTCTTGTTTGCCAAGCATCGTAAGATTTTTTCCATTTCAATTGGCTATCGGCAACTGATAAACCACTGATTTTTTTTCCACCTTTGTTGAAAAAGAAAATTGAATTTCTTGGAATTTCAAATTTAAATCCAGTATTCTTATCAAATCCTTTTAACATTTGATAGGTATATACATTGAGGTTGTCTTTTCCATATACCATCGCATCGGAATAGGCGCTTCCTCTGTCCGCTATACTAAGGCCTAAAACATTTTTACTTAGGTAATCAGAGCGCTTAACCAAACCCTCCATGGTCAACTCTTTTGTATCCATGGCATTCATTTGCCACCACTTGAAGTCTTCTGTAACTAAAGACCTTAATTTTTCTTCGTCACCTGCAACAAATGCTTTGGTAAATTCATTCACGAGTTCAATTCCGGGATGTTCATCATATATTTTTCCGTTGACATGTTTTTTTTGTCCAAATACGGCTGCTACTGAGAGTAGCAATCCAAATAATAATACTTTTTTCATGTGGTTGATATTTTATGATTAATCTATTAATTATTTCAAATGTAACGAATATTGATGGCTTTTTACTATTAATTTTGTTCAAGAATACTATTTAGTAAATACTAAGAAGATCTTGAAAAAGATGTAAGCATTTTCAGGCTTTCTTTCTGAAAATTTATGCGAGGTTAAAGCGGTTTAAAATAAATTAGCTTTACTTAAAAAAATAGGAGGTTATTTTTTTACTTTTCTTTTTTGAATAGTAATAATTACTGTTTTAGACGTTGGAGTATTACTTTTTTTAGCAACACTGTTTAGAGGCACCAATACGTTTGCTTCAGGAAAATAGGTAGCCGTGCACTGTTTTGGAATCTCGTAAGAAACCACTAAAAAACCTTTAGCAGTTCTTTCTTCACCATTAAAATGGCTGGTTAAATCCACCAGGTCTAATTGCTTTAATCCTTGTGTTTTCATGTCTTCTGAATTCATGAAAACAATGCGCCGCTCGTTTAATACACCTCTATATCGATCATCTAAACCATAGATAGTTGTGTTGTATTGGTCATGTGTTCGAAGGGTCATCATAATAAATTGGTTCGCTGCTAGGCAGATATCTGAGGGTATGTTTAATGTGAAATTCGCTTTTCCAGAATGGGTAGGAGAGAAGTCGTTTTCTCTTGCATTATTAGGTAAATAAAAGCCTCCTTTTCTGCGAACACGCGCATTGTAATCTTTAAAGCCAGGAATGGTTGCTTCAATCTTTGCACGAATAAAATCATAATTACCAATGAATTGATTCCAACTAGTGCGTGTATTTTGTAAAGTAGCATTGGCCATTCCTGCAACAATAGCAGGTTCACTTAGTAAATTTTCAGAAGGTGGATGCAAAGGGCCATGAGATTGCTGAATAACTCCCATAGAATTTTCTGTGGTTATAAATTGCAATCCGGAAACTTGTGTGTCTTTTTCTGAACGACTTAAGCACGGCAGAATCAATGCTTTTTTACCATGAATTAAGTGGCTTCTATTCAGTTTTGTAGAGACTTGCACGGTAAGCTGACATTTTTTTAGAGCGGTAGCAGTAAATTCGGTGTCCGGAGTTGCAGAAACAAAATTTCCGCCCATTCCAATGAAAACTTTTGCTTTTTCGGCATGCATTGCTGCAATGGAAGCAACCACATCTAAGCCATGCGCTCTTGGTGCTTTAAAATGAAATTCTTTTTCCAGTGCATCTAGAAAAGAAGCTTTTGGTTTTTCCCAAATACCCATAGTCCTATCTCCTTGTACATTCGAGTGTCCGCGCACTGGACAAGTACCCGCTCCCTTTTTTCCAATACTCCCTTTCAATAAGAGGATGTTAACAAGTTCTTGAATATTATCTACCGCATTTTTATGCTGAGTTAAACCCATTGCCCAACAAATAATAATTTTTTTATTATTGATAATTAGGGTTGCGGCTTCTTTTATTTTTTCCATTGCAATGCCTGTTTGTGGCAAGAGCTCTTCAAATGAATAGGTGTCTAAATCTGCTAACATGGCATCAACTCCGTTTGTTTTTTTAGCGATAAAAACATGATTAAAAACACTTCCTGGGTTTTTAATCTCTTCGGCTTTCATCAATTTTAAAATAATTTTAAGCAAAGCAACATCTCCATTAATTCTTACGGGTAGAAACACATCGGTTAAATCTTGTCCTTTTCCAATCCATTTTAATGGATTTTGAGGGTCTTTATAATTTATTAATCCAATTTCAGGTAGGGGGTTTATCGTAATTATTTTACCGCCATTTTTTTTAGTTTCTCCCAAAGCAGACAGCATTCTGGGGTGATTTGTTCCAGGGTTCTGTCCAATAACAATAACTACCTCGGTATGCTTAAAATCATCTAAAGTCACAGATCCTTTCGCAATCCCCAGTGTTTCTGAAAGGGCAATTCCACTAGATTCGTGGCACATGTTCGAGCAATCGGGTAAGTTATTAGTGCCAAATTCTCGCACAAATAACTGATACAAAAAAGCAGCTTCGTTACTGGTTCGTCCGGAAGTATAAAAAACAGCTTGGTCTGGAGATGCTAATGTGTTTAATTCCTTTCCAATCAGTGCAAAGGCAGCTTCCCAAGAAATTGCTTCGTAGTGGTCTTTTCCTTCTGGTAAATACATGGGGTGTGTAATACGTCCACTATTGCCAATTTCATAATCCGAGAGCTTCGAAAGTGCTGCTACAGAATACGTGGCAAAAAATAACGGAGATACTTTATTTTTAGTGGCTTCCTCTGCAACGGCTTTCGCACCGTTTTCGCAATATTCAGCTAAGAAAGCGCGTTTCGCGTCAGGATCTGGCCACGCACAACCAGGGCAATCAAATCCTTCTTTTTGATTGATGTTTTTTAGCAGACGAATCCCCTTGAGCACACCAACTTTCTTTTTTATATGTGTTAACGCAGATACAATTGCAGGAAACCCTACAGCAGTAGCAGGAATTTTTTTGAGCTGAATTCCTGTTAATTTTTCTGGGGGTTGTGCATTCCTTTCTTTAGACATCTGCTACATTTTTTAGAAAATTAGGATTTGAATAAATAGTCATTTTATGTTCGCGTGTAAATCCTATGAGACAAATTCCAAATTCTTTTGCGAAATCTACGGCTAAAGATGAGCAGGCAGAAACAGCAATGATAACAGGTATTTTAGCAATAAATGCTTTGGTTACAATCTCGTAAGATACGCGTCCGCTAACGAGTAAGTATTTTGCTTTTTTCAAATCATCTTGAAGCAAGAGTGTCCCCACCGTTTTATCTACCGCATTGTGTCTCCCGAGATCTTCTTTAACAGTCAATAATTCCTGATTTTCATCAAAAATTGCAGCGGCATGACTTCCCCCAGAAGTTTTAAAAGTTTTTTGAAAAAGGTGCATCTTAGAAAACATAGCATGTACTATTTCTGATGAAAAATAAGTATTTGACAAGAGCTTTTCGCCTGCTATTTCTAAATCTTTTAGTTCTTGTTTTCCGCAAATTCCACAGGAAGAAACAGACAGAAGTGTTCTTTTATTCAAATAGCCTTTTCTTAAATCTTCTTTTCGAATACGCACATTAATAATGGTAGGAATTTGAGAGGCTTCTTGAAGTACTTCAAAAATAAAATCGGAACCATTCTTATAGATATCTTCAGCATATAATAGGCCTCTTACAAGTTCTTTATCATTGTCCGGTGTCCGCATAACAACGGTATATGCACTATTATTGATGTTAATTTGCAATGGAGCCTCTATCACAAGTGCATCGGTTACAACTACTTTTTGATGGTTTGTTATTTTTAGTCCTTGATAGGTTCCTGTTTGCATACCTTAGCGCGTTAAGCCTTCTTCACAAATTTACTAAAAAAGTAACCGTCAAAGAAAATAAAAGGAGTAAAATCCTTCTACTATAGCGAGGTTCTAATTTAAAAATATTGAAAAGATACCAGCGGCAAGAAAGCAGGATGAAAAGGGGCTGTCTTTGCTAACGGGACTCTTATTCTTTTGAGCAAAAAATAACGATTAACTGATTGTCTTTATTGGTTGTAAAAAACAGGTAAATAGAACCTCCCTCATTAATTTTTAATTCTTTTCGAATTTGTGTGACCGTTTTTGGAAAATTTCTTGTGGTAATATTTGCTTTTTCTCGGGAGATAATTTTACTTAATTTTTTTTTATCGTATCCAACTACCTTGTCAATTTTAAACGTTCTCCCTGGAAATTGTACTACATGTTCAGACGTATAAATATGCGAGTGTCGGTGTATTTTAAAAACGGAGAGTTGTGTTGATATTTGGTGAAATCCACCAGATTTTAATAGCGCAGCATTTGGTTCATACAAAAAGGAGCGTGGCTCAGAATACTCAGATTCAGCAGGTTCGTTCCATTCAAAACTAAATGTTTGAGCTTTATTTTTAAGAATATTAATTGTTTTCACGGGAATGGCCCCTACATAGCCTTTTTCTAATAAAAACAAGACCTCCTTGACTTCGTTATCCACGGCAACAACTTCTATTTCCCGCACATACTTGAGTTCTTTGATGGCGCTTGTAATGTCTAGTATTGGAGAATTTTTTAGGAGTATCTGGTTTGTTTTACTGAATAAAAAATCAAGATGTTCTGGTACATTTGGAAGACAGTCTTTTAATAAGAAGACTTTTCCTTTAAGATCGTTTCTTCGCGATGGATCAATATAGATACAATCGAAACTCTGCGGGCTATTTTTAAGAAACTCGATGCCGTCTCCACAATGTGTAACAATTGTTTGTTGTTGGAGCTGTTGGTAGTTATGGGCCACAATTTTAGAGAGTTCTGCATCAATTTCACAATGTATTACTTCTTTAAAATATTTTGCAAAATAATAACAATCAATCCCAAAACCACCCGTAATATCTACGATCGTGTTGCCTTTTAGAAGCTTAGATTTATAGTTGGCAGTAATTTCTGATGAGGTTTGTTCGATACTAACTTTCGGAGGATAGTAAATTTTTTCAGCAGAAAACCAGGTAGGTAATTTTTTTTTAGCTTTTTGTTTTGCAACCACTTGATGTGCTAATTCCTGAATAGAAACCTCTTTAAAAGGACTTCCTTTTAAAATAATTTTCGTGAGATCTGACTTTAAATGGTCACAAATAAATTTTTGAATATCAGCGTTTAGAAGATGTGAGTTCAAAGAAATTAAATGTTTTTAGTTAAGGATTTTACAATTTTATTTTCTGATAAAAATTCCTTTAAAATAACTTTTAAAGCGGTATACATAGGAACTGCTACAATCATCCCTACAATACCAAAAAGTAACCCACCAATGATAATGATTAAAAATATTTCTAAAGGATGCGATTTTGTTGTTTTGGAAAAAATAAGGGGCTGACTGACAAAATTGTCTACCAATTGGGCCATTAAATACCAGAACAATATCCATAAAGAGGTCGCCAATATTTCTGTCTGAAAGTCTAAACCAATATTACTGGTCATTGATAAAACAAACATAATTACGGCACCAATCACTGGGCCAACATAGGGAATTAAATTAAGTAATGCACATAAAAAGGCAATGACAAGGGCATTATCAATGTCAAAAATCAGTAAAATAAATGTGTATAACACAAAGAGAATGGTAATTTGTGAGAGTAAACCAATAAAATATCGAGATAATAAATTATTAATGGTTTCTAAAGAGTTAGAAAATCTACCTTCATTTCCATTTGGAATAAGGGTCATCATACCATTTTTTAATAAATGACGGTCTTTCATAAAAAAGAAAGAGATGAATAATACAGAAAATAAACCGACACTTAAAGAGCCTACAGCTTCTAAAATAGCATTTAAAAAGTTGGGAATTTCTTGAAATGAAGCAAGGAGGTCTACATTTTTTAATTCATTCAATACGTCGATTCCTTTTGATAAGAGATAACTATTGACCTGAGCATATATTTCTTGCACACTCGCCTGTAAGTCTTCTACTTCCAGTAAAGACAAGCTTTTACCTTGTTCGGCAATCAACGGAATAAATAGGATAATTAAACCTGATAAAAAACTCAACATTAAGAGCATTGTAAAAATAACAGCAATAGTGTTTGGGAATTTTAATTGAGTACTAAGCAGTGAAATAATAGGCCGTGCAATTAAAGATAAAATAGCAGCGATAATAATATAGAAAATAACCGATTGAATTGTGAATAAGAATGCACCTAACAGGAGTATTCCACCCAAGATTCCAAAGGCTTTTAAAATTTCGTTTGTGATGGGTTTTGAGTTCATTCGTTGTATGCTTTTACGTTTTCTAAATAGAATTTATTTCCGATAGAAAATTGATGACTTGTGGGTAGTAAAGCGCCACTTTCAGTGACTTTCCAATCTTCCCAAGTTGCGGAAACACCGCCCATAGGAATAATTTTTGTCCACATTTTAAAGGAGGTAGGGAAGTACTGCTCATTTAAAATCCAGAGGTATGAATCTCCGGGAGTGGAACCTCCAGAAGTATAGGTCACTAAAAGTGCTGCACGACCTTTATGAGTCACAATCCGGCGCTCTGTTCCTGTATCAAATATTTTATAAGGAGCAACCAACCAAAAGGAGTCATTGTTGTAAAAGTCTGTTGCTTTTTTTAAAATGTTATTATTTTCTACTTTTTTATCATCAATAAAAACTTCCGTTTTTTTAGGGTTTTTTGCATGTAAAATCACCTTGTTATTATCCCATGAGACAGCGATAATATTTTCTTGTTTGTTCCATTTATAAAAATGCTTATTTCTAAAATTCCATACGATTGTCTCAGTATTTTTATAGGCCTGATAGTTTAGCGCATTTAGCATTTTCATGGCCAAGGCATCGGCTTCTTTTCCTTGTTTTCCTTGAGGGAGCGATTCGTTTTTCGCAAAGTAAAAAACAGCTCCAGCTGCAAATAATACGAAAAGAATACTTCCTAAAATTTTAAAAAAGTTCTTCATGTAGGATTTCTGAAATTTCTGAAGCTAAAATATCCTTTTTTAAAGAAAGAAACGAGAAGTTTAGCTCTTAATATTGTAAATACACGTATTCTGAGAGAAAGTATTGGGGCTGAAAAAAGTTTGACAGTGGATCAGTGCTCTTTAATTTGCAGTCCTAATTGAGCGTCCTATAAAGAAGCAAAGACGTTTCTCTTTTCTTAATGTATAAGCGCGTCTCGGAAAATAGTTTTAAATTTTTTAGGAAGTGCTTTTGTAATACGCACTGCAACTTTGCTAAAAGGATGCATAAATGAAAGTGTTGCTGCATGTAAATACAATCCTTTTCCTTTTAAGACTAATCCCTCGTTAAAATAGGTTTGGTCTCCTAATATTGGATTGCCAATACCAAACAAATGCTTTCGTAACTGATGCTTTCTTCCTGTTTTTGGTTGCAATCTTACGAGATTTAAATAGCCAAAACGTTCAGAAGGTATCGTCTGTAATACTTCAAATTCTGTATGAGCAGTTTTTTCTTCAATGGTTTGCTGTATGTCCCCTTTAGTGTCCATGACGCTTATGGTAATGGCGACATAGGTTTTTTGGATTTTTTTTTCTAAAAATAACGCACTCAAAGCACGGATGGCCGCACTCGTTTTTCCTATTAATAATACTCCGCTTGTGGGTTTATCTAAGCGATGCACAGGTTGTGGCCTTACAGCGTCTGATTGCGTACTTTTTTTAAGGTTTTGAGCCAGCCCGTTTGCAATGGTCATAAACTTATTTCCACTCACTAGCACACCAGGAGGTTTGTTTATTACAGCGAAATAGTCATCTTCAAATAGCACTTCTAGCGCCAATTCTAATCGTTTAAATCTTGAGGATACTTTCGGTGTAAAAAGACTTATTTTTTCTCTGCCAGAAATATATTTTGCAGTAGTGGCTTCAATACCGTCAATAAAAATGAGCTTTTTTTTAATGGCTTTTTTGATGCCAGATTTTGTAGGGATCGTTTTAAAAATTCCAACTCCATATTCTTGAAAACGAATTGGATGCTCTAATACTGGTGCGGTATGGCTTTCTATAAGTATCATTATTTGGCAAAAAGTTGCCCGATATCCTTGAACGCTTTAAATTCTAATGCGTTTTTCTCTGGGTCATTAAAAAACATGGTTGCCTGTTCACCAACTTCCCCTTGAAAACGAATGCAAGGAGCAATTATAAAAGTGGTGTTGCTTTCTTTTAAGTTGTTTGCTAAAGTATGCCAATCTTTCCAAGTTAAAACAACGCCGAAATGTGGCACGGGAACATCATAACCATCGACAGGATTTGATATTCTTTGGGGCTTAAAACCTTCTTTTTGATGGATGACAAGCTGGTGACCGAAAAAATCAAAATCAACCCAGCTTTTCGTACTTCTACCTTCTTTACAATTTAAAATACGCCCATAAAAATCTCTACACAATTTTAAGTTTTGAACAGGGATCGCGAAGTGAAACGGTTGAATCATAATTTTTAGTTTTAAAAGATGTTGTGCAATAGTGAATATTTATGAAGAGGTATCGGTTAAAACCCCACAGCAGCGTCATCTCCACGCGCATCTGCGCCGCCTTCTAAACTTCCATTTGGCAGCACTAAAATAGCATCTACTTTACCAATAACAAGTGCTTTTTTTTCATAAATTGTATAGCCTAATGTTTTTAATGTTGTTTTTGTTTTGCTGTTAAAACCTTCTGGTTCCATGCGAATAATATCTGGCAACCATTGATGGTGAAACCTTGGCTGATCTACAGATTCTTGCATTCCCATATTATATTCTACAACGTTTAAAATATTTTGTAAAATAGAAGTAATAATTGTAGAACCTCCAGGAGTTCCTAAAACCATTTTTAATTTTCCGTTTTTTTCTACAATAGTTGGGGTCATTGAACTTAACATTCTTTTTTCTGGTGCAATAGCATTTGCTTTTGAACCAACCAATCCATAGACATTTGGCACTCCAGGTTTACTGGAGAAATCGTCCATTTCATTATTTAAAATAAAGCCAGCACCTTTGACAACAACTTTAGATCCATAACCTGTATTTAGAGTAGTGGTTACAGAAACGGCGTTGCCAAATTGATCTATAATAGAATAATGTGTGGTCTCATCACTTTCATGTCCTAGAATTTTTCCATGAGAAACCTCCGAAGATGGCGTTGCTTTATCCCAAGAAAAACTCTGCATTCTTTGGTTGATATAGTCCGTGGCTGTCAAACTATCAATCGGAACATTTACAAAGTCGATATCTCCTAAAAAGTGAGCTCTATCTGCATAAGATCTTCGAGAAGCCTCTGTTAATAGTTGAATGTATTTGGTAGAATTGTGTTCAATGTCTGATACGTTATACGGGGCTATTGATTTTAAAATTTGAGCCAAACAGATTCCACCACTCGAAGGCAATGTCATGGATGTAATTTGATAATCCTTGTATTCAAACGTAATGGGTTTACGCCAAATGGCTGTATATTTTTGTAAATCTTCGCGGGAAATATCTCCCCCTAATTGGGCAATATACTTTACAAATAATTCCGCTGTTTTCCCTCCATAAAATCCGGCCCTTCCAAAGTCACGAATACGTTCTAAGGTCTGTGCGAGTTCTTCTTGTTTTAAAAGGGCACCTTCTTTCCACTCCGCTTCAAAGAGTGTTTTGTACGTATTTACCTTTTGGAATTTTGCAGCAGCATTATTCAAAGATGCTGCTTGTTTTTTTGTGATTTTAAAGCCATTTCTTGCCAGATCAATTGCAGGTTGTATCAACTCTTTAAAAGGAATGCTTCCAAACCTTTCATAGACTTTGAAAGCACCGGCAACAGAGCCCGGAACTCCTGCAGCATTTGCACCCAGCGTACTTTTATTTTTAATAATAGTACCCGCGCTATCTAAATACATGTTTTTGTGTGCACTAATAGGCGCTTTTTCCCTAAAGTCTAAAGCTCCTTTTGTACCGTCATTGTTTCGGTATATCATAAAGCCACCGCCTCCAATATTACCGGCAACAGGATATGCAACTGCCAAAGCAAAATGTGTCGCAATCATCGCATCGTATGCATTTCCTCCTTTCTTAAGAATCTCTGAGCCAATTTTTGAAGCTTCTACCTTTGCAGATACAACCATTGCTTTTTGGGCAATCAAACCTGTTTTTTTCTTCTTTACATAGGACGAGTTGCAGTGTGTGAAAAGCAATAAAAATGAGATAAGTAACATCAATTGTTTCATAAAGTCTTTTTAATTTCTTTAATTTTTTGATTTGAAAAGTTACGTAAATCTTCGAAGAAAAGGATGAAATCTTCCTCGAATTCTTTGTTTAATTCCTTTAAATCTTCAATGGCTAAATTCATTTTTGATTTTCCTTTAGTCCGATGGTTCATTCCGGTTAAAACCTTTTCAATTCCGTCTTCAAATTGGTAATTGAATAAGAGATTGTACGCAATCATATACCTTATAAATTCCTGTGATTTAGTGGGCAAGTGATCGGAGACTTCGCTAAGCATTTTATTCACTCCGTCGGTGAAGACATCAAAGGGTATTTCAGAATATTTTGACCAATTTTTAGCTAAGAAATAGTCGTAAAAAATGTCAACAATTACACCACCGTAGTGTCCGTAGCGTTTATTTAAGCGTCTTTTACTTTTTCTAACAAGAGCATGTGAATCCGTAAAGGTATCTATTTCTCGGTGTAGAAAAATACCCTGCTGAATTTCTTTAGAAAAACTTTCGTAATTATTACCTCTAATATGATCTGCAATAAAATTACCAATCATGATATTAGGGTTGTTTTTTGATAGGTATAAATGGGCTAAAAAATTCATTAGAGAATACTTTTAATTTTTTTAAAAATAAAATATTGGCAGTGCTTTGAACTTTCAAGTTTTCTTTAAAAAAGTAACTGAAAAGCCACAACGTTTTAGTTGTGGCTTTTCAGTTACTTTTGGAATGTGATCTAATAAAAAAGCACCGTACGTAAATTTAGCTATTTAACATTACAGGCATTACAAGCATTGTAACTTGCTCTCCTTCGTCAGTGCCATCTATAGGAGTTAAAATTCCTGCTCGGTTCGGTAAAGACATTTCAATTAAAACGTCTGTTGCGCTCAAATTACTTAACATTTCACTTAAAAAACGAGAATTAAAACCAATTTGCATGTCATCCCCTTGGTAATCACAACTCAAGCGTTCATCTGCTTTATTGGCGAAGTCTAAATCTTCTGCAGAAATATTTAATTCCGTTCCTGCCATTTTTAAACGTATTTGATGCGTTGTTTTACTCGAGAAAATAGAAACACGTTTTACAGAGTTTAAGAACGAAGCTCTGTCTACCGTTAATTTATTTGGATTCTCTTTCGGAATTACAGCTTCGTAATTAGGATATTTACCATCAATTAAACGACAAACTAAAACAATATTATCAAAAGTGAATTTTGCATTTGCATCGTTGTATTCAATAGTTACATCACTGTCAGAACTTCCTAAAATTCCTTTCAATAAATTTAAAGGTTTCTTAGGCATAATGAATTCTGCGGTTTGATCGGCAGTTACATCGGTTCTCGAGTATTTTACTAGTTTGTGCGCATCTGTAGCTACAAAAGTTAAACTTTGCGTGCTAAATTGAAAGAAAACACCACTCATCACTGGGCGTAAGTCATCATTTCCAGCAGCAAAAATTGTTTTCGAAATGGCAGTTCCTAAAATATTTGCAGGGATTATTGTTTTACTTGGTGAGGGCAATGAAAGTGCTTTTGGAAATTCATCTCCACCAAAATAAGCCATGTCGTATTTTCCTTGATCAGAGCTAATCTCTATGGTATTATCACCTTCTGTTTTAAAAGTGAGCGGTTGGTCTGGAAATGTCTTCAAGGTATCTAACAATAGACGCGCGGAAACGGCAATAGATCCCGAACTGTCGCTTTCTACAGCGACCACAGAACTCATTGTAGTTTCTAAATCTGATGCAGATATTTTTAAATTATTTTCGGATAATTCAAACAGAAAATTGTCTAAAATTGGTAATGTGTTGTTGCTATTTATAACGCCTCCTAAAACTTGTAATTGTTTTAATAACTGCGAACTAGATACAATGAATTTCATGTAATTTCTTTTCTTTATGTGTTTTACAAATATATTCTAAAAAAGTGACTTTAAAAATAAATTTATTAACAGGTTCTTATTAATTTGTTGGTAAATGTTTAAATGTTATTATTGTGTTAATCTCTTTTTTTAGGGGTATAAAATGTTATTTTTGTTTGCACTCAAATAGTTTACATGAAAAATACAGTCTTTGTCATTCTTGCTTTATTGCTAACTTCAAAGGGCATTCGTGCCCAAAAGCCTTTAAAATTAAATTCAAATGAAATTTATGAAAAGGTACAGATGCTTAACTTTTTAGGGACTGCCTTGTATATTGCTGCACACCCGGATGATGAAAATACGCGATTGATTGCTTATTTAGCAAATACGATAAAAGCAAGAACGGGATATTTATCACTAACAAGAGGGGATGGGGGTCAAAATTTAATCGGTTCAGAAATTAGAGAACTGTTAGGCGTTATCAGAACGCAAGAATTGTTAGCAGCACGAAGAATTGACGGCGGACAGCAATTTTTTACAAGAGCAAATGATTTTGGATACTCTAAGCGTCCAGATGAAACTTTGGAAATTTGGAATAAGGAAAAAGTCTTGAGTGATGTTGTTTGGACAATTAGAACGTTTAAACCAGATGTTATTATCAATCGGTTTGATCATAGAACTCCAGGAACTACACATGGCCATCACACAGCTTCTGCAATGTTAAGTGCGGAAGCTTTTGATTTGGTTGGCGATAAAAATCAATTTAAAGAACAGTTAAAACTCACAGAAACGTGGCAACCAAAGCGTCTCTTTTTTAATACCTCTTCGTGGTTTTATAGAAATCAAGAAGATTTTGAAAAGGCCACAAAAGGAAAATTAACGGCTTTCGACGTAGGGGTTTACTACCCTTTAAAAGGACTTTCTAATAACGAGTTAGCCGCTATGGCAAGTAGCCAGCATTTATGTCAAGGTTTTGGAAGAGTGACAACAAGAGGAAGTCAAAATGAATATGTAGAATTTTTAAAAGGAGAAAAACCAAAAGATAAAAACGATATTTTTTCTGGAATAAATACTACTTGGAATCGTGTAAAAGGTGGGGGAGAAATCGGTGCTATTTTATATGAAGTTGAAGCCAATTTCGATTTTGTAAACCCATCTAAACATCTACCTAAATTGATGGAAGCGTATAAAATGATTCAGCATTTAGCGGACTTGCATTGGCGAAAAATTAAAGATAAAGAAATCAAAGAAATTATTGAAGCTTGTGCAGGTTTATATATAGAGGCAGCTGCAGATAGTTCTTCAGGAATGCCAAATGCAACGACTGATGTGAATTTTGAAGTGTTAAACAGAAGCACTGTTTCTATTGAATTGATTTCAATTACATCTGCCATTGATGGGAGAACAATTACAAAAGAATTAGATTTAGAAACAAATAAGAAAGTTAATTTTAAAGAGACAATTACCTTAAAAACTACTGAATATTCCGATCCTTATTGGTTGCGTAAAGAAGCTTCTTTAGGCATGTACAGGGTAGATAATCAAAACTTAATAGGAAAACCCGAAACACCAAGGCCTGCAAAAATTCATTTTAATTTAAGTATTGATCAAGTGCCAATTGTTATTACAAAGAATGTAGTTCGAAGATATGCCGAACGCGACAAAGGAGAGATTTATGAGCCTTTTGAAATTTTGCCAAAAGTGACGACAAGATTACCAAATAAAGTACTTATTTTTTCTGACGATGTAGCGAAGAAAGTCTTCGTAGAAGTTAGCGCAGGAGCAGACAGTATTGTTGGAAATATAAGTTTAAAAGCACCCGTAAACTGGCAAGTTTCACCTAAGAAAATTTCTTTTAACATTGCACAAAAGAACGACAAACAGACGGTTGCTTTTTTCGTAACTCCACCTAAAAATCAATCAGAAGGAAAACTAAAAGTAAATGTGACTTCAAACGGGAAAACATATAACAAAGAGTTGGTAGAAATCAACTATAATCACATACCTAAACAATCGGTTTTATTAACTTCTGAAGCAAAGGTTGTTCGCTTAAATATAAAAACTATAGGTACTAAAATTGGCTACATAAATGGAGCAGGAGATGCAATTCCAGAAAGTTTGCGTCAGATTGGTTATGAAGTAACCTTGTTAAATCCATTAGAAATAAACGGAGACAACTTGCAGAAGTATGATGCTATTGTTTTAGGAATTAGAGCCTATAATGTAGTAAAAGAATTGAAGTTTAAACAAAAGTATTTGTTAGAGTATGTCGAAAAAGGAGGGAATCTAATTGTGCAGTACAACACAAATAGACGGGTAGATATTGCTGCGCCTTTTGAATTAAAATTATCTAGAGACCGAGTTACAGACGAGTTTGCAGAAGTTAGGGTTTTAGAGAAAGGACATTCGATTTTAAATTATCCAAACAAAATTACCTCAGAAGATTTTAAAGGTTGGGTGCAAGAAAGAGGTTTGTATTTTCCGGGAACATGGAGTAAAGAATACACACCAATTTTATCTATGAACGACAAAGGCGAAACACCAAAAAATGGAAGTTTATTAATTGCAAAATATGGCAAGGGAAATTACATCTATACAGGTTTAAGTTTCTTTAGAGAATTACCTGCAGGTGTCTCTGGTGCGTATAAATTATTTGCAAATATGTTGGCGGTTGGTAAAGACGATTTAAAGGAATAAAAAGAAATTAAAAATTATAGATTCATTTATATGAATAATCAAAAATACACTTGGAAAAAAGAATACACATTTGTGCTAGCAGCGAATGTAATTTACTTGATTGTATTTTATGTTATTACTAATTATTTTACCTTTTAATAGATGGAAATAGCAAGCAAATTACATGTAGTAGATTGGATTATTTTATCTGTAACCTTAATATCTATTGTTTCCTATGGAACCTATGTAACTAGAAAAAACGCGAACGTAACAGATTATATAAAAGGTGGAAATGATTCTAAATGGTGGACAATCGGTTTGTCTGTGATGGCCACACAAGCAAGTGCAATTACGTTTTTGTCAACTCCAGGACAAGCATTTCATAGCGGAATGGGGTTTGTGCAATTTTATTTCGGATTGCCAATTGCCATGATTATTATTTGCGTGGTTTTTATACCTATTTATCATAAGTTAAAAGTCTACACAGCCTATGAGTTTTTAGAAGGAAGATTCGATTTGAAAACGAGAAGCTTAGCGGCAATTTTATTTTTAATTCAAAGAGGGTTGGCAGCAGGAATTACCATTTTTGCGCCTGCCATTATATTGTCTGCAGTTTTAGGCTGGGACTTATTAACCTTAAATATTATTATTGGTTTTTTAGTGATTATTTATACCGTTTCTGGCGGAACAAAAGCGGTAAACGTAACGCAGAAGCAACAAATGATTATTATTTTTATAGGGATGTTAATCGCATTTTTTATGATCATGAGTCAGCTTCCTGCAAATATTACCTTCACAAATGCGCTTGAAATTGCGGGTGCAAGTAATAAAATGGAAGTGTTAGATTTCTCTTTTGATTTGAGCAATAGATATACCGTTTGGACCGGTATTTTAGGAGGAACATTTTTAATGTTGTCTTATTTTGGAACAGACCAAAGTCAGGTGCAGCGCTATTTATCAGGGAAATCTGTAAGAGAAAGTCAATTAGGCTTAATTTTTAACGGATTACTAAAAGTACCAATGCAGTTTTTTATTCTGTTAATTGGGGTAATGGTTTTTGTATTTTATCAATTCAATGCAGCTCCATTAAATTTTAATCCTACGGTAAATGCTGCGATTGCATCCTCTGAGTATGTTGAGGAATATCGTCAATTAGAGGCAGCACACATTGCAATAGAAAATACAAAAAAAGCAATTTTTGCAGATGGTTTTCAATTAATAGAAAAAGAACAAATTCAGGCTTTAAACGAAAGAGATTTAGAGCTAAAAGTTGCTTCTAAAGCTATTGTTAAAAAGGTTGATGCCGCTATAGAGGCAAATGACAAAGATTACGTCTTTATCCATTTTATACTAAATAACCTACCAAGAGGGTTAATAGGGCTTTTACTGGCCGTAATTTTATCTGCGGCAATGTCTTCAACGGCATCAGAATTAAACGCATTGGCAAGTACGACTGCAATAGATTTGTACAAGCGAAATGTAAAGGGCAAAAAGAGCGATGCCCATTATGTAACCGCTTCTAAATGGTTTACCTTGGTTTGGGGAGTTATTGCCATTTCCGTTGCCTGTGTTGCTAATTTATTCGATAATTTAATTCAATTGGTAAATATTATCGGTTCTATTTTTTATGGAAATGTATTGGGGATTTTCTTACTCGCTTTTTTCTTCAAAAAAGTGAACGGAAACGCAGTGTTTAGAGCTGCAGTAATTACACAGATTCTTATTTGCGCAATCTATTATTTCGGAATCTATAATTTAGAAACGCAAGGTTTAGATCCAATTATTAGTTATTTATGGTTGAATTTTATTGGATGTATTCTAGTCTCGTTTTTTTCGCTATTATTTGTCTTTAAATCCATAAATAAGCAAAGCAAATTAACATTAATTATTACTTCACTAGC
>Ga0209192_10000943_pt1 | contig 25046 bp, 22 predicted proteins | sample ArcticOcean_MG_C_11_FD_187433 | JGI IMG/M metagenome (GOLD analysis project Ga0209192, IMG submission 187433) | Marine microbial communities from western Arctic Ocean - ArcticOcean_MG_CB2_154 (SPAdes) (version 2) | ecosystem: Environmental > Aquatic > Marine > Oceanic | place: Arctic Ocean... | reverse complement strand
TTAGACCATTTATCAGTAGTGTTACTATAATATGATTGCAATACAGTTAATTCCAAATCATCAAAAGAATCAACATTTGTTTTAACAAACGCGATTAGCTCATTTAGAGAGGGGGCAGTGTTATATAAGTTACTCATTGTGGTATTTATTGTTATATTATATAAATATAACAATATTAATCAATTTTTTATATATTTAAATAGTAATATTTTTACTGGATTGAATTGTAACAGAACCAATAATGTCAGTCATTATGACATTTTTAATTGGAGTATACACAATAGAAACATTTTTTTGAGATTTATAGTTAGAATATTGTTTGCATAGAATAGCCCCTTGTTTGATAATATACATCAATTGTTTTTTTTGGAATGAAATATCATTTGGTAAACACGCAATAACATGACAAGATGCATGTTCATCAATATGAAACCAAATATCGTCAGGATTAGCATTTTCTATAATATCAAAGTTGTCTTGTGCATTTTTACCAACATGAAATATAATAGTTATTCCAAGCGGTCCAATGTATTTGTCAATGACTTTCATTTTATTCTATTAATATAATATTATTATTAGATTTTTATATTAATCAATTTTGTATGTAAATATAGTTTGTTTTATTTGGAAGAAACTAAATTCACATTACCATTAGGATTGAACTCTATAACTTTAAAATTCAGGTTCATGTTTTTTAAATAAACAACCCTGTTTTGATAAATTTGGTATAGATACAATACATCCAGGGTCTTGTAAATTTGTATTTGATAGCCAAATTTTAATAATGCAAAAGTTTTTTTTGGGTGAAATAGTAATACCATTGACGTGCGTACAATGTTCACTTTTATCACAAATAGATTCCCCACATAAATAGTAAAACAAATGTTTCCATACATCAGGAACATTTTTATTCCCAACTTTATAAGAAAAACACCCTCCGTTTCTATTTTTGGGGTCTTCCCACATGGGTGTAATTCCTGCTCTCATAACAAATAGCATACAATTACGAACCACATAATCATTTATTTTATGATTTAGTTCAATAACGTTTTCAACAGAGTTGATATTGTCCATTAATACTGTGTAACTTGCTAAGTCCCAGCTTTTATTAGTTGGTAAATGGTAATACATATTCCATTTATCATTTAAAAGATGTAATTGGGTTGGAATACTCACTGCATCCATAGTGATTACGCCCGTATATAATAATGAGAAAAATCTTTATACCCTTTTATATGAATAGTCCAGATTATTCGTCAGTATTAATCGTTTTTACAACATAGTTGCTTTTATTAATAACTAAATATTGATTTGATTTCAATGTAACCATATTAATATCATTATCCATAATATTTATAATATAATCATCATTACAATTGATATCAATATTATTGTACTTGATATATCGGGTGACAAATCCTCGTGAAAATAATTCATTATTAACAAACATATGATTTTTATCAACATCCAGATTGATGGTTTCATCATTTACTTTTAGAGTAACAGATAATAAGCAAACACTGGATGGTATGTTAAACTCAGCAATTGACTTAAAAATATTAATTATACCACCTTTATGATGAACTCTTGATATATAAATATTATTATATTTGGCATATAGTAAATTCTCTTTGTATAAAGAGTTGAATGATTGGTTTGTTAATAAATTACAGCAAGTATTAATGATATGCAGAAATGTATATGGATAAGATATGGTGTTATTATCATAAACATAATTATAGTTATCAATTGTAGTAACTGGTGAATTGTTTTGAAAACTATATTGCATTAAATAGTTAGTAGAAACCCAATAATTATGATATGGTTCTATATTTTCAGTATAGTGCATTGCATATAACCATTTATAACTATATATACTGGTATCAATACAAGCTGTGATAACGGGATGATAATTTATAACTATATATACTGGTATCAATACAAGCTGTGATAACGGGATGATATATATATACATAATTTGTGAAAGTATTAATTTTATTTTTTATTTCACTATATTTGGTAAGTGCATTTAATCCAACAATGCTGAAATAATTCTGTACATTATCGGTATACATAAAATTCATAGGTAATTCTTATCAATTATCTGTGTATTATTTACTCATGTAATGTTTATATTACTTATTATAAAAGGTTCAAAATGTAGAAAATTGATAAAATAAGTATTGATATATTATATACAACAATTTACTGCATATATGCAATATATACGATGAAACACATATTTAATCTACAAAACCTACACATAGTTAAAATTCGTGCAAGTTTGGAACGCCAACGACAGTATGTAGCAACCCATAGAGAAGAATGTATAATAGCATAGAGAAGAATGTATAATAGCGACATCAACAATTCAACCGCAAAAATACAGTGCAATGTGGTTATTTAATATGTATTTACGTGAAAATTAATAAGAAGAAAATCCAGAAAATCCAGAAAAAATATACATATAAATTGTATATTTTTTTATGAAATAACCGTTACTTCAAGGGTTTAAATATCAAGTGAAATAGTATTTTTATCTGATTTATTCTTTCTTCTGTTTGTGCGTTTTGGTATATTTGAGTTTTGCATCTCATTTAACGAACTAATTGATATCATAGACGAGTCATCTGTATTATGTTGGGTAGATGATAAAGGAGTCTGTGGTCTCTGGTCCTGAATATTGATAGTTCTGGTTTTTAATCCAGACAAAATATGGTCTATATCGCCAGTCGGAGGTCCTTTCATTTCGGGTCGTTGTTTTGGTGTTTCCATATGTTTGGGTGGTTCATTTACCCCTTGGTAATTATTATTTACATTGATACCTTGTTCGCGAAACATAGTTCCTCTACTTGCATCAATATCAGGGCGGTTACTCTGTGCCTCTGTGAAATTCATACCGGGTCGTTGTGGTGGCGGTTGCTCCTGTGTTCTTACCGGAGCTGGTGGAGGGGGTCCACCTGGACGATTATTATGGTCTTGCATTAAATCCTTGGCAAACTCAAAACTCGGTGATTGTTGACTCATACTACTAACAGTGGCATTTGTAAACATTTTCATTAGTTCGGGGCTCTGTTTAATTACATCATTAAACCCAGGTGTTGCAGTGGACAATGCCTTGTTGGAAAAATTTAATACCGCCGCACTAAACCCAACACGTAGTAATAATGATAATTCAGGTGCCATCTTACCTCCCTTATATTTGTCATGCAATTCAGCAAAAATCTCCTCGTAACTATCTATATCTTCACTAACTTGTTCTCCCCATCCATCTAAATTTAAATCAAACGGGTTAAATACTGCATTACCATATTCTAAAGAATTAATAAAAGTCATCATCCACCATCCTTGAAGTTTAACACCATCTTTTTTACGTTTATCATCCATTACTGACTCATATTCATCTTCAATTTCATCATATGGAGAATCAATGTTAAGTTGGGTACCTTGTTTTAATTGACCTTTTTCATACCATTCATCCATTTTTTTCAGCATCATGCGTTTTTTTCGTCTGTTTTCACGGTCATTTAAATTTGATGAATATGATGATGATGGACCAGATGATGGAACGTCATTCATTTTTGAAAATCCGTCCCATGTATGTGTTTTACCTGCACTTTCACGGGTAGCATGTCCCAAATTGGCATTATCATTAGGTAATTCATCCGGTTGAATTGTAGTAGTATCTGCAGTATCGGTAAATCCCCCCATACCAAACAAATTAGCTGCCATACCACCAAGAGTTTTAGTACTACTATTTGTAGATGATGCGGGCTGTTGTGCAGAATTTCCAGTTAAATCATTCATTTCCTTTTCTAATGTATCTAAATCTCCTAAATCAAGTTGAATATTATCACCAGATGTAGTTCTTTTTTTATCATTCATGAGTAATTCTATACCTGAACCAAAATTAACAGAAGGAGTGGTCATATTACTATCTTTACCGAATGAAATAGGCTCTAAATTATCTAAACTAATGTCAATGGTTTCCATTATTATGATATTTATACAAGTTTTATGTTTAAATCATCCGCATATAATATTATATTTTGGTTTTTAAAATACCATAAGCCTTGTAAAAATGCATCGGCTAAATCATCTTTTTTGGGTGTATTCATAGCAGAACTCCATTTATTAAAGTCGTCATTTTTACAAATGATTTGATTTGTATATAAAATACCATCGTTCTTGTGACTTTTATAATTCGGGTTTTTCACAGTTTTATCAACACTCGTTATTGTATTTTGTATGGGAGTGGGTATAATTCCGCTAATATCTTTAAATTGTCGTAATTTATGAGATGAAGAAACGAACTCAATGTGTATATTATCACTTTTCATGATAAAATATTGTGCTAACATACCCTGTATTGTTTTCATACGATTTGCAATAGGTGAGATTTGATTTTCAATAAGTACATGTGTAATTGTATCAATATCAGGTAATTGATTAAATAGGTGTTTTATAGATTTGCCAATACATATTAAATCAACATCATTCGCATTTATTTTTTTTGATGCAACGATTGGTTCATAACATCGTTGTTGATAAAATCCCATTAATAGTTCAACTAATTTATCCTTTTTTAATGTTTTGATATCATGTTGAATCAGTAACATATGTGTATTACATATAGTAACGATGTCTTGCACCTTTTGTTTTTTTATATAACCAATACTATGTTCTTTTGTTGGAATAATCCATTGCGTGTTTTTTTTTGCATGTCTTTCACAAAAATATTGTTCATTTTTTTTGTATTTTGATTTCTTACTGCATAGTTTGGATGGCGTTTTCTTATTTTTTCCTGGTATACTACAATTACATGGATAAGTAACTGAATTGTCCGGTTTTATCATACTTAATACATTCCAATCGTGTATTATGATAGGTTTATCAACAATATCTGTGGAGGATAATACACAGTATGCCATGTTTTTGATTCCAATATCAAAACTAATTACTTTCATTTATGAAATATACAATGAATCTTTCTATATTTCATAATAACTAAATACTTATATTTCTGGTTTAGGTGCACTAAATGATTTAATAAGTTCATCTTGTGTAATTACTGGTGATATTTTACGTGCTTGTAAGTTTTCTCTGGATAAATAACTGGTTTTTAAATCACTTGTTGTATGACCAAGCCCCCCCTGGTTATCTTCCACAGATGAATAGAATGTAGGAGGTCCCATATTAGACACAAAATTGGATTGAATATTTGGTGCAGTAGCATATCGTGAATTATATCCAACATCATTTGAGCTTTCTCTAAATGTTTGTTCCATTACAGTAGCAGCATTGTTGGTTAGAAATTTGCGATAGTTCCAATTTGATTTTATATTATTCTCTTGTACTAATTTGTGATTGGCAACTGCATCATGTTGCCATGTAGCAGTGATTGAGCGCCCATCACTCATCAATGGAGGAAAACTTGCATATTTATTATTTGTATTATAACCACGTTCAGACTTTGGAACAGTTTCTTTTATTATAGGATATGCAGAACGTATTGATTCAGGTGCAAATGAACTATTTAATTTCATTATAATATACAAATAGAATTATATATTATATAATGGTTTTATTTATCTGGTGTGTGTCAAATTACTAAATATCATGTGTTTCGATTAAATTAATTAGGTCTTGTTTTTTCATTTTGCTTGGGTCGCTTATTAATCCCTTTTCAATTACATATGTTTTTAATAATGGTAAAGTCATTCGTTTAAATACAGAACTTGAATGTTTGGTTTCAGTATTAGTACTTACAACCGATGTATCATCTAAATTAAGGTCGGTATTTTCTATTTTTTCAACATGTATTTCTAAACTATCTGTGTTTAATGGAATAACCTCTTCATCTTTTATTTCATCTTCATTATCATTATCATTATCATTATCATAATTGGTTTCAATTGTATCCATATCTTGTACATTATTTATAACGACAACTCGCATATCACTATTAACACTGCCATTTTCATCATCGCTACCACTTTCATCTTCGCTGCCGCTTTCATCTTCGCTGCCGCTTTCATCTTCGCTGCCGCTTTCATCTTCGTTACCACTTTCATCATCGCTACCACTTTCATCATCGCTACCACTTTCATCTTCGCTTAGAATAACATCTATTTTATTATTATATGTAGGAACACCTTGGTCCCTCTGCATATCAAGTTGACTATTATGCATAATTTCTGGCTGTGAATTATTCATTTCAGCAACAATATTATTAATAATCTCAAACATTGTATCACATTTATGTTCAACCATTGTAATACGGCTTTTAAAATGATATACTAAGAATACAATTAATATAAAAGTAATTGCTAAACTCACAAATAAAAAGGTTTCAAACATTCCAATTAAAGTCATTACAGTAAAACTCTAAATTATAAGTTAATACTGAACGAACGTCTAAATCATTTATAAATCATTATTTATTAAAAGGTTTGAATAAAAAGCTATTCATAGTATATATTATGAATCAATCATTTGAAAAAACAACCACCCCTATAACGGCAAGTGTGACACAATCACCGATTGTACCTGTGTCATCATCCGGGTCCAACATGTTTAGTGGAAAAAATTTAGTAATTGTTATATTAACAGGATTGTTAATATTATCATTTTTAGGTATACAATTACTATCTTCAATTGATAATATAATTCAAACGGTAAGTAATGTTTTTGGTCCATTATTTGCACAGATTTTATCTGTATTTGGATATACAGCAGGTACATTAATAGATAAATCAACCGATGTAGCAACAGATGTTGCAAAGGCTGGTATAGATATAGCAGGTGATACAATACAATCTGCTGCATCTTTATTAAAGGATGCAAGTCGTAATAACGTAAATAAGGATGCTGTTCAACAATTAGATAAATCAATAAATTCATCAAATTATACAACGAATCAACCAAAAGAAGATGAGGGTAGTGGTCCAATCCAAAATCCAATAACGTCAAATAAAGCAACATGGTGTTTAGTTGGTGAGTATCAAGGAAATCGTGGATGTGTTGAAGTAGATGATGAAAATAAGTGCATGTCAGGTCAAACGTTTCCCACACAACATACATGTTTAAACCCAGCGCGTAATATCTCAACACATTCTCATGCATAAAGTATCTGTCATAAAAATAATATAAATATTTAAATATTATATTATTATTCAAATGTTTTTACACGTTGTGTTGTTAGAGAATGATAAATTATTATTACATGTATCTATCCATAATAAGGATAATGTGAATAATGTTTTACTTGAATGTGAGTTAATATATAAATATGCATTACTCTATAAACCATTGCGTATAGTGGAAACTATTGTAATTTGTCAAAATGACGAAATAAATTTTTTCGTTAAAAAATATATGAAGTATTATGGGATAGATAATGTACGTGGAGGTAGTTATACAAATAACAAATTAATAAGTGATGCAAAAAATAATATTATTTATGAACAACTCCAGAATATGGAAACAAAAAAACTACAATCTAATATAATAAATGATATTGTAGAAAAATATAAGGATATTGATACATGGTCCGTTGATAAATTAAAGTTAGACTATGAAACATGTAAAAAACAACAAAATAAATATGAGAATGAAACACAACTGTTACATAATTTTAGAGTAGTTAATGAAAATATTGCAACAAATCGTTTAATATTGTCAGATTTAAAATGGTTATCAAATGAATGCGCCAAAGCAATTAAACTGTCACCTCCAGAGAAAGATAATCATGTATGTTATATTGATACAGAAACAAAACAAAAATATAGACGTATAGTTGTAAAATTAAAATCAATATATACAATTTTTACGAAGTATATGGATGATCCAATTAAATATCAGCCGTTAATTCATTTATACAGTCCAGAAACCATTTTGGACCAATATTTTTATAATCCAGCTGCAACTCAATGTATATTACAATATGATACATTGAATAAATATTTAGATATGTGTGAATATATGACATATTGGATAATATGTCGTACACAAGAATATATATTTGATGTAAATTCATATCCACCAAATTTTGAACTTATTAATAAATTTGAAATATCATTTTTGGAAAAGGAGATTAATGAGTGTCTTTCCAAATCTTGCGACATCTGGCATCAGTCATAGCTTTACCATACTTAATATCAAAATGATTAGAACACCATTTTAAATGTTCAATCCAAGTACGTTTTACCTTAGTAGAATCTACTTCAGTTGGTTTTTCAAAGATTTTTCTCAATTCACTTATTTTATTTACTTTTGGTGCAGATTTAGTTACGGTTGATGCAGATTTCTTCATTTTTGGCTGCTTCTTAGCAGTTTTACCAGATTTGCCAGTTTTATGGCATTTTCCAACAGAGGGAGGACATCTACGAGTACCAGACGGACAGCGGGGCATTATATACTAGTTGTATAGAAAAAAAACAAAAAATTGAATAAATGTTGAATAAAAATATGTATGTAATCTACATTATTAAATAATAGACAATGCCTAAATTAACGCGAGATGATTTCTTTCGTAATGCAATAGAAACATTCTTATCCGATATAACAGTAATTTCTAATCCAAATGAAGAAACAAAATATAGTATTTTTAAATATGAATTGAAGGGGATAACATCAAACAAAAATAAGTGTGTACAAGAATATGAATTGAATATTCCAAGTTCTATAATTAGTGCATATTTTGATAGAACAGCTCGCACGGGAGAGGGTGAGGAAGAATGGCTGGATAGTGTACCAATATATTGTACACAAGATACCCCATTATTACATGATTTTATTAATTCTTTTCATGAATATTTTGATTCATATCAGTTATATATTGATAGAACGCCCGTATCTTATATGTCAATAGTAGGTTTACCAAGAACAAGAGATATACCATTATGTGACAAAACTCTATGTATAAAAGTATTGTATCATAAATCACATACACCTTTCCCTCGTCCACTAACACCATTGGAAGAAAAAGACCGTGAAATTAAGTTTTTAGAAACGAAATTAAGAAGAAAAAACAATCACACCACACATTTGCGAACAATAATAGACACCAAATATGACCGAGCAGAACATAATTATAAACGAATGCAACAAAAGTTTCGTGCAATATACACGGAATCTGGCAAATTGGAAAACTGTCCTGTATGTTATGAAGAAATTTCGCCCGATAAATTAATTATACCAAATTGTTTTCATTACATATGTGAAGTATGTGTAATGAAATGTGATAAATGCCCATTATGTAGAGATAAATATGATGATTATATTGAATATGAAACAAATGATTAATATACCAGGTTGAATTAAATACCAGAGAACAATATTTTTTTATCTGGTAAATTAGTTAAATCTGTAGTTATAGTACAGTTTTGTTCAGTTTGATTAATATACCAGGTTGAATTAAATACCAGAGAACAATATTTTTTTATCTGGTAAATTAGTTAAATCTGTAGTTATAGTACAGTTTTGTTCAGTTTGATTAATATACGAGTCATCCAGATTTATATATAATTCAAATTGTATGTTATTTGCAATATCATTGTTAGCAGTGTCATTTACAATAGTATAATCCACAATATAATTAAATTTAAAATCATATACAAATCCAGGTGATGTATTCAATGAAATTTTACTAATTTGCACGAATCCAACATATGCTTCGCAAAAATAATTATAAGTGGACGAACCAGATGATGGAATTAAATTTAATTCAATAGAATTATTTTGTAAAAATGTAGTTTCACTACTATCATTAGCGACTGGATTACCGTTATATGTAGTTAAAAAACTATTATCGGAAGTGAAATTCGTGGGGGTTATTGTAGCAGTAATAGTAGGAGTATTAGATGTTGAAGGTATGTCAATACCTCGTAAACGAAATAAAACAGGGGTTTGCAATGTAAATATTGTATATGGTTGTTTTATAAGTGGGCGAATAATTAAATTACAAAATGTAGTATGGTCTTGTTCAGATAATATTAATTGGTTCGTAACTACATTTAACTTCCACGTATCGTCATCTGTCTGTACTTGTTCTCCATAAATATCCGTGTTTTGTGCATAATTATATAATGGAATATTGTCGTCTTCAACTAAATATACAGGTGGTCCGGGTATACCTGAAGCTGTGGATAATACTGGTATATATTTATCATTTGGACAAACTATTCGTGATAAATTAGAAGTGCGTGTAAGCATTTGACTTAATTTTTGTGCCTTGGTTAACTGAGGACCTTGTGTTGAATTTTTTTTGTATTTTAATATTTCAACTTTACGCCGCATATTTAATTGTTCTTGTGTAGAATCTGGATATGGATTTGGTGGATTATATCGTATTGGTGGTTTATTAAATAATTGATATTTTCGTCGTTGAGCACATAGTGCATCAATCATATCTTGACCTTGACTTGCCATTTAACATATATAAAGAAATTTTTATATTTTTGCAGTAAACCACGATTGGGATAAGTAAAAATAATTATCTTGTAATTTTTGTGATTCTTTTGCAGCATTCGGGTTTGGACCAGCTGTAACAACCTTATTTATTTCAAAAATATTCAATGCATAATCGTAATATCTTAAATTAGATATTTTACCATTAAATCCATTGTTTTGACCAATATGTACATCATAGTAATTTTGCAAAGGAACCTGTTGGAGATTTAACCGCCCAGCAACCGTTCCATTAACATAAACATCTAATGTTGTATTTTTCATACGAACAATAATATTAACCCAATGTTTTAATGGAATATCGTCAATCTCAATAAAATCAGTATTATTACTGGTTGTTGACATAATTAGTTTCAATGTAGCAGTGTTTGTAGAATTACCTGTTGATAAATTTTTAATATATAATCCAGGAGCATTGTTAATTTTTGCAATACCATTAGAGTCAAACTCATTAACGCCTTTGTGGAAAATGTGTTGATGTTTTTCACCAACATTTAATTCGTCAATTTGTATCCAGGTAGACCATGAGAACTCAATGCCACTGGATTCGTTGTTTGAACGTTTAATTAAAATGGAGTCTGCCTCTTTTGGGTCTTGTTTAATGGTTTCTTGTTGGTTTCCACTAAATGTGCCATCAATAAGATATGGACTGCTTCCAGCTGGATTTGTAAAATATTGAATAGCCAAAATCCCTAAATTCAGTAAGATAATAAAAACAATGACAATCAATATAAGAAATACGAATTTGGCAATAATTGTATTTGATGATAGAAATCCACTGGATGCTTCCATACCAGTTTCAGCCGATTGTGAGAACCCATCAAGACTGGTTTTAACAGATTCAGTTAAATTATTTACGGATTCACTAATATTGTTTCCAAAATTTTGAACACTTTGTGGCATTTCTATATTAGAGGCAGTAGCAGTAGTAGGTAAATTCGGTTGTGTATTCATAATCGTTTAATATATTATATAACTATAAAACGATTTGATAATAATTTATAATAATGAATATTTAGATTGTTCTACATTATCTTTGAGTATTGATAAATCAATACCATATGAAGAAATATAATTATTCATACCACTTTGTCCATTTCCTTCACTATATGTTGACCAAACGGTTTGTGGGTCAAGTGGTAATGCCCAATGGTTGAATTTTGCAATATAGGCATCATAATTAGTTCCTCCTCCAACAATCATGTTGTTATCTTCTGGAGTTTTTGGTGTACTTTCTGGAGAAGCAGTAATATTATTCGCTGTGTCAGCTACTACCGCTTCATTATATAATCTTCCAGATTTTACTAATTTACCGTCTAAATATGCATCTAAATATTGGTTATCTACACTGGTGACAATATGTACCCACTTTTGTAGAGGGAAATTATCAGTGATTTCAAGAGTAGTAGTTGGTGCTGTTTGACCATCGGCTACTGTTTGACCATCATTCATGGTAATATCACATTTTAAAACAGGTGCTGATTGGGAAAAATATAATTTGATGTTATTTGGTTTTTCAAAAATGGTTTTATCTATACTGGAATCCCACGAATTTACATAAATCCAAATACCATACGAATAACGTGTACTGGTTGGTTTATTTTCTATGGAGATTGCAGGATTTGAATCCAATAAACTGGCTGTACTGGATAATTCAGTTGATTTTATCATAAAGAAACGATACAATATGTAAAATAATAATATTACAACTATTGCTAAAATTATGGCAATTCCATTCATTTTATTATATAGTAAATGGTTACATATTAAATGTTGGTGGTGTTTTTTTCATAAAAATATTATATATATTTGTAATTTTATGTTTACTTAACGTTTTTGTATAATAGCGAATGTTACTTATTGCTCCATGCAACCCGTCATTTTTTCCAGTGGTAACTACATCGTTTTCGGCAAAAGTTGGCATTTTTCCATTTGCAAATGCAAATGTACGTTCTAAATGACCATTCACAAATAAGTCAGCATGGGTTGAACTGAAATTAAAAACTAAATGATTCCATCGCTGTAATGGTAGTTTCATTTCGTAATATTCCTTAAAGTCATTGCTTTCATCGGTGTCCTCATTTAATGTAGTATTGTTTGTAAAGTAAATGCGATATTTATCACGGGTATCTTGGTCATCGCCATTATAATAAGTTATTTTTGGTCTCCCTTTACCATAATCAAAAATTAAGGACTCAGTATTATATGCTAATTTGTTATTTCCATGTGCATTCACATATGTCCACATAGAAATTGCATAGTTTTGAAAGGTAGTTTTGTTTCTATTTCCATTGATTTGAAAATCCATATCAGGCATCACCTGTTCATCCAGTGAAAATGTGTTTTTGGTATTTAAAAAGAATGTATCTTGAATTTCAGTCGTCCCATTGGCTAATGTACTTGTATTATAAAGTAATGTACCGTCTTTGTTGGTAATATGATTAACAATTTCTGGAATGTATAAATAAGACAATAATAACAGTATTTCAATAAAGAATAGAATTAATACAGGGCTGGTTGTTAATTTAAATTCACTAATTAAATAATATACAAATGTGTTCAATAAACACGGAATATAAAATAGAAAATTCACTAAAAACCCAGTCCAGCCATTTAATGACTTTAACCAATTACTAAGCATAAGAAAAATAATAGAAAGAGTAACTATTGCAATTAATAGAAGGACAATAGAAGACAAGTATGAAAATGTCGCGAATGTTTTTACATCAATTGTAGTAAACCAATATATCAAAAATATAAATGCTATAAATATAAAAAATGTAAACAATTGGTGATATATTAAGTTAGGTGAAGCAGTCGTAGAATTGTAACTATAATATCCTGCACCAAATAGGAGTGATATAAACACAACCACCATATTTATTATAAGATTTTCTCGGTCAGGCTCTTCACTATTTATTTTATTAATACCATCATATGTGGTAATCGCGATAATAATAAAACTAAGTAATAAAATTGTATATTTATGGGAAAGAATTTTAGAAGGATCCATATTGTTGCAAATAACACTTATAAAATTGTATATTTATGGGAAAGAATTTTAGAAGGATCCATATTGTTGCAAATAACACTTATATATATTAAATGTCTTATATTATTTTGTATATTTGTTCCTTTAGAATAACAAATATATATATTACAAGTTCTCCATCGTTGTTTTTTTTCCATGGCATTCACGACATAATGCAACTAAATTATCTACATGGTTACTCCCGCCATATTCTAATCGTACTTTATGGTCAACCTCAAACCACGCGGTTAATTGTGTTTGACAATCTCCGCATTTCCAGTCCTGTCTTGATGCAACAAATTTCTTTTTGGTTTCACTAACCGATCGTTTTGTAGATTTTTTACCCGAGTTCATTATACGGTTCTCTGCATACATGTTAGATGACTCTGGCATAGAAACAATAGGATTATTGTATTGCTCTCCACCACTCATATTATAACCGTTTTGTACTGGAGACATATTTTGTTTGCTTGTAAAATCTAAAATCGGGGAAATCATATTAGATGTATTGCGGTCAATTGGTAAATATTTCAAATACTCGTTAGATGCGCCAATCATTTGTTGAGCACGTAATGGATTCTTTTTAAATAAAATATATAGCATTAATGCACCAAACGCAACTCCCGCCATTTGATAGTATTTTTTTCCAAAGGTCAACATCTTGGTATATTTACCATCTGTATAGATATTTGCAATAATAAATCCTGCAATAAGTAGAATATATAGTTCCAATCTCATATTTATATTATCAAGAGAATATGTTTTCATGTATTAGATTATTCGTAATACATATAAATTAAAACAGCTAGAATAAGAATAAAAATAGCATATAAATAATGTTTCCTTAAATTAATTTGTTCAGCTAAATATACTGGTTTTGGTTTATATTTATTTCGGTATTGGTCAAGTGCCTCTGGCATAGATAATTCTTTTTTGTTTAATGATACATTCATTTTATTATGAATAAAATGCACCCATCTTACGAATGATTTTTTAGAACATAAATATGGACTAACTGGATACTTGTCTAATATACTACTAAATTTATCACCAATATCACTTATTGGTATAAATAACGGCATATTTTGAATTAAATCATAATATTTTCGTTTTATAACTTCATTTGGATGTTCCGGATATGATTCTGCTACGGTATGCAAAAAAAACCAATAATGAGGCCCCCATACAGATGGATCAAAAAACATTGGTGAGATAATATATAAAGATACCTTATTATATTTACTTAGTATTATCGTATTATAAATAAAATGAGTGAAAATTATTGTAATAATTGTGGAAAGTATGGTCATGTTTATCATTTATGTAAATTACCCATTATGAGCATAGGTATAGTTGCATTTCGTATAGTAAATAAAGAAATACAATATCTCTCTATTTGTCGTAAAGATACATTTGGGTTTATTGATTTTATGCGTGGAAAATATTCAATAAATAATAAAGATTATATCATGAATATGATGAAACAAATGACAATTCGTGAAAAACAGTATTTAATGACTATGTCGTTTGTTGATTTATGGAAACATATTTGGGGACATACCGGATGTAATAATCAGTATAAACATGAAGAAAATTGTTCGCGAGATAAATTTGAGTTATTAAAAAAGGGTATATCATTCAATAATCAGGTTTATTCACTTGCATCGTTAGTTGAAGAAAGTAATTTATATACACAATGGACAGACCCTGAGTGGGGGTTTCCAAAAGGCCGACGTAATTTTCAAGAAAGAGATTACGATTGTGCTGTTCGTGAATTTTGTGAAGAAACTGGTATTAAACGAAACTGTTTAACCAGTATACATAATATTTATCCATACGAAGAAATATATACAGGTTCTAATTATAAGTCATATAAACATAAATATTATTTGGCATATATTCCATATGAGCATAGTGAAAATATACAAAATTTTGAAATTACAGAGGTTAGTAAAATGGAGTGGAAAACATATGATGATTGTATTTCAGCAATGCGACCTTACAATTTAGAAAAACAACGATTACTCACTAATATTAATAATACATTGGTTAATCATAAGAAAACGCTTATATAATTTATATCTAATTATGATAAATTGAATGAGTCAATACATCATCAAATAACGAATGGTGTAAAAACGAGATAAATGAAATATATATGTAAAATATATACATATATATTTTTCATGTCAAGTCGTAAAATTAAACCAGATGTTAATACTTCTACGCCGAATAAAAAAACACGACGCAAAATAAATATTAAACCAGATGAACCGCGTATTATGGATACTATAGTAGATAAAATATCGGTATTGAATCCATTTAATGCATCTACAAATGAACCACAACCACAACCACAACCACAACCTGATATACCAGTTACTAATAAGGAATTTACATGTGAGGATAAAAAACGTTGCCCCAGTGGATATAGATGTGATAAGCATAACAAATGTTATAGATTAACTGATATTGATTTAGTAGCTAATGGTCAGCGCACGATATTAACAATTGATGGAAATCGTAATAAAACGTATGATATTGATTTATTGAAAAAAAATATAGACCGTATTATCTTTTTAAAGCGTGGTAGGATTAATGACAAACCAATTACTGGTGCTGTACTTAAATCCATTATTACCGATTTAAAATCCAAACATACAACAGCTGTTGGTAATTCTACGTATTATGGTACATTAAACGATGAGCTTATTATTCAAATCATTTGTTTAGAAAATATTAAAACCGTGCCGAATCAATCAGCTGAGGTTGTTGAAAAAATACCTGCTCCACCAAGCACGTCGCCTGATACGAATACCCCAGAACTACCTACACAAAATGATTTACAAGAGATTGAAACAGAAATTGGGAATAAGCCAATCGACGTTCTTGAAAATTTGGATGATTCTCATTATGATTTACCAGATTATTCAAGTCAAATAGATATCCCTGCAAATCAACAAAAAATACAAGATAAAATTGGTGTTGCCCCTACAAATATTGTTTCAAAAGAATATAATGATTTTCTACATAAAAAAGAATTGGCACAGCGAGAAAGTATTGCACTTGATGATAATTATGATTTTTTATATCCAGAGATTGATGACCCTAACTTTAATATTAAAATTGCAAAGAAAAAAGAATTTAACGATACTCAATATGATGGTAAAATATATGATATACAAAAACAAGCCGAAAAAATGTGCAATGTGGAATTTGAGTTAATGCCTCATCAGTTATTTGTTAAAAATTTCCTTTCGTTTCAAACACCATATAACAGTTTGCTTTTATATCATGGATTGGGTACAGGAAAAACATGTAGTGCAATTGGTATTGCGGAAGAAATGCGTGATTATATGAAACAGACCGGCATTACACAACGTATTATGGTAATTGCATCACCAAATGTTCAAAACAATTTTCGTTTACAATTGTTTGATGAACGAAAACTGAAATTAGAAGGTGGCATTTGGAACTTAAATACATGTATCGGCAATACCCTATTACAAGAAATAAATCCATCACAAATACAAAATATTCCTAAGTCTAAGGTTATTTCACAAATAAATACACTTATCTCTCAATATTATATTTTCATGGGTTATGGAGAACTCGCTAATTATATTAAACGTAAAACACATGTTGATGCCAATACTAATTTATCAAGTAAACAACAAAAACAACAAGAAATTAGTCTAATTCGTTCACTTTTTAATAACCGTTTAGTTATTATTGATGAAGTACATAATATTCGGGTTATGCAAGATAATAAAGAAGCTAAAAAAACCGCGTCGTTATTAATGCGTTGTTGTAAATACGCTGACAATATTCGTTTATTATTATTATCCGCTACTCCTATCTTTAATAATCAACGTGAAATTATATGGTTAACCAACTTATTAAACGTTGTTGATAAGCGAAGTTTAATTGAAGAAACCGATGTGTTTACCAAAGAAGGTACTATGGTAGAACCACAAACATTAGAAGATGGAACTGTCGTTGAAGGAGGAGAGGAATTATTGCGACGTAAATTAACTGGATATATTTCCTATGTTAGAGGGGAAAATCCATATACATTTCCGTATCGGATTTATCCAACTGATTTTTCTATTGGGCGAATGATTCAATATGATAATTATCCATCAACTCAAATGAATACCAAGCAGATTGACGATAAACCGAGTAAAAATCCCTTATATATTGATTTACTTGGTGAATATCAGCAAAACGCGTACCAATTTATTCTTAAACATTTATTACAAACCTCAGTATCTATTACAGATGCTTATGGAAATGTTAAAGAAATGCCTTCATTTGAGAACATGGAATCATTTGGATATACTTATTTAAGAGAGCCGTTACAAGCCTTAAATATTATTTTTCCTAATCCTGAGTTTGTAGCACCCCCTACTTCTTTGCAAAATGAGGATGAGAAGGAAGAAAACGAGGAAGAAAACGAGGAAGAAAACGAGGAAGAAAACGAGGAAGAAAACGAGGAAGAAAACGAGGAAGAAAACGAGGAAGAAAACGAGGAAGAAACCGAAGAAGCAGTGAATACAACCGATGTAGAAACCACACAGGCGAACAAGAGAATTATAAATAATATGATTGGTAAAACTGGATTGTCTAATGTTGTTTCACATGAGGCAACGAGAACCCCATTTGAACTTCGACATAATTTTAAATATAAACCCGAATCTGTGAAGAAATTTGGTAATATATTCCATCCAGATAACATTGGAAAATATAGTGGTAAGATATCAAGTATATGTAAATCAATAGAGAACTCAACCGGAATTATAATGATATATTCTCAGTTTATAGATGGAGGGGTTGTTCCAATTGCACTCGCATTAGAAGAGATGGGGTTTACCCGATATGGATTTGCGAGTCATACAAAGTCTCTATTTGCTGACCCCCCAACAAAACAAGTTGATGCAACCACATTGAAACCGCTGGATGAAATGGAAGAAAGTGATAAACCGAATTATCGTCCAGCCAAATATGTAATGATTACAGGAGATAAATCATTTTCACCTAATAATCTCGCTGATTTGAAATATATAACCAGTCCCGAGAATAAAAATGGAGAACTTGTCAGAGTAGTATTAATTACCAAAGCAGCAGCTGAGGGATTAGATTTTAAAAACATTCGTCAACTACATATGTTAGAGCCTTGGTATAATATGAACCGTATAGAACAAATTATTGGTCGTGGTGTACGTAATTTAAGTCATTGTATGTTACCATTTGAAGAACGAAATGTAGAAATATATTTACATGCAACAAATGCAGTAGATGATACAGAAACCGCGGATTTATATGTATATCGTTATGCAGAGAAAAAGGCTATACAGATTGGTAAAATTACCAGAATTTTGAAAGAAACAGCAATTGATTGTATATTGAATATAGGTCAAACCGAGTTAACTGTGGAAAAGTTAAACGCACTTGTTGAAAACCAAACAATCAAATTGAAATTATCAAGTAATCAGGAGATAGATTATAAAATTGGTGACAAATCTGGTAGCAGTATTTGTGATTATATGAATTGTGACTTTGTATGTTCTCCAAATATAGAAATAAAAAAGGAAGATATTAACAAAACAACTTATGATGAACACTATGTAAAGATGAACTATCTGGGAATTTCAAAACGAATTCGTGATTTATTTAAGGAACAGCCATTTTATAAACGCGAACAACTTATTTCATCTATTCAAATTACGAATCCATACCCAACTGAACAAATAGATTATGTATTATCTATGTTTGTTGAGAATCAATACAATTATATCATAGATAAATACGGTAGAAAAGGTAATTTAATAAACGCGGGTGAGTATTACGGATATCAACCGTTTGAAATCAGTGATAACCATTCATCAATTTTGGATAGAAGTGTCCCTGTTGATTTTAAACCAACTGAAATGTACATGGAACTCCCTGTGGAAAAAGTAAACGACGGCATAAAGACTCCCATTAAAGTTATAGAAAAACAAACATCACCTATATTGGCTGTACGAAACATACAAAACTCTTTTGAATTATTACTAAAAAAGTTGGATTATGCATTAACTGTTGTACAAGATGAAAAGACTAATTTTAGTAACAAAATTCTTATGGATGCCGCAGAAGGTGATTGGTATAAACATTTAGGTTATATTTACAATGAGTTACATGATAATATCGATATATCAACCGAATTAATAGATAAATATACAATTTATCATTGGTTAGATACACAAGATATTGAAGATAAATTAACCATGTTGTTTCATGTATATGAAATAGAAAATTCTAATTTGGCAGATGTATTACACAAAGATATCGTACACACAGATATTGCCAAATATGTAAAAACATATTTTGATGAAAAAATAATGAAAAAAGATGATATTAATGGGTTTAAACGTGGTATTGCACTTGCCTCTACAAAACATATTGATTTGTATGTACAGGTCCAAGAAACCCGTATTTGGAAAAAAGCAAGTTTAACTGTTTCGCGTAGTTTTACTGACCTATTACGAAGTAAATATTATACACCTAAAGAACAAATGCAAGATTTTATTGGCTTTATGCATTTATTTAAGAAGAATAATATTGAGTTTAAATTAAAAGATATTACAGTGAAATCATCCAATAATAAGGGTTTTAAATGCAATGTTATGGGAAAAAATGAAATTATCAAGTTTTTAAATAACAAGGTTTTAGCTAAAAATCCATTCCCTATACGCGAAGATAAAGGTGGTCATATTACGTATGATGTAAACACAAATGCTAAAAATATTATGAGAAAAGGTATATGTGTAATGATGGAAATGATTATGCGATATTTTAATGAGTCTCCTCATAAAGATAATAAACGGTGGTTCTTTGATGTTGAACAAACATTAGCCAATGATTTACCCAAAGTATAAAATTTATAAAAAATTGATTATATATTTCTATAAATAACATAGAAATATATTTTGTGACATTATAGTAATATGAATAAACCATCAACTAACGAAAAAATCTATGGTGTATACAATCCATCTGTATTAACACAGAAAGTATATCTTATGATTACAGAAGTTGGTAAAAATGTTAAAAAAAACCTTGAAACAGAAATTTTATATCAAACTACGGGTAAATGTATTGCAGAGGGTATTTTAAAACCGAATTCTGTTCGTATTATAAATTATTCAAGCGGTTCTATCCGTGGTGACAAAGTAGAATTTCAGGTCGTATTTGAATGCATGGTATGTCATCCAGTTGAGGGTATGTTGATGAATTGTGTAGCAAAAACAATTACAAAGGCGGGTATTCACGCAGAGGTGATTGAACAAGATGGGTCGGTACCAGTAACTGTGTTTATTGCACGTGACCATCATTTTACAAATACAAAGTTTGCGAATGTTACTGAAAATGAAAAAATATTAGTAAATGTTATTGGTACACGGTTTGAATTAAATGACACCTATATTTGTGCTATTGCGAAATTAACTGAACCAAGGTCTAAAGATGGATTTGATAAGGGAAAAACAAATGAAAAGACAAATGGAAACAAACCTCCATTATCTATTCATGCAGATTAAACTATTTTAAAAAATTATTTGTATTATATAAATAATTTTTTCATGACATAATATTGTTATAATTACCATTGTCTAATTGGACCAGAAACCGTTAATGCTCTGGCTACATTTAAATTGTTTTCTATGTTGGCCATACCATTCACATGTAATGGATACGGGTCTCTATATGTGGATGCTGTTACTGCACCATCACCAGTACTTTCTAATTTCATACCAGTGGTTACATTATAAGAATCACCTACCATGAATGGGTGATTACTGTCGGTTTTAATGAATGTATATGTATTTCCTTTGTATAACGTTAATTGAAGACCACTACCAATAGCTGCTGTATCATTTAATGCTGTACCATTTGGTGTCGCACTAAAGATATAAAAGGGGTCTGTTGTTCCAGTAGTTCTAACATAATATGTTTTATCTGTTTCACTGGGTGAACTTGCAAGAATAAAATCTCCTATCATAGATGAGTGAACTGTACAAAAATACTTTAATGTGGTCATTGAATTAGGAATTGTAAATTTGAGGGATTGGTCAAGGAGTTGGATACCTGCAACGTTAACTGAAACATTTATGGGGGTGATAGTAATATGTTCAACCACCTCTAAATTATTATTCATAGAAACATCGCCAGTAAAGTGATTGCTACCTATAATAGCACTTTTGGGAATGGAATCATTTGCGATATTGGCGGAATTCCATGATAAATCTCCACCAACGTATAAAGCACCCGCAATACCAACACCTCCACCAATAGTGAGGGCACCTGTTATAGTGCTGCTGGAAACAGTGGTTGCACTGAATGCTGCACTTTCGGCGCCAATGGAAGTAATACCAGATAAAGCACCACCCGTTTATAGTGCTGCTGGAAACAGTGGTTGCACTGAATGCTGCACTTTCGGCGCCAATGGAAGTAATACCAGATAAAGCACCACCCGTCAAAGTAGCCGTTCCATCAGTAATAGTGGTTGCTGTTACGCTGCTACATCCAGATAAATCACCGACAGTCAAAGTGGCCGTTCCATCAGTAATACTGGTTGCTGATACGCTGCTACCACCAGATAAAGCACCGCCAGTCAAAGTGGCCGTTCCATCCGTAATACTGGTTGCGGTTACGCTGCTACATCCAGATAAATCACCGCCAGTCAAAGTGGCCGTTCCATCAGTAATAGTGGTTGCTGTTACGCGGCTACATCCAGATAAATCACCGCCAGTCAACGTGGCCGTTCCATCAGTAATAGTGGTTGCTGTTACGCGGCTACATCCAGATAAATCACCGCCAGTCAAAGTGGCCGTTCCATCTGTAATAGTGGTTGAGGTTACGCTGCTACATCCAGATAAATCACCGCCAGTCAAAGTGGCCGTTCCATCCGTAATACTGTTTGCGGTTACGCTGCTACATCCAGATAAATCACCTCCAGTCAAAGTGGCCGTTCCATCAGTAATAGTATTACCATATAATTGAGCATTGAACGAAGCATATTGTGCATACAAATTACCACAAATATCAACTTGTCCAGGGGCAATAACTGTTTCGGTTGCAGTACCTAACATAATTTGGTTGGATGCCGTCACTTTTGCATTATATCCAATAGCAGTTGAATTACTTAAATCATCTAAACCTGCTGCTGCATCTGCATGTTGGCCGATATACGTATTATATTTACCAGTAGTATTTACCTGACCTGAGCTATAGCCGATAGACGTATTACTTTCACCACTGGTATTATACTGTCCTGCCTGATAGCCCATTACTGTATTATGTTGACCGGTTGTGTTATTGAATAATGCGCCGAATCCATTTGCTGTATTAGAACTGCCCTCTCTGTTATTCCATAATGCATTGTTTCCAGTGGCTGTATTACTTAAGCCAGTTGTGTTATTGTGTAATGAGGTTGCCCCAATTGCTGTATTAGAATTGCCACTTGTGTTCTTGTATAATGTACGATCTCCAAATGCTGTATTAAAACTGCCTGTTGTGGTTTTGTATAACGCACCGTATCCATTGGCAACATTATAAATTCCACCGGTTAGCGAATTGAATACGTCTGCACCGACTCCAACGTTATTAGTAGTATTATAAAGGACTCCGGTAGTTGTGCTACCAATTAACAAACTATTCGCGAAATTTGCTCCTCCCACGATTACATCAGATAGTCCACTAAGGTCGGTCGCTCCACTCACATATTCAACACCATTGTTTAAAAGACTACCTGTGAAATCAAGGTCACCTGTTACTTTTAATGCTGTACCAGCATCAGTAGGAAGGGTTGTAGACCCAATGGCAGCTTTTGTAGCTATTGTAACACCAGCTTGAAAACCCACATCACCAGTAAAGTTTGGAGTGACGTCACCAAGTCCAGCTATAGCAGCGGAAGGAATACTATTATCCGGGTATTGTGCATACAAATTACCACAAATATCAATGGTAGTTCCATTAAATGAAATATCTCCGCCGACAGATAATTTTGAATCAAACGTAACATCGCCATTTACATCCATTGTACCATCTAATACAGATAAGTTGCCGTTACGGTTAATCATGTTACCACCACTTACATCTAAAAACCCTTGAACATAGGTTTGTTCTAAATTATTAGCATCAGTAGTTGCGAGCCAAGCCATCGTATATACATCAGCGAGATTATAATTTACGGTATATCCAATATCCTCTAAAAATCCTAATGTAATTCTACTGAGCGGTGTAGAAATTGGACTACTGTCCAACCACCCAGTCATTAATTCGGTATCTAATCCTGGATGAAATATACCATTTATATATCGGTTATCGGTGGAAAGACCTCCCTCTGGACCTTCCTCTGGATGAACTCCAGCAGTACCCGCGCCCCCATCGTCTTCAATGGGTATACCAAGAAACGCATCATTACTGAATCCAGCAAAAACCGATTTATATTCACGAAACGCATTGGTTCCCGTATAATAATGTTTGGTTGTTCCATTCTCAATGTACCCCGTTTTTGGACATCCTGTTAAATACCAAAAACTACCGATTCCTAAAATATGTCCAATTTCGTGTAATAATACATGATAATAGCTTGAAAATCCATCATTGCGAATTGAGTTTTTTAATCCGTATAAATAAGTATTATTCATAGTAATATTTGCAGTATTTGGAATTACATTTCCATATATAAAATTATTATCAACATAAACAACATCCGTTATACTTGCCCCACCTAATACATTCGTTCCTAATGTATCAATTACATAACTAATAGTAATCGTTTGAGATAATGGAAATCTACTATCAATAGTAACGAGACTTTCCCAACGATTAAATGCATTTTGAATGATATCATAATCAACTGGTTCAATCACATAGCTTGTATTATTAGTAATTGTATACGTGAACATTCCATTCGTAGACGTGTATGACATTATGATTAAGTATTAATCAAATCTATATAAAACGAATATATATAATTTATATAAATGATGGATAATACCGAATTATTAGAGAACCTAAAGACGTCCATTGAACAAATGAACAAACACCACCAAATAGAGGTATTGCGTATATTATCAAAGCAATTATGCAAATTAAATGAAAACAAAAGTGGAGTATATGTGAATTTAACTTATATAAATAATGAGGTAATTGAAGAACTCCAAAAATACATAGAATATACAAAAGAACAAGAGGAAACTCTAAAAACAACTGAATACCAGAAAGAAGAATTCAAGACCGCATTGTTTAATGAAAAAGAGGATAAAGATAATATTATATTATCTTATAGCGAAGTAACCAGGTAATGGCAAGTACTATATACAATAAATTATTTCAAGTAAACAATAATGTATGCATGGGGCAAACAACAGATGAATTGTTACGTCAATTAACGCCATTTATGTTAACTATAAATAACAAGGAATGTATACCCCATGAAAATACAACCGCCGATTTCTCTGGTATTAGTATAACAACAAATGAAAACGTAGAAGAACCA
>Ga0209192_10000942_pt1 | contig 25055 bp, 21 predicted proteins | sample ArcticOcean_MG_C_11_FD_187433 | JGI IMG/M metagenome (GOLD analysis project Ga0209192, IMG submission 187433) | Marine microbial communities from western Arctic Ocean - ArcticOcean_MG_CB2_154 (SPAdes) (version 2) | ecosystem: Environmental > Aquatic > Marine > Oceanic | place: Arctic Ocean... | reverse complement strand
TTTCTAGAAGAACATAATAGAAATAAAAAAAGTAAATTTTTCATAGATGATATTTTTTTTGTGAAGTTAAACTTTTGGAATGAGAAATTAAATAGTTTTACAATTGGCGTAAAATATTATGATTAACATAGATAATTATTGTTTTAATTTCAATCCTATTACAACTCGTACCATTCGTACTAATAGTAACCATACAAATGGTACGATTTTGTAAAATATTCATAATTAAGCTACTTTATTAAACCATTTTCTTACCGCACCTTCTGAAACATTAAAATGATTAGCTATTTTAACATTTGTCCAACCATCATCCTTATATGATTTAGCCTCAATTAACCGCTGTTCACTCTCCTCTAAAGTTCGTTCTTTTAGATGAGCTTGTTCTAAGCCAAATCCTTTATATTCGAACTCAAGTATATTAGATTTCTTTACAATATTACATTCTACAATATTGTCTGTACCATACAATAAGCCAGAAAACCTTACTTTAAGTTGCTTAATATACCTCAACTCTTCTTCTCTACTGCTTTTATTAATAGCAAAACAACTATCTGTGAAGTTTGCTAATTGCTTACTACCTGCTAAGTCATTTATAGATAAAGCTTTCGATAAATCTCTTTTAGGAGTATGTGCAACAACAAGTATAGAATAACCGTATGTTTTCTTTAAAGTCTTAAGACTCTTCATTAAAGGAGCTGCAAACTTAGCAGTTTCTACATCATCATTTATGTATGTAATATTATCAATAACAATAATCTTAGCATCATTTTCTAAAGCACAAATTTCTACCTGTTTAATGATTGCATCAACTTTATCTTTACCAAAAGTATACTCATAATCTTGGTCTATCTCTGCTCTTATAAAGTTCTCATCAAATTGATAGTACTTGTTCTCGTCTGAACAATCTTCACAGGTATACCTTACTTGAAATTGTTTTGCAGATAATTCAAAGTCAAAATAAATTACTTTTTGTTTTTCAGCCTCCATTTTAAATCCTTCAATTGGTATTCCTTTACTAATACTATTTGCAATTTGAACTGCAAGTATTGTTTTTCCAACATTAGTGTCTGCAAATAAAATACAGATTTCATTTTCAACCCAAAACTCACTAAATAACATATTTGGTGTTGGTAAATCCTTAACCTCGTCTATCCAATTATTCGCTGAGGTTGCTCTGAACATTTTTTGATTAAGCTGCTGCATCTGTAAATAAATTTAATTGGTTAGACTTAGTTTTGAATTTTTCATTGGTAGTGTAATACCCTACTCCATTTCTACTTGTTATTTTGCATTTAGCAAAGTAAGGTTTGTAAATTGCTCCTTGCTTGAACATATTACCTAATAGAGAGGTGAAATTGGTTCTTTGGATACCTGTTTCAGCTTCTACCATCTTCATAGTTTTAGGCTCATTTGTAAATGCTCTTAATACAATTTGTTTTTGTAGTTCTTTTTCTACTACTTGTAATTTCTCACCTTGTGAGTGTACAAGTCCTAAACCACTTTTCTTTGTGATTTGCTTTGGTGTTCTATGATTAATTTCTCTCATACAACAAATATTAAAAAGGGATTTTAGGGATTTTGAGAAGAATTCTCGGGATTTTGGGGTAAGCTTTGTTTACTTACCCAAACTATCATAAATTTTTTCTAATGAAAGGTCTTTAAATGTTGATAAAATTTTAACAATCTCAAAAAAATCTTCATTCCCTCTAAGTGTTTTTTCAGTGGATTCATTATAGATTTTTCGTAAAATCTTAGCTGTTTTAGATTTTGTGCCTTTTATGGCTTGAATTTGTATATTTTGAGAGTTAACTTTTGTATCTGGATTAAAGTAGTCCGCAAGAATTGTTGTGTATGTATTAAAATCTTCTTCGTTAGTAAAACAGTATTCCCATTCTTTTTCTAAATCAATAGAATTGAAAATATTTTTTATATTCTTTATAGTCTTGTGATATAATTCATCTTTATCTTCTAAATTCGATTTTGGAGAATCAATTCTTTCTATTATTGAAGTTTCAATTGTATTTTTTATTGTCTTAAAATAAAGATGTATTTGGTCAATATTCTTAGTTGATATAATAATTGTTTTACCAGAAGTAACATCTAAGGTAAGTTCAAAATGATGAATAAATTTGTTATTACATCTTTCTATAGTATGAGCTTTTCCTTTGCTTAACGTATTTAAATGGTCTTGTATTTCATCTATAAATAAATTTATACCAAAAGAATAAGACTTCCTAAAGACCTCTTCATCAAAAGAGCCATTATCTTCAATAAATTTAGTTTTAAAAGAATTAATAACTTGTTTTAGTTCGGTTTCTGAAATATTAGTTAACTGAAAAAAGTTGTCATAATTAGCTTTATAGTTTTCATAATTTTTATCAATCTCATTATACGGGGTATCATAACAAGAGCTTTCATAACGAGTTGTGTAATATTCGTGATTGTAATCAGTATCTGAAATAGAACTAAGAAAATCTTTAAATGGTATTTCTTTAAAGAATGTCTCTGCTAAAGAGAAATATTTAGTCATAACTTAATATTTTCTTTAAAAATACTAAAGTCTGGCAAAAAGATGAGTAAATTAATTAAGTTTATTAGAAATAAAGCTTAAAAAACTGATGAGGTTCTTTGAATAAATGAAAAATGTTTAGTTTCTAAATATTGGGTTAATCAATGAATTTATCGAAATAGAATACTAAGTATTTTTTTTACTTGTTTTACGTTTAAAAGACGAATGTGTGCCAAATGTGTGTCAATTGTGTGTCAATTGTGTGTCAAAATTATAATTATTTTAAAATAAATACTTAAATTTACAAAGCGTTAAGTGATATTAATAGAAGTATTGGATTGTTTAAAACCCTTATTAACAGTAAGTTTTAAGCAACAAAAAAGCCTCACATTTCTGTGAAGCTTTAAGTGAGCCCTGCAGGATTCGAACCTGCGACCGCCTCCTTAGAAGGGAGGTGCTCTATCCAGCTGAGCTAAGAGCCCGTAATTTTAAAGTTGCTACGTACAACTGTGTCGGGGTGGCAGGATTCGAACCTGCGACCTCCTCGTCCCAAACGAGGCGCGATGACCGGGCTACGCTACACCCCGAAGGTGTTAAATATCTTGCTAATTTTTTTTGATATTCTAAAAAAAACCAACACCCGAATTAGTTGAATTTTGCGGAGAGACAGGGACTCGAACCCTGGCGACAGTCACCCGTCGACAGATTAGCAATCTGCTCCATTACCACTCTGGCACCTCTCCTTTTAATGAACTTGTTCGCGCTTCTTTGAAATTGCGAGTGCAAATGTAATATTACATTTACAATTTAACAAGATGTTTTGCGCTTTTTTTACTTTATTTTCTACTCCGGATATTCGACTCTTAAGTGGTACATATTTAAGAGTTTCTTCTTAATTATTTTTTTAATAGTTTCAATCTCTTTGAAGGTAATATCTGAGTTTAAAAACTGATTGTCTGCCATTTGTTTTTCAATAATTTTATCTATTAAAGCACTGATGGATTGTGCAGTAGGTAATTTCAAACTCTTAGAAGCAGCTTCTGCAGCATCACACATCATTAAAATTGCGGTTTCTTTTGAAAATGGATTTGGCCCCTGGTATTGAAACTTTTTAATATCTACCTCAGTATCCGGATTCATTTCTCTTTCTTTCATTAGAAAATAATACGTTGTGCTGGTTCCATGATGCGTCCTAATAAAATCAATAATCCTATCTGGCAGCTTGTATTTTTTTGCAATCTCCACCCCTTTAATCACGTGGTCTGTGATTATTTTAGCACTGTCTCTTGGAGAAAGTTCATGGTGCGGATTTACACCGGTTGTTTGGTTTTCCGTAAAATACATTGGATTGACCATTTTACCGACATCATGATACAAAGCTCCCGTTCTTACCAACATGGAATTTGCACCGATTTCATTGGCTGCCGCCTCTGCCAAATTTGCAACTTGCATAGAATGCTGGAAGGTTCCAGGTGCTTTCTCATTCAACTCTCTTAGCAACTTAGTATTTGTATTTGATAATTCTAACAAGGTAACATCAGAAACCAAACCAAATACTTTTTCATAGATATAAATTAAAATAATAGATAAAAAGGACAGCAAACCATTCAATGCAAACAGTATAAAATACTGTAGATTTATCTGTGCCGCACTTCCTTCTTTAATAATAGAGAATGCTAAATAAGTAAGCATATAAATACCCGTAATTTGAGCAACGGAAATAAATAAATTTGCTCTTTTATAAAGTTCTGAAACCGTTAGAATGGTTACAATCCCAGCAATAATATGCAAGTATATAAACTCAAAACTATTGGGAACAATATATCCTAAAAGCAATACCGTTAGCACGTGGGTAAACAAGCCTAACCGCGCGTCAAAAAAGGCCTTCAAAACAATAGGAAGCACGCTTAAAGGAACCACGTAGAGATAATCTGAATTGTAGTTTATGACCAAGGTTTGTATAAAAATCATCGAGAAAACATTGAAAAATATAAACGTAACCTTGTTGTTATTTTCATAAATTTCTACGCGGTACTTCTTTAGGAATAGTAAAAGCATCAATAAAGCTAAAGAAACTAAAATACTATAGCCTAAAATAATCCAATTGTAGCTAGACTCCGTCCATACTTTAGATTCCGATTCGCTTTTTAAAGAGTTTAAAATAGCTAGTTTTTTCCCCTCAACAATGTCTCCTTTGAGAATAATAAGCCCTCCAGAAGAAACTTTCCCTTTTGTATACGAGATATTTTTATACTCGTTTTCAATTACTTTCTCCGTAAAAACTGCATCATAACTTACATTTGGTTTGATGATTTCAGAGAGGATATTAAAAATTTTATTTCTACTATAATTGGCAAAATCAACTTCTAAATTTGCTGTAATAATCTTTAAAACTTCACTTGAAGTATAAAAATTTTTAAAAGGGATGTCTTGTACTACATTCTCTTTTCTAATAGCCACCAACATATCTTTATCGGAGAGCTTGTCCTGAATAACAGCTTCTAAAAACCCAGTTTCATAGACCTTTTCTATTGTACTCAATCCAATTTCCTGAAATGCATTTTTTTCCTGAAGAGATAAGGAATCATTGCCTATTAAAGCTGCTATTCTTTTATTAAAAGCGCCTTTAACACTGGAAACCAACGCTTTGTTAGCAGTAAAATACAGTTTTGAATTGGCAACTATTTGTGCCTTCTCTTCCTTAATTTCTGTTGCGGATTTTTGGATAGCAAAATCGAAAGGAGCATACAAGTTGTCGTATTTCCATAACTGGCTGTTGCTAAAGTCATACTTAAATTGTCCTCCTTTAGGAAACAAATAAACAATAGCCACCGTAGTAACTAAAAATAAAATCACTTTATAGATGATGGTATTCTTTTGATAGAGTTTATTTACAAAGTTGTTCATAGGTAGTGTCTTGTTATGACAAACTTACTGCAAAAAAGTGACCCTTAGAAATTCAACGGAAACAAACCGATAAAAATCGATTAAAAAACATTAATTTAGCCTACATTCTTAACAAAAAACAAACTCAGAATAGCATATGAACGAAGTCGTAATTGTAGCTGTTGCAAGAACACCAATCGGAAGTTTTATGGGAAGTTTAGCTACAATCCCCGCAACCAAATTAGGAGCGATCGCCATTAAAGGCGCCCTAAAAAAAATTGGTGTAGCACCAGAAATGGTAGAAGAAGTTTTTATGGGAAATGTAGTCTCTGCTGGCTTAGGACAAGCTCCAGCAAGACAAGCAGCAATTGCTGCTGGAATTCCAGATACAGTTCCTTGCACTACGGTAAATAAAGTATGTGCCTCTGGTATGAAAGCCATTATGCTGGCTGCTCAAACCATTGCGCTTGGAGATGCAGAAATTGTAGTAGCTGGGGGAATGGAAAATATGAGTGCGATACCCCATTACCAGCATGCTAGAATTGGCACAAAGTTTGGCGGCATCACACTCGAAGACGGCATGCAAAGAGATGGTTTAGTAGATGCCTATGACAAATTACCTATGGGGGTGTGTGCAGATGCTTGTGCTTCAAAATATGAATTTTCTAGGGAGGACCAAGATGCATTTGCAATACAATCTTACAAGCGCTCTGCAAAAGCTTGGAGTGCAGGAAAATATGCAGATGAAATTGTGCCTGTAACAATTCCTCAAAGACGTGGAGATGCAATTATTTTCTCTGAAGATGAAGAGTACAAAAATGTGAAAATAGAGAAAATTCCAGCATTGAGGGCTGCGTTTACAAAAGAGGGGACGGTTACTGCTGCCAATGCCTCTACAATTAATGACGGTGGTGCTGCTTTGGTTTTAATGTCATTAGAAAAGGCAACCGCATTAAAGCTAAAACCGCTTGCTAAAATTAAAAGCTATGCAGATGCTGCACAAGCGCCGGAATGGTTTACGACAGCGCCCGCAAAAGCATTACCAAAAGCATTGGAAAAAGCGAATCTTAAAATGGTAGATGTGGATTTCTTTGAATTGAATGAAGCTTTTTCTGTGGTAGGTTTGGCAAATATGAAACTGTTAAATATTACCGATGAGAACGTAAATGTAAACGGTGGCGCGGTCTCGTTGGGACATCCTTTAGGAGTTTCTGGCGCCAGAATCGTCATTGCTTTGACCACTGTTTTAAAACAAAATAACGCTAAAATTGGTGCTGCAGCTATCTGCAACGGCGGTGGCGGTGCAAGTGCGATGGTGCTTGAAAGAATTTAATTTTTTAATAAATATTTGTAGCTATGCTTTTTGGTATTGGTAACCTAAGTATTGTTCCCCTGAGAGCTGAAGAATGTGACGCCTCCGAAATGAGGAGTCAACTATTATTTGGTGAGCATTTTGAAATTATCGAAAAGCAAAAAAATTGGAGTAAAATCCGATTGCATTTTGATCATTTTGAGGGCTATATTGACAACAAGCAATACTTAGAAATTTCGGCTGATTTTTATACCAGGCTTTGTGATACAATACCCACCTATTCTGGGGAACTTTTAGACTTTGTCACCAATCAAAAAAGCGAACTAACTACTATAGCCATTGGCGCACAACTGCCTTTTTTTAAGGAAGGAAAATTAAAGTTAGAAAATTCCGAGTATGCATATGATAGTGCTACTTTCCAGGGCATACTGCCTAAAACTGAAATTTTAAAAACGGCATTTACCTATTTAAATACTCCCTTTTTATGGGGTGGAAAATCGCCCTTTGGAATTGATGCTGCGGGCTTCACGCAAATAGTATACAAACTATGTGGTTATCAACTGTTAAGAACCCCCAAAGAGCAATCCACACAGGGCGAAGTATTGAGTTTTATAGAAGAAAGTGAACCTGGAGATTTGGCTTTTTTTGATGATGAATTTGGTGAAATTATTCACGTTGGTATTGTTCTGAATGACTATCATATTATTCACGCACATGGTAAGGTAAGAATAGATACCCTAGACCACAGTGGTATTTTTAACACGGATCTTCAAAAACACACACACAAACTAAGAGTCCTTAAAAAAGTGATATAAAAAAGCCCAAAACTTAAAAGTTTTGGGCTTTTTTATATCAAAGTAATACCTATTAACTTCTCATTTCTTTATAGATGGGTCTCAAGACATCTGCCTCTTTCTCCATACGCAACGTATCATAAATATTTAAGAGCGTCCTTACGGTATCTATTGATCTTTTAATATTGTCTGCTTTCAATAAAAAAGGCAAAGCAGCTTTGTACAGCTCTTTTTGTTCTTCTTGTAAAGCATCATACTTTTTGAAGTTAGATAAGTTCTTATTCATCTCCTCTACCAACTCTTTTTCCTTACCCAACATGGCGATCGCTAAATTCATATATGCATCTCCATATTCAGGATTTAATTCAATTGCTTTCTTATAATACCCAACGGCCTCCTCTATTTTACCTTCATTTGCATTGACCACTCCTAAGTTAAAAAACAAGGTTGGGTTTGTAGGATCTAATTTTACCGCTTCTTGCATTAGCGCTCCAAACTTATCCATTTTGTCAAGTTTGATATATAGTTGTGCTTCATTTAAAATTAAATTCACATCTTTTGGATTTGCTCTTCTCGCCTCTTGCAAAGCAACAATCGCTTCTTCTGTTTTTCCTTGATTTACTAAAATATATCCAATATTTTTTACAATTTCGGCTTGTTTAGATGCAGATACTTTGTCAACGGGAATACTATACCCACCTGATTTAACCATCAAATCTCTTCGAACTTTTGACCCTAAATTTTCTTCAGTACCTGTTTCCTTATTCGTAGCAAAATACTCTGTACTAATGCCAGTATAACCAATCTCTTTTAACTCTTTGTAAAATTTCAAAGAGACATCGTACTCTTTTGATAAAGAAGCACTAATTGCAGCATTGTATAAGAAACTAGTATCCTTTGGACTTAATTTATACGTTAAGTAAAAATTAGCTTGTGCACCCGCATAATCCTTCGAATTGTACTGTTCTATAGATTTTTCAGAAACCTTTTGTATCAAAGCATTCAGCATTGGCTTTGCCTCTTTGCTGTATTTATTTGAACCCACTTCTTTCTCAAAGTCAAAAAGATCATTAAAACTATTGGCTGCAGCTGCGTAATTACTTTCACCTGCAAAAGCCTGTGCCTTTAAAAAATAATATTTCGACTTATACTTAGAATCCATGGTCTCCAACATACCCTCCACAGAATTTACCGCAGATAATGCTACCGAAAACTGATTTTTTTTCAGTGCCTTCTCCGCAACTCTTAATTCTTTCTTTTGACCGAATGTTATTGCAGTCAGTAAACCTAAAGAAAGTGCTAATACTTGATTTTTCATTGTAATACTTATTTAATTTATTATTATTCGTCGTTTTCGCTTGAATCCTCTTCCGCAGAATGGGGTTCACTGGACTCATTTCCAATTTCCGTGTCATTTTCGATTTCGCCTTCCAGATCTTCTGGAACTTCTTCTTCATGCCCCACTTTAGCTACAGCGGCAATGCTATCATTGTCCTTAATATTAATTAAACGAACCCCCTGTGTGGCACGACCCATAACACGCAAGTCTTCCACGGCCATTCTAATTGTCAATCCAGATCTATTGATGATCATTAGATCATTCGAATCATCTACATTTTTAATTGCTACTAAATCTCCTGTTTTTTCTGAAATATTCAAGGTCTTTACTCCTTTACCTCCTCTGTTGGTAATTCTATAATCTTCTAACTTCGAACGTTTACCATATCCTTTTTCAGAAACAACCAAAATATTACTATCCATATCATTTACAGCAACCATTCCAATCACCTCATCTTTTTCATGTTGTAAGGTAATTCCCCTTACTCCAGAAGCAGTTCTTCCCATAGGGCGTGTTTTTGCTTCTTCAAAACGAATGGATTTACCTGATTTTAAAGCGAGCATCACTTGACTATCTCCTGTTGTCAACTTCGCTTCTAACAATTCATCTCCTTCTTTAATGGTAATTGCATTAATTCCATTTGTTCTTGGTCGAGAGTATTGTTCCAAAGAGGTCTTTTTAACCTGACCTTTCTTCGTAGCCATAATCACATAATGGCTATTAATATATGCTTCATCTTTTAAATCTTGTGTAACTAAAAATGCTTTTACTTTATCATCTTGTTCTATGTTGATTAAGTTTTGCATGGCTCTTCCTTTTGTGTTTTTACCACCTTCAGGAATTTCATACACCCGCATCCAAAATACTTTTCCTTTTTGCGTAAAGAACATCATATATTGGTGGTTTGTCCCCACAAATAAGTGCTCTAAGAAATCTTCATTTCTTGTAGTTGCACCTTTCTGTCCTCTACCGCCTCTGTTCTGGACCTTGTACTCTTCAAGATTGGTCCGTTTTAAATACCCAGCATTAGAAATGGTAACCACCACTTTTGTATCCGGAATCATGTCTTCAATACTCATATCTCCTCCTGCATACTCTATAATAGATCTGCGTTCATCTCCATATTTATCTTTGATATGTGCAAGTTCTTCTTTTATGATTTCATACCTTCTTGGCTCATTCGCTAATATGTCTTTTAGATCTACAATGGTCGTCATAATTGCATCGTATTCTCCACGTAACTTGTCCTGTTCTAATCCTGTTAACTGACGCAAACGCATTTCTACAATGGCTTTAGCCTGAATTTCAGTTAGCTCAAAACGTTTCATTAGTTTTTCGCGTGCCTCATCGGCATTTTGAGAAGCACGGATCGTTGCAATGACCTCATCAATATTGTCAGATGCAATAATTAGTCCTTCTAAAATATGTGCTCTTGCTTCTGCTTTTTTAAGATCAAATTTTGTTCTACGCACCACAACTTCGTGACGGTGTTCTACAAAATAATGAATCAGTTGTTTTAAATTTAATTGTTCTGGCCTTCCTTTTACCAAAGCAATATTATTTACACTAAAAGAAGTTTGTAATTGCGTGTATTTAAAAAGTTTATTTAATACAATGTTCGGAATTGCATCCCTTTTCAAAACGTATACAATGCGCATTCCATTTCTATCAGATTCATCTCTAATATTAGAAATACCCTCTATTTTCTTATCATTTACAAGTTCTGCAGTTTTTTTAATCATTTCTGCTTTGTTCACTTGATACGGAATCTCTGAGACAATAATACACTCGCGTCCCTTCACCTCTTCAATGACAGCTTTTGCACGCATTACAATACGACCACGCCCCGTATGAAATGCATCTTTGACACCATCATAACCATAAATAATTCCTCCTGTAGGAAAATCGGGTGCAGTAATGTGTTGCATTAACTCATCAATCTCAATTTCCTTGTTGTCTATGTACGCAAGGGTTCCATTAATTACTTCCGTTAAATTGTGGGGTGCCATGTTGGTTGCCATTCCCACAGCAATACCAGAAGCTCCATTTACTAATAAATTTGGAATACGCGTTGGCAAAACCACGGGTTCATGCAATGTATCATCAAAATTCAAACGTTGATCTACCGTATCTTTCTCGATGTCCGCTAACATATCCTCTGAGATCTTCTGCATTCTAACCTCTGTATATCGCATTGCTGCTGGACTATCTCCATCTACAGAACCAAAATTACCTTGACCATCAACCATCATATAACGCACACTCCAGTTTTGAGCCATTCTTACCATAGAATCGTATACAGAAGTATCCCCATGCGGGTGAAACTTACCTAAAACTTCTCCAACAATTCTGGCTGATTTTTTATATGAACCGGTTGCTTTAATTCCCAATTCATGCATGCCAAATAAAACCCTTCTGTGCACTGGTTTTAAACCATCTCTTACATCTGGTAATGCTCTTGAAACAATCACTGACATCGAGTAATCGATGTACGCGGATTTCATCTGCTCTTCTATGTTAATCGGAATCAACTTCTCTCCCTCTGTCATATATATATTGTGTTATTATGTATCCTATTTTTAAAACAAGGCAAGATAATATTTCTACACCTATTTTCAAAGAGTATCCTCCTCTGAATTGGGGAGAGTTATCAACATTTCTTTATAATTTTTACTCCTTTTTTATGTGGTTGATTTTCAATTGTTTTAGCACTTAAAATCGAAGTCAACCTGTCAGTTTTACAGAATTGGCATATTTTTTGTATTTATTAAAAAAAAAAAGAATTAAATTTACACAAAGAGATACAGCTATATGGACGATAATTTTTCACCAAAAGTAAGAGATGTAATCGCCTTCAGTAAAGAAGAAGCGCTAAGGCTAGGGCATGAGTTTATTGGAACAGAACATTTATTACTCGGTTTAATAAGAGAAGGAGAAGGAAAAGCAATGGATATCTTGTCTGCCTTTGATGTAGATACAAATCTATTGCGCAAAAAATTAGAACAATTAAACCCTGTAGACCTTGCGTTTACAGAGACTTCTGGAAATAAAAGCCTGCATTTGACGCGGCAAGCTGAAAAAGCACTTAAAACAACGTTTTTAGAGGCGAAACTATATCAAAGTGAGGCTATAGATACCGCACATTTATTACTTTGTATTCTGAGAAACGAAAATGACCCAACAACGAAGTTGATTCAGAAGTACGATGTAAACTATGGTGAAGCAAAGGATGTATACAAACAATTGCATACAGATGGCACTGAAGATTTACCCAGTAATCCAATAGCAGAGACGCCTTCAGATGACGAATTTAGTGCTGAAAAGTCAAATCCTTTTGAGCAAACTCAAAAAGGCAAAGCTATAAAAAAATCAAAAACCCCTGTTTTAGATAATTTTGGCAGAGACTTAACGGATTTAGCTGAAAAAGGAAAACTAGACCCCGTAGTTGGCAGACAGAAAGAAATCGAACGCGTATCTCAAATTTTAAGCAGAAGAAAGAAAAATAATCCCATGCTAATTGGAGAACCTGGTGTTGGTAAATCTGCCATTGCAGAAGGTTTAGCACTCCGAATTATAGAGCGAAAAGTGTCTCGAATTTTATTTGACAAACGTATTGTCTCTCTGGATTTAGCAAGCTTAGTTGCCGGTACAAAATACCGTGGGCAGTTTGAAGAGCGCATGAAGGCTTTAATGAATGAGCTTGAAAAAAATGAGGATATTATTCTTTTTATAGATGAAATTCATACGATTGTAGGCGCAGGTGGTGCCACAGGATCACTGGATGCCTCCAACATGCTAAAACCTGCATTAGCCAGAGGTGAGATTCAATGTATTGGAGCCACTACCCTAAATGAATACAGAACAAATATTGAAAAAGACGGTGCTTTAGAACGTCGTTTTCAAAAAGTAATTGTAGAACCCACCTCTGTGGAAGAAACGGTGCAAATTTTACAAAACATCAAAGGAAAATATGAGGAACACCATCATGTAAATTATACAGATGCTGCCATTGAAGCCTGCGTAAAACTTACCAATAGGTATATGACAGATCGCTATCTTCCAGACAAGGCTATTGACGCTTTAGATGAAGCTGGATCTAGAATTCATATTACAAATATTGTAGTTCCACAACAAGTTTTGGAATTAGAAAAACAACTTGAAGTCGTTCGAGAACGCAAAACGAAAGCTGTCAATGGTCAAAAATATGAAGAGGCAGCGAAATTGAGAGATGACGAAAAAAATATGGAGTCCGCATTAGATTCTGCACAACAACAGTGGGAAAATGACTCGAAACTGAATCGTGAAATGGTCACCGAAGACAATGTTGCCGAAGTGGTTTCTATGATGACCGGAATACCTGTGAGCCGCGTTGCAGAAGCGGAAACAGAGAAACTACACGAGCTCCCTAAGCTGATTAAAGGAAAGGTTGTGGGACAGGATGTTGCTGTAACGAAAGTTGTAAAAGCAATCCAAAGAAATAGAGTCGGATTAAAAGACCCCAACAAACCGATTGGTTCTTTTATTTTCCTGGGACAAACCGGTGTTGGAAAGACACAATTGGCAAAAGTATTGGCTAGTGAGTTATTTGATGCTGCAGATTCTTTGATTCGAATAGACATGAGCGAATACATGGAAAAATTTGCTATTTCGCGTTTAATAGGTGCACCTCCAGGATATGTTGGTTATGAAGAGGGCGGACAATTGACCGAAAAAGTTCGAAGAAAACCCTATGCTGTAGTCTTATTGGATGAAATAGAAAAAGCACATCCAGATGTATTTAATATTCTATTACAAATTCTAGATGACGGCTATATTACAGACAGCTTAGGAAGAAAAATTGATTTTAGAAATACAATCATTATCATGACTTCTAACATTGGTGCACGCCAAATAAAAGACTTTGGTGGCGGTGTAGGTTTTGGAACCTCTTCAAAAACAGCACAGGCAGATGCCTATGAGAAATCGGTAATCGAAGGGGCTTTAAAAAAATCATTTGCTCCTGAATTTTTAAACAGAATTGATGATGTTATTATCTTTAATGCATTAGAAAGAGAAGATCTACATGCAATTATAGATATTGAACTAGACAAGCTATTGAAAAGAATTTCAGACTTAGGATATACTTTAAAATTAAGTAAAAAGGCAAAAGATTATATTGCGGATAAAGGCTTTGACAAAAAGTATGGGGCAAGACCGCTGAATAGAGCGATACAGAAATACATTGAAGATGCCTTAGCGGAAGAAATTGTAAATTCTAAACTCTCCGAAGGTGATACAATATCCATGGACTTAAATGAAAAAGAAAATAAACTTACCATTAAAATTAAAAAAGGTAAAAAGAAGCTTGAAACCAAAACAACTTCATAAATAATAAAAAATCCCAAACGTACATTTGGGATTTTTTATTGCTTAAATCCCTTCTAATTTCCTGTTAAGAATCTAATTAAATATTTATATTTGCCTCAAATAATTTAAAAAAATGAAAAAGTTAAGTTTTTTACTTTTAATGGTATTGGCAATTGTATCCTGTAATAAGAAACATTCTAAAGAATATCTTTCACTCGTTGTAAAGCTAGAAAACAATAAAGATTCTATCCTTACCATCTTATCACAAGAAGGAACTATTAAGGTAATTAAGGTACAAGAAGATGGCATTTTTAAAGATACTTTAAAAGTACCTAAAGGAGGCGTATATACTTTACAAACGAGTCCAAAAAAAAGAGCTCCAATATTCTTAAAAAATGGCTTTGACATTGAGATTAGCGGTAACTCAGAAAAATTTATGACAAGTTTTGAGTTTACTGGAGAAGGTTCAGAAAATAACAGTTTCATACTTGCACAGATTTCCGAAAGTCAACGGATTGGAAATCCTGCCTTAATTTTAGCTTTAGAAGAAAATAAATTTAAAAATAAAATCATAGACCTAGAAAAAAGACAAGACAGCCTTTTAAAATCTTATAAGAATATTGATAGTATTTTAATAGAAATGGCAAACCAACAAACAGTGCAAATGATCAGTTACTTTAACCAAGCTTACAAAAAAAATAAGGCAATGGCAAAAGGAACTCCATCTCCTGAATTTAAAAAGTACACAAACTTCAAAGGGCGCAAAAAATCCCTTTCTTCCTATGCAGGAAAGTATGTGTATATCGATGTTTGGGCAACCTGGTGTGGACCCTGTATTCAACAAATTCCATTCTTAGCAAGTTTGGAAAAAGAATACCACAATAAGAATATTGAATTCATAAGTATTTCTACCGATGAGTCTAGAAGAAGCGGTGGCTCATGGGATGCTGCAGAAAAAAAATGGAGAAACTTTGTGAAAGCAAAAGAATTAACAGGCACTCAGTTATGGGCAGGAAAAGACAACTCTTTTCAACGCGCATATGAAATAAATTCGATTCCCCGCTTTATCTTAATTGATCCGCTGGGAAATATTGTAGATGCAAATGCACCCAGACCCTCTGACCCCAAATTAAAAGAACTATTTACTTCATTAGGCATATAACCAATATAGAAACTTGTTGTTCTATTCCGGTAGTCTCGAGACGAAAGCAAATGCTATTTATTTTAGCTTCCTATTTCTCTTGATACAACCAAAAAAGCGCAATCCTTTTAAGGATTGCGCTTTTTTGGTTGTATAATTATAAGAAGTTTATTCTTTATAAACCCCCATATTTGCGTATTTATCCATTCGCTGAGACACTAAATCTTCTTCGGAAAGTTCTTTTAACTCATCAAAAGCAATCACAATTTGATTTTGAACAGCTTTAAAAGCGCCTTCTCTGTCAGAATGCGCACCACCAATAGGTTCTTTAATGATTCCATCAATTAACTTCATTTTCTTCATGTCAGTACCTGTTAGCTTTAAAGCTGCAGCTGCCTGCTCTTTATACTCCCAGCTTCTCCATAATATGGAAGAACAAGATTCTGGTGAAATCACGGTATACCAAGTATTTTCCATCATATAAACACGATCTCCAACACCAATTCCCAAAGCACCTCCAGAGGCTCCCTCACCAATAACCACCGTAATAATAGGTGTTTTTAAAATGGTCATTTCAAAAATATTTCTAGCAATTGCTTCTCCCTGTCCCCGCTCTTCAGCTTCTAACCCAGGATATGCTCCCGGTGTATCTAACAAAGTAACTACAGGAATTCCAAACTTCTCTGCCATTTTCATTAAACGCAATGCCTTTCTATACCCTTCAGGATTTGCCATCCCAAAATTACGATACTGCCGTGTTTTAGTATTGTATCCTTTTTGCTGACCGATAAACATATAGGATTGATCTCCAATTTTACCTAAACCTCCAATCATCGCTTTATCGTCACCTACGCTTCGATCTCCGTGCAGCTCCATAAACGTGTCTCCACAAATTGCTTTGATATAATCTAGTGTATACGGCCTGTTTGGATGTCTTGAGAGTTGAACACGCTGCCAAGGTGTCAAATTTTTATATATATTTTTTCTGGCTTCTGTTAATTTCTTGTTTATTTTGTTACAAGTAGCACTCACGTCTACTTCACTTTCCTTACCAATAATCTGACATTTTTGTAGTTGATCTTGAAGCTCTTTAATAGGCATTTCAAACTCTAAATACTCCATATTATAATGATTTGACTCTAGTTATTTGTAAAGACAAACATACTATAAAATTTACTTTTCAAGTAAATTTAATTTACTTTTTTCTACTTAATCTTTGAAGAAAGTTGTCTTTTAAAGGTCCTTTATTCTTTATAATTCCGTTTAATAAAACAACCAACAATACCATAAAAGCGCCTAAATAGAAAGTATTACTCATCTGTTCTTCTTCACCAAAAATAAATAAGGCTAAAATGATTGCATAGATCGGCTCTAAATTAATGGTAAGCATTACGGTATACGGCGATAAATATTTCATTACTTGCACGGAAGCAATAAATGCATACGCTGTACAAATACTGCTCAATATTGCAAGATACATCCAATCTTGTGTAGAAATTTGAAAGAAGTCTAAGGAGAAACTACCCGTAAATAGTAAATACATTGTAATAAAAACAACACCAAAGAGCAGTTGATAGAATGAAATTGTATTTGCAGTATATTTCTTGATAAAAACTCCGTTTAAAACTGAAAATACCGCACCTAAAAAAGATGCAATTAGCGCATAGATAATTCCTAAAACATACTGGCTCTCAAAATTAAAAATAATATATAAACCTCCAATAACCAGCAACCCAAGAAATATTTCTAACGCATTTATTTTTCTTTTAAAAAAAACAGGTTCTATCAAAGATGTAAAAAAAGCTCCGGTGCTCATCATTACTAAAGCAACGGAAACATTAGACTCCTTTATCGCCATAAAAAAGAATACCCAATGCAGTGCAATTATGATTCCTGTCAAAAAAAACTTAAAGAGTCCCAATCGATCTACTTTAAAAGTTTTTCTTTTCCAAAGAAAATAGAACGCAATAAAAGCGGTAGCGAGTAGCATCCGATACCAAACCAAGGGGATGGCTTCAATTGAAATTAAAGCCCCTAAAATAGCCGTAAAACCCCATATAAAAACAATAAAATGAAGGAGCAAGTAGTTTTTAAATTTATTTTCTTCCATTGAGATAGAGATAGATAGCGATAAATCCAAAAAGAATGTTCGGGAGCCAAACATAAGACAAGGAATTAACGCCAGCAACAGAACCTAAAACTTCTCCAACTTTCATAAAGAAAACGTATAAGAACATAATTCCAACACCAATCGCTAAATTCACCCCTGTTCCTCCCCTCCTTTTTCGAAAAGCCAAACCAACTGCAATAATAGTAAGAATATAGGAGGCTATTGGTAAGCTTGTTCTTTTGTAGAGCTCAACCAAATAAACATTTAAGTTTTTTACGCCGCGCTTTTTAGAGATGTTAATATACTTTAAAAGTTCCCCTGAGGGCATTTCTTGTGCAAAAGCAGATTTGTAAACTAAATCTTTCGGTGAAAAGTTAAATACTGTATCCAGCTTATTCCCAGAAAATATACTATCATTGCCTTTAAACACTAATCGTTTTCTCCAATTGGTTAGTGTAAATATACTGTCTTTCTCATCGTATTTTATATTGTCTGCTGAAAGCTTAGACTTTAATTCTAAATCGTCATAGGCTTCTGAATTAAAATCATATCCTACATTATTTTCTGTATTAAAATTCCTTATAAAAACATAGGTACTGTCTGTCAATTGTAAGCTAAAATTTGAAACATATTTTAGTGCATTCGACTGTTTTGCATTATTAATGTATTTTTTTTCAAACCCTTTTCGAATCTTACTGCTTTTAGGCACTACGTAGTGATTCATTCCGAGGGAAAGTATGGTTACTAGAGACGCACCTATAAAATAAGGATATAAAAAACGTGTAAATGAAACCTTTGCATTTGTAATTGCTATAATTTCGGTGTTGTTAGAAAGCTTAGATGTAAATAAAATTACGGCAATAAATAATGCCAAAGGCATAAAAGTATTGGTATAATAGATAATAAAATTTATGTAATAATCGTTTAGAACTTCGCTTAACTGCAAGTTCGGATGTTCTAAAAAATTATCTATTTTTTCAGAAACATCAATCGCGATCGCAATTGGAATTAAGATTAATAAAGTAAACAAAAAGGTTACCAAAAATCTTTTTAATATGTACCAATCAATTATTTTCAAAAGGATATCAATCTAATTATTACAACTACCCACCAACACCAGTGGTACCAAAAAACTTATAATCTTTTGTCCATTTGTTTCACCATTTTATCTTTCCACGCTCTAAAGTCTCCTGCTAAAATATGTTTTCTAGCTTCCCGAGTTAGCCATACATAAAAACCAAGATTATGAATAGAGGCTATTTGTTTTCCTAGCATTTCTTTTGCAGCAAATAAATGGCGCAAATATGCTTTTGAATACATGGTATCTACCCCAGTGATTCCCATGTCATCTATTGGAGAGAAATCGTCTTCCCATTTTTTATTTTTTATATTGATAGAACCATGTGCCGTGAACAACATTCCGTTTCTTGCATTTCTTGTAGGCATTACACAATCAAACATGTCTATTCCCAATGCAATATTCTCTAAAATATTTATTGGTGTACCAACCCCCATTAAATACCTTGGCTTGTCTTCTGGTAAAATTTCTGTAACCACTTCTGTCATAGCGTACATTTCTTCTGCAGGCTCTCCAACTGAAAGACCACCAATAGCATTTGCTTGTGCACCTGCGTTCGCAATATATTCTGCAGACTGTCTTCTTAAATCTTTATAAGTACTTCCTTGCACTATTGGCATAAAGGTTTGCTCAAAGCCGTATTTGTAAGGTAGTTTTTCTAAATGACCTATACACCTATTCAACCATCGATGTGTCATATGCATGGACCGTTTGGCATAATTATAATCACAAGGATATGGCGTGCATTCATCAAAGGCCATGATAATATCTGCACCTATAGTACGCTGCGTTTCCATGACATTCTCTGGCGTAAAAAAGTGCATCGACCCGTCAATATGGCTCTTAAACTTTACGCCTTCTTCATTAATTTTTCTTCTCCCAGAAAGAGAATATACTTGATACCCTCCAGAATCTGTTAAGATTGGTTGGTCCCAACTCATAAATTTATGCAAACCACCGGCTTTTTCTAAAATATCCATCCCTGGACGCAAGAATAAGTGATAAGTATTTGCTAAAATAATATCAGGATTTATCTGTTCTTTTAATTCTGTTTGATGCACACCTTTTACAGTACCAACTGTGCCAACTGGCATAAATATTGGCGTTTCTATAGTTCCATGATCAGTAGTAATTACACCAGCTCTGGCTTTACTCTTTGGATCGGTTAATTTTAAGTCAAATTTCATTGTGGGCAAATATACTATTATTTAAGAATTAACAAGTTTCAGCAGGATACCATGGCACTTTGTTGCTTACCAACGTTTCTTTTTGGCTGAAAAACTTGAGTTACTTCTTTTACTTTTTGGTGACGATTTTCTAAAAGAGGCACTTTTTTTATTAAAATCGTTTTTTGTAGGTGCTTTATTTCTCTTTGGTTTTGCTTGCTTTGGTTTTTCTTCAACCATAGAGGCTTCTTCTGTTTTTGAAGAAGTAGAAATCATTTTATTGATATCTGTCATCTCTTCATCTGTTAATTCTCGCCAATCTCCTGATTGCAGATAGCCAAGATCTACATTCATAATTCTTGTGCGCTTTAACTTTGTTACTTCGTACTCTAAATATTCGCACATTCTACGAATTTGACGATTTAAACCTTGTGTTAAAATAATTTTAAAGATTTTATCGCTTATTTTTTCAACTTTACATTTTTTAGTAACGGTTCCTAGAATCGGAATTCCGTTACTCATCTTGTCTAAAAAATCTTGGGTAATTGATTTGTCCACAGAAACAAAATATTCTTTTTCGTGATTGTTTCCTGCACGCAAAATTTTGTTTACAATATCACCGTCATTGGTTAAGAAAATTAACCCTTCAGAAGGTTTGTCTAAACGCCCAATTGGGAACAATCTTTCTGGATAATTTACATGCTGAACAATATTATTTTTTTCTCTATCATCTGTTGTAGAAACAATACCAACGGGCTTATTTAAAGCAATATATAACGTACCATTTTTCGGTTCTACTAAGCGTCCATCAAACTTTACCACATCTTTCTTACCCACTCTGTTTCCTAATTGAGTTGGTTTACCATTGATGGTAATTCGGCCTTCTTTTATAAATTTCTCTGCTTCTCTTCTGGAGCAAACTCCTGAAGAACTGATATATTTATTAAGGTTTATAGATTGTTGATTGTTAATTTCCAATGCATAATATTTTCAGCAAAAGTAAGTATAAGATTATAATTCTACAGTTCTAAAAGTTAAATTAATTCTCGGAGTACTTACTTTTGTGGTCGGCGGCAATCTGTGCAACCAATTGGTTTGCGTTCCTTCTTTCATTACTAACAAACTCCCATTTTCTAAAATAACATCTATTCTTTGCTTATTTTCTTTGTGCTTAAAGGAAAATTTACGCGCCACTCCTAAAGAAAGAGAGGCTATTGCTCCATTTTTTTTTAACATTTTTTCTCCATCTGCATGGTACCCCATTCCCTCCGCTCCTGAATGGTATAAATTCAACAAGCAAGAGTTGTACGTTTCTCCACTTTCTTTTTCTACAATTGCTTTTAATGCTAATAATTCTTCCGTAAAAATCAATGCTGTTTTCGTTATTTTAGAGTACGTATAAGAAAATTCTGCAGCTCCATACCAGGCGACCTTTCTTTTGGTAATTATCTTTTTACCAAAAATAATAGCTTCATCATTTTTAAATTGAATGGTATCCATGAGGCGCTGGTAATAAAAATCACAATGCTTTGAATCCATGACGATCCCATGATAATTTGTAAGGCCATCAAAAGGTAGTATGTTTTGAAAGCTTTCTTGGTGAAATAAATTCATATGTAAAAATAAAAAAAACTAAATAAGAAGTGCAACAATCACCGTGCTATTTTAAAACCTACCGACGCTACATGAGCCTGTTTTAAGAGACCGGTCCTCAAAAAAAGACAGCAACAAGTCTTAATGAGGTAATTTATCTTTTAAAACTCCGTACAAGAGGGTACCAACTACAGCGGCTAAAAGGACCACTAAAATAGGCAAAAAACCCGCACCTATTAAAGTAAACATTGGTCCAGGACATGCCCCTGCTAATCCCCAACCCAGTCCAAAAACAATACCCCCAAATAGATAGCGGTTAAAGCTCTTTGTTTTAGGATAAAAGTTGATTTGTTCTCCGTAGAACGATTTTATCTGGTATCGTTTTATTACTTGCACCATAATAACCCCAATGGTCACTGCTGATCCAATAATACCATACATATGAAATGCTTCAAATTTGAACATTTCATAGATCCGAAACCAGGAAGCTGCTTCCGACTTAAACATGGTAATTCCAAAAAGGATTCCTATACATAAATAGACAAGTGTTCTCATAGCTTAAAAAATTAAAGGAAATAAAATGTGAATCATAGCAAGGCCACCAATAAAGAAACCTATAACCGCTATTAAAGAAGGGAGCTGTGCATCACTTAAACCAGAAATTGCATGTCCAGAAGTACATCCACCAGCGTACCTTGCGCCAAAACCCACGAGTATACCTCCAATAGCAAGTATGACAATATTCTGAGCACTTAGCAATGCGTTGTTGGCAAAAAGTTTTAGTGGCAGATAACTCGTTCCCGCACTTTTAAATCCCAAAGCATGCAAATCAGTAATCGTCTCTGGATTTATGGCTACTGCCATGTCTGTTGTCAATAGATTCGCACCGATAAAGCCACCAATAACAGCTCCGAGTACTACAATCAAATTCCATTTTTGAGATTTCCAATCCAACTTAAAAAAAGCAACTTTATCTCCAGCACCACACAAGGTACAAATAGTGCTTAAGTTTGCAGACATTCCAAAGCTTTTACCCATCATTAGCAGTAAAAACATAATAAAAGCAATCATAGGACCAGCGATATACCAAGGCCAAGGTTCAAATATCCAATTCATTTATTTATTTATTTATAATATAGTAAGTTTTGTGTATTCTCCTTTACTCAACATAGCAACTCATGCGATGCTCTAAAAGGTTCTATTTTAAAAATAAAATGCAGTCTGCTACGTGCTCAATTATAAAGTTGAGGGACACACAAATTCAGATACTTTTATTTCTGATTCTTTTATTGCATCAAATCCACCTGTAATATTTATAAAATTATGTATTGCCCTACTTTTTAATATGGAAGCAGCAATCATAGACCTATACCCCCTTGCACAATGCACATAAAAAATTTCTTCATCTGGAAATGCTGCTAAATGATTATTTAAATACTCTAAAGGAGTATGTTTTGCGTCTAAAACGTGTTCAGATAAAAATTCACCTTCTTTTCTTACATCAAATACAGGCGCAGTAGCTACTTCTTTAAGTTCTTTAAGCACATTTGCTGTAATTGAAGTAACCGTATCATATTCTTTTGATGCTTTTTTCCAAGCATCAAAACCTCCTTTTAAATACCCTATTGTTTTATCAAAGCCAACTCTAGATAAACGTGTAATTGCTTCCTCTTCAAGACCTATTTCCGTTACTAATAAAATAGGCTGTTTTATATCTGCAATTAGAACCCCTACCCAAGGTGCAAAGCTACCGGCTAAACCAATAAATATAGCCCTAGGGATGTGTCCTTTCGCAAAGGCATCTTGATGTCTTACATCTAGCACAATTGCTTCTGTCTCGTTTGCAGCCAATTCAAAAGCTTCAGGAGATAATGCTTGCGCACTGCGCGCTAACACCTCTTCAAAATCGTCATACCCTTCCTTATTCATTTGAACATTTAAAGGAAAATATGAGGGAGGTGGCAATAAACCGTGCGTTACCTCTGTTATAAACTCCTCCTTGCTCATATCTGCACGAAGTGCATAGTTTGTTGCTTTTTGATTTCCTAAAGTATCTACCGTTTCTTTACTTAAATTCTTACCACAAGAAGAACCGGCACCGTGCGCAGGATATACAATAACATCATCTGCCAGCGTCATGACTTTGGTTCGCAAGCTCTCATATAAGAAACCTGCCAAATCCTTTTCTGTTAATTCTCCCATTTTTTGCGCTAGATCTGGCCGTCCAACATCTCCTAAAAAAAGGGTATCTCCACTAAAAATAGCATGGTCTTTTCCAAGTTCATCTTTTAAAAGATATACAGCGCTTTCCATGGTATGACCAGGAGTGTGTAGTACCGTAATACTAATATTTCCTAATTTAAAAACTTGATTATCTTCGGCTACAATCGCGTTAAAACTTGTTTTTGCATTTGGACCAAATATAATATCTGCACCTGTTTTTTGCGCTAAAGTTACATGACCACTTACAAAATCTGCATGGAAATGAGTTTCAAAAATATACTTAATCTTTGCCCCAGCTGCGTTTGCCTTCTGAATATAAGAAGTCACTTCACGCAATGGGTCTATTATAGCAACCTCCCCATTACTCTCAATGTAATATGCCCCTTGTGCCAAACACCCTGTATATATTTGTTCAATTTTCATTGTTGTTGTTTTAAGACGCCTCAAATTTATAAATTATTTAGACGCTCTACAACAACATTAATTACAAAATTATAATTTTATTTGTGCTACTACTCTTTTCGAACGGGTCCTCTTATTATCACTCCTCATCTAATAATACAAAGTACTCACCTTCTCAATTATAGGAATTCGAGAAGTGCATTTATAGAAATCCTTCTGAAGAAGGCAAGTAAAACTCTAAATACGATTGCTTTTTAGTTTCCCTAGTTCAGTCCAATTAAAAATAAGATGCTGATAAGTGTAAACCAATCTTTGCTTATTTTTTTAGAAAATGGCAAAGAATATCGAATAAAAAAAGAGCCTACGCAGTCGCAGGCTCTTTCCTTTTGTAATTTATAAAATCGGTTCTTTTTTATTCTTCGGATACTTCCACTACTGCCGCGCTTGCTTGAAGAAAAGCCATCAAACCACCTGCGTCAAAATAATCTCCTCCAGAAATAATTTTACCTTCTTTAAAATCCCAAGTATGATAAGAAATAAAAGCCCATTTTTTCCCAGTTGCAGTGTGTATTCCTGTCCATTCTCCATAGGATCTTACACTACCATCTGACAGACCAGTTTCCACCAAAACACCGGGTAAATAATTTGAAGGAGTATACATTACTGCCTCCATTTCATTCTGCCAATTCAGTAAGTATGCTTTAAAGGCCTCTTTTCCAATAGGTACAACACCATGAAAAGCAGGTTGCCATTCTAGCTCCTCAGCCACCATACTCATTTGCGCATCAATATTACTTTCATTTGCTTGAAGTTCTAAAAATCTTTTAACCGTTTCCACATTTTTTCCATATTCTGGATGCATACCTGGAGAGCAGGAAACTAAAAGACCTAATAAAGCAATTATCATTATTTTTTTCATTCCATATAAGTTTTAAATTACCACGAATATAGCAAAATAAATACGAACTTGCAAAGACGCCTGTATTACATATTTTAAAAAGCACGAGAACGTATTTTTTTTTAAAACTATTATTTTATAAACCTTAAACTTCACTTTTTTGTCAAACTTAAACCCTTAAATTTTATAAAAAACAGTGTTGTCAAGTGTATTCTGTTAAATTTCGAAAACAGCAATACATATGGATTTCCTTAAAAA
>Ga0209192_10000941_pt1 | contig 25078 bp, 24 predicted proteins | sample ArcticOcean_MG_C_11_FD_187433 | JGI IMG/M metagenome (GOLD analysis project Ga0209192, IMG submission 187433) | Marine microbial communities from western Arctic Ocean - ArcticOcean_MG_CB2_154 (SPAdes) (version 2) | ecosystem: Environmental > Aquatic > Marine > Oceanic | place: Arctic Ocean... | reverse complement strand
CCATACTCAACTGCACGTTAGGTAAGGCTAAGTTAGCGCCTAGCGCCAAGGCTTCAGGCAAGCTAATAAGATTAGGCAAAGCCGACTTGGGCGTTGGCTGTGCCTGCAACAGATCAATAGCGCTGGTGACAATAACCGTCTCAATAGCGGTATTGGGCGCTACCTGCTCAGTAATCGGTAATAGATCAGAGAGCACAACCAATGCCTTGGCACCAGAATCATTGAACTGATGAAGCTGTTCTCGTGCGGTATACATTGGGTTAGTATTAACAACGGTCAATCCCGCTCGCAACGCGCCCCAAACAACGATTGGAAACTGGTTTAAATTGGGTAACTGAACAGCAATACGGTCACCCTTCACAAGACCACATGACTCCGTCAAAAAAGCACCAAAGTGACGGCTTTGAACCTCGATGTCTGTAAAGCTTAATACTTGACCGATACAGGTGAATGCCGGGCGATCGACAAATGTCTCGCAGGCCTGATTAAAGGCATCCACTAAGCTGGTAAAATTTTGCTCGTTCAAGACATCTAATTTTTGTTGTGCAAACGATAATGGTGCCGATGGCATAATGGACATTCCTCTTAATGATTTCTAATAATTTTTGTGGGTGTATTAAACACCCACCTGACCTCTTTTGGTGTCACCCGGGCGACAAAAACCCACTTATCCCAGCCTATTTTAATAAAGCAATGCCAATGGCCTGTTCACCGCCACCCGCATAAAAGAAATATTCCTTCCCATCGACATCACTCAGTATGTAGGGATCGCGCAATTCGTTAAAAGGACTATTCATTTCGCCGCGCAATGATGACATTACTGGCATATCGACTCCTTTCCAGGATAGCTCAGGCCGCAATAGCTCTGCGCCCTCAGTAGCTTGCCAATTATTCCAGGGGGTCTAGAGAGCTCCACCTGCGACACTAACAATCTTTCTGGCGCATCCCCTTCTCTCGACCAAAACACCTTTAATATGTTTCCCTCAATGATTACCAAAGTGTGTCTAGTATTGGTCTCAAAAAGCGACTTACTAGGAGTCTCATAAGGCCCGTAAAGGCAGTGGCTAACGCCAACAGCAAACCCGACATCAACCACGTTAATATTTTAAGAATATTTAACAGCAGATAACTCTCAGACCAGTGAAAAAAACGAGCTTAGCATGTCTAACTGACGAAGAAGACTACTGAAATTTTGATAATACTAACTATTATCATCACATTAGTGCCTGTTAAACAAAAACAGTGTTATGGACTAAGCCAATAACTCAATCAACTCGTAAACTAACCATAGTTTGTAGAGGTAACTTTAAAGGTTTTCCTAACAATACTAGATCAGTAAATTTGATGGGTTCCAAAGGCAACATTATTAAAGAACTAATATAGGCTAACCATAGTATTTCTATAAAATGAAGCAACCCATTCACATTGTCTGGTTTAAGCGCGACTTGCGAGTTACTGACCACGCACCCCTCGCGCATGCAGTAGGCAACGGAATACCAGTTTTACCTATCTATGTCATTGAACCAGAATATTGGCAACAAAATTTTGCCTCGCGTCGTCACTGGTCTTTTATTCGCGATTGTCTAATAGACCTTCGAGAGGACACCACGGCTCTCGGTCAACCGCTGATGGTACGAGAGGGTGAAGTGTGTGATGTTTTTCAGCGCATCGCTAGTAAATATAGTATCAAGGGCATTTTTTCCCATGAAGAGTGTGGCAATGATTGGACCTATCAGAGGGACAAAAAAGTCATTCAGTGGTGTACAAGTAACAACATTCCTCTCCATGAGTTTCCTCATAATGGCGTAGTAAGGGGGCTGAAAAGTCGTGATCATTGGTCAAGCATACGCAACGCCCGTATGGCCAAACCAGTTATACCATCGCCTAGCAGCATCCCTCCCTTAGTCGCAGAGAGCATTAGTGACATACCGTCTGCGGATCATCCTATGTTTGGCGATACCATTGCAGGCACAGTTCAACAGGGCGGGCGCCGAGCAGCGACAAAAACACTGGATAGTTTCCTAGCCCGACGCTCGGTCTACTATGTTCAGAATATTTCAAATCCGGCACGCTCAGATTACTACTGCTCTAGACTCTCAGGGCATCTCACCTGGGGTTCGCTATCAGTGCGCGAAGTTGTCAAAGCCGCGCAAACTTTTGCACAAACACCCGCCTTTAGCCAGCATGGTGAGCAAAAGCGGAGTTTTTCCGCCTTTAATAATCGTCTAGCGTGGCGCTGTCATTTCATGCAAAAACTCGAAGACCAGCCAAGTATTGAATTTGAGTGTATGCACAGTGCCTATGAGGGAATACGCCAGACTCATAGCCAGACAGCCCGCTATTATCAAGCGTGGGCGGAGGGACGCACAGGCTATCCCCTTATTGATGCCTGCATGCGAAGTCTCGTTCATCGCGGATGGATTACCTTTCGCATGCGTGCAATGTTAGTGTCTTTTGCCAGTTACCACCTGTGGTTAGATTGGCGGCAAACAGGCTACCATTTGGCCCGAGTATTTACCGATTATGAGCCTGGTATTCACTACAGTCAGCTACAAATGCAATCCGGAGTGACCGGGATCAATACAACGCGTATTTATAACCCTATCAAGCAATCCCAAGATCAGGACCCCAAAGGCCAGTTTATCCGTCAGTGGGTTCCAGAATTGAGACAGGTATCGGACATGTGGATTCATGAACCCTGGAAAATGAGCTCGGCGCTACAGCAGAGGGCCAGTTGCCTGATTGGTGAAGACTATCCAGCGCCTATAGTAGATCATGCCTCTGCCATCAGAGCTGCACGCAAGGGCCTAAGCACTGCTCTTGCCCAAGCGGACTATCGCCAAGAGGCGAATCAAATCTTTGACAAATTAGGCAGCCGTCAGCGTCGGAAAAAACCAACCGTGCCCAAAGCAGACAGTAGTCAACTCTCGCTTTTCAACTAAAGCACGTCAAGGCAAGACAATAGTAAAGTCATCATTATCAGGTGCACGGGCAACCAAACCTCTCTGGGCATTGGCAAAATATTGCTAATCAGTAAAATCTAAACTCTCAGCCATGCGCTGGTTACTAGCGATGATATAAGAACTGGCGTCGGACTGGCCCTTGTTGGACTGCTCAAGGTCTGATTCGCAGCCCCCCAATAAGAGTACGACGGCAGAAATAAGTATGACTTTAAGAGCTTTAATATAACTTGGCATAGCAGGGAGCCCCAGGCAATTAGGGATAAACTAAGATTCGACTAGTTAGCCACGACTATGGCATTGCTAATGTCGTAATGTAATACGCTTAAAGCTCTTGGACGTTTATTTCCGCTTTAAGCGCATCTAAATCAAAAATTACATAGTAGTCGCCCTGCATGGCTAAAATGCCCTGCTCGGTCCACTCTCTAAATATTTTATTAACTCTTTGCCGCGATCCTAAACAGAGACTGGCAAAGTCATTTTGACTGAGTTTTATCGCCAGGCGGACACCATTGTCAACGACAACCCCATGCTGGGTGAGCAGATTAATCAAGCGCGCTGCCAACCGCGCTCGCAACGGATAAAACATTATGGCTGCCATCAATTCATACATTTTTCGACTTCGTTGCCCGGCATCTACAAACAGATTGCGGTACAACACTGGATATTTGTCACCTACTTCAAGCACGGCGGATCGTGGAATAAGCAAAATGTCCGCAGCGACTTGAATCTGTGCTTCTTGGATTCGACTCTCTTCCGGTAATAACGAAAAATCGCCCAACCAATTGGGGGGTTCTAAATCAGTTACCGCAAATGCTTGACCCAGTTCACTGGTCATGGAAATTCGCAGTCGTCCCGATAATAAGCAGTAAATACTAGCTGTGGTCTCACCCACCTGATAGAGATATTGGCGTGCAGTAAAATGCTTAATGTGCGATGCCTGAATCAGCTTCTCACGCCCCTCTTTGGGAATATTCTGAAACCATGGGGCATCAGCGACAATTTTCGCTATGTCATAGCTATCGGATGTTTTTGTCATATGCGACTCCAAACCTATAGAAAATAATGTATTCGCCTTGACCCATGGCCAAATTTTACTTGAAGAAGCGTATATAGTTAACCGGAAATAGTCGACTCGCTAGGTCCATCAATGTCGATCCTTTGCCCACTTTAATTCGTGACTTACCCTTGCGAACCCCATTCAATATATCCGTCGCTGCCTGCTCAGGGGTGGTCAAAAAGTGCGCTTCCATATTGGCTTTTTGCTGCTCAACACTCGTCTTACTTTTTGTATGCAGAGTCACTTTTGAGTTCTGTGCAATGGCAGTCTTGATGCCCGAGGGAAAAGCACAGGCAACCTTGATGTCGCTACCCATGTAACCGACCTCGTGACGCAGAGCATCGCTAAACCCTCGCACCGCAAACTTAGATGAACAGTAGGCCGTGCTCATTGGCACGGTCACTAATCCGAACACACTCGATACATTCACAATGGTGCTTCCACCGGTCTTTTTAATCAGTGGCAAAAACGCTTTGCAGCCGTAGACCACTCCCCAATAGTTGATATCCATAACCCAGCGCATATCATCAAGACTGGCATCTTTAAACAATGACCCCAACCCCACACCGGCATTATTAATCAGTAAATTCACTCGACCATGCTGTTCTTTAACACTCTCCGCAAGTGCCTGAACATCAGACCACTGGCTGACATCAACAGTATGCAGGGTGACCTGGACGCTACCATCAAAAAGATCGCTGTCCAGAATTACTTGAGTCTGCTCAAGTGACTCTGTATTAATATCAGCAAGGGCTAAATTGCATCCCTGTTGAGCAAGGCTAACTGCCAGAGCGCGACCTATACCAGAACCGGCACCGGTAATCACAGCAACTTTGCCTAAAAATTCATTCATTTCAATAACCTTAAAGTAGCTAAATTTAAGCGCCATACCCAAGCGCACAAATTGAGCGCATCCTCAAAAAAAAACCGCCCCATCTAAGATGAGGCGGTACTATTATTACGTCGAGCTTAGTTACTAAACGACCTCGAAAAGTCCTGCCGCACCCATACCACCGCCAACACCCATGGTAATCACGACGTACTTTTCACCACGACGCTCACCTTCCATCAAGGCGTGCATAACCATTCAACCACATTAATTCGACGCTAAGCCTGCAGAGCAGCCATGGCTTTCATAACAAACTTTTCAGTCTGCTTACTACCCGACTCTAACGCTTGATGATTTGTGTTGTCAGAAAGCTCATCCCACTTAGCAACAATAGCGTCCGGATTTTGGCTCTCTACTGGCATGAAAATACCATCTGTCTCGTACATACTTGCCGTGGCATAGCCGCCGGCCCCTGCACAAAGAATAGTGCGTGTCGGTGCTTTCTCATCACAGAGAACAAGTGCACCGGCTGAGACAGATTCCGCGGTCATCAAATCCAACACGGCACCAGGCAGTAGGTCTTCAGTCATGCGTGTACCAGCCGTTGGGGCCAATGCATTGACATGAATATTATTTTTGCCACCTTCCAGCACCAAGGTATTCATAAAACCAAGCACGGCCATTTTTGCAGCACCATAGTTAGTTTGACCAAAGTTACCATACATACCACTGGCAGAGGTTGTCATGACAATACGACCATAATTCTGCTCACGCATGATCTCCCAAACGGCTTTGGTACAATTGACAGACCCCATCACATGAACATCCATGACCAATCGGAAATCTGCGAGGTCCATTTTACTGAATGACTTATCACGTAAAATACCGGCATTGTTAATGAGAATATCGACGCGACCCCACTTATCCATCGCTTGTTTGACCATATCTTCAACTTCGTCAAAGTTAGCCACATTAGCGCCGTGAGCGAAAGCTTCTCCACCCGCCGCTTCAATCAAACCAACGACTTCCATGGCCGCATCCGAAGAAGCACCAGTTCCATCACGAGCCCCACCAAGATCATTAACCACGACCTTGGCTCCACGCTCTGCCAATGCCAGTGCATGTGAACGTCCCAGACCATTTCCGGCACCGGTGACAATTGCTACTTGTCCTTCAAAATTAATACTCATTACCTACCTCATAATACTCAATTTGTTTGTGAAACTACTTAGCCATTTGGACACTTAACCACTCAGCTACCAATGCTGGCTTATCTCCGCCTTCAATCTCTACCGTAATTTCCATTTTAAAATCATACTGACCGGGACGTTTTTCTGTAATCTCCATGACTGTGGCATGGCAACGTATCTTGCTGCCAACACGAACGGGAGCCACAAAGCGCACCTTATCAAAACCTTTATTCACACCCATATAAATGCCTTCGATGAGAAGATTGTAGCTCTCAGAGAAGTAGGACAGCATAGACAGCGTCAAGAACCCGTGGGCAATAGTGCCACCAAAAGGTGTATTAGCCGCCGCGACTGGATCGATGTGTATAAATTGTCGATCAAGTGTACATTCAGCAAATTCATTAACCTGTTCTTGGGTCACTTCAAACCACGGCGTGGGTTCACAAACGTGGCCAATATACTGCTCAATTTCAGTTTTCTTAATCATTTGTGGCATAGAACTTTCCTTTTTTAGGTGGATATAAGCGCTCTGACTAACGCTATAGATTAATTGTCATCTCAGCTGTACAAACAAAACTCTAAGAATCTAATGAATTGACAGCCTTTATGCTAATTTATTATTGAGGGCGATACAACCGCCAATCTCCGGGCGCGGATATTATCACGAATACAGTTTTCTGGAATAATGTAATATTGACTATAGGGTCTAATTAGTTGCTCAGATAGCGGCTAGACTGCAGGCTGGCGAGGAAACTGCAGCTGACGCTGCCCTTTTAAAAATGCAGGCGCCACTAACAATGGAGTTCGTCGCTCGAGAGTCTATGTAAATTCTCGGAGGAGCTGGATATATGCGAGGCGGATCTGTGAAGCGCATCGATCGAGAAGTCAGGGTCAGGGTCAACGCAATTGGAGGTAGCACCGAAGAGATTTTGCGCGACCTTGCACCCTCCTCAAATAAGGATCTAAGCGATTAGTCCGCCAACCAAAAACGCCCAAAACAAAGTGTCCCGGGCGTTTTCTAATTACCGCTACTAGTCACTTACCAGCCACACGCTTGGCCTTTATTTTTATCCTTTAACCAGGTGTTTAGCGGAGCGAAGTAATCGATAATCGCGCTGCCATCCATGCCACGCTGACCCGTCATGGCCTGCATAGCCTCCGGCCAGGGCTTACTCTGCCCCATCGCCAACATATCACCGAGCTTCTTGCCGGCTACTTTGTTGCCATAAATTGAACATTCATGCAATGGTCCCTCAAATCCGGCGGCATCACACAGCGCCTTATGGAATTGAAACTGCATAATAAATGACAAGAAATAACGCGTATAGGGGGTATTGCCGGGAATATGGTACTTCGCACCCGCGTCAAAGTCAGCTTCAGAACGCGCTATGGGAGGTGCAATGCCCTGGTACTCCTGCCGCAACCGCCACCAGCCTGCGTTATAGTCTTCCGGCGCTATCTCACCGGAGAACACCTGCCAACGCCATTCGTCAATCATTTTACCAAAGGGTAGGAAGGCTATCTTTTGCAGGGCCATTTTCATCTGCCTGTTAATGGTCGCCTCATAGCTTTCTACTGTCTCGCCAATCAAACCCTTTTTCTTGAGATAAGCCGATGTCATTGAAAGCTGGATAGTATCGCCAATAGCCTCATGAAAACCATCGTGTGCACCGCCCTTAAACACCGAGGGTTGGTCTTTGTACATCAGAAAATAGTAAATATGCCCCAATTCATGATGTAGCGTCCCGAACTGTTCTTCATTAATCTCTACACATTGTTTGATACGTGGGTCATTACCATTATCAATATCCCAGGCACTAGCATGGCAAACTACGTTGCGATCGCGTGGTTTTTTAATCATAGAATTCTTATAAAAGCTGTCAGGCAGTGACGGTAGTCCGAGAGAGGTAAAAAAGGCTTCCGCAGTTTGGGTCATTTGCAGTTCATCATATCCCTGCTCCACTAAAGCCGCAGTCACATCAAGGGATGCCACGCCGCTGTAGGGCTCCGCAATGTCATAAATATTGTCCCAAGTTTGCGACCACATATTACCCAACAAATGTGCAGGAATAAGACCTTGATTAGGAACTTTTTCAGCGCCGTATGTTTCGCTCAAACGACCCCGAACATAGCAGTGAAGTTCGTCATAGAAGGGTTTCACTTCGTCCCATAGGCGCCGTGATTCGTCGACAAAAACATCACTTTCCATATCGTAACCGCCCTGCCATAGGTCGGCCAAGTTGTTGTAGCCAAAGTCTTGGGCACCCTGATTACCAATCTCTACAAACCGTTGATACTCCTTGCGGTACGGAGGCGACACCTGACGCCAGCCCTGCCAAACATCAAGTAATTCATCATAGTCTCGTGACTGAGCCAACACCGACTCCAATTCTTGTAACTCTCGACACTGGCCTTCAGCATTACAATATTTTCCAGCCCCATACTGACCTTCCATCTCGGTCAAAATTGCCGAAAGTTCAGACCGTAAAGCCGCATCGTTGGGCGCCGGCGCTGCAGACCCGCGCAACATCAATTCAATGGCACGTTCAGTGTCCAGGTCCATTTCAGTGCCACGGAATTGTTGGGCCTGTTTGACCATACTGCTTTGAAAGGCCAAAGACCTTTCCCCAGCCTTGGTGGCTAAAATAGCCGTGTCAGGGGTAATGTAAGTATTGCGGACCCATTGCGCTGCACTTGACTCTTCATCAAGCACCGCTCCTTCGACTTGTATTCTTGCTACAAACTGCTTTGCTGTCTCTTTGATCTCAGCATCGCCTGTTACATTGTCGCCACAGGCACTTAGTAACAGTGCCAGCACAATAGAAGTAATAATTTTACCTTTCATAATGCCCCCCATTACTAGTCCGCCCCATGCATCATTCTGGTGATCACAGGCGACACTAATAACATCAATACAGAGATACCAAGTGCAATGAAGCCAACCTGCGTATAGACCTCTATGTATCCGGCTTTTGCCGCCGCCACATTGGTCATTTGTCCACCAATGGTCTCAGCGCCAGTGGTACGAGCAATAATGCCAGCGAGGAAGTTGGATAATCCTGAGTAAAGGAACCAAGCACCCATCGTCATACCGACAATCCGCGCAGGCGCCAACTTAGTCACCGCAGACAAGCCAACTGGCGATACCATTAGCTCACCCATGGTGTGAATCCAGTAAATAAGAAAGATAAATATAACTGGGGTTAACCCCACGTCGCCTGAACCCTGCATGCCCGCCACTAACGCTAAGAAACCAAGGCCCGCCATGGCAACGCCCAGCGCAAATTTTACCGGTGTTGAGGGGTTTAAGTCGCGCTTAGCAAGCCAAATCCACAGCCATGCCACTAGGGGTGCAAACATAAAGATATACCCCGCATTCAGGGACTGAAACACCGGGCCCGGGACAGACCACCCAAAAATGGTGCGGTCAACCAAACGCGCCGTAAGCAGGTTTAGCGAGGAACCGGCTTGCTCGAACAGCGCCCAAAAAGGAATCTGAGCAAGGATAAAGTAAATAGCGGCCAACATGCGCGAGCGTTCATCGCCTTGGAGTTTGATCATCGAATAACTCACCATTCCCACTAGCATGAGAATACCGATAGGACCCAAAATACCGCCGACGAGCTCTTCATTCATCACCAGCAGCATCGACACGGCAATAATAGCCAAACCAACCAGATAGCACATCCACTCAACGTTGATGAACAAGAACACTTTTTCTTTTAGCTTTTCGACAGACGGAGGCTCTGCTTTGCCTTCCAACCAACTCTGACAGGACAAAAACACCACCAAACCGATTAGCATCCCTATCCCCGCAAGACCGAAACCATACTTCCAACCGTGCACAATACCCAGATAACCACAGAAAATTGACGCTAAAAACGCGCCCATGTTGATGCCCATATAGAAGATTGTAAAACCAGAATCCCGCCGTGAATCACCGAAACCATAAAGGGAGCCTACAATGGTTGAAATGTTGGCTTTCAAAAAACCAACCCCGGCGATTAGCAAGGCCAGAGACAAATACAACATCATTAAATATTCCTCCTCCGTCTCTACGCTCATCGTGAACTGGTCTCTGGGAATAACCGCTGGTAAGTCAACAGCCTCAGGCTCTGTAATCAACATGTCAGTTTCAGTAAACGTGACATAGGATGTTCCTGAATCGGAAATAATCAACTGTTTTGCATCACCACCGCGAGCATCAAGACTAATTTGGTATTGAGTGTCGTTATACTCCAGCAACTGCTTAGAACCACTGCCCTCAAAGGTCATGCCAAAGTGACCCAAGGTTAATAAAATAGCGCCAAAAGTCACCGCTTTTCGGGCCCCGAGATAGCGATCTGCAAGCGACCCACCAATAATGGTCATTACATAAACCAGAGCCGTGTATGCACCATAGAGAAGGCTTGAGCGTTCATCAGAAAAAAGAAAATGCTGAGTGAGATACACAACTAACAGGCCACGCATGCCGTAATAGGAAAAGCGCTCCCACATTTCAGTTAAAAATAAAATAACCAAGCCACGAGGATGCCCCATGATGGTTTTTTCGTTGTGTGGAGGAGTATGTGTTTGCGGTGAATCCATGGCTTCAATACCTGCGCTAGATAGTTAGTTTCGAATAGTTAGGGCAACCATGTAGCGAAGCTCTAAATTTAGCGAAACCTTATCATAGTCTAACGCAGGGTGTAACCATCCAAACTCACACGAAATACTGAAACCTGTTTGAACCCTCTATTTAGGTGCAGACTCAGGCTGGTACTGGTAGTAGCCCTCAAATGGAATCATCAAATGAGCGTAGTCTGATCCCTTAAACATTTGATAGGGAGCTCCGACGTTAAAGTCAGTTGGAAAATTAGCAATAGTTGCCGGATCCCGAGGCATTAGCATCAGGTGCGGGCCAGACTCAATCCAATGCCCATGCTTCATCGCCATACCCTTGTCACCTCCAGGCATATTGTTATCCTCACCCGTATCACCGTGCAACATCCAAATGTAAGCATCTCGCTCCATCACCGGCTTAGTGCCCGCCATGTAGGCTGCGGCCCATTTAAAACCCTCGGCATCGGCGCACAGCGCAAAAGCATGATGGGCGGTCTCAAAGCCGTTTTCGGGCATCGGCTTTGTGGCTGTGCAAGTCCAACCATTGTTCCCCTCTCTTAACACCTCACCGGCACCACCAACAATAGTGGCAAAATCACCAATGAATGAAGGTGCAGCACCTGAATATGCAGAAATTTGCCATTCGGGCGAAGCGTGAGATAGGCTATCATCAGCATATAAAAACGTGTTCGAAAGCATTAATGTAGAAAATAAAACAACTTTTAATATTAAGTTCATAATAATCTCCAGCAGTTATGGAGGTATGGCCGTATAAACATACCTAGGGATAACAAAACTATACACAAAAAGTATAACCCCAGTATGCTATGTGAAATTAAATAGATAATAAGGTGATTATGAAGACTCTCAGTACGGCTATGTCAGTGTTTTTGGCGCAAAAACCAGAATTTCTCGAGTTACTTGGCTTTAAAGACTACTGGTTTGATGAGCCTACTCAGACCTATCACTGTACTTTTGAGCCATCGGTGGCACTAACTCACTCCAATGGCACTATAGTTCAGGGTGGCTTTATCGCCGGCATGCTGGATTCTGCCATGGCACAACATGTGCTCCATGCCCATGACTTTACGGTAAACCCACTGACTCTAAATTTAGATATTACCTATCTTTTATCCTGTCGGCCGGCGCCAGTAGAACTTCGTGCAAAGGTGCTTAAAATGGGCAGGAGTATCGCCTTCACCAGTGCTGAGATGTTTCAAGACGACACGTTAATTGCAACCGCTTCCGCCACCAATAAACTGGTCAAAATTAAAATATAATATTGTTTTATTACAGAGCTTTAAATCTGCAACTTAAAGTAGATTATAATATTTTTCGATCACAAAAAACGATTAAGAAGTAACTAACGTACAATCTTTTGGCACTCAATATCAACCAAATGGCACCAATTACAAAGACCTATAATTAACCGACCTATAAGGTTGTGACATCGAATAAAGGGAAATTAAAAAATGGCCAACATCCAAACAAACCAACACATCTCTAGCGAAAGTGCCGAATTGGCTGATTTTCGTAAAGGTGTGATTGACTGGATCAAACACAATACTCCTGCCGACCCGGGCTTTTTACTGCCACAAACCTTTATGGAAGTTGGCTCAGAGCAAGCTTTAGAGTTTCTCCGAGAATGGCAACACAAGGTTTGGTCATCAGGGTATTTGGGCATGGCATGGCCTAAACAATATGGCGGTGGCGGCATGCCGCGTATTTACCAGCAAATTGCTGACGAAGAGATGAAGCGCGCCCGCGTACCCATCTGCTTTAACATGATCGGTCTAGGCTGGGCTGGGCCGCTCATTATCGACACTGGTACGGATTTTGAAAAAGAAACCTACCTCAAGGGCATTCTCACTGGCGAAGACATCTGGTGTCAGGGCTTTTCCGAACCCAATCACGGCTCTGATCTGGGCAGTATCCAGACCCGAGCTGAACGCGATGGTGATGAATACGTCATCAACGGCAGCAAAATCTGGACGACCATGGGTAACTACGCCAAGTATATGATTTTATTGGCTCGCACAGACTCTCAGGCCGAGCGGCGCTACAACGGCCTGTCATTCTTTCTGTCACCCATGAATGCGGCAGGCATAACAACCTCCCCTATTCAAAAACTAACCGGTGATTACGGCTTTACCGAAACCTTTTTTACCGACGCGCGCATTCCTGCCCGATGCCTTATGGGTGAGGAAGGCCATGGCTGGCGAATTGCCATGCAAACACTGCAATACGAGCGTGGAGCCGAAGCTGGCGCTGCCGGCGGTGTATCCATTCTATCTACCGTCATGAACGACTTGCTGCGTATCGCAAAAGATGTAGAGCGCGATGGTCAACCGATCATGCAAGACCCCGTCACTCGTGACAATCTAGTGAAGTTTTTAATCGAAGAACAGGCACTATATTTGGCTGAAACCCGCGTCAAAATACCTGCCCTCTGCGCGGATTACCCGAACTCTCTGGCCCTATCCACCAAGCTCCGCGGTACAGAGTTCTTCCGACGCATGCGGCAATACTCGCTAACCCTTCAAGGTGCATCGAGTGCGCTCTACGTGGGAGACGAGGACGCGGTTGAAGGTGGTTTTTGGCAGCGCGCCTACATGAATAATTTCTCTACCACTATTGGCGGCGGTACCAGCCAAATTCAAGCCAATATCATCGGCGAGCATGTGCTCGGCCTGCCCAAGGACTAGAGGAACTCATCATGACAAGAACAGCAAATCTCTCAATCCAGTTCAGTGAAGAACAAGCGATGATTCTGGACAGTGCCAAAGCATTCTGTCGAGACAACTCCGACAATAGTGCAGTACGCGCTCTGCTCAAAAGTGACACTGGTTTTAACCCTGATGTGTGGCAACAAATGGTCGCTCTCGGTTGGACTGGCTTGGCCCTGCCTGAACAATACGGCGGCTCTGAAATGGGTATTGGCGCTACCATCCCACTGGTTGAAAGTATGGGTCGGCATATGCTCAGTACCCCTTTTATCTCGTCAACCATTACTGCCCAGGCCATTATCCGCGGCGGAAGCTCGGCCCAGCAGGCCAAATGGCTGCCCGGCATGGCTGAAGGTTCGATTGGCACTATGGCATTGTTAGACAATGAAGATTGGGGAGCCACTGGCACTAGCTGCACACTTACCGCTAAGGGCGATAGCTTTGAGCTACACGGCAAAAAGTTATTGGTCAATGATGCAGCGGTAGCTGACTTTTTCCTAGTACTGGCTAATCATGAAGGTAGCCTGAAGCTCGTTGTGGTTGAGGCCTCTCAGCTAGCGAGCGATTCAATCAGCAACAAAACACTGGTCGATGAGACCAAGCGCGCCGCTAACGTAGACTTCAGCGGAGTCACAGTATCTGCAGAGGCGCTACTTACCAAGGGCGCTGAAGCACTGCCGGATGTTCGCCTTATTGGTGCCCTACTAGTCGCCGCAGAGGCCACTGGCTGCGCCGCTGCTGCACTAGACACTGTGGTTGACTACCTCACAACGCGAAAGCAATTTGGCCGTCTTATCGGCTCTTATCAGTCGCTTAAGCACCCTACGGTAGAAATTCTTATTCAAATGGACTCAGCGAGAACCTTTATTTATCACGCAGCCACCCTCATTGATGATGGTCCGCTGGATAATGATAGCGAAATTGCCTGTCGAATGGCCAAGGCACAAGCCGCAGAAGCGCTGTCTTTTGCCGGCGATCGTGCTGTACAGTTTCATGGCGGCATGGGCTTTACCTACGATTGCGATGCCATGCTCTATATTCGTCGAGCGCAATGGTCACAACACCAATACGGCGACCCTCAACATCATCGAAAAATGTTAGCCACCTTGCTTTTAGACTAAAAAAAGCGGATCAGGAAATCGCAGCTAGATTATCTGAGCCCAACGCTATTTTTGGAGACCGAGATTCATGGGGTAAAAAGGGGTGGTTTTGATTGTGCTATAGTAAAAGTCAAGGATATCACCCTACTCACCCGCCTATTACAAGGACGACTGCACATGAGATTTTTTTTATCAATTGTTATTTATGTCATGTTCTTGTTCGCCCCTATCCAGTCATTTGCTGATTCTTTCAAGCTAAATAAAGGCGACATACCGCCTGATTATCTAGGCTATGACTCAAGCGGAGAAAAAGTATGGGTAAGCGACCACAAAGGTAAGATTGTTGTCGTAACTTTCTGGGCAACCTGGTGCCCTCCGTGCCTAAAAGAACTCCCCGTATTAGAGCGCCTTCAACGCCGCCTAGGGCCAGACTTAATTAAAGTAGTTGCAGTAAACTATAAAGAAAGCAAAAAGAAATTTCGTTTAATAAAAGAAGCCTTCACTGACTCAACTATCACTTTAACCCATGATAAAAAAAACAGGATAGGTAAAAAGTACGGCGTGGACGCTATCCCTCATCTCATTATTATTGGCAAGGATGGCAAGATTTCCTATCAAGCACGAGGCTACGGCGAAGGCTCCATTGATATGCTGGTTGAGAAAATTAACCAGCATCTGAAAACTTAAGAAATCTATAGCTATAAGTAACCGTTAATCTACGACCAATTGCCGACTACACCTACAACTGCGACGCCATGCTTTACTACAGACCTACGCAATATGGCCGCGCTCAGCAGCATCGAAAAATGTTAGTGGGGTTGCTATTGTCCTGATCGGAATAGGCAAGCAATCTCAATCATTTCAAAATGACCTGAGATTACTTGCGCTGGTATCACTCAGAGATTATTCCCCGAAATAAAATTGCTCACACAATTCAAAAATATCGCTTTCAACTGAGTCAATGTGCTGAGCCACTGCCATGTAGGCGCCAGCCCATGATGCATTACCGGCAAAGTATTCATCAAATAGTGCGCCAGATGCGGCAGCATTGGGGCTGATAGAGCGTAACATTAGTGTTTGCGACTCATGCTTACCACCACCGATGGGGACAAATACGCCATTAAAGAAATCCGGATGACCTCCCTCTTGAATAGCGGTCTCTAAAGCAGACATTGATGCTACAAAGGCAGGAACGTTTTCAGGCGCAACCTTCACTCTCTGCACTCGCTCATAACCAGGGGCTAGCTTAAAGGGCTTTATAGGCTTCCACGTCAGGCCATATTTAACATCTCTCAAGTTCGCAGTCCTATAGCCTGCAGAACTAGGGTCATATTTAGATGATCCCACCAATGCCGCTTGCACACTTGAAAAGGCATTCCACACCTGCATTTGCCCAGGGTAGTCATGGCCGCTCATTGTCACACAAACACCTGCACCCGCTGAGCCCAACGCTTTAAACGGCGAGAGATCATTTTTCATGCTCGCCACATATTTACCGACATCAGGCGCTGCCACCATAAGGGTGGTAAATGCTCCCTCCATCGTTGCTTCTGGCGCGTGGTCATCTGCAATTACCACCGGAGCTAAAACCAACGGTGCAATACAGCCCAAAATAAAACCTGTGATATTTTTCATAGTGAATTCCTAAAGTTAATAATCGAGATTAGTTTTTGAGGGATTCTCAAAATTTGAGCCATTGCTCCAATAAAACTAAAAGATGACGCTCGATTAACTCAAATAGTCTTTATATAAGCCCAAAAATACATTAACAAACCCTATTTTTGTCACTACAACTAGACATTTCAATCGCATAAGGACCTTATAAATGAGCCGAAAAAAATTGAAAGTGACTGTTTAACCATAGACCAATTTAGTCACTAATGAATATTGGGGCTATATTCGGCACATTGTGCCAAACGCGTTAGTGGCCATGGTTTTGAAAAGCAACACGAAGAGAGCTAACAATATGAGACTGGAAAAAAGTAATCAAAAGGCTAGTCTAACGCCTAATAAAACGACATTATGGAGATGAAATCTCGTTTTAAAAACCGAGCTCTAACTAAAGACCACAGGGAATCCGCTATGAGCGTTTACATCATCGCTAGGTTTAACATCCATGATCGAAGCCAATATGATAAATACGAGAGTGGATTTGCAGAGGTGTTTAAAAAATTTGATGGCAAAATGCTCAGTGTTGACGAAGACCCCATGCTACTAATGGGAGAATGGCAGGATACCCGGTCGGTTATTATTGAGTTCCCCTGCAAGAAAAGTGCGCTAGCATGGATGACCTCTGATGAGTACCAAGCGATAGCAAAGCACCGCGATGCCGGAAGCACGGCAAACTCTATATTAGTGAAGGGCTTTGGATAGCCCTGGCTAAAAAGGAATTGAGCATGAGCGCACTGAAGGTATCACCTCTCAACAAAATTGCGTATGGATTTGGCTCTGTGGCCTTTGGTATCAAGGGCAATGGCTTTGATTACTTTTTTCTGCTGTTTTATAGCCAGGTCATGGGTGTCGATGCTTATCTTGTGGGCTTAGCGTTGCTAATCTCCCTTGTGGTCGATGCCTTCAGCGATCCGCTCATTGGCTATTTCTCCGATAACACTCACCACCGATGGGGCCGCAGACACCCCTTCATGTATGCCGCAGCGATTCCGGTAGCGCTGGCCTACTTCTTTGTTTGGAACCCACCGGCAAGCTTGAGCGGCAATGACCTATTTCCCTATATTTTAGTGCTGGCTATTACGGTTCGCACCACGATTACGCTATATGAGATCCCCCACTCTGCCCTAGTGGCTGAAATGACCGACGACTACGATGAACGTACCAGCATCTTAAGTTATCGGTTTTTCTTTGGCTGGGCTGGCGGCACGCTGATGGGCTTTTACGCCCTGACTTATTTGCTGGTGCCCACCGAAACCATTAGTAATGGCTTATTTAACCTTCAAGGGTTTGGGCAGATGGGACTGATGTCATCAATAGTGATTTTTGTCGCCATCATGGTCTCCTCTATGGGCACCCATAGTTTTATCCCCAATCTTAAGGCCCCGCCCCCCAAGACTAAACTATCTCTCCCACGCATCTACAAAGAGATCTTCCAAACCTTGTGGAACCGCTCGTTTGCCGCGCTTTTCGCCGCCGCCTTGTTTGGCGCAATTGGCACCGGTGTAGCTACTGGACTCTCACACTATATCAACTCATTTTTCTGGGGTTTTTCCACCGTTCAGCTGGGGCAAATTTCACTCTCAGTGGTGCTCTCAGCCATTATTGCCTTAATCGTCTCGCCCATTATTTCCAGACGGTTTGGTAAAAAGCGCGCAGCCATTATCGTCGGTCTTTTAGCCTTTACCATTTTGCCGGCAACCATTGCACTACGACTATTTGGCCTAATGCCAGAGAATGGAGATCCGCTGCTGTTTCCGTTAATGCTAGTCATTACCGTTGTCGATGTGAGTTTAATTATCGCCTACCAAACTCTGGCAACATCGATGATTGCCGATTTGGTCGAGCTCAGCGAAGTGAATACGGGTCGGCGCTCTGAAGGGGTGTTCTTCGCATCAATGACTTTTGTTAAAAAGTTTGTGCAAGGCTTTGGTGTGGTCATGGCCACTACCATATTAACCATTGTCAGTTTCCCCACTGGCGTTACCCCCAATGATGTCCCGGCAGATGCGCTATTCCGCTTGGGCGCACTCTATGTTCCCACCGTTGTGACCGTGTGGATGTTGATGATTCTGTGCATCTCCTTCTACCAGATCGACCGCAAAAAACACAATGCCAACCTTAATGTTCTCGGGCGCGGTGATGCTAGTTAATCGGAGTTACAACGTCTAGCGCACAGTCCTCTAACACGCGAATGGCAACAGCTAGCTTACCAAGCTGTGCATATACATTAATGCACAGACTCGCTATGATCAGAGATCCACGCCATAAGGGGCGCAGGCTAACGACTTAAAAAGGACATAAACTATGAACAAGATACTTTTCATAATAAGCACCGTACTGCTCGCACAGTTTTCATTTGCAGCGCATCATGAAGCCGGCGAAAAACACGCCACCGTGATTGGCTATGAGACCTCTGATGAGGGTACCCAGATGGATATCCATGCAGGGCATTTGTCAGCAATTGATATTTGGGTCAACTATGTTGAGGCTCACAACACGCGTGACCTTGCCGCTATTAACGCTGCCAACACGCCCGACTTCAAAGGCTGGGCAGCCAATGGTGTTATCATCGATGGTGCCGTCGCACACGCGGCATTTCTCAAAGAGTGGTTCGCAGCATCAAACCCTAAATGGAAGTACAAGTACGCTATTGCCAATGATGTTCCCCAAGAAGACGGTAGCGTCAACCGTTGGGTAACATCGTCCTACACCCTCACCGACACTATTGATGGTAAAGAGGTCACCTCTGAAGAGATGTATGACGTACGCATTGAAAACGGCAAGATCAAAAATATTTACGTGGCCGCCAGAGCAGTCATTGCAGCGGAATAACACAAAGCAGGCTAATTGATTAAGCCAAAGCCCCTCTACGTTAGGGGCTTTTTTTTGCGCCTAAATCAGCCTATTCAGCCGCTAAAGCACTGGCCTGTTGGCGCAATGGAAACTTTTGTACTTTGCCAGTGGATGTTTTAACAATCGCTTGAAAAACAAACCGCTTAGGCACTTTAAAGCTGGCCAAATGCTGTTTGCACCAGCCTGTTAGATCATCGGCAGTTAGCACAGCGTTATCGGCTAACTCAACAAAGGCACAGGGTGTCTCACCCCATTTTGCATGCGGCATGGCCACCACAGCCGCAGAGACTACTTCAGCGTGCTTGTGCAACACCTCTTCTATCTCAATGGATGAAATATTTTCACCACCGGAAATAATAATGTCTTTAGAGCGATCTTTTAGCTGAATATAGCCATCGGTATCCACCACCCCAAGATCACCCGAATGGAACCAGCCGCCAGCAAAGGCTTCATCATTGGCGCGCGGGTTCTTTAAATAGCCTTTCATCACCACATTGCCACGAAACATCACTTCGCCAAGAGTCTCCCCGTCACGAGGTACCGGCTGCATGGTGTCTGGGTCCAATACATCTAGACCTTCAAGCGCGTGGTAGCGAACCCCCTGACGCGCTTTTAGAGAGGCCTGCTCGGCGGCGGGTAAATCACTCCACTCGGCATGCCAGTCATTAACCACCGCAGGGCCATAAACCTCAGTCAAACCATAAAGATGCGTCACATTAAACCCAGCCTGGCCCATAGCCGACAGCACTGATTCAGGTGGCGGTGCGGCGGCCGTAAAAAAGTCTATGCTGCTAGCTAATGTGCGTTTGTCCGCTGGGTCAGCCGCTAAAATCGTCGACATCACCACGGGCGCACCACACAGGTGTGTCACATTATGATCATCCAGTGCCGCCCAAATCGCGTCGGCACGAACCTCACGCAAGCACACATGAGTACCGGTTAAGGCTGAAAGGGTCCACGGAAAACACCAGCCATTGCAATGGAACATAGGTAGCGTCCACAAATACACCGGGTGCTTAGGAATATTCGCGGTAATGGCATTACCCTGTGAAATAAGACAGGCGCCACGATGATGATAGACAACCCCTTTGGGGTCACCTGTAGTTCCAGAGGTATAATTGAGGGCAATGGCGTCCCATTCGTCCAGTGGCATCATCCATTCATAATTGGCGTCACCAGAGTCAACGAGGGCGTCATAATCCTCACCGCCTAAACGTTTTCCCGGCTGGGGAACAACAAGATCCTCATAGTCGATGACCCATGGCTTTACCTTGGCCAGGGTAAGTGCTTCTTCAATCGTAGTGAAAAACCCAGTGTCGGTGATTAACACCTTGCTCTCGCCATGGTCTAACTGAAAGGCAATGTTAGTGGCATCCAAGCGGGTATTCATAGAGTGCAATACCGCCCCACACATGGGCACGGCATAGTGAGCCTCTAACATAGTTGGCGTGTTGGCCAGCATCACTGAAACAGTGTCGCCGCGGCCAATACCGCGGCCGGCTAGTACCGAGGCAAAACGGCGACAGCGAGCATAAAACTCAGCATAACTAATTCTCACGTCACCGTAGATAATTGCCACATGATCAGGAAATACACTGGCGGCACGTTCTAAAAACGGCAGCGGGCTCAGCGGCTGATGATTGGCAGGATTTTGTTCGAGATCATTGTTGTACATAGTCGACATAAGAAATTATTGATCATTCCATTGTGGTGAGCGTTTGCTAAGAAAGGCATCAATGCCCTCCTCGGCGTCAGCGGTTAACATATTGTTGGTCATCACCTGCGAGGTATAAGCATAGGCGTCCGCCAGAGGCATCTCTGCCTGAGCATAAAAGGCACGTTTGCCTACCGCCACGGTCATGCTCGACTTGCTGGCAATTTTATTGGCCAATGCCATGGTCTGCTCGGTCAGCTCATCGCCATCAAAGGCTTTGTTGATCAAGCCCATTTGCTGGGCGCGGTCGCTGTCAATCATATCGCCACTGAGCAACATCTCCATGGCATGCTTGCGGCTCACATTACGCGACAATGCAACCATGGGGGTTGAGCAAAACAACCCAAGATTAACACCCGGGGTAGCAAATTTTGCGGTGTTTGCCGCCATAGCCAGATCACAACTGGCCACCAACTGGCAACCCGCTGCGGTTGCCACACCGGCGATTTCAGCAATCACCGGCACAGGATTGTTTACAATTAACTGCATCACCGAGGCGCAGGCGGCAAACAGGCCTTCAAAAGCTGCTTCGCCCTTATCCGCTTCTGCGCGTGCTGCGGTCATTTCTTTTAAGTCATGCCCCGAACAAAATACCGGGCCGTTACTGGCCAGTACTATAACCCTAACTTGAGGGTCCTCTGCGGCCGCGGAAAAGGCACTAAAAAGGTCTGCCAGCATAGTGCTAGACAATGCGTTACGACGTTTGCCATCGTTAAGCGTAAGCCGCAAAACGCCATTGGCATAATCGCTGAGTAAAATCGCGGTATCTGCTTGATCTGTCATTAACGCATCTCCAAATCTAGAGTCTGTCACTTGGACTAGTTGGCTACACCTGTCCAATAAGGCTTTTGTAATTCTAACTTTGGACAGCGGTCCATCACAACTTTTATTCCCGCCGATTCCGCCATCTGCGCAGCCTGCGGGTTAACAATTTGAAGCTGCATCCACACTACTTTGGCGCCTATGGCTATGGCCTCTTCGGTAACACCCAGCGCCGCTTCTGGGGAGCGAAAAATATCCACCATATCCACCGGCTGCTCAATATCGGCCAACGACGCATAACAGCGTTGACCCAAAATAGGTTTGCCAGCCTCACGCGGGTTCACTGGTATTACCTGATAACCCTGCTCGAGCAACACCTGCATACAAATATAACTGTCACGCTCAGCACGAGGGCTGGCACCCACCAAGGCAATGCTGTTTACCTCGGTGAGTATTTGCTTCAGATAAGCATCTGGATAATGGTCGTGGTTGATAGTGACACCTATGCTAATCAGTTATGCGCTCTTTAACGCCGCCAAGTTCTTTTTAGGATCGTAAAATGGCTTTTCAACAACTGTACCACTGCGACACTCCATTGGGGTGACAATCTCAGTTTCAGTACCCAACTCGCTGTATTCAACGCTCACCATAGCTAGGGCAATGTTGGCATCCAGTCGTGGCGAGTAAACCGCAGAAGTGACCACACCGACCTGCTCTGTGCCATGCATAATAGGCCAAAACTCTGTGTTAGACCCAGTGATAGGTTCACCACCAATCACCATCCCTACTTGCTTGCGCTGAATACCTTCCTCTGCAATCTTTTTTAGGGCTGCCTTACCAACAAAATCAGCATCCATATCCAAATCAACTAAGCGCCCTAAGCCCAATTCATAGGGGTTAGTGCGGCTGTCCATGTCAGCATGGTAGGACAGCATGCCGCCTTCTATGCGTCTGATGGTCGAAGTATGCCCCGGCTGCAACCCATAGGCTTCACCAGCAGCCATTAATCGCTCCCACAACTCATCACCGCGGCTACCATCACGCAGGTACAGCTCATAGCCCAACTCGCTAGACCAACCGGTACGTGAAATAATCAAGGGTATACCGTCCAACTCAAACTCTGCAAACCAGTAGTAGCGAAGCTCGTTAATCTTGTCGCCAAACACTGACTGCATAATCTCACCTGAGCGAGGGCCCTGCAGTTGCAGTGGCGACACGTCGGGCTCAGAAATCTGTACATCTAAACCAGAATTAAACGCCAAACCCTGTGCCCACAATAGAATGTCGCTATCAGCAAGGGATAACCAAAAGTGATTCTCAGCCAAGCGCAGCAGTATTGGGTCGTTCAGTACCCCGCCCTCTGCATTGGTGATGAGTACATATTTACACTGACCCACCGCGCAGGTAGACAGGTTACGTGGCGTTAACAACTGCACAAAGGTGGCAGCATCAGGCCCGGTTATTTCAACCTGACGCTCTACTGCAACATCGCTCAGTGTCGCTGTGTTGACGAGGTTCCAAAAATTTTGCTGTGGGTCACCAAAATCTCGAGGAATATACATGTGGTTATACACCGAAAACCCAGCCGCGCCCCAGCGCAGAGTGGCATCAAAATACGGTGACTTGCGGATCTGTGTGCCAAACCCAAACGGCTTGGGTGAATCGTTAGCAGCAACTACTGTGGTCGGCAATACAGCGTCAAAATCAGGCGCTGCAGAGGTATCAATTTCGTGGTCTTGTGACATAAATTTTACTCTAAATATTCGTGGTATGATTTTCGCGCAGTGTGATCCTAAAAATACAAATACGCTTCTAAATTGCCGACAAAAACGTATCGCAATACGACAAAACATAGGCGTCTTTTTACGATGGACTATTGTTGGGTTTAGGGACGATTTGCAGCCTCAACTAGAGCCCAACAAAAATATCGCTCTCGTAGCGCCATACGATGCTGGTGAGCCTTTAAACGCACTAGTGCGTCTTGGGTTATCTGATGGGCTTTACTTGCGTGAATCAGGCGATAGCTGGTCTTTTCTCGATCGGTCATGGACTTATCCTCTTTAGTGCTTTGCAATAGGCGGGCGCACAATCTGGTTATCAAATGCCCAGCTTTTAAGGAAAGCCAACCTGTAAAAAACAAAAAACCCGATCCAGCAATGCTAAATCGGGTTATTGGGTCGAGGTTAATCGACCGTCCGGTTTAGCTGGTATTTATAAAGCACCCCGCAATCTGGAACAAATCGGTGCTATCACCACTATAGTGCAAACAAATTTTAATTGGAACAGCTAACCAGAATTTTTATTGGCCTAAACACCGCCGCACAGAACAATCCGCGGTTAAAAAATAAGAGCATAGAAATAAATGCCCCAGCTAACGCACATCAGCGCCGCGGTAATAGTTACCGTAATACCCACACAGGCTTGGTTGTTCACTCGTGGGTTAAACGACCGCGGTTGACTGTTGGTTTTTGCAATCCAGTCTTTGGGGTACAGCCACAGGGTACTGATGTAAATCAGTAAGTAGACATTGACTAAAGTTAGAATAACACTGGTAAAAAGTAAGGTTTCCATAACCCCTCCGTGGGTGATACTGAATAATTGTACTGGTTCACCCAAAGGTTATGACAAAACATTTTTAGGTAAACTCACATTGAGTTAACATTATGGCTTAGCTCAACATATTGCAATAATACTAAAGGCCACCTCTTTGAAAACACTCATTACTCTAATTTGTCTCACGGCGACCCTTTGCTCTGGCTTGACGTTCGCCCAGGCCTCAGCGAATGACAGTCTACCTGCTAACCCCTGCCTGTCAACCGACTCTGCCATGGGTGACTCTGCCTTTTGGGCAGTGACCGCGGTCGACCAATTCGCCGCTAAAAACTATACCGCTGCGGTAACTACGGTTGACGCATGCTTTTCGCAGTGGGGTCCAGAGGCCGGTCATGCACAGAAAAAAATGCATAACGAAAAAACTCGCTGCCCACGCACAGGTAAAGTCAGCGGCATGAACAAAAAGAAGATTGAAAAAAACTACCTGATAAATGATGTCTCTATGGCGCTGTGGGCCAAGGCAAACTCGCTGCATAAACTTGGTGAAACTGAGCTGGCAAAAAAGGCCTATTCGCAATGCGTGTACATGACCTGCGGCCGTGCCTGGGACCCTGAGGGCTGGTATTGGAGCCCGGCTAAAGACTGCGCTAAAAACATACGTAAGCTTCTGAAATAACCACAACAGTCGTTCTCATCATGGCGTCAGTGTTACTAGCATACTGGCGCTTAATCCTTCGCACAGCTCAGGCTTAGTCATATTTGAATCAGCACGCAATTACAAATATACTCAAAGCGTATAAAAATAAAAAACTAAAGGGCGCGGTAACGCTGTGCTGGCAACGCCGGTTGTAAACCAATACACAGCGCCCCAATCATAGAGGCGAAAACATTATGCAAGACATTAGCCAATCTATAGAAGCCTGTGCAGCCTACTATGGCGATGACGCAGATGCGGTTCGACAGTATCTTATTGAGGGGCAAAAGCGTGCCCTAGCGCTTCCCAACCGCGGGCCGCTGCGGTTTAGCGACAATGGCGATATTCACAGCGACATTCTTGA
>Ga0209192_10000940_pt1 | contig 25080 bp, 23 predicted proteins | sample ArcticOcean_MG_C_11_FD_187433 | JGI IMG/M metagenome (GOLD analysis project Ga0209192, IMG submission 187433) | Marine microbial communities from western Arctic Ocean - ArcticOcean_MG_CB2_154 (SPAdes) (version 2) | ecosystem: Environmental > Aquatic > Marine > Oceanic | place: Arctic Ocean... | reverse complement strand
GTATTGATATATTCAAATAACAAGGATAATTCGTTGAAATTAATTCGATATATAGAAATGCTGTTAGACGATAATTACTTTGATATACCTGATTTATATTATTCAAATTACCATAGTGAAATGAAACCAAAAGACCAACAAGAAATAATTAATAATTTTGAAAATGCGAAGTTTGGAATAATTACTTGTGTCTATTGTTTGGGTGAAGGTTATGATAATCATAATATAGATGCTGTTGTATTTGCTGAAAATATGAGTTCAATTATTCGCATAGTTCAATCCGCATTAAGAGCATTTAGAAAAAATAAACATCAACCTAATAAAATCACAAAAATTATTTTACCAATTTTGAATAGAGACGACTGGTTAGAAAATAATGAAAATCCTGATTTGAAAAAGGTAAGAGAAGTTATTTATCAAATGGGTTTAGAAGATGAAACTATTGCTCAAAAAATAAAGGTGTTTAGAATTGACATTGAAAAACCAAAACCAAAACCAAAACCAATCGAAAAAGAAGAAAGAGAACTGATAGATGAGTTTGGCGAATATGACGATGAATTTACTCAAAAATTAAGATTAAAAACAATAAAAAGAACGGCACTTGCTACAACATATGAAAAAGCAAGAAAAATAATTGCTGATAAAAATATAAAAAGTAAAGAAAGTTATTATGAATTATGTGAAAGAGATAATAGATTATCCAAAGAACCTGAAATAGTATTCAAGGGACCATTTACAAACTGGATAGAATATTTAAGTATTGAACGAGTATATCATGATTTGGAAACCTGTAAAAATAAAGTAGGTGAGTATTTATCATTATATCCTGAAATAAAAAAACATTATTTGGACTTATCAATTGTAAGTAATGAATTATGTAAAATAGATGTGTTATTTCCTCCAAATGGATTATGGGTTGAATACTATAATGTCAAGGATTTAAGGGAGATTATTACTATAACAAATAAGAAAAAAAAGATGGGTGTTATTTTGTAAATATTCAGGAATTGTAATGTTTAGGAATAATTAAGGAAAAAATACTTTTTTTTATAATATTATAAAAAATTGAATTAATTTAATATAAAGAAAAAATACCTTATACTATTATATATGGCAATGTCAAAACAATATTCCTGCGATTTGTGTAAAAAGAGCTTTAAACAGAAAATTGATTTCACGCGACACCAAAATAAGAAAGCACCTTGTATAACATTAACTGAAATGCAACAAATTACTCAAACAAAAGAAGTTAAAACGGATAATAAAACAACACTTATTAGTGTATTCAAAAGTATTATGGATATATTGAGAGATACTGAATCATTGGTTGGTCCTAAAGCATTATCCACTTGGACACCTTTATTAATATTGAGAATGATTGAGCCACATTTTGGAGGCGAAATAAATATTGATGATTATGAATATGATTTTAGTCATATTGAAGATGAAATGATTGAAAAACATAAAAATAAATTATTAGAAATTGTTCGTTTTAGTAATCTTTCAAATGAAAAAGAGGATAATATTCCGAATTTAATGAAACATTTATGGGATGATATTTTATCAGAACATCCTACTACAAAAAATATATTCTTGAAAGGTAAAAATATTTCAATTAAAAATAAATCAACCTATAAAAAAATTATTGATAAAATAAATTCAATAAATTTAAATATTGGCAATGATGTATTAGGCGATGCGTACGAAGAAATATTTAAAGATGTTATGGTTGGGAAAACATTCGGTCAATTCTTTACCCAACCATTAGTCAAGAAAATGATGGTGAAATTAATTAATCCACAAATACATCCTGACGGAAAAATAGATACTTGTGGAGACCCTACTATGGGAACCGGTGGTTTCTTGATTACATATTTACAAGATATTTTACAACAAGCAAACGCTAAAAACATTAAACCAGATTGGGATTTTATCAAGAATGAAGGATTATATGGCAAAGAATTAGATGAAGACACATATCAACTCGCGGTTTCAAACATGTTAATATCATCCGGGCATATGTTTGAGGGTCTAGACCACGGTGATAGTATTCGTGTTCCTATAACACGAAAGTTTGATAATATTCTTGCAAATCCACCATTTGGCATTAAAGGATTAAAATATGATGATTTTCAAAGTCCATTGAAAAGTGAATATGTTCCAATCAAAACAGATAATGCGGTTAGCTTGTTTATTCAAGCAATTATTTATATGTTGAAGATTAATGGTAAATGTGCGGTTGTATTACCTGACGGACAAGATTTATTTTCAAAAACAAATAAAACATTAGTAGCGATTAGAGAATATCTTATGAAAACTTGCGATTTGAAAGAAATTATATATCTACCATCAGGTATATTTACATACACGACCATTAAAACGTGTGTATTTTACTTTGTGAAAAAGAGAGAAGGAATTGATGTTTTAAAGGTAGATATCAAATATTCCAAAACAACTCAGAAAGAAACTAAAAGAGAATATAAGTTTTCAAAAACACATCAAACAACCAAAGTCAAGTTTTATGATTACAATCCTTATGAAGATGTAAAAAATCTATTGATTGAAGTTCCTATTGAGAAAATTGCGAGTAATTCATATTCACTTAATTATGCTGAATATATGAAAGATGAAACCGAAGAAGAACAATATGAAGATGGTATTGTTGTAAAAACACTTGGAGAGGTTTGTAAGTTTGATATTGGAGGGACGCCTTCAAGAAGTAAAAATGATTATTATGAAAATGGAAATAATCTATGGGTTTCAGTAAGAGAATTGAACGGAGGTTATATTTATGATACAAAAGAAAAAATAACTGATTTAGGTGTTCAGAAAAGTAGTGTAAAGTTATTTGCGAAAGATACTATATTGTTCTCATTTAAATTAAGCATTGGTAAAACGGCGATTGTAGGTAATCCATTATATACAAATGAAGCAATTGCTGGAATATTAAGTAAAAATAATGATTTGTTAATCAATAAATATTTATATTACTACTTGACTATTAATGACTTTTCAAAACTTGGTTCTGGAATACTTGGCAATGGTTCATTAAACAAAAAATCATTAAAACAAATAAAAATCCCAATCCCATCACTTGAACGCCAACAAGAAATCGTAAAATATTTAGATTTCATATACGAAAAAGCAAACAAAACAAGTAATGAGAAAGTTGTGGAATTGAAGCTGTTGAACGAGTTTTGTTTGAGTAATCAAAAAATATTTGGTGAGAATGTTGTAAAAACACTTGGAGAAGTTTGTAAAGTTAATCAAGGAACTTATATAAAACCTGATATGAAAATACAAGGTGAATATCCTGTTTATGGTGGTGGAAATGCAAGTTATTATATTAATCAAAGCAATAGAGAAGATGAAATAATTGTGGCAAAAGATGGAGTATCTGCGGATTGTGTGAGATATGAAAAAGATAAGTTCTTCTTAAATCATCACGGCTGGACTATAATTTGTAAAGATGTGATAAATAAAAAATATATGTTCTATTATTTACAATCAATTCAACGTGAATTATTAAGTATAGCAAAAGGAACCGCACAACTTGGAATTAATCAAGAAAACTTCTATAAATTAAAAATCCCAATCCCATCACTTGAACGCCAGAAAGAAATTGTTGATTATTGTGAATATAATTATACACTCATTAACCAATTAAAGAAAGAGATTGAAAATCATAAAAAACAGGCACAACAATTTATTACAGGTATTGTAAAAGCACAAGTTCAAACAGAAGAACCAGATGATACAAGTTCCGTAAATGCTGAACCTATTGACGAAGTTCAAAATGAAATAGTATCTATTGAAGAAGAAGTAGTAATTGAACAAAACCCAAAGGTTAAAAAAGTCAAAAAAACTCTTGTTATTGTTGAAGAAGATAATGAAATATAATTATTAACATTCATTTATTATCATATAATTAATTATCATATAATTAATTATACCCATTTCTAAGTTCAAAACCCCTTATTTATTTAATATTTTATCTACAATTTTTTTAATTAACATAGGCGGAACCGCATTACCTATTTGAATTATCTGTTGTTTTTGATTACCAGATAATTTATAATCTTTTGGGAATCCTTGAATTTGTTTTAATTCATCCGGAGTAAACATACGCAGATAATCGCCCGATTTATTTCTAATTGGAACAAAAAAACGAGGTTGATGCTCATACGTACAGATTATCGTTTTTGAAGGATTACGTATATCGACTACCTCGCAATGGATCGGCGAACACCTTTTACCAAATGAAAATAATGTATCATAACTTTTATCGCCATATGATTTATTCGCAATACCCCTTTTCATAATCAAATATGGATGCCCCCCAGTTTCCTTTTCTTTATTCTTTAGGTCAGTGATTATACACTCTTTCGGTATTTGTTCAAAATCAAATACTTTCTTATCAATTTTCATAGTGCCTTCCATACTAAAAGATACTATATCTTTTATATTGGTCCACGAATCTTTATCGGGTGTATCTTCTTCAGGAAATTCCAGATTATAATTATCAAGATAACTATTTTTTATACCAATTATAAGCAAACGCTCTCTTTTTTGAGGTATTCCATATTTATGACACTGAAACAATTTATACTTTACACTGTAATCTAATTTCTTAAACTCTTCGACAATTATATCAATATATAATTCACCCGTTTCAGTTTTCTTTGTTAGCAAACCCTTTACATTCTCTCCAATAATAATTTTAGCATTGGTTAATTTTGCCGCTCTAACAAATTCCCGAAATAAGGTATTCCTAGGATCTTCGACTTTTCTTTTACCACCAGTACTAAATGATTGACAAGGAAATCCCGCAAATAAAATATCAATTTCATTATTATAATGCAGGAATTCATCATCATCTACGTTTAATATATCGCTTTTTACTTTCTCTCCAATTAACTTACAATCCTCAAAATTTATCTTGTGCGTTTCACAAAATACCCTTTCTTTCTCACTAAACGCGACTACTTTAACCCCCGATTGCTCCATACCAAGAGTATCTCCACCCATTCCCGAAAATAAACTCATACCCTTAAGAGAGGTCATCTATAGATGATATTAATATAATATACATATATAATTTTACACATATTATATAATCTTACACATATTATATAATTTTACACATATTATATAATCTTACACATATTATATAATCTTACACATATTATATAATTTTACACATATTATATAATCTTACACATATTATATAATTTTAGATACTTATGAAATATATATTTCATATTCATGTCTGGCGATTTTTATATTGTGTCCGCGTCTTCTTCGGCACTTGACCCAGAACTAGTCCCATAATACTCATAATTATCTAATTTTGGGTCACTCTTATTTATATTCTTTTCATATACTCTTAGCGAACCCATTAAACTTTGATTATCTATTATCTCATCCGCGATCGCCTTCCATTCAAACATATAATTATGATTTGGCTCCTCCCTTATCTCATAGAAATCCGTCTCTATACAAATACTTCTCAAATACTTTGTTATTCTATCAAAATAGTTTATCAACCTTCCCGAATTAACATGGGTCACTATATGTATATCATCGCCCGACCATAATAAATTTTTATCTAGTAAATCCCTTATGGTATACTTCTCTTCTAACTCCACGTAATTTTGATTATATAACTTTATACTATAATGTAACTGCTGTGGTGTCCAATTCGTTTCACAAGTTAAACTAAACTTTAATAAATTTATTATCTCTTTTACACTCTCATATGTTGCCAAACTTAATGTCTTTGGTTTTGGTTCGTGTGTTAGTATAAAATTTAACATTATTGTCTCACTCATAATAGATTTATATCTATTATCGTTTTATATTTAAATACAAGTATAAACATTTATTATATGACATTAAATATTCATAATGATATTATTGAGAAATTAAACCATTTATTAAACCAGAATAAAGTTCCTAATATCATTTTTCATGGACCATCTGGCTCGGGTAAACGAACCATAGTTGATAACTTTCTTAAACAGATATATCGTGATGTCACCAATCTTAGTGAATATATTATGGTCGAAAATTGCTCTCATAGCAAAGGCATTAAATTTATTAGAGAAGACCTTAAATTCTTTGCAAAAACCAACATTAAGGATATTAATAAATTTAAAATCATATTACTTCTTAACGCCGATAAACTCACCACCGACGCACAATCCGCATTAAGAAGATGCATTGAGTTATTTAGCCATACTACGCGCTTCTTTTTAATTGTAGAAAATAAAAATCATCTACTTAAACCTATACTTTCTCGTTTTTGTGAGATTTATGTTCCGTACCCTATTATAAATGACAAAATCATTAATTTACACAAATATTTAATCCAGAATGTTTTTGATAATAAAACCGAAATAGATACCGAACAGAAATTAAGAACCCTTCTTCTCCCAAAACATGTTAAAACCAGCAAAGATATTTCATGTTTATCAAAGCGTTTATATGAAAAAGGTTATAATTCATTCGATATTATGAATCATTTAGAATCAAAAAAAATCAATAAACTAGATAAATCGAAATTATTATTATTCTTTAACAATATAAAATCCGAGATTAGGGACGAAAAATTATTAATGTCTATTTTCTTATATTTTATATTTTTACGTTTTGATATCGATTTAGAAAATATTACATTTATGTAATATGGATGATTATAATCTATCGAGTTTATCCGAGTCTAAAAACGAATGGTGTATTCGTTTAGTCAATATCTTGACCCCGACCATTGTCGGCGGTATTCGCTCCATTTTTAATGAAGCCCTAGAATTATGTCAACAAAACCAAGAAGAAGACCAATATCTACTCACGTTTCAAACGTTCCTTACTCGTATTCCTAAATGGAATGACCGCATCATTCGCGAAGAATGCACCCGTATTGAAGAAAACTCTAATTGTGGTTATCTTGAAGAATTAATATCCTGCGTTCATATTATTCAACTTAAAGCACTAACTTGTATTCGTGTCGGCAGTAAACAAAAAAAAGTCGACCTTGAAATACCCAAGGTAGACCAATTTATTCATAGAGTTTATATTAATGTCGCCCGAACACTTTATACAAATGTTTATCTTTTTGAACACGACATTATGCCCCTACAAATTCAAAAAAATAATAGAGAATTCGAACATATTGTTAAGGAAGCTATTTTAAATTCTATTAGAGAAACTATGCCCATTGAAAATATATTAAAAGCCTACATTGACGTCACCGAAGAATTGGAAACCGACATTCAAGAAGAAGTCATTATTGAACCTATCGAAATTGATAGACAAGCGAATCCCACCGAAACGAAAGATACCGAAACGAAAGATACCGAAACGAAAGATACCGAAACGAAAGACATAGAAACCAACGACCACTATACTAAACCTACCGATTCTTCTACGTCTACTTCTATCGTAACCGAAGTTACACCCGAAAATATTGTTATTGAAAATAATAGACCCAAAATTAATTTCGCCGACCGCGATCACACTATCGATACTTTAGGAAACACAGATACTATCTCTGCGCCAAAGGATGACGCCAATCTACAAAGACTAGAAGAAGAAAGATTTAGACAAGAACAATTAGAAGACGACGACGATGGTAATCTCTCTGGTTCATTACAAATTGGCGATACCATAGACCTTGATATCACCGATATCAATGACTTAAATCAACCTATACACCTTGACCCACCTCTTATCGACGAAATCGAAGTTTTAGAATAATGTGTAAAAACCTATATGTAGTTATTGTCAAATTCAACGTTTTAGAATAATGCGTAAAAACTTATATGTATTTATCGTCATTTTTATTAATGGATAAATACATATTTTCGGCATATGTTATGGTTGCATTTACTATTTTAAAATGTTTAGATGCAAAATTTATTAAAAAAGAAGATATACAACCCAAACACCTCATTAGAGACTGCGCTATCGCCTATTTATCCTCTCTCACAGCGTTCTTCTTTAACGAATTTATTATTCAAGGAGAGAGCCTTAAAAATAAAATCGCCGTTTATACCGGCGACGCAGGCTTTTAAATGTATACCGGCAGTTTATCTATATTCATTAATCCTTCTTGCTTTTTTGCTATCTTACTTTTTACAAAATACCGCTGAAAATAATTATGTTTTTCAAATACTTTCTCTGGTTTATGATTATTTACCGAACGAGCTATCATTTTATATAATTTAAATTCCGGATACCGTTCCTCTCCATTATTCTTATATAATATATTTCTATTATTGTCATCATAACACCAACTTAATATTATCTGTTCTATCTCTGAATATTTATTTACATCATCATTTATCTCTTCTACTATAAAATCATACATTGAACAACCCAACCTACATAAATCAAAACTGTTATTTGCCTCCAATCGAGGTTTCTTCTCATTGAAATATGGGAGGAAATTATATTGGGTTGCTGCATCACCCTTTGAATGAAAACTATCACTACATATCTCCTGACCCTTATATCTGTAAATTGCCCTTCCAAAATCTATTATCTTAAATATCTTCCCATAAGTAGGAACCTTATAATTTATATCATTTAACTTGTAATACAAATACTTTTCACTCGTCTCTATATACATAATGTTATTCGTATGCAAATCATTATGTGTTAAATGAAATACCTTTTGTAATGATATTAATATCATTAATATTTGTGATATTGCTGAACCCAATTCACTGTCGGTTATCTTTTTATTACTTAATAAATAATCAAATGTATTATCACATCTCTCTAACGAAATTACCTGAACCGGAAATCTATTTATTGATACAAAAACCTTCTCTTCTGTCGCCGTAGAACAACTTGACCCACCCGAATCACTCCCTTCACTCCCTTCACTCCCTTCACTCCCTTCACTCCCTTCATCCGTTAATGATGTGCGAGAAGAACACGTAGATGCGCTTCTCGTAACGCTTTTATTCAACAATTCGCCTATTGCTTTCCCCGACGAATATAATTCCTCTATGTTTTCTAAACCACCATTACTATTACTATTACTATTATTGTCTTTCTTAAAAACTTCATCCAGACAATTTAAATCTTTTACATCCGACAAATTTAAATATTTAGGAGATACATTTTCACTTATACGTAGTTGCTTTTTATGATTTCTTGAACCAGAATTTATAAACTCTTCGTGTATCGTATTATCTAACTTAAATAGTTTATTTACATTTGATGTAAAATAGTCGCTATCATATAAATATTCTATATCATCTATTATATCCACCTCAAAGTTCCTTTTTATACCTAAATAACTTCCAAAGAAATCTAACCCATGTATAAAATTATGTTTATGAAGCAATTGACTTGTTAAATATGTCGCAAATGAGTCTACATATGCCGAATTATTCTTATCTAATATCTTCGCATAACTATCCTTATTATTCATCTTTGGCAAATTAAATAATTTATTGTCGTCTTCCTCATATTTTCCTGTCATATATTTTACCGGGTCTAACAAAGGCGACAATTTAAAAAACACCTTCTTGTCACATAATACATTATCAGTGTTTCTAACGAAAGCTTTATCTTTATCTTTATCTTTATCTTTCTCATATCTCTCCAGTTTATAGTGTTGGTTCAAATTTATTGAATTATAATTATCATCATTTAACGAAAAGAATCTTTCATATATTGGAACATAATTTTGTAATTTCTCCATGCCTAATCCATCCTCCTTTTCAAAACAACGAAATAATTCGGTATTATCATTTTTTGAATAATTAACTTCCATATTTTGTGAATACATTTCTATTATTCATTTTAAACTAATTTTGCGGATAAATATTTATTTCATTATAGATATTTATCTATATATAATGACCCTCGAATTAAAGAAATTCTCTATGAATGATATTACCTTTAAACCTACCGAAAATAAGGGACCCGTTGTTGTTTTAATTGGACGACGTGATACCGGCAAAAGTTACCTCGTTAGAGACCTATTATATAACCACCAAGATATACCTATCGGAACGGTCGTTTCCGGCACCGAAGCCGGCAATGGCTTCTACGCCAGCCACATCCCGAAATTATTTATCCACGACGAATATAATACCGCTATTATTGAAAATATTCTTAAGAGACAAAAAGCCGCCCTGAAGGCCGTAAGAAAGGAAATTACACAATATAAAAAAAGCAATATTGACCCCAGAGCATTTGTTATCCTCGATGATTGTCTATACGATAATACATGGACTAAAGACAAAATGATGCGACTTCTTTTTATGAATGGTCGTCATTGGAAAATTATGCTTATTATTACTATGCAATATCCTCTTGGTATTCCCCCTAATCTTCGCACCAATATCGATTATGTCTTTATCTTAAGAGAACCCTACATTTCAAATCGTCGAAGGATTTGGGAAAATTATGCCGGCATGTTTCCTACCTTCGAATCCTTCTGCCAGGTTATGGATCAATGTACCGAAAATTTCGAATGTCTAGTTGTTAATAATAACTCCAAGTCTAATAAATTACAGGACCAAATCTTTTGGTATAAAGCAGAACCACATGGAGATTTTAAATTAGGTTCTAAAGAATTTTGGGATATATCCAAAGATTTAGACTCCGACGACGACGAAGCACCCTATGACCCCGATGCTTCTAAAAAAAGAGGGGCCGGTCCAAAAATTAACGTTCGAAAGTCTCGATGGTAATTCTAGGTTTTCGACCCCACCCAACAAAATGTTTATATTGATGCAACGCTTTAACTTCATAGGAGAAAAAATGACACCATTCATTCTTTTCTACAAAACATTCCCGCTTTTGTCTTACACCCTTTGACATTTACACCCTTGAAGATTTTAAAATGATTTGCATCATTCAGCGATTCATTTATTCAAAAATCAGTATAATACCCGTTCTTCATTAGAATTAGATAATGCCATTGCCGGATTAATGAATTGAATATGATACGTTCTCACCGTTTTCATATACCATATACCATATACCATATACCATATCTAGACTTTACTTGCCACGCATCGTAATTCATCGGCCTTTTTCTTATTCATTTCAAGGTCTCTTTTTATTTGTTCAGCATCTTTTATATAGCTACAATTATGTGCCTCCGGTAAACGATGTGCTATACAAAAACATAATTCACATTTACACATACCAATTAACGCAGCGGCAGGAGGTATTCTTTCACCACATCCATCAAAAGGACATCTCTTACACTTCTTCGCCATTTTATACTATTGATATAAATATTATATTATATATATCAATTCTATATAAATTATTTAATAAATTATATATCGCTATTCTCTAATGTATTCGCGAATTTATTCACGAATTTATTATCCATAATAGGTACGATTACCCACGTCACGGCCTGTATCTGTATCGGTTTCATTCGCCAACATTGTTTTAATTTTTACATTAGCGGTGGCTCTTCCTACATATAGAGGTGTCGGGGCAGAATTTCGATAAGCCCGTTGCGTCATTAATATTGACTCTCGTTATTCCCGATGACGCATTGAACCGACGGCAGAACCCTTCGACCCACTTTTTATAGATTTATCGCGTATAGTTATTCGTTTATCTTTGCAAAATATTCTTTTGTGGCGAGGCGGTTGTACACATAGTATATTATAAATGAATAAGGTTATTTATCCGTACTATCTCTAACTAACTTACTTCTTAGATATCCCTGTAATACCTCCGCACTTTTATGTTTTTCGAGGTTTTCTAAAACATCTTGTAAACCGTGGTCACTATTCTTATCACGAACTACATTTTCGCTGTCAAATAATTCTTTGCGAATATTAGCAGAGATAACTTCATTGCTTAACTCGGTATCTTCCTCGCTGGCACCTTTTACATCAATTAAGTCGCCTTGTTTATTTATTGTCTGTGTAAGAACATTACCACTAATTGAAGCTTTTTCAATGTTATCTTCAATCGCGGTCCTTTTTGCATCTTGAACGCGATTATCAAATTCTTTTTTAGCACATGCTTCATTCTTATTCTTTTCATGCATCAATTGATTTAATTCCTCTTCCAAATATTCTACCCTACCGGTATTATACGCCTCGGGGTGGAACGGCATCCAGACTCCAACTTGCCCGACATAAACATCGTGATTCGGGTCGGCTTCTCGCAACATTTTACATCGAAGCTCGGCTTCCTGAATCGTTGGATAAGAGCCTCTAACCTTGATACCGCGTGAATTGGTTTGATAAGCGTGGATCTCGCTGAATTCGGCGTTTAGTTCATCTTCATTCTTTTCAATAAAACTTTTATAATCATCCGAGACATTGTAATTATATAGAGCATCTTTTTCAGTCTTGACAAATTCCTGTAAATCATCTTGAATTAAAGCCTGGTCTAAATTATGTTTGTAACTTATAAAATGTAAAAACTGTGTAAATTTGTCAAGTGATTTAGAGATTTCCCATTTATTAACAAATTTTTCAAATAAAAACTCCTTTTTTTCTTTTAAAATATTCTCGGGAGATAGAAAAGATAAACATACAAACTTTTGTCCTGCAATAGTTCTATCTTCATCCAAAACATCCACATATTTAGGATTATTTTTTCCATTATCATCCGCTTTCAATTCAAAATTAGGTTTTCTATTCATAATATAAATTATTTAAATTGATATTTAAGTAGTTATATTATCAATATATTTTTTTCTAATTAGATAATATAATATGTTAGATGGACTTAATTTACAAGATTTTTTAAATCGCGCTATCAAATACCTCGTTGAAGGTATTATGGTTGCGCTCGCCGCCTTTGCTATTCCCAAGAGAACATTAAATCTTGATGAGATTGCCTTAATTGCTTTAACCGCGGCCGCCACATTCAGTATTCTAGATACATATGTTCCAAGTATGGGCGTCCAGGCTCGCAGTGGCGCAGGACTAGGCATCGGTGCTAATTTAGTTGGTTTCCCTCTCTAAATTATATATTTAATTATAATTAACGTAAGATTATAATTAAATCGTTGTTATAAACTCCCAATCCAACTCTTCGCATATTTTCTTCCAAATTTCGTCCTGTTCTATTCGTTTTTCTCTATCTTTTAACATCGGGAAGTAAGGTAAGAACTGTGTTTGGTCTAATAGTTCACAAAGTTTATAAACTGTATAATAATAATTTAAAAAATTTACCCTATCGTCGGGACAAAATTTCGCATAGGGTGCCTGAATATCCATAAATAAATTACATAAAAGCTCCTCCAATTCTGGCCTCATAATCGGTGGCTTTATACCTAGTTTATCTTTAATAAAAGGTATGTGTTCATAATATTTGTTATAACCTAATTTTTTTAAAATATCCTTAGCCTTCTTATTTGTTAATTGTTCTAACACTAGTCGTTCTCTTTTTATTTGTTTTTTTATATTTTCAAGCACGTCATTGGGTATTACTGTTGTTTCTTTGGCTTGAAATTGCGCGAGTATTTCTCTAAAATGGTTGATTCTCTTATACGCATAAAAACATACTTCTTTAGGAGGTTCTTTATAAGAAGGTTTATCGTTATCTACTAAATATCTTTCATTATAACTACATTGATTGCATACCAATATGCCTTCGTTTTCTACCATTATCATCTCTCCTCTCTCACATGTTTTACATATATCAGACTGTACTACAAAATTATTAATGTCAATAAAAGATTCATCTATATTTGATAAATATTGCTGAACATTAGTTTGCTCTTTATCATAACTACCGAGTGAATTTTCGTCATTTTCAATATTGAAAAATTTATCAAGAATGGTGGGCTTCTTCTTACATTTTACAATATTTTGTTTATTTTCAAAATAAGTAAATACATATTTTGAGTTATTAAGATAATACTCCTTCTCAGACCTTTCAATATTTCGAATTTGTTTAGATATAGTTTTTAACTCATCTTCAATATCTAATTTCTCCTCAATACTAATACTCTCCTTCTTTAATATATGATTTAATCTTAATCTTTTACTTTTTAATTTAGGCAAAACATGATTTTTATCATTCGTCATCTTTAAGGTTATTTCCCTATGCTTTCCATCTAGAGTAATCGTATCCTTTTGATTCATCTCAATTATCTTTTTATTTTTTGGTTTAAATGATGGCATACTAAATTTAATATTTTCATTTGTTTAATTCAATAAATATTTAGTTAATATATTAACTTTTCTTTGTATTAATAATATAAAAAATGCCGAATATTATCGTTGATAAACAATCGAATATGGATGCTATTGAACTTGGTAAGATGAAATTTATATATAATGCATTACAGAGTGGATGGAGAATCCAAAAAAAACGAGATTCCTATATCTTTTCTAGAAAGCACGAGGGTAAAAAAGAGGTGTTTGTTGACACCTATATAAAGCAATTTATTGAAGATAATATTTAAGTAATATCTAACCGGATTTATAATAATTATTTATTTTTTAAATAATTATCCAAAATTTTTTTTTCTTTAGCAATATTATAAGATGGGAGGAGGATTAATGCAACTAGTCGCTTACGGAGCTCAAGATGTTTATCTTACGGGCAATCCTCAAATTACATTCTGGAAGGTGACCTACCGTCGCCATACCAACTTTGCTATGGAATCAATTGAACAGACATTCAACGGACAAGCCGACTTTGGACGCAGAGTCACATGTACTATTAGCCGCAATGGTGACCTCGCATACCGTACATACCTTCAGGTCACCCTTCCTGAAATTAACCAATCTATGGGAACTGATGTTTACGCCAGGTGGTTAGACTGCCCCGGCGAGCAGATGATCTCTCAGGTTGAGATTGAAATCGGTGGTCAGCGCATTGATCGCCAATATGGTGACTGGATGCATATCTGGAACCAGCTTACCCTCTCTGCTGAACAAGCCGACGGTTACAATAAGATGGTCGGTAACACTACCCAATTAACTTACATCACCGACCCGAAGTTTGCCGCCGTTAATGGTCCTTGTGGAGCAAGTGCCCCGGTGCAAGTATGTGCCCCGCGCAATGCTTTACCCGAAACAACCCTCTATGTTCCTCTTCAATTCTGGTACTGCCGTAACCCCGGTCTTGCTTTACCACTCATTGCTTTACAATATCACGAAGTTAAGATTAACCTTGACCTTCGTCCTATTGATGAATGTCTATGGGCTGTCACCGCATTGGCCGGCGGTTCTGGAGATATGAAGGTCACCACTGCTTACCAGCAGTCACTTGTTGCCGCGTCTCTCTATGTTGACTATGTCTTCCTTGATACCGAAGAGCGCAGACGTATGGCTCAAAACCCCCACGAGTACCTTATCGAGCAACTCCAATACACCGGCGATGAATCTGTAGGTTCATCCTCCAACAAGCTCAAGCTTAACTTCAACCACCCTTGCAAGGAAATAATCTGGGTTGTTCAGCCCGATGCTAATGTTGACTATTGTGCTTCCCTTATGACTGGCAACACTTTATATAGCACTCTTGGCGCTCAGCCTTTCAACTACACCGACGGTGTTGATGCTCTGCCAAATGCGGTTCACGCTTTCGGTGGAATGGATGCCACTTCAAGCAACCCACCGCTGGTGGGTGGCACAGACGTTATTACCGCATCTGGTTTATTCCAAGACCGTTTCGCCGACGATACGTCCGCTACTGCGTCGGCCAACATCGATAATGCCTGGAACGCCTCTGTCATGACCCCTCCTGTAGTGGGTGTCACCGGGAGCAATGTCTCCGACGCCGGCACATTCGTTCTGGCCGAAACGGCCAAGTCCATGCACTGCTGGGGTAACAATCCCGTTGTCACCGCCAAGTTACAACTTAACGGACAGGACCGCTTCTCCGAGCGTGAAGGGACCTACTTCGACCTCGTCCAGCCATACCAACATCACACTCGCACACCTGATACCGGTATTAACCTTTACTCCTTCGCTCTTCGCCCCGAAGAACACCAGCCATCCGGCTCGTGCAACTTCTCCAGAATTGATAATGCTACTCTTCAGCTTGTCCTTTCTAACGCCTGTGTCCAAGGCACTCACACCGCCAAGGTCCGCATATACGCCGTTAACTACAATGTTCTCCGTATTATGAGTGGCATGGGGGGATTAGCATATTCGAATTAAATTTTCGACAGCCTCCATTTACAAACACGCAGGAATTAATGAAATGTCCGGCAAATAAGAATTCGAGAGTTAATTATATTGATTTTGATATAATTCATTTCTAATTAATTTTTGACAGACATTTATCCAGACATTATTTGGTAAAATTGATATAAATAATTCATCATATCATTTCTTATAATATGATGAATGACAATAATTCTATTGATAATTATTTATCTGTTGATGAAAAAATTATCCATAAAGATGATGGTAGGCTCTCTGTTGGTGGGCGATATGCTAATCAAAAGAAAAATTTCTTATATTTAGTTGAAAATGAAAAAACAAAAGAAAGACATTATCTTATGAGTTGTAATAATAATAATGATATTTACACTTATATTTCTTGTGAAGATATTGAAAAAATATTAAATATGGATGTGCGACCATGTTTTAGTCTTAATAAATTAACTGGTTATTTATTTTCAACACAAAAAAATTATTCTCTTTATTTACATCGATATTGTTTAATTAATACATGTCCGGATGATATTAAAATCAATGACCCAGTTTATTCGGTTGATCATATTAATAGAAATAAATTAGATAATAGACGTTCAAATTTAACATGGGCAACACAGAGAGAACAAAATCTTAATCAGGGTAAAAAAGCTAGAAGAAAAACAGCAAAACCCTTGCCAGATGGAATTACCCAAGATATGATGCCTAAGTATGTTGTTTATTATAACGAATGTTACAATAAAGAAAAAAATTTATACAGAGACTATTTTAAAATTGAGAAACACCCAAATATTACAACCCCAATTATTGGATACAAATCTAATAAATTCACTGTTATTGAAAAATTAGAACAAATTAAAGAAATTAAATATAATTTAGATAATAATATTGTTCACGAAAAAAAAAGTATTGTTCCACAATACTATAGAATTTGTAATATGCGGAATGCCCCTCACATGTGTTATGAAAAACGCGTCGTTGATGATGATAATAATACTAAAAGATTATCTTTTAATATGAAATTAAAAGATGGAGAAGATATTGAAAAAGAATTAGAAAGATTTAATAAAAATTTATTCAATAAATATCCCGAACTTATGGAATAATTCAAATTATATTTTAATTCATATTAATTAATTATGAAAAAATATTAAGAATAATTTTTTTTATGTAAAACTCCTGAAATATACGTTATTATATCATGTGTAGCTCCAAGCCTTTTTAGTTTTTCTTTTACAATATTTCATTTCATGATATCTTGCTCCTTTTTCAGTATCGAATTCTCGGTCACAATAATTACAACACCATACTTCAATTTCTTCGCTAGATTCATCGCTCGAATTATCACCCAATTCATAACCATTTACATCGGCCGAAGCATAACAATCTTTCTCCCAATGACTATTTCTTCCACATCTATTACAACAATCTTGCGTAGATTTATTTTTATTTGGTTTATTAACAGGTTTAATTGGAGCCGTTACTTTTTCTACAGTCTTTTCTTTTATATTTTGAACCCCAGATGTATGACATTTTTCATGATGCCATTTTATTGTTATTTGTCCTTTAAAACTAGACTCCTTACCAATTCTAATCTCGCCCTTTGGAATTAGCTCTTTACATTTTTGACATTTAGCTCTTCCAGTCTTGGCTATTTCTTTTATAGCCGTTTTATCACTATTATTTTCTGTTTTTTTAGGTTCTTCATCCTCTACATCATCCAATATATTATTTATAATATCAATAGATGTTTTTTCTTGTTTTTCAATGGCATAACATGCTTCTAGATTTTTCAGCCAAGCAGCTTTTTTGTTAGAACAATCTTTCGCAAAATGTCCAGAATTACCACATTTACGACACCTGTCTCCCAGTCCAAAAATAGACATTTTTATCATATCGCATTCCTGATTTGTTAAATTAGATGTATTTGTAAATTCCCAACCTCTCACATTATTAAATCCGTGTTTAATCATACGCATTATTGTCTCATCTTTTTCCCAATTTGATAAATTATTATCTCTCGGTGTTAGTGGTTCTCGAACTGTATATATACCTCCATTTACTTGTACAAATTTCGCACATTTATCGCCGCCTGATTTATGATTTTCGATTCTGGATATAATATTCCCTGATTTACCAATATAATATTTATCTTTATTATTCAATTGAACGACGTATACGCCAGAGTTCATGATATTCTTATAATATATTATTAAGAATATATTCAATCAATTTTTTTCAATATTATACTCCAAAACTTACAAAAATTGACTTAATCCTTTTTTTTAATTCATATTAATTTTTTATATAATATGAATTATTTACTGTGACCCACCAATTCCATATCGCCAGCCCAGATTACCCCATCTTTTAGTATAGCAACATTTAAATCGTCGAATCATTTCACGAACCATTTTATCTTTATCCTTTTCAACGTGGAGTTCTATATCAAGTAAAATGTCCATCCAAATAGCATCACTATCGTTATATCTACCAAAATGTAAAGACTTCTTTAGTCGGTCATAAGACCCGGTATCATATGTATCTACTATAAGATCAAACCCGGGCTCATGTACCATTAATTTTGTCATTAACCTTTGTAGTGCTTTTATTTCAGTTAGGCTTTTGATACTATTTTTATAATTTTCATACATCATAATAAAGTATTGATATTTTGAATAAAGATTTTGTAATTGGGAGTCGGTATTTACAAGTTTATTTAATTCAAAGATACGATTTGTCTCATCTACCCTCACGATTTGTATTGTATCCTTCGTTGCTAACCCAGAACTTAAACTCGAAAATATTATTAATAATATATCTCGAGGTAATTCATTTATAAGCATTATATTATTAAATTTAAATATTTAAATTATTATTTATATATAATCGCAAATCGCCGCTATATACCCCCTATCTACTATCGTCAATTTAAACGGCTTCCCACAACCAAAAATAAACTCTCTCTCTTTCAAATTATCACAGTATTCCTTCGTTGAATGCGGAGGTATTGGTTCAAGAGTATCCCTAAAAACTCCATGTCGAAATATCGCACAATTTATCTCTAATATATTTATTGTTACAAATGTATCACAATGAGGACATTTTACACATATTATTTCATTCTCCATATATTATATTTTGTTATTCTTTTTATAACATTATTCCATAACCATTTAAAAGATTATGCATATCTAATTCATAAAACATGCAGATATTTATAAAAACTTTAACTGGAAAAACTATTACCTTGGAAGTTGAAGGTACTGACACCATTGAGTCTGTCAAAGCGAAAATTCAGGACAAAGAAGGGATACCACCAGATCAAATGTAGGTCTGAGTGAATGATAAAACATTTGCTAGTCCAAGTATTGTGGGCTAGACAGCCAAACTTCGGGAACCGCTTAAAGTTTTTTAGTCCTAACACATATGTGAAAGCATGTGTGGGCTTCAGGGAAAACTTGAAGGTATAGGCATAATCTAAAAAAATACGTAGCCGATCCGAATCCAAGCCTCTAAGTCTATTAGTCATTTAGATATGAGGAAGGTTAAACGCGTAGATGGTTGTCGGGGTGAAAAATTGACTATTTTAATGATCCCTTAAGGTATACGCTACTCCCACCTGAAAAGGTGCTATATTGTATTTTTAGCATATCCAATACTTTAATATGCTATTAAGAATATATAGGGGTTATGATCTCAAGAGGAAATGCTTGAAGAAACCCGGTATAAAGGCAACAGAGATTAATTTTTGCGGGTAAATAGCTTGCCCGGAAAAGCGTTCTACCAGAATTATTTAGGCTCTAATTCTGGGAAAATAGTTAGTATCCTAATACCCCAAGAGGTAATATACAGGCGCTAGTCTTTATTATTCAAGAATAATAATAAGGGCGAGATCATTGGAGGCGGGAAACTCCTTAGAGCTTCAACTACCACTCTTTATTTAGAAATATTAAAGAGGAACTCGGCTAGCAGCCGAACCCAATGGTAATAACGTTGAAGATTGGACAATCTGCCATTCTTATTTTAACCTCGCTATGACAAGAGTATGAATAAGGACTCAGAGAACGGTAAATGGTCGGTGAGTTATGATGGATTAGTCATCCTGAATTCGCCTAAGGGACGTTCCAGCCCATAAAGAAATTTATGGGATTAACTGAAGCAGTTAGAAGACGGTAGAACACTGGGCGAGTATAATATTCAGAAGGAAAGTACGCTCCATTTAGTACTTCGATTACGAGGGGGCCTTCATGTCCCGATAAATTATATGTTATTTTAATTTGATATTTTAAAAAAATTGATTTAATTATAATTATTTTATTATAATTAAATGAGTGGGTTTATTTATAAAATAATTTCCCCAGATAATAAGGGATATATTGGTCAAGTAGTAGAATATTTATCTAATGGAGATAAAAAGGGTATTGAAGGCAGATGGAAACAGCACATAAATAACTCAAAAAAATGTGATACTTATTTAAGCCGTGCGATTAATAAATATAAACCAGAAAATTTTCAAATTATTAAATTAATGAAATGTAATATACATGATCTAGATTTATTTGAGCAACTATATATTAAAACACATAATACATTAGCACCCAACGGATATAATTTACAAACTGGTGGAACAAATACTATTCATTCTGATATTACATGTAAAAAAAGAAGTATTTCATTAAAAAAAATGCTTACTGACCCAGATAAACGATTAATTTGGTCGAAAGCCAAACTTGGAAAAATCCAACCAAATAAAAGAAAATGTAAAAATTTAATTAATCAAGATTTGCCAAAATATATTTATTATAAAGAATGGCACAATGGTAAATATAAAGGATATTGCGTAGAACATCCTAACGTACAAAATAAAAGTAAAGTAAAAGTTTTTTCAAAAAGCAAATATACTCTAGAACAAAATCTTGATGAAGCTAAAAAATATTTACAACAAATTAAATAATTAATTATTATACATTTTTAATTCAATTGGAATTCAAATACTTTTCCAATCAAATATCTTATATAACAGATATAAAGCTATAAAAATATATATATATTGTAATGAGCAAAGCGTGTTATGTTCTTGAGGTTTTACAATTTATCACAGAAAGAGAAGGTAGTAATGGTTGGTTGGCACAAAATGGAAAAATGAAACACATCGGTTATATGAAAGGCAATTTTAAAACAAAACAAGATGCGGTTACATATTATAATAGGCATAATCCACACATGCGACCTTTGAGAAAATATAGCTACCGTAGTGATTGGGACCCAGAAACAAAATTATTATATATAGTTAGAGATGATTATCTAACAAATGCTACAATTGATTGTTTTTCCATGGATGACAATACCGAATTTACAGAAGGATATACAAAAAATAAATGGTTAAAATAATATCAATTTATATTATTTAATTAATATTATTATAATTTTTTTATTCAATAGGAATTCAAATACTTTTCTAGTAAAACTCGTTACATTATATAAAAAAATTGATGTAGATAAAACCCTTTTAATAAATATAAAAATCACTATGGTTGATTGGGACGAACATTTATATCCACATCAACAAGAAGCCATTATTAATAAAAAAGATAAATCTAAATGTATAGTTAATATGTGGTGCGGTACAGGCAAAACACGAACATTTACGATCTCTTTATTTCAAGATTTTCAAGACATAAATGTTATTGTATTTCCTTCTCTTGGTTTAATTAATCAATATAATAATGATTATTTCCTTAATCAAAACAAAATCTTCAAGGAACATTTTGATAAATTTCAATGCCTAGCATTTTGTTCCGACGATGATACAAAACTTAAATTAAAAGCATCTACCATTAAATATTCTACTTCAGAAAAAACTTGTAAATCTTTTATGAAAAAAAAAGATAAAAAAATTATATTAGTTACATATCATTCATTTGAAAAATTTATTAATATATGTTTCGATAATGAATTCCAAATTAATCGCCTAATATTTGACGAAGCACACCACGTAGTTGGAGAAAAAATACAAGAAATCGTTATTAATAATGAACGTTTAGATAATATTGTAGATAAAACGGAATATTATACTGCTACTCCTGTTAATAAAAATGAGATTACTATGTATGATAGAGAAGAACCCGAAAATAGCGATTGTGGTGAATTAGCATATGAATACTTGTATCATAAAGCGGTTGAAGATAAAGTATGTAAGGCATTCACTACAAATATTGGTTTATATTGTATCAAACCAGAATATAAAAATAAATACCAACCCATATTTGAACTTATTATTCGCGCTTGTTTATCCGGCGAATATGATTATTGGAATGTATTAACTTATCATACTTATGTAAATGAAAAAGATAGCACAAATGGCCTATCTTATGTTAACGATTTTGCTTCCAATGAAAATCAAAGACTTTTCAAATCATTATTTACTACAATACAGAATGAAGAATTTACAGATACTAAATCGCTATATCATCTAGATAATGTATTATTAAAAGGCGTTAGTTGTGAAACTAAAAATAGGGAAAAAATCATCGAGGAATTTGATAAAAAAGTTCCGGGCAGAATATATATACTCGCATCTTGTGGCATTTTAAATGAAGGGATTGATACTAAATGGGCAAATATGGGAGTTCCTATTAATCCCTCCAAGAGTATTGTAAAAGAGACACAGCGTATTGGGCGTCTTGTAAGAATTCCGGAAAATAATATGCCAAATGCTGTAATACTTATTCCTTGTCTAATTGATATTGAAAAATATAAAGATCTTAATAATTTGGAAGAACAAGATAAAATGATTAGACAAGAATTATCAGAGACAGGAAACTTTAATACCGCATTAAATGTGATTAGCGCATTTAAATATCAATATGATCCTGAATTATATGAAATGTGTTTAAGATACCCAAATATGTACGCCCCACAAGAAATAAAAGACAATCTATCAAAATATGGATTAATTGTAGAAGAAAGTCGAGGTGATTTAGTAGATAATTTGAAATATATATGTGAAAAAGAAGATATTCCATTTGAAATAGAACTAAATAATAATATGAGTGATGATGAATTATTGTCTCTTGTTAGCGAAGAATTAGAAAAATCTATTGAAATTTATACACAAGATTATGATGAACCAGTTAAATTTATTAATAGAGAATGTGTGGATGATGAACCAATAAGATTATTTTACTCAGATGATGATAAAAATTATTCACCCATTATGAAAAAAGAAAAGAATATGAAAATAAAAAGAAAAGATATTAAATCTCCCAAGAAAAGAAAGGCAATCTTTAATATTCATACACATCCTGATTTAGATGTTCTGTGGAATATTAAAGATGTAAAATTAAATAAACACTTTGGACAAGGAGTGTTGGATGTAAATATTGATTGGAATGTTAAAACGTGGAATATTAACTATGAATTATTAAAAACATATATGACGAAGGAAAAACAATGTCCTGTCCGTAGTTATATAACCGATTGTGGGGTTACGATTGGTAATTGGGTTGGTACACAACGACAATATAAAAGAAATAATATATTAGATAAACCGAAGATAAATAAATTAGAATCATTAACAGGATGGTTATGGGAATTGGATTTAGATGAATGTTGGAATATTAACTATGAATTATTAAAAACATATATGACGAAGGAAAAACAATGTCCTGTCCGTAGTTATATAACCGATTGTGGGGTTAAGATTGGTAGTTGGATTAATAGACAACGAACAAATAAAAAAAAGAATAAATTAGATAAAACGAAGATAAATAAATTAGAATCATTAGCAGGATGGTTTTGGGAATTGGATTTAGATGAAGGTTGGAATATTAACTATGAATTATTAAAAACATATATGACGAAGGAAAAACAATGTCCTACCCTTAGTTATATAACCGATTGTGGGGTTAAGATTGGTAGTTGGATTAATACACAACGACAATATAAAAAAAAGAATAATTTAGATAAAACGAAGATAAATAAACTAGAATCATTAGAAGGATGGTTTTGGGATTTAGATGAAGGTTGGAATATTAACTATGAATTATTAAAAACATATATTACGAAGGAAAAACAATGTCCTGTCCGTAGTTATATAACCGATTGTGGGGTTAAGATTGGTCGTTGGATTAATAAACAACGACAAAATAAAAAAAAGAATATATTAGATAAAATGAAGATAAATAAATTAGAATCATTAGAAGGATGGCTTTGGGGATTGGATTTAGATGAAGGTTGGAATATTAACTATGAATTATTAAAAACATATATGACGAAGGAAAAACAATGTCCTGCCCAAAGTTATATAACCGATTGTGGGGTTAAGATTGGTGCTTGGGTTAGTAAACAACGACATTCTAAAAAAAAGAATAATTTAGATAAAATGAAGATAAATAAATTAGAGTCATTAGAAGGATGGGTTTGGGAATCTAAAAAAACAACTACAAAAAAAGACATGTCCAAACCTATAATTCAATCCAAGAAAGAACCATCTACAAAAAGCACTAAACCGCCACCAAAAAGTGAATTATCCGAATTACATAAAAAATATAAAACGATGTCTTCACAAAATCTTAATAAACAATTTAATGATAATAAAGAGGAATGGGAAAAATATCACGAAATATCAAAACAAAATGAGCAATCTTTCCCGGAAGAAGATATACCAAGAAATAGAATAATAAAGAAATTAGAAACATTTGGCGGAAAAAGGAAGAAAGAAGTAGTAGATTTAGGTTGCGGATATGGTGAAATATCACAATATTTCAAAGATAATAATAGATTTGTCTTTCAAAATTTCGACCACGTTGCGATTAATGATACAATCATAAGCAAAGATATAAAAAATACAGAATTAGATGATACATCAGTAGATATTGTAATAATGTGTTTATCGATGTGGGGTAGTAATTGTAAGGATTATCTTAAAGAGGCATATAGGATATTAGATATAGGTGGC
>Ga0209192_10000935_pt1 | contig 25175 bp, 20 predicted proteins | sample ArcticOcean_MG_C_11_FD_187433 | JGI IMG/M metagenome (GOLD analysis project Ga0209192, IMG submission 187433) | Marine microbial communities from western Arctic Ocean - ArcticOcean_MG_CB2_154 (SPAdes) (version 2) | ecosystem: Environmental > Aquatic > Marine > Oceanic | place: Arctic Ocean... | reverse complement strand
GATGGCGCGGTCTCGATTTGAGTGGACGTCTGCTTAGTGAGACAAGGTGGCTGGTGTTTTGCTCAATACTTGTATGAAAAGAATTTATCCCCTCGCGTTCACTCGTCTTTACTTACCCCCCCCCCCACGTCTTTGTCTCGAACTGTCGGACCCCAATCCCCCCCCCCCAACCAACTCACATCATGTACCCCATCCCCCTCATAACCCGCACGCCAGCTCTTTGTGCCCTCCCCGGACGGCCTGAGCGGTGGCCGCGGCGGAGGCGGCGCGGTTGATTGCGAATTTCGCGTTCGCGCGCGCGACGCCGTCGTCGGCGACGTCCATCGCCGAGAGCGCCGAGAGCGCGACGTGCCTGGCGACCTTCTCGAGCGAGGACTTGTCCTCTCCCGTGTCTCTGTACTCGCTTTCGACGACGTACTCGTGCTTGTTCTCGTGTTGCACGCGTGCCTTGCGAGCCGACAAAACGGTTTGCGGCGAAACTTCGCGCGCGGCGGGGCGCGACTCCATCTCGCGGAACACGGGAAGCCGCGACCTTTGCGGCGTTTCTTCCGAGCGCGTCTCGCGTCGCGGGCGGAACTCGTTTTGTTGCTCGCCGCCGCCGCCTGGCGAAAACGATGCCGCGTGCGCGTTCTGCGGGTGACGCCCTCCTACGCCGTGCCCCGCGGCCTCCAACGCGGAAACCGCGCCGCGCTCGTTTCCGTCTGGCCCCGGTCGCGCCGAAGGCAACGAAGCGGTTCTTCTTTGCGGACTTCGCGTGGATCCCGGTCCCATTCCTCCTCCCCAGTCCTCCAGAATCACGTCGTGCGCGTGCGCAGTGAGCGTGCCGTTGCCTTTGTTGAGGTGCGGAACGCGGTAGTGAATGAAACGGCACCGCGTGCCGTACGGACAAGCGCCGCTCTGCAAAAACGTGCGGCACGTTTCGGTTTTGTACTGCGACGAAGGAAACATTTGGTCAGTCTTTTGTAATGTGTATGAGTGAACAGTCACCCGAGTTGGATTCTAATCACGCGGAACATTGCACTTGTGATGTATGAAGTGCACTCAAACAGTCACGAACGGGGCAGCAAACAGTCGGCGGGATTCGGGAAAGCCCCAACGCGTACCTTCGGGTGCCGCATGACCGGCCTCAGCTCGCCCCGGGTGTGCGCGAACTGACACTTCGATCCGTACCGACACTGACCGGTCTCTTCCCAGGACCGGCAAAGCTCGGTTTTGTAAAGCGCGTTTTGCTGGTAGTAGAAAAGGGCGCGGTCGTAGTCGGCGTCGTTTTGGTCTTCGTCGGGGCCGGCCAGGTCGTCGTCGTACGAATCGTCGTCGCATGCGTACTGCTCGTCCCGGTGCTGGTCTCGTGACTGTCGGTCGTACGCGCTCGCGAGACGGGACTCTTGTGGCGTTCCGAAGTCACCACCAAAAGGCTGGTCGTGAGACAGATACCCGGGTCCGCGGTCGCACGGGGAACACGGAGTGTGCTCACCTCGCGTTTCACCGAAATCAAAGGCGCTCTCACTTCCGGTGTCGCGTCGCGCCGGCGCGAAATCGCACGACCGCGCTCGGCGCGCGGGCGCGTAAACGTCGTTTACCTCCGCGCGAAATCCGTTTCCGTTCGGGGTACCGGCGGTACCCAGGTGCCGGCGCTCGGGAAACGAGATGGACGACGTTAGTTGCGACTGTTTGCCGCTCAGACCAACGATTCCCGTTGAGTCAACGCCGGTTCCGGAAAACCGGCACAGCGCCGTGGCGCCGAACGCGGCGAAGGCGTTTGACGCGCCGCCGAAGTCGCCGGTCACCGGGGGGCGAGCTGCGGCAGCGGGGACGGCCTCCTTGTAGGACGACCAGTCCAGTGGACTCAGGGGCGACGGCGACCCCAGCGGCGACGAATGCGTTGTTGACGAGGTCGTTGTGCTGCGTCGCGGCACGAACGGCGATGGGGGCGCGCTTCTTGTGGTTGCTTTCGGCGACGTTTTAGGGTAACTCGAGGGAAAAAAGGGCGTGCCCGTGCCTGGGTTCCCGCCGCCTGCGCCACCCCCCCGGGGGGTGCTGCCGTCGCGAACGCGGCGGACATCTTCACCACCCGTGTATCGCGCGTTGGAAGCGGCGCCGAACGGGGAGAACTCGCGAGGGTCGCGAACACCACGAGCGTCGTGAAGGTCACCAACGTCGGGGGGGACACCGCGAGGCACACGCTCCGAGGGAAGCGTGTGGCGTGTATTGTTCAGGCCGAAGAACCCACCGAGACGTCCCGTCGTTTCCTCAACCGTCGTGCGTCTCGGGCTCACGCGAAGGCTCGCGAAGTCCCCCGGGTGAAGCCGTGAAGCATCGTCATCACCAACGAGGTCGTCGACCACCAACTCGCACGCCTCGAACGACCCCGCGGGAGGCTCGGACATCTGGTCCCTGGGGGGGTCCAACGGGACGGGCTTGCCGAAGAACAAAAAAGACGAGACTGGACACGCGCCCGCGGTCGCCTCTGAACTCGCCGCCATAGCGCGAGGCCGAGAGCTTTGTGGAAGACCTACGCACGGAGTCACCGGCCAAATCGAGTCAGCTTCGTCGCGACGAACACGACGCGGCGCGGCGCGTGGTCGCGTGTGTCCGCGTTCCTCGACCGCGGTCCTTCCCACCACGACCCTGGCGCCACAACCACAACCTGGGAAGGGCCGAATATCGGAAACGATTATTTGAAAAGAATTTGCTAAATTTTTGTTACCAACCCGCCGCGCCTAGCTAGGTGTAGAACAGGTAGTTGTCCAAGTTAACCCTCAGGTTCGCTGCTATTTTCCGCGCCAAGTCATCCCCTATGTCGCACCGGTACCGCACCGAGTCCAGCGCGTCCGCCCCCGAAACTTTGGTCAGCAACCCGAGCGCGACCATGGAGGATATCTGCATGAACACGTCCGCGCTTAGTAACTCTCTGGCCAGCTCCGAGCTCCCCGCGTCGTCCTCGTCGTACGCCTGCTTGGTGACGATGCGGAAGTACGCCAGCAGTCTTTCCAGGTTGAACGCCCCGGGCCCCTCCAAAGCGGCGACACTGGCGTTGTCCTGCTGTCGGTCCGCGGTCGCGGCGCCGCGTCGTCGCTTCCCCCCCGCCCGAATCGCCGCCGTCCCCGCGCGCGTGCCTTCCACCATGTGCCCAAACAAGCGCTTATCCACCCCTTCTTTGTTCATCGTGGCGAGGTGCGCGCTTATTAACATGAACTTCGTGAGCCTTGGGATGTCAAAATCCAGCTTTCCAGCACCGGAAAAAACGTCCTCGGCAACCGGCCAGCGCCCCTCACCCAGCGCCAGCGCCGCGGCGCTCAGGGGCACCGCTAAACCGGCGTGAAGCACGGGCCCGAGGAAAGGACGACGACGTTGTTGGTGTTTTTCTTGCCCTTGTTGCTCCCGCCGGTCGTCATCGCCGTCCAATCCGTCAGTACTACTCGGTACCCCTCCCGTTCCATAAGCGACCCCCCCCAGAGTGCGGCTTGCGTCGGTCTCGGGGTTCGCGCGATTCGCAAGGTTTGCGGTGTTTCCCGACTGCAGCGCCGCGAACAGCTGTCTCGGTTCCGGGAGTTTCTCTTCAGTGCGCTTCGCGCGGTCCGCCGACGTTTGTTCGCGATTCGCGCCGCCGGTGTCCACCTCCTCGATCCGCGCCTTCGCGAGTTCCCACGGCAGCACGTACCTACCCCACAGCGGGACGAACATGGCTCTTAGTTCGTGCAGGCTTTTGCACGTGGCGACGAACATGGGCAGGACGGCGGAGACGAAGGCGGCGTACAACCGCTCATCCGCGCCAATCGGTTTCTCCAGGAGTAACACTTTCAACAGCTGCGCTTTGGTGTACGCGTCGAAAAACACGGGGACGGGGGGCCGCGCACCGCCCGCGGTGCGAAACGCGTCCCACCCTTGCGTAGCGACCAACACGCACCCCACGTTGCGCCCGGTCAGCTCGGCTAGTTTCATTAAAGCTGGTAACAAATGCTCGCCTCCGCGCCAATCTAACACCCGCGTGGCTTCGTCGATCACCAGGAACACCGCGGGGCCCGCCTCTGGAAGGCCTTTGCGTAGGATTTGCACGAGGTCCGCGAGGTTTGCGCAGCGCAAATCTTTCTCATCCAAGCCACGCAAATTCGGCGCCAGCTCTTCAACGAGCGCGTCCAGCAGCAAACGCGGGCCGTGGCTGTCCACCAACGACGTGTACGCGAACGGCCGGCCCAGGGTGCCCAGCACGTCACGCACGATGGATGATTTGCCCGTCACGGGCGGGCCGTGCACGAACACGGGCATGGCGCTGTCGTACGGCTCGCCGATTAAACCCAGGAGCTGCGAAATCTGCTCCCGCCGCCCAGGCCATCGCGCGCACAGACGCTCCTTCACGTCGAGTGCCGAGGCCATCGCGCCGCGGCCACTGATTGATTGGAGTCCGTTTGAAAACAAACAACGAGGCAAAGAAAAGGATTGGGGGTTGTTGGCAAATCTTCGGAATCACGCGCGCGAGTATCAGTCTTGCGACCAGCCACGAGAAAGAAAAGCACCGGGAAGAACGAACGGAGAGTGCAATCGTACGATGTTTAGTCAAGTAACCGCTTTTTTGTCGTTACAACAGCGCGCCACTGCATCACCCCCCGAACGCCGCGCTTATCCAACCGCGACGACCGTCATTTTTTGTTTTCTCCGCGTCGCCGTCGATAGCGGAGAAATGCCGCGCGTACGCATCCTTACGCCTTCTTGGCGATGGAGGACGCGCGTCTCTTGGCCAGGGATTCGCTGCGGCGCTCCTTGGCTTCCTTGACGCGAATGGCGATGAGCTTGCGGTACTCGGTTTCCTCAGCCTGCTTGTTCGCGATGCGCGACTTCTTCACGCTTCGCTCGGCGCGCTTGCGCTGCAGGGAGTTGGCGGTGACCAGGCGCTGGATCTTCGGCGCTTTGCTCTTCTTCTTGCCCGTCTTGGACTCGAACTCGCGGCGATAGGTGTTGACGTACTTGCGCACGTCGTCGTCCTTGCCGAGGTTGAACAGCTTCCGTACCTTCGCGGCGCGCTTGGGGCCGCGCATGCGGGGCTTCTCGTCATCCGTCAAACCGACCAGGGGGGCGTCGCCTTGCTTGACGATCATCATGTTCAGCACCGCAATTTCGGGGGAGATGATGCACCCGCGGCACGCTTTGCGCCTGCGCTCGCCTTTGCGGCGGCCGTGGCCTTGGAAGCCGCTGGTGTTCTGCCGCATCAGGAGGAACACGCGCGCCGCCGTGAGCACGCCTTGTTTCATGCCGAAACCCTGCTTGTCGTTCCCGCCCATGACCTTGAAGATGTACCCTTTGTACTCATCCCCTAAATCCTCGCCTTGGATCTCCGCGCTGATGCGCTTGTCGTAAAGGCATCGACTGCAAACAGGAAAGAAAGAAAGGGAAAGAGAAAGGTCAGAGGTGAGCGCGGGGGTGTGTCTCCGTTGCAGCCGAGCGCGCGAAAAAAACATGCAACGATGCTTTCCACCAGCCCCGTCATCGCCGCGAAGAAAAAGCCCGCGCATCCGCCGGTCGCGAAGGCCTGGCCTGCTGCGACCGCCGATCCGTGGACACGCCAGCGGGGCTGTGCAGGTGTTACGCGTCCACGTGCGGTGACACATCGAGTGGGGCCAACCCCGCGCGACCGCCACCGCCCCCGGACCGGCGATGTCGGGCCCGTCTTGCAAAGCCCTAGCGCGCGCTTCGCGTCTCGTGGCGAGTGAAAAAAACCGCATCGGCCGTCCGTCGGAGCCTCGTCTTGGTTCGTCCCGCGGGCGTGGTGTGTACTTACAGCTTGGAATCATCGTTGATTTCGACCTTCTTCTGGCATCCCGTCGCCGGGTTGGCGATGTTGAGCTGCGGGTGAGGGAGGGGAGGCGGGTCAGAGACGGAATCGCACGACGGCAAGATAGTGAGCGTGCGAGAAAACCGCGCGCGATGATCCGCATCGCGCCGGAAACACGAGCACAGCGCGACGCGCGTCTCGCCCCGCGTGCCGGCAACACGTCCCGTGTGGTGATGGAAAGATGCTCACCTTCATGGTGCGCGAAAAAACCGCTAGCACGCCGGCGTAGTCGTACGGGCGTGTGCGCGTCGAAGAGACGGAGCACGGGCGGGTGGACGGGCTCTTGGTGGACGGGAAAACGAGATTTTCGTGGACAGCGAGGAAAATAGCGCGCCCGCAGTTTTCTGACGCCCGTGTAAAGAGAGCCGAGTCGGATGGAGGGCAGCGGCTTTCGAAGCGTTCGCCGAAAAGACCCAAATAGCCTAATTGCAAAGTTGGGCCTTTTCTTCGTTTTTTTCCACAAGTCCAAATCTCACCTGTCCGCCTTGGCATTGTCGTTGTCCGTGCGCCTTGTTCCCCGGCACATGGAAGTCGACCCTCGCAAACGCAAGTACCAGGTGGTACCTTCGCCGTGGTACGTCCACCCCTTCGAGGTGAACGACCGCGGCGTGCCGAAGTTGCTCCCGTACTATGACCGCAATGCCCCCGAGGCGAATCGCGCGGAGTTTTTCTCGGACGTGCTGTTCGCGCTGTACGGCGACTACTTCCGCCACACCCCGCGGTGCTCTGGAACCAAGCTCGTGTGGTACTGCCCCGCCGCGGACCAGAAAGACAACGTCATCGTGGGTGAGCTTGACGCGAAAAACGCGGTGGAGTGGGTGCAGGTTCCGGATGCGGTGGACACGATGTCGGACTATTTGTCGAGTGGCGATTTCTACCGCGTCTGCAACGACACGGCGCGGGACTTGGAAATGAACACCGTGGCGATGACGACGGACCAGTCAAACGTGGAGCTTCGCCGAGTGGGAAACGTGCTGACTTCCTTTTCCGACCTCTCCATGGACGACTCCCTGTACGCCGCGCTGAAGCGCCATCTGCGAGAAAACGACAGCCGGTGGGTGCGAAGCGCGCCGCCTTCGCCGGGCACGCCGCCCGCGACGCGCGCGTCGCCGTTCGCGGGCGACGGGTGCGCGTCGGCGCGAACCCCGGACAGCGCCGTCGCGGAAAAAGAAAACTCCAGAGCCCAAACGGACGTGTGCAAGTCGTTCAAGCGCTCGCTTTTCCTCACCGAAGGCACAAAGGCCGAGGAAAACGAATCGACGCGCAAAGCGCTCGGGCTGCGACGAACCAACTCCACGCACCTGTGAAGCGCCGGCTCGGCTGTGTTTCCGCAACTCGCCGCCTGGCGCGCGAAGAATTCCAATCGCGACGACACCTCGAAACCGCAATCGCAAAAGACCACACGCCGCGTCACACGGACGCCGCCGCGACTATCGCCCGGGCTACCTACCCTCGCTCACGCTGTACTATCTGTACTATCTACGATGTAATAAATAAGACTTGAAAGTATGTCGTCTATCTAAAGTTCTAGCCGCTCGCGTCGCCCGCGCTCGCGTTCGTCACAGGCGCTTGCGTGCCGTGCCCTCCGCGCGCCTTTTTGCGCGTCGCGGACACGCGTCTCCAATGCCGTCTCCCGTCGAAGTGCGCTACTCTTTCGGTTTCCCCGCGGACGGTCTTGTCGCAGACGTCGCACCGGTGCTCCTTCCATTCCGGTTCCGGTTCCGTTTCTGTTTCTGCTTTTTTTTGGTTCGCGGCGGCGGCGGCGTCGTCGTTTCTGTTTCTTTTCGCAACGTCACCGCTCGACTCGCCCGCAAGGAACGCCAAAGACTCCGCTAGCGCGGGGTCCAACACGTCCTTGGTCCACGCCGTTTGTGCCGCCGCCGCATGACTGCCTCCCTCGCCGAGCAGTCGGTGCGTCTCCGTGGAGTCCAGGAAAGTCAGCCGCCACCCGAAAACCCGCGTTAAGCGCTGGCACCGCTTCAGCTGGCGCCGCGCCAACCGACACGTGTCTTGTTTCGTGTGTTCGGTTGCGGTTCGGCGCATCGCGTCCAGATCGGCGACCGGCGGTGCGCTTGTTTTGCCAGTGCCAGTGCCGATGCCAGTGCCTTTATCGTTGACACACCGACCGTTTCTTCGGAGGGCGTCTAAATACCCCCGCCACTCGTGGAATCCGATGGCGCACGCGGCGCCGCGAGCGGAGGTATCACCCGAGGTCGTAGTGCTCGTCGCGGTCATCCGCTCCAGCTCCTGCACCATTCCATTTGCGAGCATCGTATCCACCCGTTTGCGAAGCACTTTGTCCAACACGTCGTCGTCCGCTCTCATCGCGAAGAACAAAGCGTCATAGCGCATCGACTTGTCGGCGTCGTCCCCCGCCTTTCCCTTCTGTCGCGCGAACACCTGGCTCGCCGGCGACCCAGTTTGGTCGAAAATCTCCAGGTAGCGCCGAACCCGCCTCGTGTTGTTCGGGTGGATCTTCCGCGCGGAAACCGGGTCCACCGCACGTAACCGGGCGTGCTGTACAAGCGGGTCCAAGATCTGTGACCCAGACGTGTCCAAAATTGGGTGACCATGGCCAGTCCGTGACTCGTCATTCGAGTCCAACCTTCGTGACTGCTGGGACGTCGCGCCGGCGGAAGATGTCAAGCCGTCGTCGTCGTCGTCGTCGTCGTCGTCGACTTCCCCGGACCCGGTGTTCGGTTGAGCACCGCCTTGGTCATCAAGCAGCGCGCGTGACACGAGCGCTCGGAGGTAGTAGTCGCTCCCGCCCACGAGCAAAGGGACTTTACCTCGCGCGAGTATGTTTTCCACGATTGGAAGCGCCGCGTTTCTGAACTCGCGGACCGTGAACCCGGGTTCCGAATTCTTCACTTCCGATCCTGAACCTGGGGCGACGGCCTTTGCAAGAACCACACCGAGCATGTGGTGCGGCACCCCCCCCTGTTCCGTTTCCGGTATCTGCGCCGTCGCGATCGGGACGCCGGCGTATACCTGCATGGCGTCACAGTTCACCACCTCCCCACCAAGCGCCAACCCCAACTCCACCGCGAGCTTGGATTTGCCGGCGCCCGTCTGGCCGAGGACGCAGAGCACTTTCGGCAGAACCCGAGAAGAACTGACACGGCCCGCATGTGATGCGTCTCCCTGCCGTGCCTCCCCAGCCAGAGACTCTTCCACACCGCCACTCATTGGCTTTTCGAAACCCCCGACCACGCCGCCTCACCGAGTGCATGAGCCCAAGGGTCGCCGGCCCTTCGCCTTCCTGGTCCTTCCGTGGCCGCACGTTCTGAAAATTTCGTTCGTTTCTCGGAAACGCTTCCTCTCCTTTCGCAAATGCGAATCAAATGAACAGATGTGCGTTTGCCTAGCACACCGCCACGCGCCGGCGCGCGCGCGGCACGCCGCGCCGACTCCGCGTTTGCCATACCTTCCGTACCAAACACCCACGCGTTTGCCGTTCCACCCCTGTCGTGCACACCGCACAAGCGCCATGCCTTTCGTGAGCTCTGGGAAAAAACACATGGGAGGTGACGAGGCGGGTTCGGGTGACGTTCGTGTTGTGCGTTTGCGGAGCGTGGAGACTCTCTCCGAGGCGGGGTCGAACGAGGATACGGTCAGCGTTTTGGGTAACCGCGGGGACGCGCCTTCCGCGCCGAGCGAAAACGCATCGTCGGACGACGAAAGCGACGGGCACAAGTCCGAGACCGCCAGCGACTGCAGTGGGGACAAAAAAGACGATGGCGAAAAATCAGGCAACGACAAGGTACAACAGATTGGCGAAAAGAAAACCTCGCTTATCACAAGGATAGGGCATTTAGTCGCGAAAGCGGTGGTGACCAGTGCGCGAACCGCGGTGGCTACCGTGGGCGGCGGGTACGTCCTGGGCAAGGTTCTGGACAAAACCGTCCCGGACGAGGTGTGCGTTCCGGTTTTGGTGCACGGCGGCGGCGCGCTGTCGCGGGAGCTCTTGCAAAAGTGCCCGAGGTACGGCCGTAGCGCGTTTCCCAAACCGCCACTCACTGTTTTATCTCTCAGCTGGTGACTGTTGTCCATACATCGCGATATACTCGTACCAGAAGGGACGGTTATTACCTCTGCCCTGACTGTTTGTCCATACATCGCGATATACATGACTGACACTTTTCGTGTAACAATCACAAGTTTGTTCGGCACGTACGTCCCCCCTAACTGGTGCGTCAATCCGCACGCGCAGACCCTGATAGGGTTCACGCGGATGTTCACTTTGTTTTTAAACTACGACCGCCAGATGGTGCGGTGCGAGGACGGCGGACAAGTGGCGCTTGATTGGCTAGTCAGCTCGCGGTTCGGAAACAAAACCGGCGGCGATACCAAGTCGCACGGGATGTTCGCCCCGCAATCCAAGCGGACGGCCGCGCCGCCGTCAAAAAACGGCCAGCCCGTAAGCGCGGACACGATTCCGGACGCCAACACGTTACCCCTGGACGCGCCCGTGTTCATCATGCTTCACGGCATCAACGGCGGGTCGCACGAAGGGCCGTCGAAGTGGGCGGTAGCAACCGCGGCGTCCCGGGGCTGGCGGTGCGTTGCCCTGAACCTGCGCGGGTGCGGCGGCGCCGAGCTGAGTTCACCGAAGGTGTACTGCGCCGTGTCCAGTGCTGACGTGCGCGCGGCGGTGGACGCGTGCCACTCGCTGTACCCCGCCGCGCCTATTTTGTTGTCAGCCTATTCCTTGGGCACATACGTGGTGGGGACGTACTTAGCGGAAGAGGTACGGCCGTCGGGGCTTTCCCAAATCCAGGCACACTGTTTCAAGCCCCTCTTTGAGTACAGTAGTGTGAGATACTACGTACATCACAAGTGCCCTGTTTTCCCATACAGTACACTCACACTCGCCGACTCAAGACTGACCCTTTTTTTTCTTCATCGCAAGGACTCCAAGCCGGGCGGCGCGGCTCGGCGAAACGTGGTTGGCGCGGTTTTGACGTCGTGTCCGATGGAGCCGCACTCGTCGTACGCGGGTTTAAGCGACCCCTCCATCCCGACCGGGTTGATGTACAACGGCATGATCGCCGCTAAGTTAAGGGAGTACTTCTTCAAGCACGAAACCGCGGTCACCGAGCACCCCGAGGTTGACGCCAAACTGCTGAACATCGCGGCGATGCGGACCGTGGTGGATTTCGAAAAAGCCGTGATCTGTATTACGCATGGGTTTAAAGACGTTGACGACTACTACGCGTATTTTTCTCCCGGAAGAATAATTCCGTCAATCAGGACGCCCACGCTGTACGTCGTCGCCACGGATGATCCGTTTTTGGGCGACCTATCCTCGGTGGAGCACTCCATCAAGGAATCGCAGTTCGTGTCCCTGGCGCACGTCGCGCGGGGCGGGCACGTCGCGTTTCTGGAGAAGGGCGTCGGCGTGTTCGGGCAGTGCTGGACGGACAAAGTTACCGGGGAGTTTCTGCAAGGCGTGCTGGAACCGAGAAGCGAGCTCGCAACGCAAGCGGCTAACGCCGCGGGCCCCCCGAAAACGATAATCGCCAGGAATCACGGAGACGCCAGCAAGCGCATCGTCGCCCGCACGTCCTTCGCGTGCGCGGCGGACGACGACGACGACGACGACGGCGCGATCGACGCCAAGTTGTGAGTATTTATTGCCTTTGCTTGAGTATTTATTGCTTTTGCTTTTGCTTGAGAGGACTCGAGGTCGGACCCATCACTTGGAAGAGGGTTTCTTCGGAGTACAAGGGTCTTGGTAGCGAGCTGGTAGAGGTTGTGTTGTTATTTTTTATTTGTCTCGACCTTTCCTCATCAAAAATCTCGTCGGCCGCTCCGGGCAAAAGAATGACCTCCGATCATGCTTGATTCACACCCTCGGGGCGCGCGGCGAACGGCCGGCGACGACGCGAGGTCCCGTCCACGCGTCCGGTCGGCGCTGGGGTGGCTTTGTGGGTACGACCGGGGTAAAAAAACAGGCGCGGCGGATTTCTTTTTCCGTGGCAGCGCGCGTTGCAAGAGGCGCCCGCGTGGGAGGGGCATCTCCGTGAAAACGCCGAGGTGGATTGCGACGGCAATCGGCCGTGGTGACCCGCGCTCGCCTCGATCGCGTCTGACTCGGAGCAACCCGCGGCCTGAATCCGTCCACGGGGCGATCCGCGCATTCCACGCACCATGCGCCGCGAACGCCCTACTCGTGATGATGACGAGGACGAGCCGCACGTGTCCTTGCGCGACCGCATGACGCGCCTTGACGCCGAGCTGGTTGAGGCGCGAGAAGTGCTGGAGCGCGTCGCGCCTGGTGAGCCTCGTTTGCTTGCACCCGCGACGGTCGCGGAGGCTTTCGCGATGGCAGACGCAGCGCTTGCGGCGAAGGCGAGGGAAAACGTACGTGTGCACACCACAATCTCGCCGACACGACACGACACGAGGTGGCGCGATGAACACGCCCCCACCGCCGCCGCCCTCGCGCGCGCGGAGGGACGCGACGACGCAACACAACTCGTGCGCTTTTTCCGAAAACGCACAAAAAGCAGCGTTCCGTTCCAAACTTTTTCTACCCCTCCTCCTTTCCCGTACTCGCGATTGCCGGAACAACGCATCGCCCTGACGTCCGTCCGTGTGCCTCTGTGATGCATCGCCCGTGTGTCCTGTGTGCTAAACCTTAAACCCTAAACCCTGTCCCTTGTTTGAACTAACAAAAAACAGAAACACAAAAAGGCCTCGGGCGACGACAAAGCCGCCGAGAAGGACGTCCCAGCGTGGTGGCGGTTCGTGGACCCTTTTTTCCGGGAACTCACGGCACGCGACTTCGGAAGCGTGCTTCCGTTCCGTCGGTGGGACGACGATTGGGATTTGAAAATGCCCGGGTTCGGGCGACGGTGGGACACGGAGTTCGCATCGCGGGTACCGGAACCGGAAAAAGTGACACTCGCGTCGCCGACCGATCCCCCGCCGGCCGCGCCGATACAGGCAACCAGTCAGGGTAATCACGCGCTCAGTCAACCGAAACAAAACCATGGTGGTCCCAACCCGCCCCCGACCACCGCGCCGGCTCACGTTCCCCTCAGTGAGTGGGACCCACCGGCAGCAGTGCCGCACCCCGCAGACCCGGGGACGACCGGGTTACGTTCCGTCCCTTCCGTTCCGGCGCCGCCGCGCGGCGGCGGCGCGGCCGCGACTTGCTCCTTGCTTCCGATTCTGACCCCCGATGAAGTCGCGTCGCTTTTCGAGCTGAGGGTTTCCTTCGAAGACGACCAGGAGGCTGTGAAGAGTAACCTCAACGCGGCTGCGTCGTTAGCCGGGTGCGACGTGGAAACGCTTGAGCAGTGGCTGTCAGGGCCGAGCAGCAAAGATGGACGCAAGGAAACGGAACCTATTTGCGCGAGGGAAGAAGGTGACGTGGCGTCCGGACTTCGCGCTTGGCTCAAAAACGACGCCGCGACGTTCGCGCTTGAACAGAGGGACGCGCGCGACGCAACGCGCGTCCCGGTCGCACCAACAACGCAGCCCGACAAATACGCGCGCCGGCACCCGTTCCCGCCCCCCACGGTGTGCGCGGTTATCAAGTCAGACAAAGACGGAGTGGTGTACGTGGCGGGCGAAGAGGTCGGGGCGTTTGGATCGACGCCGCCGCCGATTGGCACGGAGGGGGTCACAGCGGCGCCGGGAATCGGGGGTGGTCCCGCTTCAGGAGGAATCGCAGAGGCAGCACCTGTGATAGGCACGGTGGTGGGTGGCGCGGCGCGCGCGGCGGCGCGAGCGGCGGCCGGCTCGGCGCGGAGCTCGCCCAGCGTGTCGGGCGTGCCGCGCGCGCCGAGCGTGGGGTCGCTGTTGGGCGAATTCGATTCCGCCGAAGAAGCTGTCGCCGGACCGGGACCCAGTTCTTTGAATCCTGATTTCGTGAAGCTTCCGCCTGACGCCACGGAAACCGCCGTCGCAGTGCTGTCGCCTGAAGAACAAGCCCGGCTCGCGACCGCGCGACGCGCGTTTGGCACCAAGGGCGACCTTCCGCACGCGTTCGGGCCGACGCGTCTGGACGAGACGTCCATACCGTTACACACGCAGATGTTGTTCGACAAACACTTCTGGTTAGCCGCCGCGGTGGGCGCGCTTCCCAGCGCGACCCCGCAAACGCCTTGGCAATCGCCGTCGCCCGCGTCGCGAGCCAGGGACAAAGAATACGCCGCCGCGATGGACGCCGACGCGAAGAAGAACGGTAAAAAAGGACAAGCACTCACGGTGAGTATTTCTCATTTACCACATTCCGCCGACTGATTGCCCATACAAGACTGACATTTATTTTTACAATCTCAGGGCTCTCCGAAAGAAAAAGAAAAATCAGCCGCGCACGGCCGGTGTTCCGTGTGCGTGGTGCAGAAGAAAGGGCGGTGCGGCGCGGATAGCGCGCCGGCGCGGTGTTTGCGCCGGGGTTCCGGTGGTCGCGGCCGGGTGGACGCGCTGGAGGACCCGTTCGACGAAAGTGCCGACGAGATTTTACCTCTGTCCGTGCCTCACGTTTCCAAGAAAAGCAAAAAGAGCTTGGGCGAAACGGCCGGGCAAGAAACCACCGGGCCGCCGCCCGTCGCGCGTTCGCCGCATTCGCACACCGCTCGCACACAGTGCTATTTTTCCACGCCGCTTCCCGCCGCGTCCACCGCCGCGATTTCGTCCATGCGTTTGGCGGAGCGTTTCGCGAAGCGCCGGAGTTTGGCTGATGCCAAGCGTGCGGCGCGCGAGTCTGGGCAGACCGTTTCGTCCGACGATTCCTACACATCCTCGTCGTCGTCCTCGGAATCCGACGACAAACCAAACTCGGCGTCTGCCGAGCTGGCGAAGCTGCTCTCCGCGCTGGACGACGAACCGGCGCTACGCGCGGCGGCGCCTTCTGACGAAGTCGAGGGCGAGACCCTGGCCCTGCACTACGAGCTCATGTGGCAGCAGCAAGCGAACCGGTACGTCATGACGAGCCTGCTTGGCAGGGTCCGGGACTGCGTGGACGGGGAAGGTAAACGGTTCGCGGAGACGCAGGGCGACTTGGCGCAGGCGGCGGCGTACATGAGCAAGGTTCGGGAGGTGCGGCGGATTTTGAAACGCGAAAAACGAGACGCCGACCAGAGGCTGGCGCTGGAGCGGGCGGCGGCGGCGGCGGCGGGGAGCACACGAGTGGGCGCGCAACGGCGTGACGCGGACGGGAACGTCATCGCGCCCGCGCACGGCATGGACGGTGTTCCGGAGGATGTCGCCGCTGCGGCGGCGGCGGCGGCGCATGCCAACGCGGGGTTCGGGCGCGCGCTAGGCGTGGGACCGGGGGGCTCGCCGAAAACAGCCGCCGCGGCGGCGGCGGCGGCGGCGGCGCATGCGGCTCGGTACGGCATGTACCACCCCTCGCGGTACGCGTCCGGACGCCCAAGGATACCGAAGCACGTCTCGGATCGATTCGCAGCGGGCGTGCGCATCGGAAACCCGATGCGCACCGAAAGTGGGTTTGGCCCTCCGGTGGGCGGCGAAACGCTTCTGGTTGCGGGAACCGCGGTTCCCGGCACCACCACCGCCTCGACACCAGTCGGGTCGTCCTCCGGACAGGGGTCTCCTGGTTTCTTTCCCGGCGTGGGTCTCGGCGCGTCGATTCCTGGCGGTGTCCCGCCCGCGGCGCCCTCGCGCGCCGCGCCCACAGCAGGACCCGGACCCACCAGGTTCGGCCCGCCCGAGACCCTGGTGGACACCATACACGCGGCGGCGCATTTGGGGAGCGACAAAAAGAGCGGCGGCGCTTCGAGCGGGAAGTCAAAAAACCCACCCAACCACGAAAACTCGCCCACCGAGTGCGCGGTGTGCGCGGGAACCGCGGAGGCTCAGACGTGCGTCGAGACCCTCCGGTGCGCGCGGTGCGCGCTTCCCACGCACCCAAAGTGCTACGGCGTAAAAAACGTCGCGGCGGGGGTCGCGGCGTGCGCGCTCGCGTGGAAGGAAAAGGACGGGAAGAAAAAAGACGGGAACCACTGGTTGTGCTGGGTGTGCAGGGACGCTACCGAGCGCGGCAAGGCGAACACGCCAGCCGTCGCGGCGGCGGCGGCGACCACCCCCCCCGGCGTTGGCCGGCCTTCGCTTGAAGAAAAACTCGCCATGTTCCGGGGCATTTCCTGCGTGCTTTGCCCGGTACAGCTCGGCGCGTTCAAGCAGTGTCAAGACGGCAGGTGGTGCCACGTCGCGTGCGCGCTTTGGATGCCCGAAACACAGGTGGAGGATTCCGACGTGGTGCGAGCTGTTCGCGGAGTACAGAACATCCCGAAGGACAGGTCACGGCACAACTGCGTGGCTTGCGGCCGGGCGGGGGGGGTGAGCGTGCGTTGTTCGTTCGGGCACTGCCAGATCTCGTTCCACCCGCTGTGCGCGCGTCGCGCCGGGTACCACGTTCGGGCGAGCGACGGGAACCGGGCGAACCACCGGGCGTATTGCGATAAACACAGGTACGGCCTTCCGCGTTTCTCAAATCCAACGGCCACTGTTTTACCTCTAACGCTGGTGACTGTTGACCAGGCCATCGCGATATACTCGTCCTGACGAAGGGACGGTTATTACCTCTGACTGTTTACTCATACCACAAGGGCGCATTGCCCCTGCCTGTTTACTCATACCAATCCCGGATATACACATGGTCTGAAAGACTGACACTTTCTTTTGTGTATCGGGCAGCCCCGCGGCGGCGGAGCGCGACCGCCGAAACGGCGTGGTCGGCCCGGCGATTCCGACGGTACCCGGCGGTACCGTCGTTGCAAGTAAACCTCGCCAAACCCAAAACGACGACGACCACGGGTCCTCGTTTCCTTCCGGATTCGACGTGGGTTTGACACGTGTTGCGCAAGGTGGACAACTTCCGGTTGATACCCGCGCGGTGTCGTCGTTCCCCAACACGACCGGCGGTACCGGGTGTGCGCTCGACGAACTCGAAGGCCCGTCCCCGACGGCGCTTTTACTGGAAACCGTAGAGGCCCTCTCGTTGAAAGCGCGCGCGCTGCGCCGCGCGCGCGGTGAGCTCATCAAAGCCCAAGCGCTTTTCCGAGCGGTGCTACGACGGGAAACCGTGAAACGGGGGGTCACCCGGGTCGCGGTCGCCATCAAAGGGCACGGCGGGGTGACCGGTGGCGCGAGCGCGGCGGGTGAAGGCTCGCCTGGAGGCGCAGCTGCGGCAGCTGGACAATCAGTCGCGACGCCCGCGGGGGCGCCGGGTGGTGCACCGCCGGTAAAGTCGGAACGTTCCGTTGGTGTTGTACGTCACGTCCCGCTTTCTTCCTCAGCAGTGGGCCCAAGCGGTGTCACGCCCGTCGCGCCGAAACGCGCGCGGTCGCAGTCCGCGCGCGGGCGGGGCAATACGGGGGGGGGGGGGGGTCCGGGTCCGGGGACGACCGACGGCGGCGGAACCGTACGCGACGGCTTCGGAACCGTACGCGACGGCGGCGGAACCGTACGCGACGACGGCGGAACCGTACGCGACGGCGGCGCGCCCAACGCGAAACGCGCGCGGTTGCCCGGGAGCGATCGGGGGGGGGACTCGGAGCTTCCCAAGGGCTGGGGTGCGCGATGAGAAGCAGAGATACGAGAGGAAGGAGTAAGGGGGGTAAGCAGTGCGGTGGGCGGCGGCGTCGGGGTGCGAGAAGTATCAAAAACGGAAACACACAAAATCCATGGTTTCCATTTTCCGAGCACACACGTCAAAACGTCAGGGTCATTCGCGAATACCGCCGGCCCTGGGAAACGTCTTCAGATCTCGACCGCGTCGTCAGATCTCGACCGCGCCCTCGGCCGTGTTCGGTGTTCGGTGTCGTGCCCTGCGTTTCCCGGTCCGGTCCGTGTCGGCCTGTTTCCGGGGGTGGTTTGAAACACGTTCCGCCGGGCGGCGCGCGCGATGATGTCCCTCGGCTTCCCTGCCGCCGCCGCACCCGCGCGCGTGTTGGTTGGCACCCCCGGGCGGTCGCGGGCGGTGACGAACACGTCGACGAGAGGGTCGGGTTCTGGGCGACACCGGTCCCCGGTGACGGCCGCCGCGTCTTCGAACCTGGCGGACGAAGTGCGAGGCGACTTCACGATTCTGGAGCAGGACCTGCCCGTTTCGGGCAAACGTTTGGTGTATCTCGACAGCGCGGCGAGTTCGCAGAAACCCAGTGTCGTGATCGAGGCGCATTCCAACTACTACAAACACGACAACGCGAACGTACACCGCGGGGTTCACTACTTGAGCGGCAAGGCGACTGATGCGTACGAGCTTGCCAGGGTGAAGGTGGCGAACTTCATCAACGCAAAGTCCGACCGCGAAATCGTGTTCACCAGGAACGCCTCGGAGGCGATTAACTTGGTGGCGTACACGTGGGGAGTGAAATTCCTAAAACCCGGTGACGAGGTCGTGGTGAGCGTGCTGGAACACCACTCAAACCTGGTGCCGTGGCAGCTGGTGTGCGCGCAAACAGGCGCGACGCTGAGGCACGTCGGCCTCAATAAAGACAAGTCCAACATCGACTTGGACGAGCTGCAGTCGGTGCTGGAGGAAGGCAACGTGAAGTTGGTAAGCACCGCGCACGTGAGCAACGTGTTGGGATGCGAGTTGGACGTGCGGCGCGTCGGGGAGATGGCCAAGAAACACGGCGCTAAAGTGCTGTTAGACGCGTGCCAATCCGTGCCGCACATGCCAATTGACGTGCAGCAGCTCGGGGTGGACTGGATCGTCGCGTCAGGGCACAAGATGTGCGGCCCCACTGGGATCGGTTTCTTGTGGGGAACCTCAGAGGTGCTGGAAACCATGCCGCCGTGGATGGGCGGGGGCGAGATGATACAGGTTCGTTTTTTTTTTTAAACTCGATTTTTTTCTCCGATTTTTGGAGGCTCCAATTTGAACCGCCAGACTGTTTGCCTGTGATGTGCCTTCCGCGTTGTTTGGGTTCCTCCTCCCGTACCCCGCGGGCTTCGAACCGAGGCCGGTTGTCGTACGAAGCGAGTCACTAACCACCTCGCACACACATTCGTACCCGACTCCTTTTCCCTGACCCATTCCCCCGTACCTCCCGAAATCCAACCCACAATCCAGGACGTGTTCATGGACCGCTCCACGTACGCGCCGCCGCCCGCGCGGTTCGAAGCGGGTACGCCGGCGATTGGCGAGGCCATCGCGCTTGGGGCAGCGTGCGACTACCTCATGTCAGTTGGGATGGACCGGGTGCATGCGTACGAACAGGAACTCGGGGGTTTGCTGCACGAACGACTGTTAAGCGTGGATGGCGTGACGGTTTACGGCCCCGCGGCTGGCCAACCGCGCGCTTCGCTTGTCGCGTTCAACGTGCACGGGCTGCACGCCAACGACGTGTGTACGCTTCTTGACCAAGCCGGTGTCGCGACCAGGAGCGGGCACCACTGCACACAGCCCTTGCACCGGTACCTGGAAACTAACGCCACCGCCAGAGCGAGCGCGTATCTGTACAACACGCCAAACGAGGTTGATGTTTTGGTGGACGCGCTGCAGGACACGATTGCGTTCTTCAAGGAGATCAACGGGTGAGCACGGGGTGATGAGGTGAGTTGATAGGCTGGGTAGGTTTGTTGTCGGTCAAACGCGTGTATTAAAATGTCCTCGTTCATCGCACCCGGATCGCGTTCACCGCAAAAGGATAACGGCACAGGAAAAATTCTGTGCGTCAAACTTTTGGACCAATCCCCGCCTCTCATTTCGTCCCGCCTCGCTTCGAAAAATCTGGCCTCGCGCAACGCTCGCCGTACACGTCGTCCATGAATGACGTCGAACGTGGAATGGTCGGTCTCACCACTTTCCGCACCGCAAAAGCGCCGTCGCAGCCGCGTCGCGCTTCCACCTTCCCCCAGTTTTGTCACCTGTCACCGACCATGGCCGCCATGACCCTCGCCGCGCCCGTCGCGCTCGCGCCCGCGCGCTTCTCCAAGGTGACGCGCCGTCGCGCCGCGGCCACCAGGCCGGCCGGTGCGGTTCCCGCCTCGGTGCAACGGCGCGGCGCCTTGACCTTGCGCGCCGCGATCGCGATGCCCAACAGCGGCACGCCCGTGATGTACAACGACACGGGCAAGTGGCGGGAGGCTTTTAATCTCAAGGCGTGGGCCAGCGAGATCAGGGAGGTGGAGAAGGAGCTCAAGGCTGATATCGACCAGGATGACGTCAAGCACTTGAACAAGATCTTGACGTGGGCGAATTGCTTTTACTTCGGCGGTTTGGCGGTGATGTTCGCCACGCCGTTCTTCACGAACGCGTTCGCCGCGATCGGAGGGGTAAACCCCGTCGCCGCGTTCATGATCTCCACAGCGATCTGCGCCAGGTGGACCATGGTGGGCCACCACGTGTGCCACGGGGGGTACAACACGGCGCAGAGCGAAAACGGCGTGGTGACTGGCCGGTTTCACCGCCGCACATTCGCCAAAGGCGTGGCCCGACGAATCACAGACTGGATGGACTGGATGATGCCCGAAGCGTGGGACGTGGAGCACAACCACCTGCACCACTACCAGCTCGGCGAAGCCGCGGACCCCGATCTGGTGGAGAGGAACATGGCCCCCCTGCGCACGGGGAAGCTCCCCATGCTGGCGAGGTACGGCCAGGTCGTGGGCCTGGCGCTGATCTGGAAGTGGTTCTACTACGCCCCGAACACGATGAAGGAGATGTACCAGCGCAGGGAACGTGAGGCGGTGAAGGCTGGCGATAGTTCGTACGAAAACCCGTTCAAAACCGGCGAGCTCCCGAGCACGCTGGTCACCGTGGTTGGCGGCGCGTTGAAAGGACAGTTCGGCGCCCTAATCGAAACCGCGAAATGCTTCGCCCCGTACGCCACGTTCCAGTTCGCGGCGCTTCCCGCTGTTGGGTACGCGGTGGGTGGAGCGAGCATGGCCACCGCGGTGTTGCTAACCTCCATCCTGGCGGACGTCATGACCAACGTGCACTCGTTCATCATCATCGCCACGAACCACGTCGGGGATGACATTTACCGTTTCGAAACGGAAACCAAACCGCGGAGCGACGACTTTTACCTGCGCGCCGTGATCGGGTCCGCCAACTTCCGGACGGGCGGCGACGTCAACGACTTCTTCCACGGATGGCTGAACTACCAAATCGAACACCACATGTTCCCCGACATCTCCATGAAGCAGTACCAAATCGCGCAGCCAAAAATCAAAGCCATCTGCGAAAAGCACGGCGTGCCTTACGTGCAGGAAAGCGTGTGGAAGCGGGTGGTGCAGCTCGCGGACGTGATGGTGGGCAAGCGGGACATGCTCGTGTGGGAAAACGGGGATTAAGTTTATTTTTCAGGACGGGTGTTTTTGAGGACCGGGGAAGGGTCCGATGAAGTGTTTCGTTTTCGCGGGACGACGGTGTGGCGTGTGTGCGTAGCGTGCGCATGGGTAGTGTCATCCGCGCGGAGACGATCCGTAGCTTAGCAGGGTGTGTTTGATGTGTTGTACGCCGACAGTATTTTTTGGTTTTATTTCTTTTCGAGTCTCTCTCGTGTGTTTTTTTCGCGCGTGTACTCACGCGCTGTATCCCGGGGGCATCCAAGGGGTACTCCCACCGCTGCCCGGTAAGCCGTTCGCTTTCGCCCATTCCAGGATATCGTCGTGTCCTTTTTCCTTCGCCCACGTTCGCAACCTCCAGTCCCAAGGACAGCCGTTTGCGCGCGCCCATTTCAAAATCTCGACGTGCCCGTTCATCGCCGTGCTTGATCAAATATTCTCGTCCCCCGGTGCGCCGTTCGCGTGTGCCCACTGAAGCACCTCGAAGTGTCCGCCGAACGCCGCGTTCGCGCACGTACACACGTCCCACGGGCAGCCGTTCGCGCGCGCCCACTGCAGCATCTCGAGGTGCCCGCCCTCCGCCGCCCTCGAGCACGTACACACGTCCCACGGGCAGCCGTTCGCGCGCGCCCACTGCATCACCTCGAGGTGTCCGCCCAAAGCCGCCGCCGAGCACGTGTCCCGGTCCCATGGCCAGCCGTCTGCGCGCAACACCTTCAACTCTTCGAGCTGTCCGCTTCTCGCCGCTGCCTCACAAAGGCGTTCTTGACGCGACAGGCGCCCTCCCCGTTGAAGGCGGTGCAGCGCGCTTAGACATCCGAGCTTTACGGCTTCTTCCTCACCAAGCTCCTTAAACCGGAGCCCCATCGCCGCCACCGCGTCGCGCATCGCGCGGCTCAGCGCTGGGAGCCGTGCGAGGTCTGCGGGATCGTCGAAATACTCAGATCTGAGAACGTGCTCGACGACGAGGTGGTCGGGAAGGCCGGGGATGGCTTCTTGCGGGGAGGACTGTAGGGCGGTCGCTCGGGCCTTCTTGTATGTGCAACGCGCTTTGTGGTCGGCCCAGTCCCCACGTTGGCAGTCCTTGCTGCAGTAGTACACCAGCTTGCACGCGCACTGCTTACACGATCTGACCGCACCGCACTTCGCGCAGTCAGCTCCCTTCAAGAGCATCTTGTTCAACGCGCGCTCCACCTGTGTCGCGGCATCACCTTCCGTGGGAGTATCCGTAGCATGTGTCGCGTTGGAGGATATCGCGGAACCCAACGCGCGTAGGTCGTGTGGTTTGCGTCTGTGGCGCGCTCCTTCGTTGTGCGTCGAGGCTTCCCAGAAAGCTGACTGTTCGTCTCCTTGGTTCAGGTCTTCAGCTTAAAGAAAGTTTGGTTCACATTTTTGTTCTCCACGATACATGGCTAGTACTACATCGCGCACTCGTCTTCTCGTTCTTCTCTACGCGTACGCATCGCGCGCGCAGTTCGCTTACGCCCGGTTTGGAAACAATACACGCCAGCGTATCCGTCGTCACACCGCGCCGGCATCCCTGTGAATTTGAACAATCGCCTCGTGATTCCCTCGAGCGACGTTAGGAACGGGTGTCATTGCTGCGGACAGCGGTGTCGCGCCGTTCCTCGCCTTGTTGACGTCTGCGCCTGCTTCGATCAGCGCCCGCACCATCGCCTCGTGGCCGAACTGAGCGGCGATGAGCAGCGCTGTTGCGCCGATATCCCCTGCCTTGTTGACGTCCGCACCCGCCTCGATCAACGCCCGTACCACCGTCTCGTGGCCGAAATGAGCGACAACCAACAGCGGCGTAGCGCCGTCATCATCCGCCTTGTTGACGTCCGCGCCCGACTCGATAAGCACCCGTAGCACCGCCTCGTGCCCATTTTGAGCGGCGATGTACAGCGGCTTCACGCCGTTATTCTTTGCCTTGTTGACTTCCGCGCCTGCCTCGATCAGCGCCCGCACCACCGTCTCGTGGCCCTCTTGAGCGTTGATGTACAGCGGCGTCGCGCCAGTATCCTTTGCCTTGTTGACGTCCGCACTTAACTCGATCAGCGCCCGCACCACCGCCTCGTGGCCGACTTGAGCGGCGATATACAGCGGCGTCACGCCGTTATTCTTTGCCTTGTTGATGTCCGCGCCAGCCTCGATCAGCGCCCGCACCACCGCCTCGCGACCCTTTCCAGCGGCGATGAACAACAGCCCTTTCTCGTCCCACGGGCAGCCGTTCGCGCGCGCCCACTGCAGTACCTCGATATGCCCGCCCTCCGCCGCCCCACAACACGTGTTTGTGTCCCACGGGCAGCTGTTCGCACGCAACCACTGCAAAATCTCGAGGTTCCCGCCCCTTGCTGCACCCTGGCACGTGTTTGCGTCCCACGGGCAGCCGTCCGCGCGCAACACCTTCAACTCTTCGAGCTGTCCACTCCTCGCCGCTGCCTGACAAAGGTATTCTTGACGCGACAGGCGACCTTGCCGTTGCAGGCGCTTCAAGACGCTTAAACATCCGAGCATCATGGCAGGTTGTTCACCAAGCTCCTTAAACCGAAGCCCCGTCGCCGCCACCGCGGCGCGCATCCCGCGGCTCAGCGCTGGGAGCCGTGCGAGATCTTCGGGATCGTCGAAATACTCAGATCTGAGAATATGCTCGACGACGAGGTGGTCGGGAAGGCCGGGGATGGCCTCGCCCGCGTTGGCATCGCGGCGGCGCTCACGCTTTTGCTTTCGCGCGCGAGCTTTTTTACCGGACATTGCGTTGAAACACAAACGTGGATGGTGTCGTGTGCGCGTCGTTGTGCGTCATGGCTTCCGAGAAAAGCGTTTCGAAACCTAAAATAAAAACCTGATCGAGAAAAACAGCGTCGCACTAGCGACCCGCGCTGGGTCGTTCGGTCGGTGGCGTCGGGGCGGTGTCGACATGGTGCTTTCCTCAGCGCTCGCGGACGGCCGCGTGGAGGTGCGCACCGATTCAGGAGGTCGAAAACTTGTAGCACTGCAACGCCTTCGCGCTGGTGAGATCGTGCTCGTCGCCGAGCCCTACGCCGCGGTACTGGACGAAGCCGCGCGCAATGTGCGGTGCGACCACACTTTCGCGACCGCCGGGGAGGCGGGTGGTGGGTCTTTGCTTCGATGCTCCATCTCCAAGGTGGCGCGGTACGCCTCGCGCGAGGCGCAGGCGGCGGCTTGGCGGTCGGGGTACAAAGAGGAGTGCGCCGCGCTCGTGGCTTGCGCGCCCCGGGTCCCGCCCCCAACCGTGCGCCTCGCCGCGCGCGTGCTGTGGCGGCGCCGGCGAGAGCGCTCGCTCGCTCCGGGTTCCGATGCCGTGTACGCGGAAGCGGCTTGCCCTAAGATAGGGCTTGGTGCCGGGTACGACGCCGTTGATGCGCTGGTGGACCACTGGGGTGCACTATCAGATGACGAAAAAGCGCACTGCGCGCAAGCCGCCGTCGCGGCGCTCGCTTTCGTCGACGCGAGGCTCACGGGAAAAGGAATCGACGAGCGGAGTGCTGTGGATAACATGGAGAGTACAGGGAGTATGGATGGGACGAGTCATGCTGACGATGTTCCTTACGCGAATCGAACCGGCGCGACCAACGACCACCCACACGAAACCCACCTAGCCGTCGCGAAACTCATCGCCAAGATGAGTCACAACTGCCACACGATTTGCGACGACGAACTGAACCCGGTTGGACTCGGGCTGTACCCGCCCGCCGCGACGATGAACCACTCCTGTGTTCCCAACTGCTGCGTCACGTTCAAGGGCAAGACCCTTTACGTGCGGTGTCTTTCCGATTGCGAATCAGGGACGGAGCTGACGATCGCGTACGTGGAGCTGTGCGCGCCGAGAGAGACGCGAAGGAACGAGTTGAAAAAACACTACAAGTTCGACTTGGACGACGGCGGCGTCGAGGACGTTAAAAAGGATACTGTTGCAGACACTGTTGCACACAGTGTTGCACACAGTGTCACCACCAAACCGACACAAATCGCACAAGACACGTACCTCCACGACCACGGATCACAAACAACCGCGGTGCCTTCTTTCCGGCTGGACCTTTTCGACCGA